>Ga0209169_10000127_pt1 | contig 43521 bp, 38 predicted proteins | sample HubBroMetageWRM4_FD_188346 | JGI IMG/M metagenome (GOLD analysis project Ga0209169, IMG submission 188346) | Warmed soil microbial communities from the Hubbard Brook experimental Forest, New Hampshire - Hubbard Brook CCASE Soil Metagenome WRM 4... | ecosystem: Environmental > Terrestrial > Soil...
GAGCAACAAACAAAGAAAGTCCGCGAGTCGCCGACGGCAACTTTCATGGCCAGATTCAGGAGTAGCCATGCCGCAAAGCGCGCTTGGAAAAATGCTGGTTGGGAACATCATCGTGACGGCTGCCGCGCGAGTACCCGATAAATTGGCGTACTACTGCGCAACTACGGGACGCCGTTTCACGTTCCGCGACACCAACGAACGGTGCAATCGTCTTGCCAATGCGCTGGCGGGGCTGGGACTCGCGAAAGGAGACGTGCTGGCATTTCTATGCAGCAATCGCGCCGAAATGCCGGAGATCTATTTCGCCTTGGCCAAAAGCGGCATTGTCGGTATCCCGCTGAACTACCGGTTGGCGCCCGCCGAGATGGTGGAGCTGATGCAATCGATGAGTGCCACGGCTCTCATTTATGAGTCTCGTTTTGAGGCCTGCGCACTACACGTCAAGGAGCATATTCCGAAGATCCGGCACTACGTGAAGATCGGAGCGTCGGGATCGCCGGCCGATTTGGGGTACGAAGCGCTACTGGCGGCAGCGGCGGCGCAGGAACCGGAGGTCGAGATCGACGAATCCGATCCGTACTACTTCAATCTGACGTCGGGGACGACCGGACTGCCGAAATCGTACGCGCTCACACACTTCAACAACAGCAGCATTGGGATGTTCGGCGGCTTTTTTGACTTGTCCCGCAAAGATGTCGTTCTCACCGTATTCCCGGTATTCGGCCGAGTCGGGGTCGCGTGGCTCTTGATTTCAGCGGTGTACGGAATTCCAAACGTAATCACAAATTTCGACCCGACCGAGGTGCTGAAGCTCATCGAGCAGGAGCGGGTGAGCATCTTCAACGTCGTGCCCACCATGGCGACGATGCTGCTCGCCTCCGATCGTTTGGCGGCAACGGATTTGTCCAGTTTGAGGGCGATCGTCTTCGCGGGCTCTGTGCTTCCGGCAACAGTCCGGGAACAGAGCATGGCGCGCCTGTGTCCCGACATTTACGAGTACTACGGAATGCAGGAGACCGGTACGTTGGTTTACAGCACGCCGGAGGATCGCGCGATGCGCATGGAGTCGGTCGGGCGCGCGTCGTTGTTCGCCGAGGTTAAGGTGGTAGATTCTCAGGGGCGGGCGGTAGCGGTTGGGGAGATCGGAGAAATAATCGGCCGATCGCCCAACACCGTCACTTCGTACTTTCAAAACCCGGCGAAGTCCGAAGAGACCTTCCGTGATGGATGGGTACACACGGGTGATCTCGGCAGCTTCGATGGCGACGGCTTTCTCTATATACGCGGGCGCAAGAAGGACATGATCATTACCGGCGGCCAGAATGTCCATGCGGCCGAGGTGGAAGAGACGCTGTTTCGCCACGAGGCAATCGCCGACTGCGCGGTGATCGGGCTGCCCGACACCCTTTGGGGCGAACAAGTCGCGGCGGTTATCGTCGCCAAGCCGGGTGTATGCGTCGATGCCGACGCCCTGCAGGCTTTCTGTCGCGAACGGCTCGCGGGATTTAAGACGCCGAAGAAGTGGTTTATACGGAATGAGACCTTGCCGCGCACCGCCACGGGCAAAGTCCAAAAGTTCTTGCTCGTTGAGAAATACAGCGAGCCGCCGTCCTGATTTGGCATCGAATGAATCACACGGCAGCGCGTCAGTTCGCAGGCGGACGAGGATCGACAGCGCCGGTCGAAGTATTCCGGAGACGACCCATCCGTTATCATTTTGTACAAGACTCGATCGCCAAACTGACATACGGTAAGCCGCATTCCGTCCTTTCCGCCGCCCCATTGACCTTGAGGTAACAACCATGAGCCTCCGTCCAGAACCCCGCCGCTCGATCGTCGCCGAGAGCATCTATGGCCTTCTCAATCCCATCCCATTCGGTTGCTTCGTCGCTGCCCTGATCTTCGACATTCTCTATTCCGAGACTGCCGTGATGCTGTGGGACAAGGCGGCCGCGTGGCTCATCGTCTTTGGCCTTCTGTTCGCCGTGGTGCCTCGCCTGGTCAACCTGGCGCAAGTTTGGGTCACCTCCCGGCGGACCGCGACCCGCACGGACAAACTGGATTTTTGGCTCAACCTGTCGGCGATAGTCGTGGCGATCGTCAACGCGTTCGTGCACAGCCGCGATGCCTACGCCGTGGTTCCGGCCGGCCTGTGGCTCTCGATCTGCACAGTCCTTCTCTTGTCCATTGGCAACATCGTGGTTGCCGCGGAGCGCGCAGCCCGGGGAGGATACGTCAATGAGTAACGGCGTCGCGCGAGGCGTATGGGCACTGGTAGTGGTGGCGGCCTTGAGCGGATGCGATGAAAAAGCATCGCTCCAGCCCGCACAGCAATCCGGCACCGCGCCGCCGCTGCCGAAGGCGCACGATTTCTTGCTGCCGCCGATGCAGGTGCCCATGGGCGTGGGGTGGGCGCAGGGACAATCTCCCAAGGTTGCGCCCGGCCTTAAGATCGAAAAGATCGCGAGCGGATTGATGCATCCGCGTCAACTCTATGTCCTGCCCAACGGCGATGTGCTGGTCGCGGAATCCAATGGACCCGGCACCGAACCGGTGACGACGCCCAAGCAACTCATCGCCAACAAGGTGAAAAATCGCTCCGGAAAGGGCGGCAAAGGCGGCAACCGGATCACCCTGCTGCGCAAGAAGGACGCAGCGGGCGGCGAATGGGAGAAGCATGTGTTCATCGAACATCTGCACTCGCCGTTCGGCATGCAGCTAATCGGCGAAACCCTCTATGTCGCAAACACCGATGCCATCGTGAAGTTTTCCTACCACTCGGGAGACACGGAGATCACAGCGCCGGGTATTGAGTTTGCGGACCTGCCGGGGACCGTCAACCATCACTGGACCAAAGCCCTGTTAGCGAGCCCCGACGGCAGCAAGCTGTATGTGGGGGTCGGCTCCAACAGTAACGTCGGCGAGAACGGATTAGAAGTGGAATACCGGCGTGCGGTGGTACTGGAGGTGGATGTTGCCACGCACGGCAGCCGAATTTACGCATCGGGCATCCGCAATCCGACCGGCCTGCAATGGGAACCGCAAACCGGCAAGCTCTGGGCGATCGCCAACGAGCGAGACGAGATCGGCGCCGACCTGGTACCGGACTACCTGACCGCCGTGCAGGAAGGCGGATTCTATGGATGGCCGTACAGCTACTTCGGGCAGATCGTCGACCGCCGCGTCGAGGCGCAGCGACCGGATCTGGTCGCGCGGGCGATCGTGCCGGATTATGCGATCGGCTCGCATGTTGCCCCGCTCGGATTGTGGTTCTCCGAAAAGAATGCTTTGCCAGAGAAGTACCAGGGAGGAGCGTTTATCAGTGAGCACGGCAGCTGGGACCGCTCACCCTTAAGCGGCTACGAAGTGGTGCACGTCGCGTTCCAACAAGGCAAGCCGGTCGGGAAACCGGAGACGGTCGTTTCCGGATTCTATTCGGCCGACGAGAAAAAACTGTTCGGCGCGCCGGTGGGACTCACCCAGGATCAGGACGGTGCCTTGCTGATTGCGGACGATGTGGGAAATACGGTGTGGCGCGTGACGGCGGACTCGCACTGAGCATTGTGGGCCAGGCGGTCTTAGCTGCGATCGTCGCGCGAATCATCCCGCACGGTCTTGCCGGCTTTCATCACGAAAATGACTTTGCCCATCTCGTGCAAATCGGCGCGCGGATCATGGGCGACGGCGATCACATCGGCGAACTTACCGGTCTCGATGCTGCCCAGAGAATCGGCCATGCCTAATGCGATGGCGGCGTTGACGGTGGCGCTCTTGAGCACATCGGTAGTGCTCAGTCCGGCATCCTTGAGCGCGAGAAACTCCTCCCACTCGCGCGCGATCGGCACCACCGGCAAATCCGTGCCGAACAGAATCGGCACGTGCGACTGGTAGGCTTTGGTGACACTGGCTTTCGCCTGCAGGTAATACTCGACAGGTACACCCACTTTGGGATTTTCGGTCGCGAGTTTCGCGGTCAGCAGGGTCGGAACGTATGCGGTACCGCGCTTGGCCATGGTGGCGATGTTCAAATCGCTCAACGGGCCGTGCTCGATCGTATCGGTCCCCGCCTCGATCGCGATCTGGTTGGCAGCCGCCGATCCCGCCGAATGCGTGGCCACCCGGCGATTCAAGCGATGCGCGGTCGAGACGATGGCGTTGATCTCCGCCGCGGTTTCCATCGGTCCACTCTTCGGATCGATCAGTGTCTGCGCCGCGAGCCGCAGTTTGATCACGCCCGCGCCGCGGCGAACTTCCTCGCGCACGACGCGCTCGCAATCCGTCGCGCCGGAACAGCTGCCACGGCTCTTGAAGAGCGGCTCCAGGTCCTCGCGTTCGCCGAAATTGTGCGCATCGTAGTCGCCCCCCGGCACGCCGAACATGGGTTCGGAGGCAATGATGCGCGGCCCGTCGATCACGCCGGCATTGATGGCGTCGCGCAAGTCATAGGTCACGCTCGCCGGATCACCGAGATTGCGAATGGTGGTAAAGCCGTTATGCATGATGCTATTCGCGCGGCCCGCACTCGCCAGGACGCGCGCCGCCGGCCGGCCGAGAAAAGCGGGCATGAAGTCCGACCAGGGCACCTCAGAATCCACATCCACCGTGACAGTGACGTGGGTGTGCATGTCGATAAGCGCGGGCATCACCCAGGCTTGCGAGAGATCAATTATTCGCCCGCCATCGACGAATCCCGCCACGATCGCGGTGATCTTGCCGTTCTCGATGATGATCGACTGGTTGTCGAGCGACGGCTTCCCGGGATCGGCAAGGAGATGCCCTGCATGAATGATGATCTTGGTCGTGGCCGCGGACGGACTTGCCTCAGCGACCAACAGACTGAGGCCAAGCAGACACCAGCGGAGTGCGCGAATTCGCATGACGGTATGCACGCCGCTACTTGTTTGCGCCGCGGTCGCTACCCATATAGCGATCGAACCAGGCGACCGTGCGTTCCAACGCGTCAATTTGATTTTCGCGCTTGAAAAAGCCGTGGCCTTCGCCCGGGTACACCTTGGAATCCACTGTCTTGCCGGCCTTCGACAAAACCGCGGCGACCTGCTCCGCCTCGTAGGGCGGCACGCGGATATCATTGGCTCCCGCGAGGGCGAGCAAAGGTGCTTTGACCTGTCCGAGGTAGGTGAGCGGGCTGGACGCCTCGTAGACCGCCTTGTCCTTCACCGGATCGCCGAGCAATCCCATTTGATACTGCCGCAGCACGGGCGAGCCACGCTCATACATCGAAAACCAATTGGTGATGCCGCAGATCTCCACACCCGCCGCCCACACTTCCGGCGTCTTGGCTATGGCCATCATGGTCATGTAGCCGCCATAGGAAACGCCGGTGATGCCGACTCGCCGCGCATCGACGTAGCCGCTGTCCACCAAAAACTTCACGCCCGCGACGTAGTCGGTCAGGTCGCCGCCGCCGAGGTCGCGGCGATTGGCTTCCTGAAAGGCACGGCCATAGCCGGTCGAGCCGCGCGGATTCGCGGCGATCACGACGTAACCGCGTGAGGCCAGCGCCACGGCGTCCCGATCGAAATCATCCATGGTCTGCCCCGTCGGACCGCCGTGCGGCAGCGCCACAGCGGGCGCATGGCCATTGCGCGACAAGTTGAAGGGCATCCAAACGAAGGCGCTGATGACGGTCCCGTCGGCGCTGCGGTAGTGGACGATCTGCGTTTTCGGCAGCTTTTCAGGATCGACGCTGGCCAATGCGAATCGCGTGACCGGCGCCGCCTTGCCGCTCGTGCGGTCCAAAACCCAGTAATCGAGCGGCATGTTGCCGGACTGATGCGGAAACAGGATGCGATTGCCATCGGGCGAAAAGGCCGGCAGCTTGCCGTAGTAGTCGGAATTGACGCCGGCCGGCAAAGGCAGCACCGCGCTGCGGCCGCTTGCGGGGTCGTAGGAATAAATCACGTCGCGTCCGTCGACATTGCTGATCATCAGCAACGAATGTCCATCGGGTGAGAAGCGGCCGGCTTTTTGTTCCCATTCATCCGGCTTGATCAAGGTCAGCTTCTGCGTCGTCGTGTCATACACTGCAGCTTGGAGCGAGCCCGCCGCGGTCTCCGTGGTCAGCGCCAACCATCGTCCATCGGGCGAGATATCGCTGGCGGTGTTGAGTCCGGCCTCGCCCGTGGCAAGCACCGGCGTCGCCGCGCCGGTCGCAACCTCGACTCGCCAGACGGCGCCGTGCGTTCGCTCGACATTGGTGCGATTGGCGATCACGAAGCGGCCGTCGGGCGTGAACGCGACCGCGTTCCATTGCATCGTGGGCAGCGTCTCGTGGGTGAGCACACGCACCGTGTGCGTGGCCAGGTCCATGACCGCCACATTGTTCGACGCTCCGGTCTTCATGCGATGACCGAATGCGATCATGCGGCTGTCGTGCGAGAACACCGCGCCGGTTTCGGAAACATCGTCGCTGTGGGTGAGATTGACGACGGCGCCGCCGGACGCGGGAACCGCATACAGATCGAAGATCTCGGCGCCGCCGCGATCGGACTCGAACACCACCCACTTGCCATCCGGCGAGGTCGCAATTCCCATCTGCCGGTCGTCGGACTGCGTCAGCTGCGTCGGGAACGCGCCGCCCGCGGCCACGCTCCACAGATTGAATCGCCCGGTGAGATTGGTTGAGACGATGAACGTCTTCGAGTCTTGGCTCCACGCGGCGTCAAGACTGCTGCGGACATAGAAGAGATCCGCGATCGGCACGGGACCCGCGCCCTCGAGCACCGGTGAGCTCAAGCTTTTCGGATCGGTGAGCGCGCGCGACGGTGGCCCCTTGAGCACCGGCGCTGCCTGCAGCGAAAACGCCAAACCCAGCAACGGCGCGCAGCCGAACCACACCAGCCGTGACTTGAAGTTCATTGGTCTCTCCCCGCGTGTATTTAGAATCTTGCTCGCAGTGTCAGGCCCACGGTACGCGGCCGAATGCGGAACAACTCTTGGTTGTTAATGACCACCGGTCCTACGAGTTGAGCGTCCAATGCGCCGGTTGCGCCCTGGGAATTGCTCAAATTATTGATGAAGGCCACCACCTCGTAAGAACCGAAGTTGACTCCCCCGCGTATGCCCTCGGTGGCAAAGCCGCCGAATTTTGTGCCGTTGTGCTCGAAGTCGGTCCACTCATCGCCCAGATACGAAGCAGTGGCACGCACATAGCCTTGGTAGCCCGCCACCGGAAAGTCGACCTCCGCGTAGGTTGATGCCTGCCCTTCGGGCGCCGCAGGCAGCACATCGCCGTCTTGCACACCCACGAGACCGGTTGCAGGCCGGCTGACGGTCGGATCGTCTTTGGAGATCTCGTTCTTGCTCAGTTGGAAAGCCGCGCCCAAGAGCAGCCACGAAACGGGCTTGGCGTCGACTTGGAACTCGACGCCGTAGAGTCTCGCTTCGCTCGCATTGCCGGTGTAGTTGCCCAGTTGATTCTGCAGCGAGACTTGGATGTTCTTCCAGTCGATGTAGTAGAAGTCCGTGCTGTAGGTCAGCCTGCCGTCGAACATTCTGCCCTTGGCGCCGATCTCATAGTTCCACAAACTGTCGGGCGCGTAGGTCTGCGGGGTGTTGCGGCCCCCGACGTCGGAGGTGAGGTTGACGCCGCCGACGCGGTAACCGCGGGCCACTTGCGTGTACAGGGTCAGATCCGGATCCAGACGATAGGCCAGCGAGACACGGGGATCCACCGGCGTACCCAAGTCATGGAAGTCGGTATGTGTGTAAGCGGAGGGCAGGATGCTGAATACCGGAATGAAGCCGCCGGTGTTGATCTGGGCAGAGACCATGTAATGCGACACCCGGGCGCCGCCGGTCAGGTCCCACTTATCGGCGAAGGTGTAGGTCGCCTCGCCGAATGCGGCGATTTCCTGCTGTCCGAAATGGTAGATCAAGTCGACGATGTTATCGCTGCCGATGATGGGGATGATGGCGTCGGAATCGGCTTCCTGCCCTCCGCCCTGGCTCGCATGCAGGAAAAAGGCCCCCGCCGTCCACTTGAAGTTGCCGTCGCCCTTTGAGGCCAGACGCAGCTCCTGCGTATAGATATTGCCGTCGATGCCGGAAGCATCTCGGGTGATACCCGGAATAATGTTCGCGCCACCGGTGGCGATCAAAGCGGTCAGCGGCACGAAATAGCTGTCCGTGCCGGTGAGGTTCGATTTGCGGTCGTGATAGGTGGAGACCGACGTGAAGGCGAGGGAATCCCAATCGTACTGCAGCGTCAGGGCCGCGATCGTGCTCTTCAGCTCGATGAGGTAGTCATTGATGCCGTCCGTGACCTGGCCGGAAAAGCCGGTGCCCGGCGGCTTGACCAACAAGCTGCCCGCATCCTCGCCGTTGTAGTCTTTCGAATCCTGGTAAGTCAGCACGAGGCCGGCGGAGAACTGATCATTCGGCTTGGCGGTAATCGAGAAGCGCGCGCCGTCGGTCTTGGTGGGGTTTGAGTTCGCCTGACCGGTGAGCAAGTTGGCGATCCAGCCGCCATCGTCATAGTCGTAGGCCACCAGACGAACGCCGAGTTCGTTCTCGATGATCGGGGCATTGAGCACCGCGTAACCGGAAAACGACGCGGCACCGGTTTCGGTTTGCGCACCCGTGACCTCAACCGATCCGCTGAACTGCGAGAGGTCCGGCTTGTTGGTGATGTAACGGATCGCGCCTGCAAGCGAACCGGAACCGAACAGGGTGCCTTGCGGACCGCGCAGCACTTCGACCCGCTCGATGTCGACGACGCGCAAGTTGCTGGCACCGCCGCCCTGACCGACCGGATCGATCGGCATATCGTCGTACAACAGCGCCACGGTCGACTGCTTCAGACCCAAGTCGGTACCGGTGGTCACACCGCGAATGGTGAGGTTGGTCGAATTCCCGCCGCCCGAACCGGGGTTATTGAGACCCGGCGTCGTATTGATGATGTCCTGCAGCTGCGTTGCGCCACGGTGTTCGAGTTCCACGCCCGTCTCGGCGGTGATGCTCACCGGCACGTCTTGCAAGCGTTCAGTACGCTTGGTTGCGGTGACGACGATTTCCGCCAGCGTATCGGATGAAGCGTTCACACCCGGACTCTGCGCGAAGGAGGGTTGGACCATGCAGCAAGCCGCGGCAAAGAGCGAGGCGCTCAGGATAATTTTCATACGAGATCCCCAATTCTTTTGTGATGTATCGGTACGAGGCCAGGATCCGTAGGTAGATCCCTTACCTCCGCACTGTGGACGTCGTAATAAAGACAGACTAAGCCTGCAGAGAGAATTGTCAATATAATTTTTCCGCATAGGACTATTACGGTCTGTGCGGGTACGCAGCGCATACCGCGCGGCTGCGCACGCCCGAATCGGGCAGGCACCGGAAAACCGTTAAGGCCCGTTTCTTAGGGTCGCTTCCGCGGTGGCTTGGCGGCTTTGATCGGTTTTTTCTTGAGTGCAATCGACGTTGGCGAACTCGACTCCAACGCCTTGGGCGAGTGCAGCGCCTTCTCGGCGCGCTCTGCCAAGCGAGGATCGCCGAGCTGCGCGGCGATCGCGGCAAAGTTCTTGGCCGCGCCCTGCCACCTGAGCGTGCCGACAGCGGAGAACAGCGCTGCATCATCGCGCAGGGTTGCCAATCTCTTGAACAGGAGTGCCTGTGCTTGACGCTCCCCCAAGATCTCCTGCGGAAAATCTTCAATTCGGCCAAATCGATCGATCAGGCCCGCGGCACCTTTGGGGCCGATGCCGGAGATGCCGGGATAGCCATCCGCAGCATCGCCGACCAACGCGAGGTAATCGGGAATTCGCTCCGGGATGACGCCGAACTTCGCATGAACGCCCTGCGCATTGCGGATCTCATGACTCTTGCGATCGACCTGAACGACGCGATCGCCGCGCACGCATTGCGCGAGATCTTTGTCGGGCGTCCATATGCAAACCTTTTGAACATTGCGATCTGTCGCGGCCAAGGCCGCGGCGGAAGCCAGGGCATCGTCCGCCTCAAGCTCGACCATGGGCCAGACGGTCACGCCCATGCCGACCAATGCCTCCTCCAGCGGATGAAATTGCGCGCGCAGCGCAGGCTCGATGCCTTCTCCGGTTTTGTACCCCTCCCATAGCTCATTGCGGAAGGATTCAATCACGTGATCGGTGGCGACTCCGAGGTAGCCCGCTCCTTCCTCGATCAGCTGCAGGACCCCATTGAGTACACCGACCACGGCGCCCATCGGCCGGTCCTTGCCTTTCGTGAATCGGCGCAAGCCGTAAAAATGCCGAAACAGCTCGTAGGTGCCGTCGATGAGATGGACGATCATGGCGAGATCACGGTGTCCGAATAATCGTGCGACTGATTGCGATGATCGCAAATGACAAAGCGGCCCGGGTCAGTCTCGGTCAGGTAACTCGGTCCGATCGGCACCTTGCCATAACCCCCGGGAATGTCCAGAACATAGGTTGCCTGGCAGAGACCGGACAGGTGCCCTCGGAGCGTGCGCATCAACTCCTGGCCCTCGGCGATCGAAGTTCGGAAGTGGCCGGTGCCACGCGCCAAATCGCCGTGATGCAAGTAGTAGGGTTTGATGCGCAGCTCGACCAAGCGTCTAAATAGCGTGCGCAGCGAGGCCGTATCCGCATTCACATTTTTCAAAAGCACGGTCTGGCTGAGCATCGGCAAACCGGCATCGATCAATCTTGCGCAGGCGTGCTGCGCTTCTTCGCTGAGTTCTCGTGCGTGATTGACGTGCAGGACGACATACACCGCCTTTTGGATCTTAACGGCACGAATGAATGCCTCATCGATGATGTCCGGCTTCACGACCGGCACCCGCGTGTGGAAGCGAACGACTCCGACATGAGCGATGTCTCGGAGCCTCAGCATGATTTTTTCGAGGCGCCGCGGCGACAAGACAAAGGGGTCTCCGCCCGAGAGGATGACCTCCCAGATCTCGTCCTTCGATTCGATGTAAGCCAGCGCCGCGTCCAGTGCGTCGTCGCTGAGGCCTTGCGAGCCGGCGCCCACGGTCTCGCGCCGGAAGCAGAAGCGGCAATAGACCGCGCACACCGTCGACGGATTCAACAAAACCCGATCCGGGTAGCGATGCACGATTCCCGGCACGGGTGAGTGCGGCTCATCTCCAATCGGATCGCGCAGTTCCTCCGCGGCGACGTTGAGCTCGGCCGCGGTGGGCACAAACTGCGCGGCGATGGGATCGGCGCGATCGTCGGCATCCACCAATCGGTGCATCTGCGCGGTCATGCCGATGCCAAAAGTCCGCGCCACGTCGCCGATGGCGGCAAGATCCTGCTCTTTTATCAGACCGGCCGCGAGCAGATGCGACGGGCTGGTGAGCGGCCGCACTTTGGGTGCATCCACGGGCTTGGCTTTTTGCGTGAACATCGGTGGCTCCAACAATCGACAATGGCGGCCTAGGATTCGGCGCCGATGGTAATCGATTGGGAACCGGCCTGCCTCCGTAGGCAGGCCTTCGGCACGACGGATTTAGCTTTGCGGCTGACCGGGAATCGGCAGCACTTCCATAATTTCGACCGAGTCGCCGGGAAAAATACTGAAATGCGGGTGTTTTAGAAACAACTTTGCCGCCGCCTCTTGCGACTCGGCCTGAACGACCACAAAGCCGGTCAGATTATTTTTGACGTCCGAGACCCCCTGCTCTGAGGCCTTTTTGGTTTTACCCAAGGGCCCTCCGCTATCGACGATCACCGCGCCGTGGGTCTTCATCCAGTCTCCCCATGCCTTGATGCCCTGCGCCTCGATCTTCTTACGCTTGCCTTCCTCCATCGCCATGAACTCCGCGAATTTCGGCGAGCCGGGTGCACCCAGATAGATTGCGAGAAAATTTTTCATCGATTGCTCCAGTTCATTTAAGTTGTCCGTCAGCCCGCGGCCGATGCCAGGGCCTCTTTCCCCACGGGCCAGGGATGCGCCCAGGCCGGAATTCGCTTCAGACCATCGATCCAGCGCACGATATTGGAATGCGATTCGAACGGCATGTCCGATTCACGCCAGTAGTTCGCCATCGAGGCCAGTTGGAAGTCGGCAATGGTCAGCCGTCCGCACGCCGCATAACTGCGGCCTCTCAAGTGCTCGTCCAGCACGCCGGCAAACTTCAGCAAGTTGGCCACGCTGGATTTCAGCAACTCACGATCGGGCGGCCCCATTCCGAAGGTCGATTTAACCACGTGCTCGAAATAGAACGGCGCCACCGCGGGGGACCAGTGGCAGTCATTCCATGACAACCAGCGCAGCACTTCGACCTGCTCGGCCGCATTGCGCGTCGGCCACATGTCCGATCCCGCCTTGATGCAAAGATACGCCATGATGCTGGAGGATTCCCACAGCACTTGATCGCCATCCACGAGCACCGGCACTTTCTTGTTCGGATTGATCGCCGCAAACTCCGGCACCTGCAGTCCGCCGGCCATCAGGTCGACTTCGAAAAACTCCGCCTTGATGCCAAGATACTTGATGAGCGCCAGGACCCGTCGGGGGGCTTGGGCCTTGATCCAATATACTTTCATGCTAGTTCTCTTCCGCCGTGTTGCCGCATCAAGGATGCGCCGCGCAGCCGCAATCGGCGGCGTGATACCGGCCCATCCCTGTGACGGTGCCGCCGTGCCCATACATATTGTGGGGCCTTACCCAGTCGGGCAGCGAATGATAGGGACCGTTTTCGGCGCGGCCGTTGGGTGTGACGTCGAGATAACCGTAGATACCTAAAAACTGTTCCCCACCGCGACCGTAGGTCGAATAGGTGTGAAAGATCTCACCGGCTTCGTCTTTGATGAAGACACTGTTGCCGGACAGATCAATCATGCCGGGATTCACGTCGACCTCGCGGTAATTGTAAAGCCCTCGACCCAGCGCAATTTCCGCATCGGAGAAGGACACATTGAAATCGAAATTAAAGTCATTGCCATACGACGACACCCAGGTGAAATCCCAGCCCATTTTGCGTTTCAAACGGTCAATTTGCTCAATCGGCGCGCGTGCCACCGCGGCGTAAGCGACATCGTGATTCTCGAGATGCACGCGGATCCCAGCCAGATGATCGACTTCCAATGAGCAGCCCACGCATTGTTGCGATTGGCCCGGTCCCATCATGAAATGCTTGACGAAAAGCTGGCTGCGTCCAGCGAATAACTCGGACAGCGTTACCGGACCGGACGGGCCCTCGAATACGTAGTCCTTCTGGACGCGCACCCATGGCAGCGCGCGGCGCTCGGCCGCCAGCGCGTCCTTCATGGCCGTGAGCGCCTTCTCTTTTTCAAGCAGCGCGATCCGCGCCGCCAGCCATTCCGCCCGCGACGCGATGCGGACCGGACGGTTCGGTTGATCAGTGATCATTTCACACTCCTCTTGCCAGATTCCAGAAAGCGGAGGATCCACTCCTTGAGCGTCTCCCAGCGTGCTATGAACAGCCGGCCGAGGTCAAAGCTCATCGTCCCGATCGCAGTGGCGGTGGTTGTCGCGGCCGCCGCAGTCAGGGCGGCTGAAGTTGTGCATAGTGGGCACATCGGAAGGTCTCCTTGCTCTCATAGTAAAGACGAGCGGAGAGTGCTCATTTCGACAACCGGCCGAGAAATTTTGGGTATTCGCGGCACCGCAAGAATCGTTCCCGGACCCGTCACCGCGCTATGGAGCGGCGATCGCTTTAGCTGTCCAAGCGTCCTTATTCGGCAAAGCCGATCGTTCAGGCGCCTTTCTTCAGCGAGCGCTTACTGACGGGGAGCTCGCGGATGCGGATCCCCGTAGCGGCGAAGATGGCATTGGTGATCGCGGGCGCAACCGGCGGCGTGCCCGGTTCACCGCCGCCGCCAAGCGGCGCGTCGCTCTCTATTATATGGACCTCGATGGCCGGGCAGTCCGCGAGTCGCACCAGCGGATAGTTCGGGAAATTTTGTTGCTCGACGGCGCCGTGATCGAGTGTGATCTCGCCGTACAGCGCCGCGCTCAGGCCAAACACGATGGCGCCCTCGATTTGCGCCTTGAAGCCATCCGGATTCACCGCCATGCCGCAATCCACGGCGCAAGTAATCCGGTGCACTTTGAGCGCGCCGTCATCCGAAACCTCCACTTCGGCGACCTGAACGACGATGGTCCCGAAACATTCCACCATGGCAATTCCGCGCGCGCGCCGCGGCGCAAGCGGCGCGGCGGCCGACACCGGTGCGGCGCCCCATCCCGCCTTGTCTGCGGCCAACTCCAGCGCCGCGAGGTGGCGGGGCTTGTGTTTCAGCAACGCGCGGCGGTACTCGAGCGGATCGCGCTTGGCCTCATGCGCCAATTCGTCGATGAAGGATTCAACGAAGAATCCGTGCCAGGAAAACTCCACGCTGCGCCACGGGCCGACGGGCACGGGGGTCACAACCTTGACTGCGCCATAGGCTTGATTCGGCACGTCGTAGACGATATGCGCCTCGGCGTTGGAACCATCGTCGGTCGTGTATTCATTCACCCATGCGGCCGGCGTGCCGTCGGCGTTCAACGCCGCCTTGAAGCGGCTGGTAACATTGGGGCGGTAGTAATCGTGTCGCAGATCCTGTTCCCGCGTGAAAATGAGTTTCACCGGAATACCGGGGAGCGCCATGGCGGCTTGCACGGCATAGGCCAGAAAATTCCACAGACCCGGCAAACGCCGTCCGAATGCGCCGCCGCTCGGCATGAGATGAAAAGTCACCTGGTCGAGATGGAGTTTCGCCGTTTTGGCGCAGAATGCGCGCGAGCCCAGGCCGTCCTGGCTGCCCGCCCAGACCTCGAGCGTGCCATCCGCTTGATACAGTGCGGTCGCATTGACCGGCTCCATCGCGGCATGCGCGAGATAGGGCACCTGGTACATGCGCTCGAGCGACGCTTGATTTTGCAGTGCCTTGGCGCCGGCGCCGACGGAGAACTCATGTTTGATTGGCTGCTGATTCAAGGCCTCGAGATGGCGCTCGCGAATGCCGGCCGAGGAGACCGCTGCATTGCCCGCATCGCTGAATACCGAATCCAGCATGTCCGCCGCACGCTGTGCGCGCCAGAAACGGTCCGCGACCACCATGACGGCATCATCCAGCTTGATCACTTTTTTGATGCCTCGATTGCCGGCAATGCTCGCTTCATTCACCGAAATCAGCTTGCCGCCGAAAATCGGGGAAATCTTGATGGCGGCGTATTGCATCCCGGGTACTTGAACGTCAATGCCGTACTGCGTCGCGCCGTTAACCTTGGCGGGAATGTCGATGCGGGGAATGGTTCGGCCAACCAAGGTGTAGTCCGACCTGGGTTTGAGCGCGGGATGCGACGATGGGTTGTAGCGGGCCGCCGCCGCGGCGAGTTCGCCGAAGCGAAAGCTCTGACCGGAAGGCCTGTGAATGACTTGACTGCTTTCGGTATAAAACGTCTTGAGCGGCGCCTTCAATCGGTCCGCAGCCGCGGCAATCAGCATTTCGCGCGCCGCGGCCGCGGCGATTCTCACACCATAGACGCCGGTCGTACGCACCGCCGAGGAGCCGCCGGTCACCTGGATATCCATGAATTGCGCCAGCCGGTTTCCCGCGGCGAACACCGATCCTTGCAGAAATGCAGGAACAGAGTCGCGCGTCATGCCTGCTTGGCCTAGCGCAAATCCTTCCACCAGCGCGCCGTTGGCGAACAGCGGATCCGGAGGCGCGGTCTCGGCCCGCGTCTTGTCCCAATGCGCGCCGAGTTCTTCAGCCGCCATTTGCAGCAACGCCGTGAAGATGCCGGTGCCCATGTCGCAGTGAGGAATGACGACCGTGACGATGTCGTCGTCGGCGATTTTGATCCAGTAGGCGAGAAACCGTTCGCCCGGCTTGGCGGCGAGCCGGTCGCCGCGCCCGATTCTGCCGCTCGGCCACAGCGCGTAACCGACGACCAAGGTCCCCGCTGCCGCCGCTCCGCCGAGCAGGACCTTGCGCCGGGAGATCACGTCCGAACTCCGGCGGCCGGCGAAGCCTTGGCCGCCAACGCGCTCACGGCCGCGCGCATCCGCGTATACGTGCCGCAGCGGCAGATGTTCGAAACGAGCGTTCCCAGTTCATCTTCCGTGGGCGCAGGATTGCCGGCGAGCAGCGCACTCACCGCCATGATGACGCCCGACTGGCAGTATCCGCATTGCGGTACCTGATGCAGAATCCACGCCGCTTGCACGGCGCTCAAGACCTCCGCACCGATGCCCTCGATCGTGGTGATCTTTGCATCGACGACCGCGGAAACCGGCAGTACGCAGCTGCGCATCGGCTTGCCGTTCACATGGACGGTGCACGCGCCGCAGGCGCCCACGCCGCATCCGAACTTCGTGCCGGTCAGATTGAGTTCATCTCGGATGACCCACAGCAATGGCGCGTCCGCCTCGACGTCGACCTGCCGGGGATGACCGTTCACATTCAGCTCCATTTGCACACTCCCTCTTTGCGCCGCCTGATCACTAGCCGGGCTGCCGATTCCACCACCATGCCGCCGCGAACAGCACCACCATCATGATGGAGGCCGCCAGTTTGATCAGGGTGCCGAAGATCAAGCCGATCCACGCGGCAATGCCGACATGAGTCGATCGCTGCAAACTGCCGCCGGCGGACAACTCGCCCACCAGCGCGCCGAGAAAGGGTCCGACGATCAGTCCCGGAATGCCCAAGAAAAGACCGATCAAGGTGCCGATGAGCGCGCCCGAGACAGCCTGCGCACTCGCGCCGACTCGCTTGGCACCCAACGCGGCCGCGGTCAGGTCCAAGACCAATCCGAGGGCGGCGATGCTGGCAATGCCGATCAGCCAGCCGGAACCCACATGTTGATAATGGTCCACGGCGGCAGCGAGCCAGATGCCGCCGAAAATCAACGGTATGCCGGGCAGCATCGGTACGACGGCGCCCGCCAAACCCACGAGGATCAGGCCCGCCGCAAGCACATTGAGCACAATGTGCGTAACCGCTCGCCTCAGCCCCCGCCGCCGGCGACAGAGCAGCCCGGATCGAGCAGCAATTCAGCCGTGGGGCCGGTACTCGTCAGAATCACGAAACCGGCGCCATCCGCGTACTGCATGCCGGCGATGAGCACGGTATAAGTTTCGAGGTGGTGCCTCGCGTCGGCGCTGAGTTGCGCCACCAGATCGAAAGGCCGCGTCGCCTCCAGACTGGGATCGGCCAGGCGCATGGCCTGATAAGTGGAGCCGATGACCGTGATCGGCGACCACTTGGCGGTGAGCTGTGCGCCGGCCGCGTGCAGGGTGTCGAACACTTCCTGCCGCAAGCACTCTATATGTATATGGAATTGATTTTGGTCGCGCGCACGCGCCGAATTGAGCGCGAGGCCGACCGCCGTTCGCGGCACCGCATGGCCTACGTAGCTGTCCAAGAGATCACGCGCGTTCCAGGCCTCGGCGAAATAGTTCGGCAAATCAGGATCCAGGAGCTCGCTGCTATCGGTGCCGGCGAAGGTCTGAAGCGGAATCAATAAATAGTGTGCCCCACCCCGGCGATCCTCGAGCACGGCATAGCCCGGGCTGTCCGGCTGTGGGCTGGACAACCAAATACGCTCGCAAGGAGAGGGCTCATGATGTTTCTGCCAATTCGGCAGGCACTGATTCTGAACCACTTGCCGCAACGCGTCCCGGCCCGCATTCGGCAACAGGTCGACCCCTTCGGTGCGCGGCGTGTGCATGCCTTTGCCGCCACCACCCCCACCGCCCGCACTCGCCGTGATCGCCAGCAGGATTGCGACCGTTGCGAGCAACACTCTACGAATCTTCACAATGCGATCTCTCGTTACGTGCTTTTCAGCGATTGTAGCGAGCAGTGTAGCTCTTCAGTAGACTACCCCCGGTTAAATGCGTCTTACCGTCAGTCAACCGCCACCAGAGAAGAAGAGTGGACGCGCCCCAATACCGCGCCTTTATCAGCTACAGCCACCGGGATGCGGCTTGGGCGTCTTGGCTGCACCGATCCCTTGAGAGATACCATCCGCCGAAATCGTTGATCGGCACCTCAACCGCCCACGGCGAGGTACCGAAGCGGCTGGTGCCTATTTTCAAGGATCGCGAGGAATTGCCCAGCGCCACCGATCTCGGTGGGTTGATCAGTGCCGCGCTCGCGGGATCCGCCGCGCAGATCGTCATCTGCTCACCGCAGTCGGCAAAATCGAAGTGGGTCAATGAGGAGATCCTGGCGTTCAAGCGTCTGGGTCGCGAGGACCGGATCCTCTGCATCATCGTCGACGGTGAACCGAATGCCAGCGACGTGCCTGGGCGCGAGGCGGAGGAGTGCTTTCCCCCGGCGCTGCGTTTTCGCTTGGGCGCCGACGGCAACTTGAGCACGGAGCACACCGAACCGATTGCAGCCGACGCGCGTCCCGGCAGGGACGGCAAGAACAACGCCAAGCTCAAACTGATCTCCGGACTGCTCGGCGTCGGATACGACACCTTGCGTCGACGCGAACAGCAGCGCCGCAATCAGCGCTTGTTTGCATTTTCGTGCGCCGCTGCCGCCGGCATGGTGCTGACCAGCGGCCTCGCCGCCTACGCGCTGGTGCAGCGGGCCGCGGCGCAGCGTCAAACGTTGCGCGCCGAGGCGGAAGCGCGCACTTCCAAGGAGGCGACCCGGTTTTTGGTCGATCTCTTTAGGATCTTCGATCCCAGCGAAGCGCGCGGCAGCACGGTGACCGCACGCGAGATGCTCGACAAGGGCGCGGTCCGCATCGAGAGTGAGTTGGCGGCTGAACCGGCCATTCAGGCCACGCTGATGGACACGGTGGGTACGGTGTATATGGGGCTCGGCCTGTTCGCGCAGGCGCGGCCACTGCTCGATGGGGCCGTGGTGAAACGACGCCATCTGCCAGGCATCGATCCTTTGGATCTGTCGGATTCCTTGAGTCATCAAGGGGACCTGATGGCGCTGCAAGCCGACTACGACGGCGGCGAAAAGGCGTACCGCGAAGCGATCAGCATCGAGTCGGCGCGCCCGAACGATCGGCAAAATCAGGAAAAACTGGCCAATTCGCTCTACGGCCTGGGGACGTTGCACGCCATGCAAGGGCGCTATGCAGACGCCGAGGAAAATTTGCGCGAAACCCTGGAGCGGCAGAAGGCTCTGTATGGCGAAACACATCCTGCGGTCGCGCGCACCCTGAAGGATCTGGCGCGAGCCATCGCCGACGGCGGTGATCTCAATAAAGCGATCCCGCTGATGGAGAGGGCTGTCGCCATGCAGCGCACCCTGCGCGGCACGGAGCCGCATCCGGATCTGGCCGAAGCGCTCAACGACATGGGGCTGCTGCTATACGAGAAAGGCGATTTGAACGAGGCCGAGAAATTCTATCGGGAATCGCTGGCGATGAACCGCAAGCTGCTCGGTGACAAGCATCCGGAGATCGCCAACGGGCTCGAAAATGTTGCCATGACGGTGCAGGACAAGGGCGATCTCGCCGGCGCCGAGAAACTCTACCGACAATCGCTCGACATGCGGCGCGAATTGCTCGGTCCAGACCACCCGAAGGTCGGGCGGACGCTGCTCAATCTCGCCTCGCTGCAGTATGACCGCGGTGAAACGCGCGAGGCCCTGGCAAACATGCGGGAGGTGCTCGGCATTTACCGCAAAGCGTACCCGAAGGATCATCCGGAGACCGCCCGAGTCTTGAACGGCATAGGCTCTTGGCTGACCATGGGAGGCGAGGACACGGAGGCCGATGTCTATCTCGAAGAGGGACTGGCCATGCGGCGCCGGCTGCTGAACGCGCAGCATCCCGACATCGCCTCGAGCCTGATCGCTCTTGCCATCCTCCGAGTGGACCAAAAGAGATACCCCGAGGCCCTGGATTTCGCGCGCAACGCCAAGGCGATCTACACGGCAGCCTTGTCCGCGGATCATTGGCGTACCGCGCTCGCCGAATGCGCGGAGGGCGCGGCACTGACGGGCCTCGGCCGCTACCCAGAGGCCGAAAAGCCTCTCACCCACGGCCACGCGATCTTGGTCAAAGACAGCGAATTGCCCTTGATCTATCGAACACTGGCACAGCGTTACTTCGACAGCCTGCACCAACACGAAAAATTGCAGGTCGCGGACGCGGCGCGACAGAATGCGGCAACGCCGTGACATAATGCGAATCGCGCGGCGACATTGGTCACGATCATTGTGTTAGCGTAAGCGCCACTTCGAACGGGGTGACCGCGCCGCGCTACCCCCGAAGAACAAAAAAAGAGAGGGACACCAATGGATTTCCATTTCGCGAAGCAATTCCTACGCGTGCTGCTGCCTGGTGCTCACGCCATGCAGCTTGCCATCGGCGCCGCCGCACTGCTGACTGTCGCCTCTCTTCACGCACAGACCGTACCGGTGGAACAATTTGGCTTGACCGCCGTGAACAGCAACGGCAACGCGCTTTACAACGTGAGCGTCACGCCCAACACGCCGGCCAACACCGGGGCCTTGATCACCGGCACGACGATTCTCAATACCGATGGCGGCGCGCAAGGCAGTTTTTTTGCGGTCGCGCGCGTTCCCAACTCCGTCACCAGCGCGATGGATCTGATCGTGGCCGATGCGGAGCACGGCCGCATCCTGCGTTATCCTGGCCCGGGTCCCGGCAGCTACGCGGTCGCAACTCCCGTCTTCACCTGGTCGCATCAGGGTTCCGGCCCTAAGTACCCCATAGGCCTCTCTTCCGACGTTGCCGGCAATCTATTCGTCATTTCCGCGGGCGTGCCGTTCGACACCCAGCCGGCGCTGTGGGTGCTGCCCTTCAATGCAACCACGGGCGCCTACGGCGCGCCGATCTTGATCGACAATACCTGCGGCATCGTCACCGAGGTCTTGGTCGCCACGACCGCGGCGACCCCGGTCGGCTCGGCAGCGCCTGCGTGGAACGTGGGTGATGTGCTGGTGCTGTCCAACGATATTTTCAATGCGCGTGTGATGGTCTATTCACAAGCAGCGATTCAGAGCGTCCTGGCCAATCCCGGCAAACCTCTCAACAATCCTACTTCCATCGCGGTCAGCGCCTCGCTGCTGCGCGGCACCTTGCCGATCGGTATGGATATCTGGCCGGCGGACGCAACCCATGGAGTGAGCCTGCTGCTCTCGACTTTGGGTGGCCGCGTCATGCGCTTCGATTCCGCTGCCGGCGCGATGGCCGCGGATTTTGCCAGCGGCTTAGGGGTCGGGTTAGAGCGAATCAAAGTGGGTACGTACTCAACCCTGACCTACGCATTCGTGTCGCAGTTCACGCCGGGACGCGGCCAGATCCTGCAGCTGGGCGCTCCTCCGGCGAGCGGTGCAAATCTGCCACTGGCCTCATTGAGCACGGGCAACAAGGATCCGCTGGGTCTCGCGACCAGCAGTTCAGGCTCGGTACCCGCGACCGCGTGCGTCGCGCCCAGCGTCTGTGCGCCTTTGGGTCCGCAGTTGACCACGCAAGTATCGGGCACAGGCAGCGGCAGCCTTCCGTCCACCGCGCCGTTGCTGGAGGAGAGCTGCGTCGTGAAATCCGACCCGCGCGTCACGGTTGTCGGCAGCACCTGGAGTTGCGCGGGCGGTAATTTGGATGTCGCGAATTTCTGCCCCGGCTTCCCGAGCACCGTGCTGCCCGGATCCATGTGCGGACATTCCGGGCCGACGGGCGCGGGATTCGTCGTCATCAAGAGCACCGCAAAGGCGGTGGATCAGAATGCCAACAATACATTCTTCGAGCATACGGTCGATCCCAACATTCCCCTACCGGGTCCCTTGAACCTGAACTGTCCGCAGTTGGAGGTTTTTGCCTGGGCACCGCGATCGGACCTGGCCTCGATCGAAGGCACGATTGTCGAGGGAGGCCCTGCGCCGGGCAGCAACTACTTCATGGACCTCTCGGGGTTCTGCGACGACGGCGGCGGCCACAGCCACATCTTGTCCATGATGGCGTATGGCTTGGGGCTCAACAGCGCGCCGAGCGGTATGGCCACCGGACTGCCTGGATTCGTCACGGATAAGTTTACCAACCTCACCAGCACTATCAGCGCGGCGAGTGCGCAGATCGATCCGAGCGTCGCCGCAACCGTGCAGGGATACGTTAGTCAGGCGCAAGCCTTCTTCAACGCCGGGCTGTCCGAATCGGCATCGAATGGTTTTAGCTGCGCGATGAACTCGGTGGCCTCCGGGGACGCCTATGTGCGCGCCAATTTGCCGGCGTTCTCGGGCCTGGCCCCGCCCGGCAATCCCAATCCGGCCGGCGACATCGACGGCCGGCTCGCCAACCTCTTCTTACCCATCGATCTGTTCTTTTTATTCCAGCCCGCGAATGCGCAGTGGCCGACAAACAATGTCCCGCCCTGCGTCACGCTGACGCCCACGCCGGCAACCGTCATCATCACCGCCGCCAGTCCTGGCGCGGCAACGTTGAGCTGGGGCGCGGCCACCGCCGCGTTTCCTCTGTCGTTCCCGCCGACGCAATGCTCGATCACGGCGAGCGACGGAGCCTATCTGACGACGCCGGGGAGCCTGTCCGGCTCAGGTTCCGTTCCGACCGGGCCGCTGACCAAGCTGGGTACCTACTCCGCGCAGCTCATGTGCACGGCAGCCGCGGGCAACAGCATCTCGAGCTTCACGCAAGCGACGATCAATGTCATTGCTTTGGCATCGATCAATGTGACGCCGCCGACGCCGCAAGTGGCGGCGGGCGGCACGACGCAATTGACGGCCACCGGCACGTACACCGACGGCTCCACGCAAAATCTCACCGGCACGGCCACCTGGGTTTCCAGCGCGCCGAGTGTGGCCTCGGTGTCCGCGGGCCTGGTGAGCTGCAGCGCCAGCGCCACGTCAAGCGGCTCGGCGACGATTTCGGCCAGCGGTGCCACCGCAACGGGCACCACCAGCGCTTCGACGACGGTCACCTGCTTGGCGCCGGTGCTTCAGTCCATCACGATCGCACCCACACAGCTCACGCTGCCGACCGGCGGCACCGCGCAATTGGCGGCGACCGGCAACTTCTCCTCCGGACCCGCGCAACCTCTTACAAGCACGGTCCAGTGGAGTTCCAGCGTATCGAGCGTCGCCACGGTGTCAGCCACCGGTCTGGTGACGTGCACCGCCGGTGCGACGATGAATGGCGCCTCGACGATCACCGCCACGAGCGGCAGCATCAGCGCGTCGATCGGCGTGGCCTGCCAGGCACCGCAGCTCAAGTACATAACGATCGTGCCTTCGAGGGAATGCGAAATTCCGGCCGGCGGGAAGTTCCAGCTGACGGCGATCGGGACCTTTGCCTCCGGTGCAACCAAGAATGTCACCGCCACGGCAACCTGGACTTCCAGCGCCTCGAGCGTCGCGACGGTAGCGGCGGGACTGGTGAGCTGCAAAGCGCCTCACTCGTACTACGATGGTCACGCGACCATCTCGGCGTCGGTCGGCTCGGTGAGCGGATCGACCAATGTCACGTGCGAGGGATTGGGGCGCTGATTTTGCGGCCCAACCGCTTGGGCTAGCGATTGCTCGCTGACGGGGACAGATCCGGGCGACCCGCCCTTTCGCCGGGGGCGGGCCGGGTTGCGAGTGTTGTTGTGCACTTGGCGCTAAACTGTGGGCAGCCAATGAAGATAAATCGCCTATCCTTGCTTGGCGCCCTGCTGAGCTGCAGTACCGTCGCGCATGCGGTTGAGTGCGCGACGAAGACTGTGGGTGACACGCCCTATACGGTGTGCCGGGTGGATCTGACTGCGGAGCAGTTGGAACTGTACTGGAAGGACGAGGCGGGTCAGCCTTACCGTCAATTTTCCACGCTGCGGGAAGCGTTGACCCTCAAGGGCAAGCAATTGGTATTTGCAGTGAACGCGGGCATGTACCAACCGGACTTCTCGCCGGTGGGTCTCTTTGTGGCGGGCGGACGCGAGCTTGTGCCCCTGAATCGTCACGTGGGGTCCGGCAATTTCTCGCAACAACCCAATGGTGTTTTTCTCATCGAAGGTCGTTCGGCGCGTGTGATGACGACGAGCGACTATGGGAGCGAGAAGCCAAGGCCAACGCTTGCGACGCAATCGGGGCCGATGCTGGTTCATGAAGGCGAGATCACAACCTCTGCGGTCATGAGTCCTAACTCGACCTGGCGCAAAATCCGCAATGGCGTTTGCGCGCCCTCCCCGGGCTCGGTGGCCTTCGTCATCAGCGAGTCGCCGGTGACGTTTTATGAATTCGCGGGTTTCTTTCGTGACTCCTTGCATTGCCGGGAAGCCTTGTACTTAGACGGAACCATATCAAGTCTGTATGCGCCGAGCCTGAAGCGGGAGGACCGCGGATCGGATATGGGGCCGATGTTGGGTGTCGCTCACTAGTCTGTGTGCCGCCTGCAGAAACCATGAACACCATGAACTAAGATTTTTCCAGGGGGGAATCCAGTGGCCTCTATTTTGGATCCGATATTGGCACGCGGCATCAGTGTCCGCGTCTACGGTTTTGGAGCGTTGGTGCTGGGCATTACGGGCTTGGTCTGGGGAGATTTCGCCGTGGTGTGGCAACCGGCGGCGAATGGCTATTCGGGACCAAGCCCACTAGGGTATGCGGTTGCGGTCCTTCCGGTGCTGGCGGGGCTCGCCATGCAATGGCAGCGCGCCGCATTCTTCGCTGCCTTGGCGCTTTTCGTGCCTTACTGTCTGGCGATAATATTCTTTGACGTCCCGCGTGGCTTCGCGCACCCATCCGAGTTCGGCGCTTGGTACGGAGTTCTGGAAAATTTGGCGCTCGCGGCGGGGGCATTGATCATTTGCACGTTCTCCGCGCGGCTCGAGCCGGCAACGGCCGAGCGCCTAGCCAAAATCGCCCGTGTCATCTTTGGCATCTGTCTCATTTATTTTGGCCTGGCTCATCACTTCTATCTTGCCAACACCGTCAGCATGGTTCCTGCGTGGCTGCCGCCGGGTCAAACCTTTTGGGCGTACGCGACCGGTGCCGGACACGTTGCCGCCGGCATCGCGCTCATTTTCGGTATCTACGCGCGTTTGGGCGCGGCGCTGCTGACGGCGATGTTCATCTTATTTACGATCCTGGTGCATGTGCCCCGAGTTCTCAGCGACCCCCACAATCACTTCGCCTGGGGAGAGAACGCCGTTAACGTGGCGCTGATCGGATCTGCGTGGGTGGTGGCGGCCTCGCTGTCGGCTCAGAAGACAGCGATTCATGAGAAATAGACGACTTCGATTTCCGGCGCGCTGGTTGATCGGCACAACGTTTGCGGAATTTTTCTAAGCAAGGTCCAGCGGCGTTGGACCGATCGAAGACGATCCTATTTTACGGAACGATCTCAACGCGCGTCTGGCCCGCGGTGAGGTTCCAGACATCTTGCAAATCCTCATCCGACAGCGCAATGCATCCGTTGGTCCAGTCGCGCGTCTTGTAATAAGAAACCGGTTTGGTCGGTTGATTTGGTTCCCCGTGGATGAAAATATTGCCGCCAACCCGCTGGTGCTGCGCGGCGGAGCGCTTCAAGTCGGCGGAGCTGGGATAGGAAATGTGCAACGCCTTGAAGTAATGGCTGTGCTCCCGGCGAAAATCGATGATGTAGCTGCCTTCGGGCGTGCGAAAGTCCCATTCGTGTTCTTTGGCGCCGGTGGGACTCAAGCCCAGCGCGATTCGATAGCTGCGCAGCGGTGAGTTATCGTGCAGTAAGTAGAGTTTGCGTTCGTGTTTGACGATGAGAATGGTGTCGGCACGAATGCTGGGTGCGGCTGGTGCGGCGCTGGATGCCACAACGGCGAACAAGAGGATGAAGGGCGACAGTAAACGGCGAGTTGACATATGCTCGAGGAGTCACTGTTTGGCGATGTGACACCTTAGCCAAGCGAGGACTCAGGGAACTTGGGCGTGGATCGCAATCCCGGCGTAAAGTCCGCGGGCGTATGGCGCCATCAAGAATTCCGTCACAGTTCACGCGAGGATTCAGGCTCAGTACACTTGCCATAAGGGGGAATCATGAAAAGAAACTTTATTCGTGTCGCGCTGGCGTTGATGGCGGGTGTGGTCACCGCCGTGGGAGCCGCCACGCCACCCGAGAATTCGGACTTCGTTCGGATCACTCCCGCGGAAATGCATTGGCAGAGTGTTCCTGATGGGCATGGCGTTCAGCAGGCGGTGCTGTTCGGCGATCCGGCCAAGCCCGGCATGTACGTGGTTCGGGTGAAGTTTCCGCCGCACATCATGGATCGTCCGCATTGGCATCCGATGGCACGTTACGTAACGGTTCTGGAAGGAACCTGGTACGCGGGGACGGGGGATACCTTCAATGTTGCTCAGGCGGTTCCGTTAAAACCCGGCAGTGTCATGCTGCATCCTGCAAAGGGCGTTCACTGGGACGGTTCGGGCAGCGCTGAGACTGTCGTTGTTCAAATCATTGGTGAGGGTCCGGCGACCACGACGCCGGTGGATTCGAGCAAGCCGTTCTGGCTGGAAGTACCGCATTAGGAATCGGGCGCGAATAGCAATTACAGTGAAGGTCTGAATCGGGAGTAATGATGAAAATTCTGGTGGCGGGTGCGTTGCTTCTATGTGGTTTGGCAAGTTGGACGCAGGCGCAGACGGCATTGACGTATCAGAAGCCGCCTGCCGCCATCGAGGAACTGCTGGATGCGCCGTTGACGCCCGTGGTGAAGCCGTCACCGGATCATTCCACGTTGCTGGTGCAGCAGCCGCAGTCCTTCCCGACGATTGCGGAGGTGGCGCAGCCGCGCTACCGGCTGGCAGGAATTCGGTTTAATCCCGCGACCAATGGGCCGAGCCGCGAGGTGTCGATCGTGAAGCTGTGGCTGCAGCCTGTCGCCGGCGGCGCGCAGCAACCGATTGCCGGGTTGCCGGCAGCGCTCAAGGCAAGTCACACAACGTGGTCGCCGGATTCGAAACATGTGGCCTTTGTCCAGCGGGAGCCCAATGGACTCCAGCTTTGGGTCGTGGATGTGCCAAAGGCTGCGGCCCGTCGAGTGGGATCCTTGCGTTTAAATGCGGTGCTGGGTGAACCGTGCGAGTGGCTGGCGGATTCGCAAGCGATGTTGTGCAAGATGGTGCCCGCGGCACGCGGCACCGCGCCCGCATCGAGCGAGGTCCCATCCGGACCCAACGTTGAGGAGAATCTGGGCAAGGTGACACCGGCGCGCACCTATGAGGATCTGCTCAAAACCCCGACGGATGAGGCGATCTTCGCCTTCTACGCGACCTCAGACCTCGCCCTCGTATCACTCGACGGCACCGTTCGAACGTTACCGGCACGAGGCTTGATCACGAAGGCCTCGCCCTCCCCCGACGGGCGCTTTGCCTTCGTTGAAATCGTGCACCGGCCATTCAGCTACGCGCTGCCGGTGGAGAACTTTCCCGCCAAGTCAACGCTCGTCACCTTAAAGACGGGCGCGATCAAGGATCTGTCCGATCACCCCTTGCTGGATTCCATCCCAATCGCATTCGATGCGGTCCCGGTCGGCCCGCGCGATTACCTCTGGCGTAGTGACGCGCCCGCCACGCTCGTCTGGACCGAAGCGCAAGACCGCGGCGATCCGAAAGTAACGGCGGCGGTGCGCGACCGCCTCATGCAATTGTCGGCTCCGTTCGAGGGACCGAGTGAAGTGCTATTCGAGTCGCCGATGCGAATTCGAAGCGTTGAGTGGGGGAATGATCATTTGGCGCTCGCCACCGAGTTTCGTTGGTCGGATCGGAAGATTGCCATCCTGCGGTTTGATCCGAGTGCCCGCGGTGGTACGGGAACGACGTTGTATGAGGGTTCTTCGCAGGACCGCTATCACAGCCCGGGCCGACCGGTTTTACAAATGAATGCCGGCGGCGAACCGGTTCTACAGCTAACCCGGGACGGCAAGGGCATTTATTTTTTCTCGCCCGGTGCGACACCGGAAGGTGACCAGCCATTTGTCGGCGTGATGCCGTTGGGCGGGGGGACCGAGCAAATGGTGTGGCGCTCGGCAACGCAAATGTATGCGGAGCCGATTGCGCTGCTGGCCGAAGACCGGGTCCTGGTGCGCCAGGAAAGTCAGACCCTCTCGCCGAATTACTTTGTCGCGATGCTGCCCCAGCAGCCGGGCGCGGCAGAACCGCTGAAGCAGGTGACGAACTTCGCCTCCCCGTACGCCGGCATCAAGTTGCCGACCAAGCAACTGCTCAAATACCGGCGGGCAGACGGCCTGGAATTGACTGCAACTCTGTGGCTTCCCGCGGGGTATGACAAGTCGCAGGGGCCACTGCCGACGTTGATGGAAGCGTATCCAGCGGAATTCAAAACCCGCGCGGCAGCGGGCCAGGTGAGTGGCTCGCCCTTTCGCTTTCCGCGCATCGGATGGGGCTCGCCGGTGTTCCTGGTGCAAACCGGTTATGCGGTATTGGAGAATGCGAGCATTCCGATCGTGGGTGAAGGCGACGCCCAGCCGAACGATACCTATGTCGAGCAACTCGTCGCCGGTGCCAAGGCGGCGATCGACGCCGGCGCGGCACTCGGCGTCGTGGATGCGAAGCGTGTGGCCGTCATGGGACACAGCTATGGCGCATTCATGACGGCAAATCTGCTCGCGCACAGCGACATGTTTCGTGCCGGCATTGCACGCAGCGGCGCTTACAACCGCACGCTCACGCCTTTCGGATTTCAGGCGGAGGAGCGCACCTACTGGGAAGCGCCGGATGTTTACTTCAAGATGTCGCCGTTCAGCTATGCCGACAAGATCAAGACGCCGATCCTGCTCATTCACGGCGAAGCGGACGACAATCAAGGGACGTTTCCGGTCCAGTCAGAGCGCTTTTATGTGGCGCTCAAGGGCCACGGCGCCACGGTTCGGCTGGTATTCCTGCCGCTCGAAGCCCACGGCTACGAGGCTCATGAGAGTTTGTCGCACATGTTATGGGAAATGAACCGCTGGCTCGACACCTATGTGAAACCTGCCGACCCGGTGCGCAACATCAAATGAGGCGGCTCCTCTACTTGATCATGGGCTTTTTCCTATACGCCCCCAGCTTTCCGCTGCACGCAGCGGACGACGGGGTTCCTTCAAACGAAGATCTACGCCACGTGCGTGCAATCGCTGAGCCCCAGGTCTCGCCCGACGGGGCTCGAGTGCTCATTCGCGTGACCGATGCCACAGCGGACGGCGGCCATCAGCATCTTTGGCTGGTGGATGTCGGCGCCAACACAGCGCGCCAAGTCACCTTTTCCCCCACGACAGACAAGGTCGGTGAGCACACTGGCCGCTGGCTGGGTGATGGCGGCAGCATTGTGTTTCTGGCGAAGCGCACGGAGCATGTGCAGTTGTTTCGATTACCGATGTCGGGCGGTGAGGCGCGTGCCTACGACCTCAAGGTTGCACCGGTCGTGGATGACTCCCAAGAGCCGGATGCGATACCGCCAAAAAAGGCGGGCGACCCCCCGGTGCAACGAGATCCTGTGCCTTTGGATATCGAGCAGTATGAACCGGCACCCGATGGCCATACGATCGCCATCATTGCGAAAGATCCCGAGACACCCGGTGAAAAAAAACAAAAGGACGAAAAAGCCGATGCCCTTTGGGTCGACCATGATAAGCATGGCAAGCGGCTTTATCTGCTGGACGCGGAATCAGGCAAGTTAACCGCCGTGGCCGTAGCGTCGGACGTCGCCAAGATCGCCTGGGCCAAGAAGAGCAACCGCCTCATCGTACTCAGCGAGGGAGGCAACCATGCGGGAGATCTCGGACCAGCGACCAGCGCCTGGCTCGTCGAGCCTGCAAACCCCGATCATCCATCGCAACTCAACCAGGTTCCTGCCACGATCCGCGGGGGCACTTGGTCCGAGGACGGCTCGCGCTTTTTCTTCCGCGCTCAGGCCAAGGCGGACGCGCCACCGGGGTATGACGAACTTTTCGTTTTGAACCTCGACGATCGATCGTTGCGGAATTTGACCGCCGACCTTGGCGGCTCACTCGGCGCCGAAGATCCGGTCGCGATGGGACCTGCCGTGTTTCAAGCCGTGCAGCGGGGATTTCGCCGCGGGTATGTGCGCATCAGCGCGGGTAAAACGGAAGAGCTCCACTTCGATCACCCGGTGGTTCGCGGACTGCACTGCAGCGTGCGGCACACTCCGTGTGTATGGCTTGGAGAGAGCGGGACGCAAGCGCCGGCGCTCTACTTCGCCTCACAGCCCGGACAGACCGCGCGACCGCTCAACACACCGACGCTGCTCCCGGCCAAATGGGAGACCCCGGCGGTGCACGCGGTTCACTGGAAGAACGAAGCTCTCGACATCGAGGGGATGCTGTATCTTCCCGCGCAAGCCTCGACGGCCAAGGTTCCGCTGATCGTCGAGGTACACGGCGGCCCGACCGGCGCTTTCGTCGATTCCTTTTCGCCCATGACCAACCATCTATTGGCACAAGGGTGGGCCGTGTTGATGACGAACCCGCGCGGCAGTACGGGCTATGGCGCCGCCTTTGCCGCCGCGAATAAGAACGACTTGGGCGGCAGCGACTTTCGAGACATCATGGCGGGAGTGGATGCCGTGGTCGCGGCCTTTCCGATCGATCGGGACAAACTCGCCTTGATGGGTTACAGCTATGGCGGTGAAATGGCGGCGTTCGTCGAGGGCAAGACTGCCCGATTTAAAGCGATCATCAGCGCCGCTCCGGTCATCGATCAGCAGAGCGAGTACGGGACGGAGGATGAGTCTTGGTATGACCGGTGGTTCTACGGCAAACCCTGGGAGCATAGCGAGGATGCCTGGCGCCAAAGTCCGCTCGCGTATGTCGCCCAGGCGAAGACACCGTTCATGCTCATTCAGGGCGAGGGCGATACCACGGACCCGCTCGGTCAAAGCTTGGAAATGTATCGCGCGTTGCGCCAGCAGGGCGTGCCGGTGCAGATGCTGCAATATCCCCGGGATAATCACGGTCCCTTGGGGACGAATATGTACGGATTCCCGAGCACGGAGCCCTGGCACGGCTTTGATGCCCGACGCCACTTGGTGCAGTTCATCAAAACCGCGTTTGAGACCAGCGGCGGAGGTAGTTCATGAAGACGCTAGGGATATTTTTCGGATTGATGCTCGCAGCAACGCCACCGAGCCATGCCGCGGACGGTGCGGCGCTGATCGGCGTCTGGCAATTGCTGTCCTATCAAACGGAATTCCAGGACGGGAGTCCGAAACGCGCGATGTTTGGCGAGCACCCGACGGGGTATCTCATTTTCACGCGCGAGGGCCGATTGATGGCCCTCATCGAAGCTGAGGGCCGCAAAGCTCCGTCCACCGATGCAGACCGCGCAAGCTTGTTGAAAACCTTGATTGCCTATTCCGGCAAGTACCGCGTCGAAGGCAACCGCTGGACCACCAGCGTCGATACGGCGTGGAACCCGGCCTGGGATGGCACCGATCAGGTGCGTTCCTTTCAGATTGTCGGCAATCGGCTCACGGTCACCTCGACGTGGCAGTCGGCCGTGAATTTCCCGGGTGCGCCTCTGAGTCGTGGCACGCTGGTATTTGAGCGTGTGAAGTGAAGTGCCTCCTATTTAGGCTCGGGTGAAGTGTCTGCTATTTAGGCTTGGGTGAGGAGCCGGCGCGATTATCTGCCGGCCGCTGCACCAGCGCGCCGCCGGTGTAGGGATTGAAGTGATAGCTGCCGGGGAATGACTCGCCCGTCTTGGGATCGAGCGCCGGCGGTAAAATGCTCCCAATCGGAAGTCTGTAGCGCATGGCCACATCCCCGACATGGAGCGTCAACGATCCGTCGCTCCTGGGGTCGGCAAGCGGATGCCCGTCTTTGTCGATGCCGGGGAAAACCAGAAACTCCATGTGTTGGCCCATGGCCCCCATCATGTTCGCCAACAAGGGTCGCATTGCCTGAATGACATTTTCGACGTCCTCGGCGATGGCATCCGGCGCCAGCGGCTTGTATTTGTTGCCGTGTGAGTCTTCGACCGTGGCTTCACCGATCAAAGCCTCTGTGTCCGTGTAACGAAAACTGGCGATTCCTCTTTGAGCATCGACCACGGCGAGCAGAGTGTACGGATGCATCGTGGCGAGATAATCGGCAATGGCTTTATCGGTCAACCGTCCGCTGCTTTTTAGCGTGATCCGCCAAAACTCATCCGGCATCCACATCGCCACGGTGAGCCTGCCGTCTACGCTGCGCGTCAAAGTGAGGTCGCGGATCAGGGCACCCTGATCGACACCATCGGTCGCGGGTGCCGGAGCCGTTTCGGTAGAACGGCTTAGTCCTGGTAGGACGGAAAGGGCGGCGAGGTATGCAAGCAACGCGCCGCGGAACATCGTCCTTCGAGACCTGTCAGGCAATGCCATTATTGTTCTCCCCAGAGTTCGCGCGCGACTACGGAGTCTATCAGACGCGGTGCGCCGCGATGTCGCGCCCGTCATGGCGCAACACCAAGCCAGTCGCTCGGCCCGTTCCGTCCGTTACGAAAGTGATTTGCGCATCCACCGCCTTGTAGAAGAATTTCTTCTCGGATTCCGGATAGATTGGAACTTCGCGTGCTCCTGGCGATTGCGCGAAAAGACCGCCCTCCCGCTGCGTCACGGTCAGGACGACATTCGCCGCAAGCTGGTAGCGTCCGACATAATTGGCGAGAATGTCGGAGTCCACGTTTGCTATTTCGCGCGGTCCTTGCCGAAGTGCAGGATCCGATTCCAGACAAAAGTCTCCCGCGTGCAACCAGCAATTCGGACCCGATCCGTGCACGTCGCGCCGCAATCGACACACCGATCCCCGATCTCCGCCGGCGAGCGCTTTGGCGAGTAGTTCTTCCTCCTCTGCCGATCGAGCCCCCTCACAGTGAAAGATGCCTACCGGGGATGTGAACTTGGCGCTGTACTCGGTCTCGCCTCGCGTCACGAGCAGCATGGAGCCGGCGCCGATACCAGCCATCGTGGGTAAGCCGACGGTGAGCGGAACAAGCAGGCGTCCCCCCACGGCCAACTGGTCGAGCCAGATCGAATGCGGTCGGGTGCACCCGGCGTTGACGAAGATCGAATCAAAGGTACCCAGGTGATCGAGCGTCCCGTTATTGGCAACCACGTTCACCGTTTCATACGACTGCAGATTCAGCTTCGCACGGGCGGCCAGGGTGGGATCGATCTCGACCGCGACAACGCTGCCTTGCGGCCCAACCGCGTGCGCGGCAATCGCGGTGTAGTAGCCCACACCGCAGCCGATATGGAGAAACCTGTCACCTGCGGACAGCGTCAAGCTGTCCAGGAACCGGAGAAGAGCCAGCGGCTCGCCGTTGTTCAAGCGACGTTGTTCGTCCAGCGCGACCAAAACGTTGTCGCAGAGATGCCGGGGATTGTCGTCGGGGGTGAGCTGATAGCCCTTTGCCATGTCAGCGGCCCGCACGATTTTCCACGGTCCTGGTCCCAGGAAATTCTCACGCGGCACGGACGCAAGTGCCTCGATGAGCCCCACGGACTGGATCTTGCCTTGCTGTTGAATCTCCTGCGCGAAACGCGTGCGGGCCAGCTGCAAGTCTTCTTCGATCATGAGCCCCTCTTGAGGTATGTGCACAGATGTCTGTCTCATTGGATATGCGCTACGACTGGTCGTCCTCGGACAGCCGTGTGAAAATACTCCGAGCGCATGACCCGCGACAGATCATCCAACCGCGTCGATCAACTCATCATCGATCCGCGCTACAACGGTCCGAAGACCAGCGGTAATGGTGGCTGGGTGGCGGGTAGCTTGGCGCGCTTGCTCGGGGCGGGGTCGGTGTCGGTCTCGCTGCGCGCACCCGCACCGCTGGCCGTCCCCTTGTCGGTGCGCCGGCGGGACGACGGCACCGTCACATTGGAGAACGACGGTACGCTGATCGCGGAGGCCGGTTTGGCGCCTTTGGAATTGGACGTACCGAAGGCGCCGGATCCGAGTGAGGCCGAGGCCGCGGGCGCACTGGCGCTCAAGGTTAGCGCACAACGACCGAACGTGCCTTACGCCCATTGTTTCGGCTGTGGTTTTGCGCGCGCCGATGGGCTGCGAATTGTGCCGGGTCCGGTGGGAAGCGACGGGATGGTTGCTTCGAATTGGACAGCGCCTTTGCTGCCAAACGCCGGTGATGAACTCTCCGTCGAGGCGACGTGGGTAGCGCTGGATTGCTCGGCGGGCTTCGCTTGGATGAATCGCCTGGCGGCGGGGACGGCAATCATCACTGCGCGGATGACCGCGGTGATCGATCAGCCACTGCTGGTGGGCCAGCGATACACGGTGATCGGATGGCCCATCGCGCAGGAGGGCCGCAAACTCCACGCGGGAACGGCGATCTTCGACGCCGCCGGCAAAGTTCAGGCGAGTTCGCGGCAACTCTGGCTGGTTCTGCGGGATTGATAGACCGCACCTTCGGAAGCGCGGCTTCGCGTGGGGCGCGCGGTCGAGGCGAATCGAGCGGCGACGCTGCGGCGAGGTGAGTCTCTTAGTCAAGATGTGAACGCAGGATCGCCGCGTACGAATCCAGCGTTGAACGCTCTGAGTTGGTTGGAAGTTGCGGGTAAACACGCAAGACATTGTCGCCCATGAAGCGGGGATGGACGTGTATGTGCAGGTGTGGAACTTCTTGGAAAGCCGCCTCTCCAATGGAGTGCCAGAGACTCAAGCCTTGATTTGGAAAAGCCCGGCCGACCGCTCGAGTTACGCGAGACACCATGGCCATGAGAGCGGCGCCCGTCGTGTCATCCAGCTCGCGCACATCATGGAAATGCTGCCGCGGAATGACGAGCGTGTGGCCGGGGTGGAACTGCCGTAAATCAACGACAGCCAATGCCAGGTCATTCTCGCAGACGATGCTGGCGGGCGCGCGGCCTTGGGCGATGGCACAAAAAACGCATTCCTCCGCCGTGGAATTTTCTTGAGCCACCGGGAAACTGGCCTCGTGTCAGTAGTACGCGTTGTTGACGAAACCGATTTTTTTCAGCCCGCGCCGCTGCAAATCGGCCAGCGTTTGCGCGACAATTTGGTAGTTGGCGAATTTATCCACTGTGATATGCACCTCCGGCTGAGGGGATTTCTCGGCCTCCCTACTGATGTAGCCTTGCAGGGTGGCGCGATCGACCGCCGTCTTATTCCAGAATAGTGCGCCATCGAAGTCGATTTGCAAATCAATGACGTCGGGGGGCTTCCTCAGTTCTTCGGGCTGTGGCGATGGGTTGTCAATTTTGATGGCGTGCGTCTGGCTCGGAAGCGTGATGATGAAAATGATCAGCAACACCAACATCACGTCGATCAGGGGAGTCATATTGATTTCGGAATAGGACTGCCCCGCGTTAGCGCCTGTGGTCATGGCCATGGGGTTTCTCCTTTCAGTGTGGGGACGGTGTTTGACATAAACCGCGGCAATGCATTCTCCTTGCGTTTATCTTATACCCTATGTAGAGTTACTACTATGGGTCAGAAAGATAGGGAAGTTCGGATGTCGCTCCAGACGCTGCGGGTGTTGGAGACCTTCTTGGATAACCCGACCGAGCAGTTGGCCGGCGCGGAAGTGCACCAACGCTGCGGGCTTGCGTCGGGAACCTTGTATCCGATCCTCCTGCGACTCGAATCTGCTAGCGGCAGCGCGCGACTCGATGACGCGGCACTCAGGCTGGCGCGGGCAGGTTCGGGGCATTATCGCGCGACAACCGAGGACGGTCAGCCGGTAAATTCCTGCTATCCATTCGGAGTTCGGTTCCAGCTGAGGAAATAGCGCACAAGGCATGAAGCGTCGGAGATGCCACGCCCGAATTAGTGGCCACGATCGCGAGCGCTGGGATATGATTTTTCCATGGGCGAACCGAATCGCGATCCGGTGCAGTTATTTTCCTATGGAACGCTGCAGGACAGTGCTGTGCAGCTGGCCAACTTCGGACGACTGCTGGCGGGTCGCGCGGACTCCCTGCCGGGCTATTCGCTATTGCCAATCGCGATCAACGATCCCGCGGTTGTGGCTTTGAGCGGCAAATCGCAACATATGATTGCCAAACGCGGTGATGCCGGTGACGAGGTGAAAGGCATCGTGTTCGAAATCACGTCGGCGGAACTCGCCGCCGCCGATCGATATGAGGTAGCCGAGTACCGCCGCGTTCTCGTGACGCTGAAGTCCGGGGTGAAGGCCTGGGTTTATGTTGGCGCCTGAATCGCGGGATGCCAACGATCTAGATGCCCGCGAGGTCCAGAAATTTCTACGATCTTACGCAGCGATGAGCGAACCTCGTCGATGGGTATTGATAAAGACCAGGTGAATCACAGCGAGTGCCGGCAGGACCGCGATAATCACAATCTCCCGCCACCAATCCGACAAATGACTCTGGCCGAAAGTCAGAATTTGCGCCGAATACGCCGCCAGATTCCACGCGGTGAGCAAGCATAGCCCGGCAATCGCTACGCGGCTCATAGCGCCCGATTTGGAAAATATCGATCGGAGTGCGGCGAGCAGGCCCAGTGGTCCGAGTAGGGCGCCCGAGCAATAGAGCAGACAGACCGGCAGTGTAAAACCGCCGTGAAGCCCGGTGAGAATCACGCTGGCGAAAAGCAGCGTGAGCGGCAGGAAGCATACGAGCATCTCGAGCGCCAAAACCCAGCGCGGCAGAGATTCGAATGATCGGATCATGGTGCGTGTCCTTTCTGAGTAGGCGGCATAGATGCACCCGAGCGCCCAGCTGACGGCTGACAAATCGGGCGGTAAGTAATCAAGTTCGTTGATCATGGCTTGAGCCCAGTCGGTACGCTCCTTGGGCGAAGCCAGTGCTGCGTGCTTCACCAAGCGGCGGGCCACGCGCGCCGTAACGGATTGAAGCGTATTCACGCGTACCGCCCCGCGGGCTCGAATTGAGTTCGCTCTGCGCTACTTCGGCGGCTTTCATTGCGCGCAAATACCGCGCCTGAGTCCGTCAATCGATACATATGGCGCGGCGGCCGTCCCCGCTGCGGCGAGGGTTGCCATTTTGATTCCAACAGACCTCGGTCGCACAGACGCATGAGAATTGGATAAAGCGTTCCGGATTTCAGACCGGTAAGTTGCGAGAGTTGATATCCGTACTGCCACGCTTGCGGGCGTTTGGTCAGCGCGGCGAACAGCGCGAGCGTATGTGCGGAACTGCGTCGATTGCGATCCATTCGATAAGTCTACATATGTTGATTTAATGTTGCCAGCATCTGTGAATGAATTGTGACGGGAGTCCGCCCCGCGGCAGCGGGAACTTATTGGTCCTTGGTCGGGTTTAAAGAAGAAAGGGGGTGTGCGACTTTGTCGCGGTGGTGTGAGATCCTACTGGGGATCTCGTAGCGCGGTTTGGCAGGAGGTCACCCGAAACATGCAATTCGCACAGGTGCAAGCGCTTTGTGACCAGCTGCGTGAGGTCATTGCAGCCGGACCGGGAAGAAACGATCTCGCTCTTCAGGAGGCGATTGGAATCGTCAGCATGCTTCAACAGGCAGCACCGTGGAACGGGCCACGTGACAAACTCGTGACAATTCGAGGTTGGTTGTCGGTCTGGTTCAGTCACCGGCTTTGGCGGCAATACGGGGATGAAGGCGAGATCTGCCAACAAAGCCTCTTCAATGACATCCTCGTGGTCGAGTCCTACTGGGAAAGAAAGACGGCCCCGGCCTAAGCTTTGGAAAATCGTCGCGGCAAAAAACGCACCCCGAGATCAATCGGCGCTGCGAACGAACGATCCGCATCCGGACGCATTTCGCGTCGGACATTTGTCACGGGCGCCGGTCTCTCCGGGCTGCTGGGCGCGGCAGCCTCGCACGGCTTAGGCGCACCGGCTGAGCTTAAGTCTGCCGACGGAACGCCCGAACAAATCCATATCACGTGGGGCGAGGATCCGGCCAGCAGCGTCTGCCTGTCCTGGGCGTCCGCCGCCCAGGCAGTCAATCCGCGCGTCCGCATCTCGCAGTCCGCCGTCTCGCGCACCATTCACGCCGTGCAGCGCACCTACACCGACGGGCTTAACGGCCAGACGGTATTCACGTATCACGCCAGCCTCACCGGGCTCAAAGCCGATGCCGAGTTTCACTATTGGGTGACGGCAGATAACGATCGCAATCGCGCGCAACCCTTTGCTGCGACCTTCAGGACGGCGCCGCGCGGAAGGAGACCCTTCCGCTGGACCAGCTATGGCGATTTAGCGACGCCCAATACCGCGTGGACGCTGTCCTCGCCGCAGAGCGCATTCGCCGTCCGGGCGGTGGAACGCTTTCAACCGCTATTCCACCTGTTGAACGGCGATCTGTGTTACGCGAACTTGAATCCCGCTGCGCAACCGTCGGTGTGGGCGGATTTCGGAAATAATGTCCAAGCGTCCGCATCCCGGCGGCCATGGATGCCCTGCCCGGGAAATCACGAGATCGAGTTCGGCAACGGACCGCAGGGCTTCAATTCCTATCTCAGCCGATACACGCTGCCGTCGAACGGAACGCCCTTCCCGGGTCTGTGGTATCGCTTCCAGGTTGGACCTGTGCTTTTTATTTCGCTTTCGGCCGACGATGTGATTTACCAGGACAGCGGCGCGTTCGTCGCCGGCCCGGCGGCGCTGCAACCCGCACCGAGTACCGGCAACGCGCCGATCCCGCCGGGCACCTCACTCTATGTCCATGGTTACAGCCAGGGCGCGCAGACGCGCTGGTTGGAGAGCACGCTGCAGGCGGCGTCTCGCGACCCCAACATCGACTGGATCATCGTGCAAATGCACCAGGATGCCTTGAGTTCCGCGAAGAATGGCAACGGGTCCGACAAGGGCATCCGCGAAGCGTGGTTGCCGCTGTTCGATCGCTATGGTGTTGATCTGGTGCTCTGCGGACATGACCATGATTACGAACGCAGTTGGCCGGTGCGCGGCTGCAATCACAACGTGGGCCGCGATGCCTTAAGCGGCGCGCCGGTCGACACGTTGCAGCCGGATCCGGTCATCACGTCGACTCCGGCGAACGGCGCATTCGATACCAGCCTCGGGACCATTCATTTCATTCTCGGCGGTGGCGGCACCAACGCGCCGCTCGACGTGTACGGCGTGAACCCCGACAGCGGCGTACCGCAGGCCAAAGTCATCACCAAGGCCAATCGTCCCATCCCCGCGAAAGTCCCGGGGACCTTCACCAAGCTGGGCGCGGATGCGGTGGAAGATGCGGTCTGGTCGGCGCGCCGCGATACCGATACGGGCTATGGCATCGGAGTTTTTGATCTGGATCCGGGCGCCCCCGGCGGCAAGACCACGATCACCATTTCCTACTACCATGCGCTCGGCGCCGATGCGGCGGCGACGTCCGATTATGAGCTGTTTGAAACGGTCGTGCTGGCCAAAGCCCGGCGCGGCTAACAGCTGGTGTTCTATAAATTGGCCAAAACGTTGCCGGCGAGCGTCTTTTCCATGGCCATCTGGTCCGTCACATTGGGACCGTAAACCTTGATCACATAGGCGGTGCTGCCTTTCTTGACGCTGAGCGTTGCGAACTGCTTGTCGGGGGGCCCCATGGTTGTAGAGAAGGCATCGTCGCCCAGACCCGAAACCGCCGTCCTGTTCATTCCGGCCAGCGGTGCCTTCATCCGGTCCCACTTGCTCGCATCCCAAAGCGAGAGCGAGACGATTATGTGCGGTGCGGTCCACGAGCAACCCGTATTGGCGATCGGCTGTGCAGCGCCGACGCTTACACCGACCGCCGCGGTGACCTGGGCCGATGTCAGGAGGCTGCAAGGAGCAGCAGACTGTGCGGCGGCCGTTCGCGAGCCAAGTGCGGCAGAAAGGCAGATACAGGCGGTGACGAAATGTCGCAAGTAATTGGACTTCATTGGACCCTCCCGTGTTTGATTCTTTGCGAGGCCGGTCAATGCGGACACGATTTTAGCGCGCTTGGCCGATCTCGCCCATGGCGTAAGGCCGCCGCCAGCTCGCATGTAACAATTCGGTCATGATGCGGCCCTAGCCTAACTTTGCACTGCCAGCGCTTCGGGCGCTCAAGCCCGCTCAATCTCGGTGTCCGTTATGCTCAAGCGCCCCATCGACCTCATTTTATTCTGGGGCTTTTTGTCCTTGATGCTCGCTGTCGCCGGGCCAGTCCGTGCCGGGGCCGCAAGCTCGTCGCGCGAGGTCTGTCCTCGTCCGGCGCCCGGCGCGGTCGTCCCTGAGCCTGAAGACCTGCGCAGCGAAAACGGCGCGTTGCAGGTCGATTTGCACGTTCGAAATCAGCGCGAAACCGACGGCTCCTGGCGCTTTTGTTATGTGTTGGGCAACGGCTCCCAGGCACCGACCTTGCGACTGCACCCGGGCGACCTGCTGGTCCTGCGCCTCAGAAACGAACTAAATATCGAGCCAGGCGCGCCCGTAGCTCATGCACACGCAAGTGCCGCGGATCCTTGTGCGAGCGGGGCCATGGAGCTGCGCGCGACCAACCTGCATTTTCACGGACTCACTATTCCGGCCCTGTGTCATCAAGATGAGGTCCTCAAGACATCCATCGGGCCCGGCGATCCGCCCTTCGAGTACCGTTTTCGCATCCCGGCCGAGGAGCCCCCCGGTCTCTATTGGTACCACCCTCACATCCACGGATTCAGCACCCCGCAAGTGCTCGGCGGCGCCTCGGGCGCCCTCGTGATTGAGGGCATCGAGCAGGCGAACCGCGAGGTGGCCGGGTTGCCGGAACGGGTGCTGGTGATTCGGGATCAAAATTTGCTGAATCCCGATGCGCCGCCTTCGAGCTCCGAGCCGGTCGTCCCGAAGATGCTCATCGATCGCGACGGCGATGCCGCGAACAACGGCACCGGCTTCGGCAAACCCGCCAAGGATCTGTCCATCAACTATGTGCCGGTCCCCTACCCCGACTACCCGCCGGCGTCGATTTCGATTCGTCCGAATGAGCGCCAGCTGTGGCGCGTTCTGAACGCCTCAGCGATTACCTATTTGAATCTAGCGGTCCTGTATAACCGCAAGCCGCAGCCGCTGAGCATCGTGGCATTGGACGGCGTTCCCCTGAATGCCAATGGCAACGCGGCAAACCAAATCGAAACCCGCGACCACATTGGCGTGCCGCCGGGCGGCCGCGTGGAGTTCATCCTGGAGGGGCCGGCGCTGGGCGAATCAGGGCTGTTTGTCACGCGCACGGTGGATACCGGCCAGGGTGGAGAGAACGATCCCAACCGCGCGCTGGCGCTCATTGTGCCTGCCGAGAATGCGTCCGAACCCCGATCCATTCTGGCTGACCCGCCGGCGCGCGCTGCCTCACCGCCGCGCGCTGACTCGCCGGCGCGCGCTGTCGCGACGTCGCGCGCCGCGGCGAGCGCCCGCACGTGGCTCGGGGACGTTCAACCGGTGCGGGTGCGCAAATTGTTCTTTTCTGAACGGCTTCGCGATGCCAACAATCCCAACAGTGCCACCGACTTTTTCCTGACCGTCGACGGCGAGGAGCCGCGCGCCTTTGATCCCGCTGCCACTCAGCCGAATATCGTGGTCAAGCATGGCGATGTGGAAGATTGGATCATCGAGAATCGATCCAGCGAATTGCACGCGTTCCACATTCATCAGTTGCATTTCATTCTGGTGGGCTTCAACGACATGTCCGTCAACGAGCCGTTCCTGCGCGACACCGTGAACGTGCCGTACTACAACGGCCGGGCTCTACAATATCCGAGCGTCAGGCTGCGCATGGACTTTCGAGATCCGAACGCCGTCGGCACGCTGGTCTATCACTGTCATTTGCTCGAGCACGAGGATGGCGGAATGATGGGTACCGTTCGCGTCGACAAGTAAGTCAATAGCCCACCGCTTGGCCGTCGCGCCGTGGATCGCTCGCGGCAACGTAGCCTTCGACCGCCGGGTCGCCCAAGCGCCAGATGAATTGGCCGGCGCCAAAATCCTGGTAGCTGTCCTGAATGATTTCGATTTGATGGCCCAAGGCACGCAACTCGTCCACGGTTGCGCTCGGCATGGCCGCCTCGACATTGATCGACAGTCCTTGATTGAAGCGCCAGCGCGGCGCATCGCAGGCCGCCTGCGGCGGCTGCCCGTACACCAGCATGCGCACCAAGGTCTGCAGATGTCCCTGCGGCTGCATATTGGCGCCCATGACACCGAAGCTCATTTGCGGCAATCCATCCTTGGTGAGGAATCCGGGAATGATGGTATGAAACGGGCGCTTGCCCGGCGCGACGCAATTGGGACTCGCTGCATCGAGTGAGAATGCGTGGCCGCGATTTTGCAGCGACAGCCCCCACTCCGGCACCACCACCCCTGAACCGAATCCCATGTAGTTGCTTTGAATGAAGCTCACCATCATGCCGCCCTCGTCCGCGGCCGAAAGATAAATGGTGCCGCCCTTATTGCTCAGGCCCTCGCCGAACACCTGCGCGCGTTTCGGATCGATGAGCGCGGCGCGCTTTCTGAGGTATTGAGGATCGAGCATTTCCCGCACCGTGATGCCCATGGTGACGGGGTCCGCGACGTGCGCGTAGGTATCGGCGAAGCCCAGCTTCATCGCTTCGATTTGCAAATGCTGACTCGCGGCGCTGTCCACGGCATGCGCCGCCACATCCATCTGTTGCAGAATACCGAGCGCCATGAGGGCCGCGATGCCCTGGCCGTTCGGCGGGATCTGGTGCAGCCGATAACCGTAAACTTCCAAACCGATGGGCACGACCCACTCGGGCTTATACGCCGCGAAGTCCTCCACCCGCATCGCACCGCCGTGTTGTGCGGCGTGCGCCGCCGCGGCGGCCGCAATTTCGCCGCCGTAAAACGCGCTGCCCTGCGTCTGGGCGATCTGCTTCAGAGCGCGCGCCGCTCCCGGAAATGCGAAGCGCTCGCCCACGCTCGGTGCGCGCCCGCCCGGCATGAAAGTGTCGGCAAAGCCGGGCTGGTCTTTCAGCTCCGGGAGAGCGGCCGCCCATTTTTCCTGCACCACCACCGGCACCGCATAGCCGCGCTCCGCGATGTCGATCGCGGGCGCGAGCAAATCCTCAAAGCTCAGTTTGCCGAAGCGCCGCGACAGCTCCACCCAGCCGGCGACGGCGCCGGGCACGGTGACCGAATCCCAGCCGCGCTGCGGCGGCTGGCGCGCGCCCGCGCCGTATTTTTTCCGAAAATAATCCGGGGTCCACGCCGCCGGCGCGCGCCCTGAGGCGTTGAGGCCGAATAATTCGCGCCCGTCCCACAGAATGCAAAAAGCGTCGGAACCCAAGCCGTTGCTGCATGGTTCCAAGATGGTCATCGCGGCCGCTGCACCTACGGCCGCATCCACCGCGTTGCCGCCCCGTTGCAATAAAGACAGCCCCACTTGCGCGGCCAGGGGATGAGAAGTCGCGACCACGTTGCGCGCGAACACAGGCAATCGGACCGAAGGGTAGCCCGTGCGCCAATCGAAGCTCATCGCGCTGCTCGAAAGCTCGCTCGCCCTACTCGGCGGCTACGGTCGGCGCGGCGCCGGCGGCGGGCCGCCGCACCAAGAAGCACAGGGGTATCAACAGCACGCTGAGCCATGCCGAAGCATAGAACAGGTCGAGCGAGGAAAGGAGATAACTTTGGCCGATCAAGCTCTGCGTCATGGCGCCGGCGGCCAACTGATCGCCAAAACCAAACTGATGCATTCGCGTC
>Ga0209169_10000128_pt1 | contig 43234 bp, 37 predicted proteins | sample HubBroMetageWRM4_FD_188346 | JGI IMG/M metagenome (GOLD analysis project Ga0209169, IMG submission 188346) | Warmed soil microbial communities from the Hubbard Brook experimental Forest, New Hampshire - Hubbard Brook CCASE Soil Metagenome WRM 4... | ecosystem: Environmental > Terrestrial > Soil...
TTGGTGGCGCGCACAAGTGTCGCTCGCGCCGGCGGCCGCTTCGGCGTTGACCGCATCGGCCTCGCCCACTTCGGCCTTGACCGCTCAGTCGTCGAACGCGGCGTAGACCAAATCGCGGAACAAGGTTCGAAAGTAATCGCGTTGGCCCGGCGCCTGAATCATCATGATCGCAAACAACTGTTCGGCCGGATCGACCCAAAACGTCGTGCCGGCCAGGCCACCCCAAAAATATTGGCCGACCGAACCGGGTACGTGAGAAATCCCGGGCTGCAGGCGAATGGCGAAGCCCAATCCGAATCCGTAGCCCGGCAACAATAGATCGGGCGCGCCGGTGATGGGACCCAGATGATCGGCTGTCATGAGCTCGATGGTCTTGCGGCTCAAGAATCGCACGCCGTCGAGACGCCCCAGATTCAACATCATCTGCAAGAAGCGCGCGTAGTCGGCGGCGGTCGACACCAACCCACCGCCGCCCGATTCAAACTTCGGCGCACTTTTGACATTGAGCAGCTGCACGCCCGTATGTGTATCCGGATCCTTGGCGAAGGCTTCCGCCAGACGTGGTTGCTGGTCGAGAGGCACGTGGAACGCCGTGTCCGTCATTCCCAGCGGCGCGAATATACGCTGCTGCAGGAATTGTCCCAGCGACATGCCCGACAAGACCTCCACGAGTCGACCCACCACGTCGGTCGAGCGGCTGTACTCCCACTTCGTGCCAGGCTGATGCACCAGCGGCAACTTGCCCAAGCTGGCCACCTGATCGGCATTGCTTTGGTCACGGCTGTAGATTCTTGCGGCGTTGTACATCTTGTGGACCGGCCCGCTGCCGCGGAACTCATACGTCAGGCCCGAGGTATGGCGCAACAAATCTTGAATGGTGATGGGACGTTCGGCATCCACCTGCCCCAATTCCGCGCCTTGCGAGACCGCGACTTTCACGTTGCCCAGCTCGGGGAGAAATTTACCGATCGGGTCGCTGAGCAGGAATCGGCCTTCCTCCCAGAGCATCATGACCGCCACCGAGACGATGGGTTTGGTCATCGAATAAATGCGAAAAACGCTGTCGAGCGCCATTGGCGCGCCGCTCACGGGATCGCGCTGCCCAAAACTCTCGTAATAGGCCAGCTGACCTCGCCGCGCGATGAGCGCCACCGCGCCCGGCACCCGGCCGCGTTGAACCTCGTCCTGCATCACCCTGCCCAGTCGGGCAAGGCCGGCAGTGGAAAGTCCGATATCTTCAGGCGTGGCGCGCGGCAGAGGGAATGAGTTCATGAGGTATCCTGAATTGAGGCTTAGGCAGTACTGATCTTCATTATAATTGAGCACACCGAGAGTTACCTTGCGCCCTGCCTATGAAGCTATACAACGAACACAATCCCGCCCCGAATCCGCGCCGCGTCCGGATTTTTCTGGCGGAAAAGAACATCTCCATGCCTTTTGTGCACGTGCCGATGCGCCAGGGTGCGCACAAGAGCGCGGAGTTCATGGTGAAGAATTCACTGGGACAGGTGCCGGTGCTGGAACTCGACGATGGCTCGACTCTGTCGGAAAGCATTGCGATTTGCCGCTACCTGGAGGAGCTGCATCCAGCCCCTGCGCTGTTTGGCAACGATGCCTGGCAACGCGCTCAGGTGGAAATGTGGATGCGCCGCATCGAGTTCGCGTTGATGAGCCGCATCGGCGCAGTGTGGATCAACACGCACAAATACACCGCGCACCTGGGCACGCAGTACAAGGATTATGGCGAGGCCAGCCGCCTCAGATCGCTCAAGGCCCTGCATTGGCTCAATGATGAACTGAAAGGGCGCGAATTTCTGGCGACCGACACTTTCTCGATGGCCGATATCGTGGCGCTGACCACCATCGATTTCGCCACCTTTATCGGCATCGAAACGCCGGCCGAGTTGACGAATCTGCAGGCGTGGCATGCAGGAGTGTCGGCGCGGCCGAGCGCCGGCGCTTAAAAGGACGGCAGGCTATTCGCCTGCCGTCCGAATCACTCCGATGCTTATCTAAACCGGCGCCTCACGGATTGCTCGGCGTGTCCGGCGTGCCCGCCGGCGCAGCGCCCTGCAACTGCAGGAAGTTCTTCACATCGAGCGTGCTGTTGCCCAGCACTTCGCTGTACGCCTGACCCGGCTTGACCGTATAGCCATTGTTGTTGCCGGAAATGTTGCGATGGAAGTATTGCAGCGACTTCGGCGCGTTGACGCCGCCAAAGATGCTTTGTACCGCCGACAACGAATAAATCAACGGATTGACGTTACCCAAGCGGCCGCCGTTCAATTCCACGGCGAGCGCCAGCACCCCGGCCATTTCCGGCGATGAGGAACTGGTGCCGATCAGCAAATCCGGAACGCCGCCGATCCACACGATGACCGCGCTGCGCGGCAATACCGTGCAGTCCTGCGCGGCCAGATCTGCATCGCCCGGACAGCCGCCCATCATCAACGAAACATCGGGCACCGCACGGTGTTGGTTGCTGCCGGTATTGACCAGGAACTGATACAGGGGCTTGGAGAAAATCTGACTGAAGCCCCCGCCTGAACCCCAGGTGTTATTGCCCACGGTCACGATGTCGGTAGGGCTGATCTCGAACTCGGCCGGCAATCGCGGATCGAAGTTCGCGTTTTCGCTCAGGTAGGTTGCATCGTCCACGCCCGGGCTCGCTTTAGTCTGCAGATTGGTCCCGCCGACTGCCGTGACGTTGGGATCGTCCGCCGGATTTGAAACGCCCAGCACGTAGTCAGTGCCGTTGGTGGGATTGTTGTCGAAAGCGAACGACGTGCAAGCCGGCGCACCGTTGTCGCCGGAGCTCGCGAGGAAGGTGATGCCTTGCGCATTGCCCTGTTGAAACAGTGAATGAAAGGTCTTCAGAATGCTGGTGAAATCGGTGCCCCCGTTGGCGGCGGGCAAAAAGTCCAACTCGCATTCGCCGAAAGATGAACTCACCACATCGACGATATTGTCCTCATCAACGGCCATGTAGCCGTCGATAATGTCAGAGTCCTGGAGGGCGGCCAGGTTGTAGAGAGTCTCCTTTGCCCCCGGCGCGGTTCCCAAGGACATCTGTGTGTCGAGGGACGCTTCGGCGGCATCGTCGCTATTGGCGTTGAATGCGCCGCTGCCGCCATCGACCGGACGGATGGTCACGGTGGGAACGGGCAAGTTCGAATTCGCCGAATATGCTTGGACATCAACGGCGCTTCCGGCACTGACGGTGGAATTGAACGAATTTGCGAGATCAGCCGGGTTGATCACCGAGGAGATCACGATGCCGATATGTGCCCCCACGCCGGCGATCTGCTGCTTATGCCGCGAAAAAAACGGCGCAGCTTCGGTTTGGAACGAAGGCAGCTGGTACGCCTCATTCAAATCGTTTGCATAAAAGAAACTGTCGGTGCTCGCCAAGCGCGGCGCCACGGACGGGCCGGCCAGGGGACTTAATGCGGTCAGAGAACTTCCGGCGGCGAGCGGTCTCACCACTTGAGAGTGCACATGCGCGGCCAGATGCGCCGTGAATTCCGGAATCACCGCGCCCAAGGAGCTGAGCGACTGCGGGAGATTCAAATGGCGGTCGACCGAGGCGAGTTTGACGACGCCGGGTTTGATCTGGACTCGCTCAATGTTCGTATTGAACATTCTTTCGACGGCCGACACGGAACCCTCGACTTCCAGGTTCTGCGTTTTTTCTCCGACGACCGTAAAGCCCGCGGCCTCGAGCAACTGCTTGGCCTTGGCAACAACCGCGGGGCTTGGACCAAACTGCTGTTTGAACTGTGCGGGGGTCAACCATTGATGGTAGCTGGGCGATGTCGTATCCGTCTGACTCTGCAACAGCCTTTCAAGCGTATCGGTATTGGTCAGGGGAAGAAAGACATTGAAATGCGCGACGCTGTTTGGATCTGCAGCGCCGAGCGATTCGGCTCGCTTCGCTGCGGATGCGCTTTGCGCCAGCGCAATACTCGCAATCATTAGGGCGCCGAGCGCGACGCTCGTTGCCGCTGAGCGGATTCTCATAAAGCCTCCTTGAATTTACCCCGTATGATTTTCGTAGTAGTTGCAAACACCTTTGGAAGGTATTCATCCCTAGCCGTTTTGGTAGGTATTCATGCCAGCCGCGCCGTGCTCGCCTACGCGGGGTAGTCTATATCCTAAATGGACATCGCCGACTAGGAGTCTCCACCGTGTGGCGGCTGTGTCAGCGTCACGTGGCCGACACATGGATGACATAATCGCCGCGCTAAGTGAGCGCGAAGCGCGGATCGTACTCGGTGGATTGCACGGAAGGCGGCAACAGTTTGTACATCACCGGGGTCACCAGGCGCGCCAGCAGCGTCGATGAGATCAGTCCGCCGATGATCACGATGGCGAGCGGTGAGTACAGCGCGGAACCCTGCACCGCCAGGGGAGTGAGGCCGCCGATTGCGGTCGCCGACGTCAGCAGTATCGGCAGGAAACGCACCTCGCCGGCTTCTTGGATGGCCTGATCCAGCGGCGTTCCGCGCTCGCGCAGCTGATTTGTAAAATCTACCAAGAGGATCGAGTTTTTAATCTCGATGCCGATCAGGGCGATCATGCCAATGATCGACGTGAACGACAGGTTGTAGCCGGTGGCCAGCAATGCCAGCAAGGCACCGGTTAGGCCGAGCGGTATGACCCCGGCAACGATGGCAGTCGATCGAAAACTGCCGAACTCCAGCACCAACACCGCAAGAATCCCGAAAACCGCCACCAGAATGGCCGGCAAGAGTCCGCTGAAGCTTTCTTGCTGCGCCTCAGCATCGCCCGCGATGACGAAGCGATAGCCCGGCGGCAAGCCGATTGCGCCGAGACGCTTGACGACGTCCGCCGTCACCCGCGCCGTGTTGAAATCCGGGCGCGTATTGGCCGACACCGTTATCTGCCGCTCCCGGTTGTAGCGCGTGATGGAGTTGGTCACGGTTTGGAAGTGCGGGGTCGAGATCTCGCGCAAGGGAACCTGCCGTCCGCTGCTCGTGCTGACTTCGATGGCGTCCAATGCTTCGATGCTCGGCCGCTCGCGCATCGGCAATCGCAAGGTAATGTCGTATTCGTCGCCGTTGCTGGCGCGAAATTGACCCGCGGCAAGGCCGGCGACGGCGAGGCGCACGGTGCGATTGACCTCGAGTGCCGACACGCCGAGCAAACCCGCTTTTTCGGTGTCGATACCCAAATCCAGGTCGGTGCGCAGCAGCCGCGAGGGATTGTTCACGTCACGTGTGCCGGGCGTCGCTTTGAGGACCTGCTCCACCTGATCCGCGATACGGCGCAGACCCTCGATCTCCGGCCCGACGATACGAATCGCCACGGGCGCATCGACCGGCGGCCCCTGTTGAAACTGCTTCAGAGAAATACGTGCGGCAGCATATTCGCTGAAGCGAGCGCGCAGCGCCTCGAACAGCTTGGGCGTGCGCTTGGGATCGAACGCGCGCAATTCCACGAACACCTCGCCCAGATTGGCCGTGCGTCCTTGCGAGAAATAGTTGTAGTAAACGAACGGCGTGCCGTGACCCAAATGCGTATACCAGCGCTTGACCTCGGGATGCTCGGCGAGACGTGCCTCGACGAAGCGCAACGCTCGATCGGTCTCCTCGACACTCGCCCCATCCGGGGCATCGACCCGGATGACGAACTGGGGCACATCCGCGCTGGGAAATAAGCTGAAACCGATGACGGGTATTGTCGCGGCGACGACCAGGAACAGTCCCCCTGCCGCCAGCAGCGTGCTCTTCGGCCTGGCAAGCGCCCAGCGTAGCGCCGGTCCATAGACGTCGTGGATGATTTGCATCACCCGCTGCAGCAATTTATCGGCGAGCAAGTCGAAGCGCCCGATCACGCGCGCCATTTTTCCGGCGGAAGCTGCCGCTCTGGGCGAGTTGTCGCGCAACATTCGGCTCGCCAGAAACGGAATGATCGTCAAGGCCACGAACAGCGAGGCCAGCACAGTAAATAAAATCGCCGCGGGCAGCGACCGAATGAACTCGCCGGCGCCCTCGGGCAGGAACAGCAGGGGTAGAAATGCCAGCACCAGTGTGGCCGTGCAGCCGAGGACAGCCAGATAAATCTGGTCCGTTGCCGCGATGGCCGCTTCCATGCGTCCGTAACCTTTGCGCACGTAACGAGCGATGTTTTCCACAACGACAATGGAGTCATCGACCAGCAAGCCGAGGGCCAGGACGAAGCCGGCGATGGACAATTGGTTGAGGCCGAATCCGGCCACGTACAGCAGCGCCACGCCGATCGCCAAGGACAAAGGGATGGAAATCATGACGACGCCGGCGGCGCGCAGCCCCAGCGGCAGCAGCGTCAGCAAGACCAACGCAATCGCAATGGCGAAGTCCTCGCCGAGCTGGCCGAGGCGATTGGAAACGTTTTTGGACTGATCGAAGCCGCGCTCGAGCTGGATGTCCGCCGGCAGCGTCCGTTCGAATTCCGCCAGCCTGGCGTAGATGCCATCGCGCACTTTGAAAATGTTGGTGTTGTCTTTCTGGTTCGCCGTCACGAATACGGCGCGCTTGCCGTTGAATCGTCCGGTGTAGGTCTGCTCCTCCGTCTGCCAGGAGACATCGGCGATGTCGCGCACCCTGACCTCGCGGCCGCCGCCCGCACCGACGACGGTATCGGCAATCTGCCCGAGCGAGGTATAGCTGCCGGAGGTCCGCAGGTTGTAGCGCCGCAGTCCCACATCGACCGAGCCACCCGGCACGTTTTGGTTTTGACCCTGAATCGTTCGAATCACCTGATCGAGACTGACGCCGACCCGCGCAAGGCGCTGCAGGTCAATGGCCACGCGCACTTCGGGATTCGGAAACGCCCAAGTCTCCGCCGTGCGCACGCCCGGTACGGATTCGAATATGTCCTTGAGGTTCTCCGCCTTTTCCTTCAGCTCGCGCCAGCTGGCCGTATCGCTGACCAGTGCCATCTGCACGATGCTGACGAGTCCCGGGCTGTCCTTGCGGATGTCGACTTGCGTGATATCGGGCGGCAGCGAGGACCGAATTCGGTTGAACTCCCGGATCACTTCGTCTTGCTTCTTTTCAGGATCGCCGCCGTAGTAAAACTCGGTGTGCACCACCGCCAAACCGTCGAACGCCGAACTCTGTATTTTCTTGACATTTTCCAGCGTATTGATCGCATCCTCGATCGGTTTTACGATCAAGCGCTCCATGTCCGCCGGATTCGCGCCGGGCCAGACCACGCTGATATCCGCCGCGGGGAATGGAAACGAGGGATCTTCGGAACGGGCGATATTGGCGAAGCTCGCCAAGCCGAGCGCAATCAAGAGCGCGAACATCACCAGCGTGAACTGCCAGCGCCTGACTGCGAAAGCCCAAATGCTCACCTTGCGAGGACCTGCACTTTCTCGCCATTTTCCAAATACGCGGCGCCGTCGGTTACGACTTGAGCGCCGGCGGTCAAGCCCTGCAACACCTCGATCTGACCCGCGCTCATGCGGCCGATTTGAATGCTCACCCGATGCACCTCTTGCGCCGCTTCATCCAGGACAAAAACGCCCGCCTCCTTGTCATTTGCCTCGAGCAGCGCCTGCACCGGAATGACCTGCACTTGGCCCGCGCCCTGAGGCGTGAGTGCGACTTTCGCCACCAACCCTTGAGCGAAGCGCGCGCCGCCGGCATCGATTTGTATTTCGACCGTGAAGGTGCCGGTACCGGAGTCGGCGGCGGATGAAATGTTGCTCACGCGGCCCGCAAACACGCGGCCCGGCCACGCGTCGAATTCGATGCGCGCCTCATCGCCGAGGTGCGTGCGTACGGCATCGCGGTCCGCGAGTCCAATCCTCACCACCCAACCGCGGTTTGCGCCGCCGAGCACGAGCACGGTCTGCCCGGGCTGCACGACTTCATTGGCTTCAGCCAGCTTGCGCAACACCACGCCATCCACCGATGCCGTGATGCGTGCGTACGCCGCATTGAACTCCGTGCCGCTCTGCGCCGCGTTGGCCATCTGAAACGCCGTGGTCAGATCCTGAACCTGCTCCTCGGTCGTGACGCCATCGGCGAGCAAAGCCTTGGCGCGATCAAGATCGCGATGCGCCTTGGCGGTGGCCTGACGCGCTTGCTCGAGCGACGCGCCGATCTCGGTCTGCTTGAGGACCGCCAGCAGCTGACCTGCCTTGACGGATTGACCTTCCTCGACGCGGATGAACTCGATGACTCCGCCGACCTTGAAGGACAATCGTGCTTCATCCTTCGGCGTCAACAAGCCCACGGCGCGCAGCGTGTTGTCGAGGATTGCCATTTTTACGCGCGTGACGTGCACCGCGCGCGCGGCCCCGACCGCGCTGGCCGCTCCCTTGCTGCTGCACCCGACCAGCCCTGAAAATGTGGCAATAGCGGTGGCCATCCAAATGATCATGATGTGTTGCGTCATGGCTGACCTTCCGGAGGAACGTGATGTGAATCGGCGCCGAGCGCGTATTCCAGCTCGGCGAGATTGCCAAGCGCTGCAAAGCGCGTGACATTGAGATTCAATTGCGCATCCGTCAGCGCGCGCCGCGAGTCGATGAACTCGGCCTGATTGATTTGCCCCAGATCGCGCTTGCGCGAGGCGATGCGAAACGCGCCGGCAGCCGCCTCGACGCGCTTTGCCGCCGTTCCCAGCGAGGCTTCGGTGAATTGGAAATCTTGCAGCGCTTGCTGAACTTGGAAGCGAATCTGCTGCTCTTGCAAGGAGCGGTTGGCGCGGGCTTGGCGCTCCACGGCACGCGCGCCGGCAATTCCGGCCGCATCGCCGCCGCCGGCGAAGAAATTGAATTTCAGCACGACCGACGCCAACAGGTAGCGGTCCTCGTTGCTGAAACCATAAGTCTCGCCCTGCGTGCCGGCGTCGAAGGCGAACGCGAGCCTTGGCTTGAACGCGGCGCGCGCCAGTCTTTCGCCCGCGGCGGCCGCGGCCGAGATTGCATCCAACTGACGCAATTCGTAGCGCTGCTGAACGGCGGCGTCCTGCAGCGGGGCTAAACTAAGCGTCGGTTGTGCGGCGTGCGCGGCAAGGTCGTCGCGCAGCCGATCGATGTCGGGATCGTCCACCAGCACACTCGGCAGCGCGCGGTCGAAAGGCGCGTTGCGGATCAAGTTCACGTAGCTTTGCGCGAGCTGTTCGGCGTTTTGCGCACCGAGCTGCGACTGCTGCACTTCCAGCTGATCGGCTTCGGCGCGAAAGACCAGATCACGGGTAACCTTGCCGTTTCGAAACAAGCTCTCGTTGACGCGGCGATTTTCCGTCGCGAGTTCCAGGGTGGCATCGAAAATCCCGATCTGCGCGCGCGCCTGCAGCCATCGATAGTAAGCCTCGCGCATGTCGCGCTCGATGCGGCCGGCCAGGGCGATCCGCGCGGCGGCGGCCGCTTCGTACTGAGACTGGGCTGCCATGCGCCCGGCGCTGACGCGCGCATCGTACAGCGTCTGAGTCAGCGACAGACCCGTGTCCTGCTCACGCGTGCGTTGAAAATTGATTTCCTGATTTTGAACCGGAGGGAAGCGCGAACCGCCCGTGATCTGGTTCAAGGTCGCGTACACCGGATTGAGCAAATCGCCGACCGGAAAATCGATGGTGCGGCCGCCATTTGCCGCCGTGTAACGGGCCGTAAAATCCAGCGACGGCAAATACAGCGCGCGCGCTTGATCAAGTGCGGCCAGCCGCTGCGCGACCCCGCCCCCCGCGACGTCCAGCTCCAAATTGGCAGTCAGGGCATCGGACACCAATCCGCCCACCGCATCCTCAACCGACAAAGCCGGACCGGACAGGTCCTTCGCGAACGCAAGCGCGGTTCCTGCCAGCAACAGGGCGACCCCTGCAGCGAGAGCCTTTACATCTGTATAAAAATTAGACATGTGTCAAGTTCATGGCAAAAAAATTAGCTCGTTTTGCGATCGGGCGGGCCTGCGGGGTTCTCCGTCACCCGCCGCAGCAGGTCAAATCCGTAGTTGCTCAGCTCGGCAATGCCAATGCCGATTCGGGCCATATCGCTACCTTTCGCCATCGCGAGTTGCGCGAGACCGTGGGTGAATGACCACAGGGTGACTGCCAGCATGACCGGGTCGCCAACCGTCGGTCGAACGCTGCCGTCGGCGATTCCGCATTGGATGGCCTGCACCACCACCCCAATCGCTTCGTCGCCGGCCGCACGACAGGCGAGATCATGAGAACCGGGTTCGGGGTCGCCGGAGCGGGCGTGAAATCGCGAGCAAAAGTCGAAATAATGTGGAAATTCAAACGCATACGCCATGTAGGCGCGGCCGATGGCCTCGATTTTTTCCGCGCCCAGCTTGTGGCCGGCGGCGGCCGCGCTAAATCGGTCCCGCAGCAGGCACATTGCCCGCTCGCCAATGGCAAAGAGGATGTCTTCCTTATCCTTGAAATAGACGTATACCAAAGCGCGCGACAGGCGCGCGCCACGGGCGACCTGATCGACCGTGACCAGGTCCCAGCCTTCCTTGGCATAGAGCGCTTCCGCGGCGTCGAGGATTTCCGTGCGCCGCCGTTCCTTTTCTTCCACTCGTCGTTGGGCGATGTATGACATGGACTGGACGATAGACAATTACTGACACCATGTCAATTATCGCCATTACGTCAAGTCATCCGACCGACGCGATGCGGCGCGCCTGCCCGAGCGTTGCGCTTTCAAGATGTCGGGCTCTGCGGTCCCCCGTGTATATTTCGCCGATGAAAACCAACTTGCTTCTCGCCGCCGGATTCAGCTTTTACGCCGCCCTCAGCACGAGCATGGCCGCCGCCCCTTCCACCGGCACTGACCCCTTTCTTTGGCTCGAACAGGCGCATAGCGAGCGTGCGATGAAGTGGGTGAAAGCGGAGAACGTCAAGACCGACGCCGTGCTCGAGCGCGACCCCCGTTTCAAAGCATTGTTCCACGATGCCAAGCTCATCCTCGAGGCAAAGGACAGGATCCCTGAACCTTCCGTCATCGCCGGTCAGATTTTTAACTTCTGGCAGGACGCCGACCATACGCACGGAATTTGGCGCCAAACCAGTCAGGCGGATTTTCAAGGCGCCGCGCCGAATTGGCGCACCGTCATCGATTTGGACGCACTGTCGAAATCCGAGAAGGCGAACTGGTTCTGGAAGGGCGCCATCTGCCGCGAGCCGGATGAGGAGCGCTGCATCGTGAGCTTGTCGGACGGCGGCGAGGATGCGGTGACCTTGCGCGAGTTCGATCTGGCCAAATCAGCGTTTGTCGACGGCGGTTTTTCACTGCCGAGCGGCAAGCAGGATGTCGCCTGGGAGGATGCCGATACATTGCTGCTCGCGCGCGAATGGAAGCCGGGCGAAACGACCCGCTCGGGATACGCCTATGTCGTGAAACGCATCAGGCGCGGTCAGCCCTTGGACGCGGCCGTCGAGGTGTACCGCGGCTCGGCGGACGACGTCAATGCGGCCCCGATTTCCTTCAGCGACGGCGCGGGCCATAACGTTGCGTTCATTCAACGCGCGGTTTCAATTTTCGAGTGTGAGTTTTATCTCTTGGGTGCGAAGGGACCCGCGAAACTGAACATGCCGATGAAGGCTGAATTGCTGACGCTCCTCGACGGGCGCTTGATCGTCAGCCTGCACGAGGATTGGAAGCGACCCGGCCAACCGACGCTGCCTCAAGGATCATTGGTGTCGCTCGAGCTCGCGGCTCTGTCGGCGGATCCGCAGCGCCTGCAGCCTACCCTGATCTACTCCCCTGGGGCGAGTGAGGCCTTCGTCGAAGCCGGCGCAACCCGCGGACACCTGCTGGTCCACAGCCTCGACAATGTCAACGGGCGCGCCTATTCCTACACGCCCGAACCGAACAACGGCTGGTCGCGGCGTCAACTTGGGTTGCCGGACAATATCTCGGTCAATTTGATCGATACGGATTTGCACAGCGACGTGGCTTTTGTTCAGGTCGCAGGATTTCTGACGCCCCCGAAGCTGCTGCGCGCCGATCTTAGGCTCGGCACGCTCACTACCGCCAAAACCTTGCCCGCGAAATTCGACGCGTCGCGCGACGTGGTGGAGCAGTTTGCAGCCACCTCGAAAGACGGCACAAAAATTCCCTATTTCATCGTGCATCCCGTCGCGATGAAGATGGACGGCAGCACACCGACGATTTTGCACGCCTACGGCGGTTTTCTAGACGCGCAGACCCCGACCTATTCGGCGGAACTCGGCAAGCTCTGGCTCGAAGGCGGCGGCGCGTTTGTGCTGGCGAATATTCGCGGCGGCGGCGAATTCGGTCCCGCCTGGCACGAGGCAGGGATCAAGACGCACCGCCAACGCATTTACGACGATTTCGCCGCCGTCGGCGAGGATCTCATTGCCAAGGGCTTCACCAGTTCCGCGCATCTGGGAATCATGGGTGGATCCAACGGCGGCTTGCTCATGGGCGTGGAATTTATCCAGCACCCGCAGCTGTGGCATGCGGTCGACATTCAAGTGCCGCTGCTCGACATGTTGCGATACGAGCAGATCGCCGCCGGCAGTTCCTGGGTGGCCGAGTACGGCAGTGTTTCAGTCCCGGCGGAACGGGCGTTCCTCGCCTCGATTTCACCCTATAACAATTTACAGCCGGGCGTGAAATATCCGCAGGCCCTCATTTGGTCGACGACCAAGGACGATCGCGTGGGCCCGCAGCACGCACGAAAGTTCGCCGCAAAACTTGCGGCGATGGGCGTGCCTTATCTGTACTTCGAGGTCATCGAAGGCGGTCACGGCGCAGGTGCGACGCCGGATGAACGCGCAAAAATGCATGCCCGCGAGTACACGTACTTCTCCAGCAAACTAGGCCTGTAATCGCCCTCGGCGTAGTGATTTTGACCGAGCCGGTCAATAGCACTACGCCGGTGCAACGTGCGTGTGTTGGGCGACGCTTGTTTTTACCGCCTAGGGGTGTGCGCATGCGCCCACGCGATCGCCCATCCGGGCGCGCCCTCAAAATCACACTGCTAGTGTGATCGACAGTGCTCCCCGAAATCGGCAAGCACCAGACTGACGCACTCGGTCAGTCGCGTCGCATAATCGATATGCAGGAATTCGTTGGGCCCGTGCGCATTGGAATGCGGCCCCAGCACGCCGGTCACGAAGAACTGCGTTTGCGGAAACCGCTCGCCCAACATTCTCAAAAAGGGAATCGTCCCGCCGCCGCCCAGGCTCACCGCATCCCGTCCGAACACCTGTTTCGAAGCGCGCTGCATCGAGGCTTCGAACCAGGGTGCAAAGGCAGGCGCGTTCCAGCCGCCGGAGGAGGACTCCGGCTCGAAGCTGACCTGCGCCCCGTAGGGTGGATGGCTCTGCAAAGCCTCCTGGACCGCGCGGCTGGCGCGCGCGGGATCGACGCTCGGCGGCAATCGCAAGGAAATCTTCAGAGAAATCTCCGGCAACAACACATTACCCGCGGCGCTCAAGGGCGGCAGCCCATCCGCTCCGGTCACCGCCAACGACGGACGCCAGGTGTTGTTGATCAGCAATTCGACAGGGTCCGCGGATACGGGTTTTACTCCAGGGGCGAACGGGATTTTGTCGAGAAATTGCGCGCCCAGAACCGCGGCCGCGGCGACGATTTGCGCCCGGCGATCCGGAGGAATCGGTGCGCTCAGTTCATTGAGCGTCAGCTCACCGGTGAGCGGATTCTCAATGCGCGCCAGCAGCTGCTCGAGAATCCGAAACGGCGTGGGCGCAATGCCGGACGCAAGGCCGGAATGCGCTCCCTCGGTCAGCACCCGCACTTTCAACTTGCCGACCAAGTTGCCGCGCAGCGACGTGGTGGTCCACAGCTGCTCGTAGTTGCCGCATTCCGCGTCGAGGCAAACGACCAAGGTCGGCTCACCGATTTTGGCTCCCAGTGCATCGAGATGCGCAGGCAGGTGAATGCTTCCGCTCTCCTCGGTTGCCTCAATCATCACGACACAGCGCGGCAGCGGGACGGCCTGCGCCTTGAGCGCGGCGATCGCCGTTAGCGAGGCGAATATGGCGTAGCCGTCATCCGCCCCGCCCCGTCCGTAGAGTTTGCCATCGCGAATCACCGGCTCCCAGGGTCCTAGCCCCGGCAGCCAGCCGGTAAATTCAGGCTGCTTGTCCAGATGTCCGTAGAGCAACACACACTCGGGCAACTCGCCGGGAATATCCACCAGCAACAGCGGCGTCATGCCGGGCAGGCGGCGCACTTCGACGACCATGCGCGGCACGGCCTGGGTGCGGCACCACTGCGCCATCAGCTCGATGGCCTGATCCATGTAGCCGTGACGCTCCCAATCCGGATCGAACGCCGGAGATTTGTTGGGAATGCGCACATAGGCCTGCAGCCGCTCGATGATCGATGTCTGCCAAACTTTCTCGATGAACTGCCGTAGCCCCGATGAATTCATTTCGACCTCAACCCCCGATGTAGATAAATGTCGTTCGAGGCGGCATCGCATCCAATTGCTGTGTCTGATCCATTTGCTGCGCCTGACCCATTCGCTGCGCCTGACCCCAATCCGATCGCATCACCAATTTCCATTCGCCGCCCGGCATCGGCACTCGTTGAGCCCGATCGTTCCAATTCAAGGCGAGGAGAACGCCATTATGAACGAAGCTGAGCCATTGCGCGGCGGCATCAAAATTGACCCGGGGCCGCACTGCATCCGCCCGACTTTCGCGCGGCATTGCGGGTTGATCCTTCTTGAGGCGGATGAGCCGCCGGTACCACTCTAAAAGTTCGGCGTGGCCCGGCTGGGAAAGCTCAGACCAATCCAGCTTCGAGCGCTCGAAAGTATTCAACTCTTGGGGGTTCGGGACCGCGCCCTGCCAACGGAACGCGCTGAATTCCTTGCTGCGCCCTTCTGCAACCAATCGTCCCAACTCCGGATCTTGATGATCCGTGAAATACAGAAATGGCGTCGAAGCCCCCCACTCCTCGCCCTGGAACAGCAGCGGCACGAAGGGTGAAAGCAGCGTCAGCGCGGCAACGGCCTTGAGTCCCTGCGCATCGAGCAGGCCGCTCAATCGTTCGCCTTGCGCGCGATTGCCGATCTGATCGTGATTTTGCGCGCTCACGACCAGCTGATGCGGCTCCACGTGGGCAGGCGGCCTCCCGTGCCGGCGGCCACGATGCACGGAATGCTGACCTTGATACACATAACCATCGCGCAATGCGGTCGCCACATCGGGCAACCCTTGAAAGTCCGCATAGTAGCCGTCCTTCTCGCCGGTAAAATAACGGTGAAGGGCATGATGAAAATCGTCGCTCCACTGCGCGTCCAATCCAAAGCCGCCCCGCGAGACCGGGTGAACCAGGCGCGGATCGTTCAGATCACTTTCGGCGATCAGCACCAGGGGCTTGCCGAGTTCCTCGCCCAAAGCTCTGACGGCCGTCGACAGGACCTCGAGAAGGTGTACTGCTTCGAAGCTAAAAATCGCGTGTACGGCATCCAACCGTAGTCCGTCGAATTCATAGTCTTTGAGCCACATGAGCGCGTTATCGACCACGAAGTCGCGCACCTCGTCGCTATGCGGACCGTCATAATTGATCGCCGCGCCCCAGCCGGTCTTGTAGCGATCGGTGAAATACGGGGCGAACGATCCCAGATAGTTGCCGTCGGGTCCCAAATGGTTGTAAACCACGTCCAACAGTACGGCCAGGCCGCGGGAATGGCAGGCTTGGACGAAAGCCGCAAGTTCCGCCGGCGTACCGTACGCGGGAAATGGCGCGAACAGACCGACGCCGTCATAACCCCAGCCGCGTTGCCCCGGGAAGCTCGCCAGCGGCATGAGCTCCAGATGCGTCACACCGAGTTCGCACAGATGCTCAAGCTTAGTTAGCGCTGCTGCGTAGGTGCCTTCGGGCGTAAAGGTGCCGACATGCAGCTCATAGATGATCGCCTCACTGAGCGGCGCCGCCCGGAAGATGCTGCGATCCGGCATTTGCGTTTCGGAAATCAGGCTCCCCAGGACTTGCGATGCGCCGTGCACGCCCTGCGGTTGCCAGCGCGAGCGCGGATCCGGCAGACCGGCCGCACCGTCCAGGGAATATTTGTAGTTCTGTCCGGCATGCGCCGGAACATCGGCTTGCCAGTAGCCCCGTGCCGCCGGGGCAAGGGGAATTCGGCGCTCATCGAGGAGCAGATCGACCGACTTCGCGTGCGGCGCCCAGACCGAAAAGATCACGTGGGATCCCGGATCAACAACGCCACGGGAAATTGCGCGAACAAGGCAGCCGGGAACGCCTCGCGCTGCACGCTCTCGCCCGTTAGGCAATTGCGCCATGAACCGCCCGGCAAGGGCAAGCGCGTGTCGCCCCAGTCGCCCGCGAGCGTCATGGTAAAGCGGGGCACCACGGCAATGACGTTCTCGCCGCGACGAAACGCCAGCAGCCGTCCCAAATGACTGCCCTGCGCGACCAGAGGCTGATACTTGGCGGCAGCGGAAAAATCCTCGCCTCGCTCATGGCGAACGCGCAGCACGCGCGCGGTCATCCACAGCTTCGGCAGTCCCGACTCCCAATCGGAAAGCACCTCCGCGGCGGGCAGATCCGGGACGCGCTGCAGCAGCTTCGCACGCAGCGCAAAATCGACGGGCCTGCGATTGTCCGGATCCACCAGGCTCAAGTCCCATAATTCGGTGCCCTGATAAAAATCAGGCAGCCCCGGCGCGACCAGCTTGATGAGCGTTTGCGCCAAACTGTTGATGCGTCCGGGCAGGATCAGCGGCGCGACGAAGCGTTCCAGACTGGCAATGAAATCCGGCGACTCGAACACGCCGCCCACGAATCCGCGAATCTTTTCTTCAAAGCTGATATTGGGTTCGTGCCAGGACGTGCTGATCTTCGCTTCGCGGCAGGCCTTGAGCATGTAGCCCCAGGCGCGATCGTGATCGATGGGCCATGCGCCAATCAGCGTCTGATAAAGAAGATATTCCGCATGCCTATCGGGGAGGCGATTCTGCCAGGCGTTGGCATTGAGCTGCGACCATTGATGCAGCGCCTCTGACCAGCGTTCGGGAATCTCGGAGAGAATGGAAATGCGCGCGCGCACATCCTCACTACGTTTGTTGTCGTGCGTCGAAGTGGCGAGCATGTTGTGCGGCCACCGATCGCTGAGGTAGTGACAAAATTCATGAAATTTATCGGCCGAGATGCCGATCAACGAGGCCTGCGAGCCCACTTCATTGCATGATACGAGCCGGTCGAAGCAATAGAACATTGTGTCTTCGACACCCTTCGCCATCACCGCGGGTGTCAATTGCTGCCATTTTGCAATGAATTCCGCCTCGGCTTCGTCCAGATCCGCTTTCGTGAACAGCGCTGCGAGAAAATCGAACGCCGCCGCGTCGATTTCCGGAGAACCAATTCGCGCGCTCTGCAGCGCCTCGAGCAAGATGCGCCGGTCCTCCTCATCCAGCCTATTGGCGCCGCGGTAGGTTCGATACACGGGAAGCGCCGTAATCAGCTTCTCCAGCGCCTCGCGCAATTGACGCGGGCTCAAATCCCGGGTTTGCCACGCGGCGCGCGCTATCTTCAGGGCCGCTTCGGCCAGCAGCTCATGAGAGGCGGCGAAGGTCGTCTCGAGGATGGCGCGCTTCTTCTCGCGCACCAATTTACCGAAGTTCACCGAATGGCCGGTGAAATCAGCGTAGGTCGCCGTCAAGACATCGGTACGCTGATCATCCATCCACAAGCGGTTCACTTTGGCCAAGAACTCGTAGCCGACGGTGCCATCGATGGGCCAGCCCTCTCGCAGCCGTTCGTCGTTCTCGAGGATCTTTTCAATATAAATCCGGCCCTCAGGCAGCATGCGCCGCAGCCGTTCGAAGTATTGCAGCGGCTCGCGCAGGCCGTCGGGATGATCGACCCGCACGCCGTCGATTTCGCCCCTGGCTATCATCTGTTCAATGCGGGCATGGGTTGCGGCGGCCACCTCGGGGCGCTCCGGGCGAATTCCGACCAGCGAGTCGATGTCAAAAAATCGCCGGTAATTGGTCAGCTCGCCGGAGAGCTTCCAGCCGTGCAATAAATAGTATTGTCTGCGCAAAATCGCATCGAGATGCGCGCTGTCGCTTTGCATGCCGGCGATGGCCTCTTGCAGCCGTCCCGACGCGGCCGCCGCGGCGAGCACATCGCGTGCGCGCGCCGCATGGCGCTGATAGGCACAGCGCTCTTCCTCGCCGGGTTGCGCGACGCCGCGCAGACGATCGAGATCGTCGAAGCAACGCTCGCCGCCCTCCCTCAGCAACTCGCCCCAAGATGCCGGCGCGAGCGGCCAGGTGTTCTCGTAGTGTTTGACCCGCGGTTCGTTCCCGATGACTTCGATGCGCAGCTCACCGGCTTCCAAGGCTGCGCCGTAGGGTTTGGCGAGAGAGCACAAATGCACGCGAAACGGTTGATTCTGCGGATTTCTAATGTCGAAAAAATCGACGAACGGACTGAATGGCCCGTGTTGCAACACGTCGTCCCACCACGGATTGTGGTGCGAGGCGGACATGTGGTTCGGCACGATGTCGAGCAGAATCCGCAGCTGCAATTGGCGCGCGGCGCGCACGAAATCAGACCATGCCCGCTCGCCGCCGAGATCATCGCTGATCTTGCTCGGATCGACGACATCGTAGCCGTGTTGACTGCCGGGCACCGCCTGCAGGCACGGCGACAAGTAGACGTGGCTGATTCCCAGTTCGGCGAGATAACCCAGTACTTGCTGTGCCGCGGATAACGGAAATCCGGCATGGAGCTGCAGCCGGTAGGTCGCTACCCAGCTACCGCTCATGACTGAGCAGCACCATGGAGCGCGCCGCGAGATTGACCAGCCTATTGCGCTTCACGGACTCCTTCTCTATTTCCAACGCCGGCCGCGCGGTGTCGAATGCGATCCGCCAGCCTCCATGGTAGAGCTCGTGCGATATCCGGAAGGCGACCGGCTCGTGATGCGCATTGAGAAGCAGCAGGAAATCCGTATCGTCGGCGCATTGCCCGTCGGCGTCGCGAATCTCGGATGCGGTGCCGTTCATGAACATGCCGAGGGTGCGCATCCAGCCGCCATCTTCCCAATCCTTGCTCTCCATGCGTTTACCGTCCGCACGAAACCAGACAATGTTCTTGTCAGGATGTTTGGCATCGGGATCGTGGTCATAGAACGTATCGCGATGAAAATTGGGATGTTGCTTTCGGTACCGGACCACACGCTGCGCGAACTCCAAGAACGCCGTCTTGGGCGCGTCCAAACCCCAGTGATACCACGATGATTCGTTGTCCTGGCAGTAGCCGTTGTTGTTACCAAGCTGGGTGCGGGAGAGCTCATCTCCGCCGCTGATCATCGGTGATCCTTGCGCGAATAGAAGCGAGCACCAGAAATTTCGCATCTGCCGCTGCCGAAGCTCGATGATGTCCGCGTCATCAGTCGGGCCCTCAGCGCCGCAATTCCACGAACTGTTGTCATCCGCGCCGTCGCGATTGTCCTCGCCGTTCGCTTCGTTATGTTTTTGCTCATAGCTCACCAAGTCCGCGAGGGTAAAGCCGTCATGCGCCGTGACAAAGTTGACGCTCGCTGAAGGCGGCCGGCGGGTGGTCTCGTAGAGATCTGCGCTGCCCGCCAGGCGGGTCGCGATTTCCGAGTGCAGCCCCATGTCGCCCTTCCAAAATTTGCGCACCGTGTCGCGATACTTGCCGTTCCACTCCATCCAACCCAATGGAAAGTTGCCTACCTGGTAGCCGCCTTCGCCCAAATCCCACGGCTCGGCAATCAACTTCACCGGCGCCAAGGTGGGATCCTGGTAAATAATGTCGAAGAAGGCGCCCAATTGATCGACGTCCTTCAGCTCACGTGCCAAGGCCGAGGCGAGATCAAATCTGAATCCATCGACGTGCATCTCCGTGACCCAATAACGCAGGCTATCCATCAGCACCTGCAGCGAATTCGGGTGCACCGTGTTCAGGGTGTTGCCGCAACCCGTATAGTCCATGTAATGCCGCGGATCGCCCGGCACGGTGCGGTAATACGCCAAATTGTCAATTCCGCGGAACGATAGCGTCGGACCGGCCTGGTTGCCTTCCGCCGTGTGGTTGTAAACCACATCCAGTATCACTTCGATTCCCGCGTTGTGCAGAATCTTGACCATGCCTTTGAATTCGCGCACCGCTTGATCAGGCGATTGGGGTGTGGAGGCGTAGCTCATTTCCGGTGCGAAGAATCCCAGGGTGTTGTAACCCCAGTAATTGCGTAAACCCCTGTCAACCAGGTGCCGGTCCTGCACAAAATAATGCACCGGCATCAGCTCGAGCGCCGTCACGCCCATTTTTTGCAGGTGCCGGATGATCGGCTCGGACGCCATCCCGGCATAGGTGCCGCGCAGGTGTTCCGGCACCTCCGGATGCAACTTCGTCATGCCGCGCACGTGAGCCTCGTAAATCAGGGTTTCATGCGCCGGATAAGAAGGACGCTTCTCGCCGCTCCAATCGAAGGCCGAATCGATGACCGCGCCCAACGGCGCAAACGGCGCGCTATCGCGATCATCAAACGACAGATCCGCACTCTCGTCGCCTAACTGATAGCCAAACAACTCATCGGCCCATTGCAGCTGTCGCCCGATCCCCTTGGCGTACGGATCGAGCAGCAATTTGTTGGGATTGAAGCGTAGTCCGCTCTCTGGAAGATAAGGCCCATAGACGCGATAACCATACAGCTGTCCCGGCCCGATGCCCGGTACATAGACATGCCAGGCGCCATTGGTCCGCTCGCGGATGCGGATGCGCCTTTCGACCTTGCCGGGGCCGTCGAACAGGCATAATTCCACCGACTCGGATGCTTCCGAAAACAGTGAGAAGTTGACTCCTCGCCCATCCCAATTGGCGCCTCGGGGGAACGGCAATCCCGCGGTCTGTTTTGACCGTTCAAAGTTGCTGGAAATTTCTGATCCCTCGGCTCGCGGCTGGATACCGCACGCATTATTGATCTTGTCCGCGCGCCCGGCGTAGGCATCGCTCTGTAGGACTTGTCGGCTCGCGGCTATACGGCCTGTAGGACAGTCGGCGTAGTGACCTTGACCGGTTGGTCCAGCACTCGCCGGGGCCCGGTCAATCTCACAGTGCCAAGCCCTAGTGCGGCCAAATCCAATTGCGAATTTCCGGCATGTCCTGACCGTGCTTGTCGATGTATTGCTTGTGCTCGACGAGCTTGTCGCGCAGCCGCTGACGAAGGTGATCCGCGCGCGCGCCCAATTGCGGCAGCCGATCGATGGTATCGATAACCAAGTGAAAGCGATCCATCTCGTTGAGCACCGTCATGTCAAATGGCGTGGTAATGGTGCCTTCTTCTTTGTAGCCGCGTACATGCAGCCCGTCGTGATTGTGGCGGCGGTAAGTCAGACGATGAATCAGCCAGGGATAACCATGGAATGCAAAAATAACGTGCTTGTCCCTGGTAAACAACGCATCGAAATCGTTGTCGCTCAGGCCATGGGGATGTTCGGACTGCGGCTGCAGCTTCATGAGATCCACCACATTGACGACGCGCACCTTTAAATTGGGCAGCTCCTGCCGAAGGATGGAGACCGCCGCCAGAATTTCCAGGGTCGGCACATCACCTGCGCACGCCATGACCACGTCGGGCTCGCCACCCTGATCGTTACTCGCCCACTGCCAGATGCCGATTCCCTCGCTGCAATGATCGATTGCGGCTTTCATCGACAGCCACTGCGGCGCCGGATGTTTTCCGGCCACTACGACGTTGACGTAGTGACGGCTGCGCAAGCAGTGGTCCATCACCGATAAAAGACAGTTGGCGTCGGGCGGCAGGTATACGCGCACGATCTCCGCTTTCTTGTTGACGACCTGGTCCAGAAAGCCGGGATCCTGATGCGTAAATCCATTGTGATCCTGGCGCCAGACGTGTGAACTCAAGAGGTAATTCAGCGATGCGATTTTGCGCCGCCACGCCAGTCCCGCGGTGACCTTGAGCCACTTGGCGTGCTGATTGAACATCGAATCGACAATGTGAATGAAGGCTTCGTAGCAATTGAACAGGCCATGCCGTCCCGTCAGCAAGTAGCCCTCGAGCCAACCCTCGCATTGATGCTCGCTCAACATCTCCATGACTTGGCCGCTGCGCGCCAGAAAATCATCGTCAGGAATCGTCTCGGCCCACCACTGCCGGTTGGTGGCTTCGAACACCGCCTCCAATCCGTTCGATAAAGTTTCGTCGGGCCCGAATATGCGAAAGTTTCGCGGTGCGGCATTCGCCTTCACGACATCGCGCAGGAACTTACCGAGCACATGCGTATCGCCGATGCCGAGAACGCCCGGCTCGGGAACCTCGACGGCATAGTCGGCGAAATCCGGCATGCGCAGATCGCGCAGCAGTAAGCCGCCGTTGGCGTTGGGATTGGCGCCCATGCGCTTCTCTCCGCTCGGCGCGAGGGCTGCCAGCTCCGGCCGTAGGCGTCCGCTCTCGTCAAACAGTTCCGCCGGACGGTAGCTGCGCAACCATTCCTCCAGTTGCTTGAGGTGTTGCGGATTCTTGGCAGGATCCGTGATCGGCACTTGATGCGACCTGAAGCTGCCTTCGATTCGTTTCCCGTCGACGATCTTGGGTCCCGTCCATCCCTTTGGCGTTATCAGCACGATCATTGGCCACCGTGGCCGCTGCACCTTGTTTGGGGATTGACGCGCATCCGCTTGAATCTTGCGGACTGTTTCGATGACCGTATCCAATGTTGCGGCCATGGCTTCGTGCATGGGCATCGGCTCATGGCCCTCGACGAAGAACGGCGTCCAGCCGTAGCCCTGTAGCAGCTGCACCAATTCCTCGCGCGGAATGCGCGCCAACAGGGTGGGGTTGGCGATTTTGTAGCCGTTCAGATGCAGAATCGGCAGAACCGCACCATCGCTCGCCGGATTCAAAAACTTGTTGGAATGCCACGACGTTGCAAGCGGTCCGGTTTCCGCTTCACCATCGCCGACCACGCACGCGACGGTGAGCGCGGGATTGTCGAACACGGCGCCAAAGGCATGGCTCAATGAATAGCCGAGTTCGCCGCCCTCGTGTATCGATCCCGGACACTCTGCGGAGGCGTGGCTCGGAATTCCGCCGGGAAAGGAGAACTGCGTGAACAAGCGCTTCAATCCCGCCTCGTCCTGACTGATATTCGCATAGACCTCGCTGTAAGTACCCTCGAGGTAGGTCCCGCTGACCACCGCCGGCCCTCCATGCCCGGGTCCGGACATATAAATCATGTCCAAATCGAATTTCTTGATGGCGCGATTCAGGTGCGTGTAGATGAAGTTCTGCCCGGGCGTGGTGCCCCAATGTCCCAGCAGCATGTGCTTGATATGCGCAACCGCCAGCGGCTCATTCATCAACGGGTTGTCGCAAAGATATATTTGGCCGACCGACAGATAATTCGCTGCCCGCCAATAGGCGTCGATCTTGCGCGCCAGCTCCGCGTCCAGCACTGGCGTCCGGCGTTCGTCTTTCATGTCATTCCTCCGTCGATATTCCCAGGCACCGTGCGGTCAAACTCGCAATCACGGATTCCTCGTCGGTGCGGATCACGCGCACCGCCACGCGGCCCGTGGAGATGCACGCGGCATGCACAACGTTTCGCGACTCATCAATCTCGATGCCGATGCACTGCAGTCCCTCGCATATGCGTCGGCGCACTGCCGCTGCGTTTTCGCCGATGCCGCCGGCGAATACCAGAGTGTCGAGGCCGCCCAGCGCCGCGGTGTAGGCGCCAATCCATTTTTTTGCCTGATAGCAGAAAATCGCGATCGCCTCGTGCGCACGGCGATCGGTGGTTTCTCGTTCGAGCAGATCGCGCACATCGGCGCTGATTTCCGACAGGCCGAGGAGCCCGGACTGCTCGTTGATCATGGTCTGAAATTGCGCCGCATTCATCGATTCGCGCAACATCAGGTAACTCGCCAAACCCGGATCCAAGTCGCCCGAGCGTGTTCCCATGACCAGACCCGCGGCCGGCGTGAATCCCATGCTCGTATCGACGCCGCGCCCATTGAGTACGGCCGCCATGCTCGCGCCGCTGCCCAGGTGCGCCAGGATCACGCGCCCCCGAGTGGCCGCGCCGTCACCCAGGCGCCGCAATTCCTGCATCAGAAAAGTGTAGGACAGTCCATGAAAGCCGTAGCGCTGCACGCCCTGCGCCGCATAGCGGCGCGGAATGGGCAACAGTGTCGCCTCAACCGGCATGTCGCGATGAAAGGCCGTGTCGAAGCAGGCCACTTGGGGCACATTCGGATAGTGGCGCTGCATCGCTTCGATGAGCTCGATCTCGCGGGGTAAGTGCTCGGGGTCGAGCGATGCGATGCTCCGCAGCTCCGTTAGAAGCGTCGGCGATACCCGTTCGGGTTGGCTGTGCAGCATGCCATGCACAACTCGATGGCCTATGGCATCCGGAACTGCAATGGCAGACTGCGCCTCGAGCCTTTGCGCCAGACGGTCCGCGGTCGCGGCCACCGCTTCGCCGCCGAGACGCTCCATTTTCCCATCCAGCAATCGAGCCGGCGTCGCACCGCTCGAAAATATCGCGAAGCGAACACTCGAGGAGCCGGCATTGATGGTCAGGATTTGGGGCATCGTAGGACAAACACCGACTTGGGCCTGCGCCGCGCAGTCGTGCAACGGCACACAATAAGCGAAGACCCTTTCAAGGACGTTACAGTGTCACACTATCATGCGAGGGAGCGCGCATGGCGGTCATCGATCCACCGCCGATCGTCCGACAGATGCGCAGATTCTAAATTATGCGCGGCGGCCTCTTCCTACGCTTGACCGGATGCGATGGCAGCCAGCACGAGCTTTTCCAAGCCCGCAACATTCGCCGTCAGCGCCGCGGGAAAACCGTGCCGCCGCTGCAAGTACTCCGGCGTGTTGAACGAGACCCAACAGCGATTTGCCTCGTCCTGCCAGGCGAGCACCTTGAGCGGTAAATCCAACGCTGTTCCAGGGGCGGCCACCATGAGCGGTGTTCCGGCAGCCGGACTGCCGAGAATCAACAGCTGCGTTGGCTGCATGGTAAGGCCGGCGGCTGCCGCGTCCTTGGCAAAATTGATGCGCGCGAACACCGTCAAGCCGCGCTGCTTCGCCAGGCTCTCGAGCCGATCCATGGTCGCATCGACGCTGCTTGCGGCGGCCAGTACCTTAATGCCCCGGTCGTTTTCATTGGCGTTCATTTGCAGGTCCTCTGATTGAACTGACACCGCGCCGCATGGGTCGTAACCGTGGGCCGGCATCTGTGAATGCTGTACGATTGCACGCTCAAATACTAAACCATCGTTTGAGCCAGGTATCGGATAAGGGTTGATCACAAGGAGAATGCCATGGGAATAGCATCAGAATTCAAAGAATTTGCGATGAAGGGTAATGTGGTTGACTTGGCGGTCGGCGTCATCATCGGTGCGGCATTCGGGAAAATCGTTTCCTCAATGGTCGGCGATGTCATCATGCCGGCCTTGGGAAAGGTTATCGGCGGCGTGAATTTTTCGGACTTGGCGATCAGTCTCGGCGCGGATCCCGCCGGCAAGGCGGTGCTGATCAAGTACGGCTCCTTCATTCAGAGTATTTTTGATTTTGCGATCATCGCCATCGTTCTGTTCATGTGCATCAAGGGCATCAACAAGCTGAAGAAACCTGCACCGGCGGTTGCACCGCCGCCTCCGCCGCCGCCCAAATCCGAAGTGCTCCTCGAGGAGATTCGCGACTTGCTGGCGAAGCGCGCCTAAAACAGGCGGCGCTTTGCGGCCGGATTGTGCGCAGACAGCCAGCGCGTCAGGGAAGGGCGTTCGCCGTAGTTTTTACTCAAACCTTAAGGAGACAGACATCATGCCGACCAACCGCACATTCGTATGCCTCTTGGCACTCGCCCCAGCCTTATGCGCATGGGCCGATGATGCCCCGCCGCCGCCGCAGGACGTTTGGATCGGCAAGGGACAACTCGGATTTTTGGATTCTCAGGGCAACACCGACGCCAAGTCCCTCAACGGCAACGTTGATTTGCTGCGCTACGACGGCGCCTGGAAAAACGAGTTTTATGTCGGTGGACTCTACGGCAAGAATTCCGGCATCGTCTCGGCCGAGCGCTGGGAGACGCGCGAGCAAACCAATTACACCGTCTCCGGGGATCTGTTCGCATTCGGCGGTTTTCGCTACGAACATGATTTGTTCGACGGCTTTCAATATCAGGCGAGCCTGACCGGTGGCATGGGCTATAAGTTCATCAATGACACCGACACGAAATTGACGCTGCAGGCCGGTGTGGGCTACCGGCGATTGCGCCCCGAAACCCTTGATAAGGATCCCGATACCGGGGAGGTGCTCTCACGCACGCCGCTGGAGGCAAACGGAAATGCGATCGCTACCGTCGGTCTGGATTTTTCACATGCCTTCACCAAGACCACCACCCTCACCAACAAATTTCTGACGGAAGCAGGCTCCGACAACACCTTGCTGCACGATGAGCTTGCGCTTACGGTCAAGATGTCGGATAAGCTGGCATTAAGCGTCGGCTACACAGTCAGCGACAATACCAAGCCACCGGCTCCGCTCAAGAAGGTCGACACGCTCACGAGCGTGAACCTGGTGTTTGGCTTTTAACGCACGGTCAATCCGGTGTTCGGCTATTAACGCATGGTCAAGGAGGGTTTATGGGCATGTTCGACGGCATATTGGGCGGGGTGGTCGGCGCGGAAATGGCCACCGTAGTCAATGGGCTCATTCAAAAGCATGGGGGCGTGCAGGGCATCGTCGCCCAGCTCGAGCAACAGGGGTTGGGCGGCACGGTTCGCTCGTGGGTCGGAACCGGCGCAAACCAAGCCATCACGCCCGATCAGATCCATCAAGCCTTCGGCTCTGACACGGTGAAGGAATTAGCCGCCAAAGTCGGCTTGTCGCCCGACGTGTTGGCCGCGAAATTGTCGCAAGTGCTGCCGCAGGCAATCGACAAACTGACCCCCGCCGGCGCGGTCCCCAAGACCTAATCACGAGACCAACATGAACAAAGCTTTGAGCCTTCTTGCCATCATGCTAATTGCCGGCGCGGTCCACGCTGCCGACTCCGATCGAACCTTTGTTACACCGCCCGGCGCAGACCCCAAGGCGGCGCCGCCCTACAGCAGCGGCGTGTTGGTCAACGGCACGTACTATGTGAGCGGTACCCTCGGAGTCGATCCGGCGACCGGTAAGGTGCCGGCGGAAGCTGAAGCAGAAGTTCATCTGGTGTTGGATTCGGTCAAACAGACCTTGGATCGAGCCGGGCTGACGATGGCCGATCTGGTGTCGGTGACGATTTATTGCACCGATCTTGACCTGTACGACAAATTCAACACCATCTATCGCACTTACTTCCAAGACCACTATCCGTCGCGTGCATTCATCGGCGTTGCCAAATTGGTGCGCGGCGCGCGTTTCGAAATCGCAGGAGTTGCGGTCAAACCGGCTAAGTCTCGATAAGCTTTCGCAGGCGCTCGATCTGCTCGCCGAGAACGTGATCGGCGCCTTTTGCTGCGCCGTCAAATCCGTCCTTCGCATAGCCGCCGACCGCGTAGCTGACGGAGATGTCGGTGCCGTTGGCGCTCGGCTTCAAGGTCCAGGATAGCGAGCCCTCGACGCCCAGAGCTTGAAAGGGACCGAGCGCGCCGCGCAGCCGTAGCGCCTTGCCGGGCGCAATGTAAACCACGTGAAGATGTTCCACGGAGCCGCCGTCCGGCAAATTCTCGCACCAACAACCGCCCGCGCGCGCATCCAGGACCAGATTCGCCGCACTGCCCGAGAAAGTGTGTTCCGAGCTCCACCAGCGCGCCGGCTGCAGCAGCACGGCGAAAGCCTTATCCGCCGGCGCCGCCACATGCACCGTCTCGCGAACCTCGAAGCCATTTGCGCCGACGCTCTGCACCTCGGCTGCCGCGGGTTGTCCCAACGACAGCGTCCACAGGACGCCGCAGCACAGCAGCCATTGTTTCGCCCAAATCATATTCATCCCTCCCCTTTTCAAGCTGTCGCACATTTTTTGAAAGACTCGAGAACCGCCGTCCATCCACCGGGCGCATCCACCATGCCGCGTATCTGCGCCGCCCGCTCGCCCATGCGCTGCAGATTGCGATGTTCCAATTCGACCCGAGTGCTGCTATCACTTTCGGCGATGAATCGAATGTCAACTTCGGTGACCAGCTCCGGATCAAATTGCCAATCGGCGCTCAGTTGCCAGGCAAGAACCAGCCGCTGCGGCGGCTGCCACTCGATGACATAGCCGGTCTGCCCGGTGGAACCGTCTTCGGCAACAGCGTACCAGCGGCCACCCACGCGCGGTTCAACGACGTATTGCTTCAGCGGGGACTTGAGAGTCGAGTGCGTCGCCGGCCACCAGCGCGACATTCCCTCGGTGAACAATGCAAAGGCCTGCTGCTGACTCGCGGCGACCGTCACCTGTTTACGCACCGGCGCGATTGATATCATTTGCCTGATCCTTCTTTGTCCAGCTCCGCTTTGAACGCCGTCAGCGCATCGCCCCAAAATTGATCCAACCAGATCCGTATGGAGGCAAGACCCTGCGGATCGATGTAATACACGCGGCGAGTTCCCTCGGCACGATCGGCGACCAGTCCGGCTTTTTTGAGAACCCCGAGGTGTTGGGACACGGCGGGACGGCTCACCGGCATTTGTGCGGCAATGACTCCGACCGCCTTCGGTCCGTGGCGCAGCTGCTCAAATACCTGCCGACGCGTGGGGTCGGCCAGGGCGAGAAACGCTGCTTGGTAAGTCATGACTAACGGTAAGCTAATGCTTACCGAAAGTCAAGTCGTGCGCGGTTGCTCGGTCAGCATCTTGTAAATTTTGAGCACTCGAGGCACGTAGGCCATCGTTTCGCTGAACGGCGGAATCTGGCCGCCGTTGCGCTCCACGGCGTCTTCTCCGGCGTTATAGGCCGCCAGCGCCAGGCGCACATCGTGGCCGAATCGATCGATGAGAAACTTCAAATAGCGGGCGCCGGCATGCACATTCTGCCGCGCATCAAAGGGATTCGAGACGCCAAATCGGCTCGCGGTCGCCGGCATCAATTGCATGAGGCCAACCGCCCCGCGCTTCGAGACAGCGCGCGAATTGAATCCCGATTCCACCACGATAACGGCCCGCAATAGATTGGGCTCCAACGCCGAGGACACCGCGGCTTGCTCGATGATCGAATCGTACTGCGTTGCCTTCGCCAGCAGCTGAAAGTCATAGCGGTCGCCGCTTGCGGTTCGGTCCTGCGAGGAGAGAACCAGTAACCGATAGCGGTTGTTGTCCGGCACGTCGGTGTAGTGCCGCTGCCCTTGTGCGTCCAGGTAGGTATAAATCTTCGGTGTAGCCGCGGCGGTAGATGCGGTCAGCAAGATTGCAATGAGAACGGCGAGACGCGGCATGGGTGGCGATCCTTCGCACAAAGCCTAGCCCGGCAGGTGTTTGGCCGATGGGACCTGCTTCAAGAAACGGCTGAGCAGCGGGCAAATTGACCAGCCGGGGGACGGGACTGTGAATTTGACCGCACCTGCCACGATGGGCTACGGGAATGGGAAGCTTCAAGGTCCGGAAGACCACAGGACCTTGAAGCATCCCATTCCCGTCAGCCTTTCAAGCTCGACGGTCAAACGGCTCGCCGGCGTAGTGATATTGACCGGCCCGAGCCCTGACAAACGCTTCACCGGCCGGTCAATATCACTGCGCCGAGCTAATCGTCGTCCGTTTCGAGCGGCTCCACGAGATTTTCGTCATTGCTGAGAGGCGAGTTGATCCGATCGCTCACGGCGTAGGCCAGCAACCGTTCGTCGGGATAGGCCGCGAGCGCCATGCCCGCGACATCCACGGTCCCAAATAACCATAATGCGCGCAGCTTACGTGTCAGCAGAGCGGGCATTCGCGATCCGGAATTTTGGATTTCCGCAATCAGCGGGCTCGCCGGCAAGGTAATGATGCTGCAACACTCTGTGACGCTGTTCGCATCCACGCTCGATCGTGCCCACAATCCAGCGAAGCCGAACACATCCTGATCATCCGGGTGAATATAGTATGGCTGTTTACTTGCGTCCGGATTGACATGCCATTCGTAAAAACCCAATGCCGGAATGATGCAGCGGCGGCCTTGTTTCCAAGGCTCTCGAAACTCAGCGCTGCTCGCCAAGGTCTCGACCGGGGCATTGAAGCTGCCGTGCTTCGCGAGTCCCCATCGCATCATGACCCCTTCGGCTCGGCCGTTATCGGCGCGTACAACGGGTACAACCTGCGCAGGCGTCGTGTTGAAATTCGCCGTGAATTTCCATCTCGCGGGGGCGAGTTCGAATTCGCGCTCGATGCTCGCACTGTCCGGACTGACATAGCACCTGCACATCATCAAAGTTTACGCCGAGGCAAGATTCGTGTCCGAAACGGCTGATTGGAAGCAAAAATACCGCGACTCCTTGGTCGAAATGGAGGCAGAGGAAGTTCGCTGGAAGCAGGTCGAACAGATTCTGCGTCGCCTGGTGGGCCGCTTGTGCGCAGCGGGCATGGGGGTAAATCCCCGGCTCGACGATGAATTGATTGCACTCGCGGCTGCCAACCGACGCAATGCCGACGCCGGCGAACTGGCCCGCCTGGCAGAGTCGCTAACGACCACCGTGGTCGCCGTCGATGCGACCGCTCCCGTCCCAACGATCACCTTCCCGCCGACGGATCTCCAAACCCGTCTCGCGATCAAATCGCTGCTCGAGCGCCTCGCGGCGCGCGATCCGAAAGATCCGGTGCCGGCCGCATTGATCGCGGAATTGGCCGGCGCGAAGAATGACAGCGCCTTGGCAAATGTCGTGACGCGTGCGGCCGACTTGGTCCACGGACACAGCGAACAGCTGCAGCGCGAACGGCTGCGGACCGCGGAAATTCTCGCGGAGGTCACCAAGCGCCTCGACGAAATGGCCGGTTACCTGTCCGATTCGAATCACGCCAACCGCAGTCACTTCGATGACACGGAGACCTACAACGATGCGGTCATGTCGCAGGTGCGCGAGCTTACCGATGAGGTCGCCGGCGCAACCGAATTGGGTGTGCTGCAAAGCTTGGTGAACGCGCGCCTCGAGCGGGTTGCGCAACATGTCAGCAATTTTCGCGCTCGGGAAGAATTTCGCTTGCTGGAGGTCAACGGGCGCGCCGAACGAATGCGCACGCGCATCGCCGAGTTGGAGCGGGAAACCACCGACCTGCACTCGAGATTGGACAGCGAAAAGCAAGGCGCGCGAATCGATCCGTTGACAGGAATCGCCAATCGCAAATCGTTCGAAGAGCGCTTCGCGCTCGAAATTGCGCAGAAGCCGCGCACCGAACTGGCCGTGGTCATGCTGCTGTGGGATCTGGACAACTTCAAGGTCATCAATGACAGCTACGGCCACCGCGCCGGCGACCGGGTGCTGCAAAGTGTGGCGGCCTGTTTCATGGCGGCGGTGCGCGGCAATGATTTCGTCGCGCGCATCGGCGGCGAGGAGTTCGTCATGCTGTTGAGCGGGACGAAAATCGAGCAGGCCATGTTGATCGCCAATCAAGTGCGCACCGCGGTCGAGGCTTTGCGCTTTCACTTTCGAGGCACGCCGGTGCGCGTCACGGTGTCGTGCGGACTGACCGAAGTGAAGGAAAATGATGCAGCCGAGGGCGCCTTCGACCGTGCGGACGGAGCTTTGTACCGGGCGAAGCACGGCGGCAAGAACCTCTGCGTGGCTGCGTAGGCCTTATCGCGCCTGCGCGCAGGCGCGCCCGCGCCTGCCGAGTTAACAGATATTTAACGCATTTTCTCGATTTGCGGCACTGATTTTTGGCGCATCGTCGCTAGAATCAGTCGCTAGCAGGGATGTTTCACCTTTCGTTTGGACCGATGGCGCGGCCCGGTCAAGGTGATGAATGTCCACCGAATAGTGCATTGCAGCATCGGGTGTTATTGGCGAATGAGCAGCGTTCCTAAAACAGGTCTCAGCGAAACAGTACTCGGCGACTCGGTGCTGAGCGACTCCGTGCTGAGCGAAGGCACGATCGCCGTCCCGATCAGCTCGCCCGGCGCGATCGCGCAACCGCGGATCGGCGCGCGTGTTCGCGCGTGGCTGCTCACGGCCATGCTGTTTCTGGTGCCGTTGGTAGCCTACTGGCCGGCCACATTTCATGCCTACGGTCTGCGTGATGACTATTCCAACCTGCGTGAAGCGCATGAAGAAGTTGGCAAGGTCCTGCAGTTCTGCGCCTCGCATGCGCGGCCGATTTACGGTTGGCTGTTGCAGACGACTTACGGACAGACCACCTCCGTGCAAAATCTGCAGTGGCTGCGATTTGTCGCGGCGTTGCTTCTCGGCGCCATCTCTCTGGTGAGCTTCCGCGGCTTGCGTGCAGTCGGCTGGTCGACCAGCACCAGCCTGTGTTTCGCGATACTGCTGAGCTTGGTGCCGTCCGCGCAGGTGATTGCCGGTTGGGCGGTCGGCTGGCCGTATGCCGCCACCGCACTGCTGGCGATCGGTGGATTTTTTACGGTGGAAGGCGCACTGGCCTTGGGTCTGCGGGCCGGCGTCGGTCGTGCGGTCGGTCAATGGTCGGTGGCATTGGGCCTGATGGTGGTGAGCGCGCTGATTTATCAGCCGAGCGCTTTGTTCTATTTGGTACCGCTCGCCGGCGCCCTGATTGCGCAGCGCCAACGCAACTTGGTGCAATCCGCGCGCTGGGTCGGCGTCCATGTCGGATTTGTGGCCGGCACGCTCGGACTGGCGTACTGCCTGATGTCGCTGCTGTACGCGGCGCATGTGTTCGTCAAGTCCGGACGCATCGCCTTCGAGACCCACTGGGGCGAGAAAATCGCCTGGTTCCTGCAGGAGCCGCTGCCGAACGCCCTGAGCATGTTTGTGTTGAACGATAACAATCATCGCGACCACACACTGTATTTCGGCTGCGCGGCGCTGGTCGGTGCGATCCTGGCCGCCGGCGCCTGGTTGGAATGGCGGCGGCACGGCATGCAGCGTGGGATTGTTTGGTTGTCGGGCTTGCTCGGCCTTCCGGTCTTTGCCTTCGCGGTCAGCATGCTTGCTTCGGAGCGCTATGCGACGTATCGCACCATTCTCGCGATGACCGGCGTATTGCTGTGTTTTCTGATCGCGTCGGTCAGTGCCCTCACCGATCGCTGGAGCACCAATGCGCGCCGCACGGCCGCAATGCTCGCCATTTCAATCGCTTTTTTTACCGCACAACATCATGTCTATGCGCTGATCGCCGTGCCCCAGGGCAATGAATGGCAGTTGATCGTTGCCGGCGCCAAGCAAGTGCACTTGGATGGCGCGCAGCCCCGTATCTTCGCAATCGCTTCCGCACCGGCGGATATCTCCACCGCGACGATTTACCACGATGAGTTCGGATCGCTGTCGTCAAATTCCGAGTGGGTGCCGCGGGAAATGTTCAAGCGTGCGATGCATGACTTGCACCCCGATATCGCGAATTTGGACTCGCGCTATGACTTCGCCACCGGACCGGTGCTGCCGCAGGGACAGCGCTATGACGTGATCATCGACCTGCATCGACTGCGCGAGTTCTACGTAAACAACTGATTCCCGCCCTTGCCCGGCGCCCGACATGGCGGCACCCGCCATGTTAGCTTGGGCTCATGATTACCGATCCACTGCTATGGCTTTTCGCAGCGCTCGGCGCCTTCATGGTGGGCGTCTCGAAGGCCGGCATCACCGGCCTGAGCATCCTTTCGATTGCCCTTTTCAATCACGTCTTTGCCAGCAGCAAACAAGCAAGCGGCTTGGTGCTGCCGCTGCTGATATTCGGCGACTTCGTGGCCGTATTCGCCTATCGAAAGCACACCCAGTGGCACTTCCTTTGGCGGCTGTTTCCGTGGACCGCGGCGGGCGTCGTGATCGGCTATTTCACGCTCGGCCGCATTTCCGACCACACCGCGCGGATACTCATCGGTTGGATCATCGTGTCGCTGGCGGTGTTGAGTTTTTGGCGCAAGTTTGCAGCCGCGCCCACCGAGGAAAAAGCGGCCTCATTTCATTGGTCGGTCGGCGCAGCCATCGGCGTGACCGCAGGCTTCATCACCCTGGTCGCGAACGCGGCCGGCCCGCTGATGGCTATCTATCTGGTAGCGATGCGACTTCCCAAAATGGAATACGTCGGCACCGCCGCCGTGTTCTTCATGCTGCTCAACCTGTTCAAAGTCCCCTTCATGGTGGATCTCGGGCTGATCACCGCACAGAGTTTCAGCTTCAATCTCATGCTCGCGCCGGCCGTGCTCTTGGGAGCGCTGGCAGGCCGCTGGCTCCTAAAGCGCGTCAATCAGAACTTGTTCGAGCAATTGGTGTTGCTATTGAGCGCAATTGGGGGAATTCTGCTGATCCTATAGAGCATTTAAGGGGGAAGCACATGTATCAAGGCGGCTTATTCGGTCTGGTTGTATTGATCGCCGATGTCTGGGCGATCGTGAACATTTTTCAAAGCAGCACGGACACCGGCAATAAAGTGCTGTGGATAGTCATCGTTTTCTTGCTGCCGCTGCTGGGATTCATTCTCTGGTACTTCTGGGGACCGAAAACCAGCAGAGCGTAGCAGCGCGTTCTCAGGATCCTCGCGAGCGGATATTGTGTGCGTTAGGCGCGGCGGCGATGCGGCTGCAGCAACACCGCCGCTTCGTAGCAGCTGTCGCGCAACGCGGCGTCGCTGCTCGCCAGCATGCGATCCAGCACCCCGGGTGCACTCGCGGCCGGAATTTCCGCAAGCTCGCCCAACTTCACCACGGTCGCTTCGAGGGCCGATTGCAATGCGTCCACCGCGCCTGAATTTGCGCTCAGCGCCAAGACATCACGATCCAGCAATCGCAAATCGTTGATGAGCGCAGCCAGTTGCCGCTTGGAGCGCCCGATCGCCTCGAGGCTGCGCGAGTTTGCGGTTCGCTTGAGCACCGCGATGTCTTGCCGGGCGCTGCTCAGCACGCGATCGAGACGATCAAGCCACTCTATCCAGAACAGAGGATTCTGCATGCGATTTCCCTATTGGACCGACTTATGTTGTGTGTCGGCGAGGCGTTATTATTTCAAGCAAAGACTACCCCGCTTGGGCGGGGCTAGCTACCATTACCTTCGCCGCGGTGCGGTTAGCCGTCCAAATTGCCTGTTTGCATATACAGGATCTTAATGCGCCCGAGAGATCATGACCGTCATAATTTGGGAACGGCTAATTGGTTGCGCGCTTCGGTGCTCGGCGCAAATGACGGGATCGTTTCAACCTCCAGTCTGCTGCTGGGCCTCGCGGCCGCCAATGCCACGCATGCCACGCTCCTGCTGAGCGGCAGCGCGGCTCTGGCGGCGGGCGCCATGTCCATGGCGGCCGGAGAATATGTATCCGTACATTCGCAAGCCGATACGGAAGCCGCTGCACTGGCGCAGGAACGTGCGGAGCTGCGCGAGGACTTCGTCGGCGAACGCCGCGAATTGACCGAGATCTATATCCGCCGCGGCCTTGACGCCGCCTTGGCGCGCCAGGTGGCGGACCAGCTCATGGCGCATGATGCCTTGGGCTCGCATGCGCGCGACGAATTGGGGATCTCGCCCTCCTCGCGAGCGCGGCCTTTGCAGGCTGCCGCGGCCTCTGCCGCCAGTTTTTCCGTCGGTGCCGCGCTGCCGCTGTCGGTGGTTGCGATCGCGCCGGCGCGGCTGCTAATTGCGGCGATCGCCCTCGCCAGCCTCGTATGCCTGCTCTTTTTGGGAGGATGGTCCGCCAAGGTCGGCGGCGCGAGCGTGCGGGTCGGCGCCATCCGCGTGGCGTTTTGGAGCGCTTTGGCGATGGCAGTGACCACGGCCGTCGGCGCAGCCGTGGGACACTTATGAACTCGGCGGTACTGCGTGTTGCACAAATGGCTGAAGCCGACCGCTTGGCGATGAGCGGCGGCACGCCCGGCACGCTGCTGATGCAAAATGCAGGCGAGGCGGTCGCGCGCGAGATCACGCGGCGCTATACCCCTCGGGCGGTCAGCGTCTTGTGCGGGCCGGGCAACAATGGCGGCGACGGTTTTGTGGCCGCAGCTGCGCTGGCGCGAAGCGGATGGCGGGTCCGTGTTGCCCTGCTGGGGGATGCCGACGCTCTTCGCGGTGATGCGCTTTTATCGGCGCGTCGTTGGTCAGGCGCCATCGAACCGCTCACCCCTGCGATCATCGAGGATGCTGCGCTGGTGATCGATGCTTTGTTTGGGTCCGGCTTAAATCGCGCCTTGGACCCCAAGGTCGGCGAAGTCCTGGCGTGTGCGACCCGCCGCGCACTCCCCATCGTGGCGGTGGACGTTCCCAGCGGCATTCTCGGAGATACCGGCGAGAACATCGGCGCGGCGCCGGCCGTTTGCACGGTCACTTTCATGCGTAAAAAACCCGGACATTTATTGTTGCCCGGGCGGGATGTGTGCGGCGATGTCGTGGTTGCCGACATCGGCATTTCGCAAGCGGTACTCAACTCGTTGGCCGTCGACACGTGGGAAAATACGCCGGCGCTGTGGCGTGCGAAGTTGCCGCAATGGCATGCGAACAGCAACAAGTACACCCGTGGGCACGCACTGCTGTCCGGCGGTTACCCGATGACCGGTGCGGCGCGCATGGCAGCGCGCGCGGCCGCGCGCAGCGGTGCCGGCTTGACGACCATTGCCGTGCCGGAACACGCCTTCGCGATCTATGCCGCGGCGCTCACCAGCATCATGGCGCAGCCGCTGGCACAGAACGAGGACTTTTACCGGCTCCTGGCGGACACGCGGTACACGGCATTTTCCATTGGACCCGGCGCCGGCGTCAGCGACACGACGCGTCTTCGCGCGTTGGACATGCTCAAGACCGGCAAGCCGGTCGTGATCGACGCGGATGCCATCAGCGTATTCGCGTCGCGCCCGGAAGAACTGTTTGAAGCCATCCGCGGAGACTGCGTCATCACGCCGCATGAAGGCGAATTCAAACGCATCTTTGATGTGTCGGGCGACAAATTGGCGCGCGCCCGGCAGGCTGCGCGCCGCAGCGGCGCCGTGGTGGTTTTGAAGGGATCCGACACGATCATCGCGGCGCCCGATGGCCGCGCCATCATCAACAGCAATGCACCGGCAACCCTGGCCACGGCCGGATCGGGTGATGTTCTCGGCGGGTTCATTTTGGGCTTTCTGGCCCAAACGATGGACGCCTTCCCCGCCGCCGCCGCTGCCGTTTGGCTGCATGGTGCCGCGGCCGCCGGTTTTGGAGCAGGTCTCTTGGCCGAGGATCTGCCCGATCTCTTGCCGGCCGTGCTGCGCCAACTGGGCCAAACCGCTTCATGAATATTTGGCTGCCGACAGTCAGTCTGCATTCCCTCGTCATTGTCGTCAGCATACTTATATATGTCCTGACGACCCGCGCGCAGCGCGCACGTCGACCGCCGTCAATCGCCATCGCCTGGGTGCTCGGGATGATCGCCCTGCCCTATCTGGTGTTGCCGATGTATCTGATGTTTGGGCGGCGCAAACTGCCGCGCAAGGCCTCGCGGCGCTGCGAGCCAAGACCCGCCGAGAGCCACTGGGCGAAAGATCTCATCGAAAGCTTCGGATTGCCCGCATCCTCACCGGCGCAGATCGCCATGCACGAGAATGGAACGGAATCGGCAGCGGCGCTGTTCACCACCATGTCGAGCGCGGTGTCGAGGCTCGACATCTGCACCTTTATTCTCGGCGATGACGACTTCGGCCGTGAAACCATGCGGCACATGATCGAGCGCGCCCGCAGCGGCGTGGAAGTCAGATTGCTTCTGGACGGCGTCGGTGCAATTCAATTGCCCAAGGCGTGCTTCGAAGCTCTGCAACGCGGCGGAGTCGAGACCGCCATTTTCAGTCCGCTGTTTGCGCGTAAAACTCAAGGTCCGCGCAATTTGCGCAATCACCGCAAAATGGTGATCGCGGACGGCGCGCGCCTGTGGGCCGGTGGGCGCAACCTCGCCGCCGAATATTTCATGGGTCTAGCCGGCGCGCCGCCCTGGTTGGATTTGACCTTTGATTTGCAGGGCCCGGTGGCCTCGGCCGCCGCCTTGCAATTCGAATCCGACTGGGTCTCCGCAGGCGCCAAACCCGCCTCAACCCCGTTCGAATCGGCGGTCTTAGATGTAGCGGGCGCGGCGGCGAACGCGCGCAGCGAGGCCCAGTTTCTGCCCAGCGGGCCGGATCAGAGCGAAGATACGGTGCATTCTTTGTTGATCGATGCCTGCTTTCATGCCCGTGAACGCATGCTCGCCGTGACACCTTATTTCGTGCCGGATGTCGCCTTGGAGACGGCCATGCGCCTCGCGGCGCGACGCGGTGTGCAAATCGATTTGTGCATCCCCTCAACCTCTAACCACAGATTGGCGGACTTTGCACGCAATCGCGCGCTGCGCTCATTGAGCCTGGCGGGCGTCAATGTGCATTTGCTGCCCTACATGAGCCACGCAAAGGCCGTGGTGTTCGACCACAACCTCGGGCTCGCCGGCTCGGTCAATCTCGACTCGCGCAGTCTGCTGCTCAACTATGAATGCGCAGTGGTCTTCTATGGCCGCCGCGAGATAACTTGGCTGGCAAACTGGATTGAAGGCTTGATCCCGGCGACGGCGCCGTTTGATTGCCGGCGGCCGAGTCTGGTACGCGATCTTTGTGAGGGACTGCTGCTTACGGTGGCGTATCAACTGTAGCGTAGGAATGATCTGACACGCTTTATGATTCGCAATCTTTTGCGCGTAGTATTCTTTCACGTTGCCATTATCAGGTGATCGGTGGAATTCAAGGATTATTACAAAGTGATGGGCGTCGCGCGCGATGCAACTGACGCGCAGATCAAGCAGGCTTACCGCAAACTCGCTCGCAAGTATCACCCGGACGTCAGCAAGGAAAAGGATGCCGAGGCGCGCTTCAAGGACGTCGGCGAGGCCTATGAAGTGCTCAAGAGCCCGGAAAAGCGCGCGGCCTATGACCAACTGGGCCAAGACTATCGACCCGGACAAGACTTCAGGCCGCCTCCGAATTGGGACTCAGGCTTCGAATTCAGCGGAGCCGGCCCGGGCGGCGATGCCTCGTATAGCGATTTTTTCGATGCGCTGTTCGGCGCGCAGGCGCGGGCCGGCCGCGGGCGTCGCGCGGAGACTCAGCCCGGACGCGGCGAGGATCATCACGCCAAGGTAATGCTCGATTTGCAAGCCTCGCTGAACGGCGGGACGCGCTCATTCACATTGCGCGTCCCCGAAATCGATGCCGAAGGCCGGCTGGTCTCGAGGGAGCGCACGCTGAACGTACAGGTGCCGAAAGGAATTCTGGCGGGCCAACAAATCCGTCTCGCCGGCCAGGGCGAGCCGGCACACGGCAACGGCACGGCGGGCGATCTTTATATCGAGGTCGAGTTCCAACCTGATCCGCTGTATCGAGTCGATGGGCGCGACCTCTACCTGGAATTGCCCGTAGCGCCATGGGAAGCCGCCCTGGGAGCGACCGTGACGACGCCGACTCCCGGCGGCAACGTTGAATTGAAAATTCCGGCGGGATCCCATGCCGGCAGCAAATTGCGGCTGAAAGGCCGGGGGATTCCCGCGGCACAGCCGGGCGATTTTTATGTCGTACTGCAGATCGCTCTACCGCCCGCCGACGGCGAAAAAGCCAAGGCAGCTTATGCGGCGATGGCGGCCGCTCTGCCTTTCAACCCTCGCGCCAGCCTTGGAGTCTAACCATGCCCCCATCAGACGATCGGGCTTTCCCCGGCACCATCTTTGACGAATCCGCGATCTTGAGCATCAAGGACTTGAGCAGAATGTGCGCTGTCGATGAGCGGCACATCGTGGAATTCGTCGAGGAAGGGGTCTTGAGCGCCGTCAGTGTCAGCAGCGAGTGGCGTTTCACGGGCGACGCGCTGCGCCGCGCACGGCTCGCGGTACGGCTGGAACGTGACCTGGAGCTGAATCTTGCCGGCGTCGCGCTCGCGGTAGAATTGCTTGAAGAACTCGCACAGCTGCGCCGCGAGCTCGGAGCGAGACGCTAATGGACAACGTTCAATCCGATGCCTTCGTGTTCTTCGGCGCCACCGGCGATCTGGCCTACAAGAAAATTTTTCCCGCGCTCTACGCCATGGTGCGTCGGGGCGGATTTCACATCCCGATCATCGGGATGGCGCGCGGCGGATGGAGCTTGGAGAAGCTCACCGAGCGCGCGCGCGACAGCGTGAAGCAGAGCGGCGACTACGACGATCAGAGTTTCGCAAAACTGGCCGCTCTGCTGCGCTACGTTGACGGCGACTACTCCGATCCCGGGACTTTCTCCAAGCTGAAGAAGGCGCTGGGATTGGCGAAAAGTCCAATTTATTATCTGGCAATTCCGCCCAGCATGTTTGCCAGCGTGGTGCAGGGGCTGCAAAAATGCGGCTGCGCCGAAACCAACTCACGGGTCATCGTGGAGAAGCCCTTCGGCCGGGATCTTGCCAGCGCCCAGGCGCTCGATCGGACCTTGCATGATGTATTCAATGAAGCCTCTATTTTTCGCATCGATCACTACCTGGGCAAGGAAGCGGTACAAAACATTCTGTACTTCCGCTTTGCCAACACGTTTCTCGAGCCGATATGGAATCGCGAATACATACGCGACATTCAAATCACGATGGCTGAAAATTTCGGCGTCGAGGGCCGCGGCGCCTTCTACGAGGAAGTGGGCGCGATCCGCGACGTGGTGCAAAACCATTTGTTGCAAGTTGTGACCCTGCTGGCAATGGATGCACCGGTCGGCCACGATCCCAAGACCATGCAGGCGGAAAAGCTGCGCATTTTCCGCGCCATGCAGCCACTCAATCCGAAAGAAGCCGTGCGCGGTCAATTTCGCGGCTATCGCGCCGAGAAGGGCGTCGCCAAGGATTCTCAGGTCGAGACCTTTGCCGCCGTGCATTTGCACATCGACACCTGGCGCTGGGCCGACGTGCCGTTCTACATTCGCGCCGGCAAGAATTTGCCGATCACCGCAACCGAAGTCCGGGTGACCCTGAAACGGCCGCCGCTGGATATTTTCGATCCCAGCGACAAGATGCCGTCAAACTATTTCCGCCTGCGTCTGAGCCCCGAGGTAGTCATTGGCGAGGGCGCACTCGCGAAGCTCAACGGCGAAGACATGCGCGGCGAACCGGTCGAATTGATCGCGCGCCACAACACGCAGGAAGAAAAGTCACCCTATGAACGCCTGCTGGGAGATGCCGTTCGCGGCGATACCTCCTTGTTCACCCAGGACGAGTGCGTGGAAGCCGCATGGCGGGTGGTTGATCCGGTGTTGAGGGGCGGCCTGCCGGTGATCGAATACGAACCGGGCACCTGGGGCCCCGCCGCCGCCGGCAACCTTGTCGATGCCGGAGAGACCTGGCATGACCCCCAGATCGAGAAATCCGCGCCGTGCTGAACCCAGCGACAACGATTTTTCTGCTGGACGTGGACAACACGTTATTGGACAACGACCGCTTCGCGGCTGACCTCGGCGATCGGCTCGAGAGTAGCTTCGGTGCCGCACAGCGCGCCCGCTACTGGGACATTTTCGGGCAACGCCGCGCGGCACTCGGACTCGCCGATTACTTGGGCAGCTTGCAGGAATTTCGCGCGGGACTGGATGACAACCCACTATTGCTCGACATGTCGCAGTACTTGCTTGAATATCCCTTTGCGAGCCGGCTGTTTCCGCGCGCGCTCGAGGCGGTTGCGCACTTGCGCACGCTCGGTTCCCCCGTCGTGCTGTCGGACGGTGACATCGTGTTTCAACCGCGCAAAATCCAGCACTCCGGCATTTGGGATGCCGTGGCGGGCCGCGTCATGATTTACCTGCACAAGGAAAAAGTGCTGGATCACATGCAGCGCCGTTTTCCGGCCGAGCACTATGTTATGGTCGATGACAAGGCTAATCTTTTGGCGGCGATGAAGTCGGTGCTGGGTGCGCGACTGACGACGGTATTCGTGCGTCAAGGGCACTACGCGCTGGCGGCGGAGTCCAATTCGGTGGTCCCCGCGCCGGATCTCGTGATCGAGCGCATCGGGGATCTTCTCAATCACAACTTAACCGATTTCAAGGTGCGACCATGAGCATGACGAAGAACTTGCACGACCTGGGTCAAAGCCTGTGGCTCGACAATATCACCCGGGAAATTCTCGACGATGGAACGCTGCGCCGCTATATCGAACAACTTTCGGTGACCGGTCTGACGTCGAATCCCACCATTTTCGATGAGGCCATCGGTAAGACCGCCGCCTACGACAAGGGCATTCAGCAAAAGGCTGCCGCCGGCATGTCGGGGGAGAACCTGTTCATCGAATTGGCACTGGAGGACCTACGCCGGGCGGCGGATCTTTTCAGGCCTGAATTCGACCGAACGAAGGGTGTCGACGGCTGGGTCTCCATGGAGGTCTCGCCGCTGCTGGCGAACGATACGCCGAGCACCCTGGATGCGGCACTGCGGATTCACCGCCAAGCCAATCGCCCCAACCTGTACGTGAAAATCCCGGGCACCCCGGCCGGCGTTCCCGCGATTGAGGAGGCCGTTTTTGCCGGAGTTCCGATCAATGTGACCCTGCTGTTCTCGCGCGAACAATATCTGAAAGTTGCCGAAGCCTACATGCGCGCCCTGGAACGCCGCATCGCCGCGGGACTGGACCCGAAAATCAACTCGGTTGCGTCTGTATTCGTCAGCCGTTGGGATCGCGCCGTCGCCGATAAAGTGCCGCCGGAATTGAGCAACCGGTTAGGGATAGCCATCATGCAGCGCACTTACAAGGCGCACTGCGAGTTGATCGCGGGCAAGCGATGGAAAGATCTGGAAGCCAAGGGTGCGCGCAAGCAGCGCATGCTGTGGGCAAGTACCGGAACGAAGGATCCGAAATCCCCGCCCGGCCTCTATGTCGAGGCGCTCGCCGCTCCGGACACCGTCGATACCATGCCGGAAAAAACCTTGCTGGCGTTTGCACAGAGCGGCAAGCTCAACGGCGTCATGGCGAAGGACGGCGGTGATGCGGAAGAAGTGCTGGCGCGTTTTGCCCGCGCGGGCATCAACGTCGATGCGCTGGCCGCCCAACTCCAGCTGGATGGCGCTGCAGCGTTCGTCAAGTCGTGGGCTGAACTCATGCAGCGCATCAAGGACAAGAGCGCCGCACTGGCGACCACTTGAGCCCTCGGGTCAATCCGCTCGCCGGCAAGCCGGCGCCGGCGGCGTCGCTGGTCAATATTCCGC
>Ga0209169_10000129_pt1 | contig 43193 bp, 42 predicted proteins | sample HubBroMetageWRM4_FD_188346 | JGI IMG/M metagenome (GOLD analysis project Ga0209169, IMG submission 188346) | Warmed soil microbial communities from the Hubbard Brook experimental Forest, New Hampshire - Hubbard Brook CCASE Soil Metagenome WRM 4... | ecosystem: Environmental > Terrestrial > Soil...
TGGTGGAATAGGTGTAGGTATAGAGCTCGGTGCATTGATCTCGACAAGCTTGCGCCAGTTCTCGAAAGGCATTCAAAGTCCATAGCGCACTGTCGGTCTTGAATGAGAACGGGTCGAAGAAAATGATGTCGGGCGGCGGTGCCTCGAACTTGCGCAGCGCAAAGTCGCCGCTGAGCAGCAGCCATTCAATCGGGGCAGCGGGGCTGATCCAGCGGCTGTCGCGCAGTAGTGCTCGCGGCGCCGCGTGACGCAGATGCTTGAACCATCCGGGGTGATCCAGCGCGAGCTTCAGAGAATCCAGGTCGTTCTCGAAGCTCACCAGCTGAAGGGGCCGTGCCGCCGGGGGTCCCAAATTCTCAACGGCAAGGATGGCTGCCATGGCATTGGCGGCCGCACCCAACCCGACATCCCAGACAACCAACGGCGTGAGCGTGTGACCTGCAAGCGGGCTGAGCCGCTCGAGCAAGCGCGACTGCTCCACGTATAGAGATTGCGCCTCCTGCGCCGGATCGCTGCCGGGGTGCATGACTTCGCCGGAGATCGTATCGCGGATGTAGCCGACGTCGTCTTTTACGACCACTTCGTAGCGCCCGCGCTTGCGCTTGCGTTCGCGTAAGACGGCCTTGGTCACATGACGCGCGGCTTTGCCGTAGCTGTCACGGGCATCCAGCACATCGCGCTGCGCGCGGTAGAAATCCGCCCAAGTGCCGGCAAGGATGTGCTCGCGCATGGTACGCATCAATTGCAGGTAGAAATGGATGTTGTGCAGACCGAGCAACTGCCATCCGGTGGTTTCGTGCACGCGCTGCAAGTGAAACAGGTAGGCAATCGAGTAGGTCTTGCAGGTGTAGCAGCGGCAAGTGGGGTCGATCGGGCCTTCCATGCCGCGATAGGCGGCGCGCCGCAAATCGCGTCTGCCCAAGCTGGTGAAAGCCACGCCCTGTTTGGCGAGCGAGGTCGGCAGAATGCAGTCGAACATGTCGACGCCGCGATGCACGGCTTCGAGCAGGTCGCGCGTCGTTCCCACCCCCATCAGGTAGCGCGGACTGTGCTGCGGCAACAATTCGGTGACGGTGGCGGTGCAGTCTTCGCGCTGCGCGCTACTCTCGCCGACCGCGAGGCCGCCGATGGCGTAGCCGTCGAACGGCATTTGCGTAATGGTCTTGGCGCTTTCGATGCGCAGGTCCGCGTAACTCGCTCCCTGCACAATGCCAAACAGCGCCTGAGGCGATTCGCCGCGGGCCGCCAAACTGCGCTCTGCCCAGCGATGCGTCAGGTGCATGGCACTGCGGGCCGCCGCGTGCTCCACCGTCGAGGGCACACATTGGTCAAGCGCCATCATGATGTCGGCGCCGATGATCTTCTGCGCCTCGATGCTGCGCTCCGGACTCAGACGAATCAGCGCTTTGTCGGTATAGCTGGTGAATTCGGCATAGTCTTCGCAGAGCGTGCGGCTTCCGGGCAGCGAGAAGATTTGGTAGCCGCCCGAATCGGTGAGCACCGCCCGCGGCCAGTTCATGAAGCCATGGATGCCGCCGAATTTCTCGAAGATCTCAAGACCGGGGCGCAACAAAAGATGGTAGGTGTTCGCCAACAGGACCTGCGCACCACTTTCCAGCAGATCTTCGCGGCGCTGCGAGCGGACTGCCGCATGCGTCCCCACGGGCATGAAAGTGGGTGTCAGTACCTCGTGGTGCTGTGTGGTGAAGCGCGCGGCACGGGCGCTCGAATTTTCTGCCGTGGCTTCGAGCGTGAAATGCAGCCGCCCCGCGGCGGCGGCCGTCACTTGACCGCTAGCTTCGCGGATGACACCACGCTTTTGACATGATCGAACTCGGGTCTCGCGGACTGCGAGCCATTGTCGGTGATTTTGAGCAGTGTCGCGTAATAGAGTTGGGCTTGCGAGGCATCCCCCGCCGCTTCGGCCGCCTTGCCGGCATTGAAAAGTCCGTTGAAGCGATTCGGGCTCAAGGTCAGCGCCTTCTTGTATTCGACCAGCGCGTCCCGGGGTCGGCCCAACTCGAGCAATATGTCGGCGAGCATTTCGCGTGCGGGGATATCGACCTCGCCCTGCCCTACTTTGTCCTGAAGATCTGCGGCTTCCTGCATCTGCTTGAGCGCATCGGCCGGCTTGTCCTCCGCGAACGCGATCCACGCCAGCATCTCGCCGCGTTCGATGCGCGCGCCGGTCGAATCCGCAAAGTAAGCGTGCCTGCCCTGTTTGATCTTCGCGATCACCGCGTCATAGTCACTCAAATTGGCGTGCGCTTGCTGCACTTGATGCAGATGACCGGCTGCCACCGTGCGCGCCCAATAAGTCAGAGTCTGAGTTTCCGGGGGTGCGCCCGTCACGGCCTGCAGCGCGGCAGCGGCGTTCCAATCGCGCAATTCCAAGTTGTAGATAATCGGCAACTTGGTGCGATAGTAGGGAAACATGCCGGTCATATAGTGATCGCCCATGTCCGACATGGTCTCGAAGTGCGCAATTGCCGCGGCGGAATCATTCAGCACGGCTTTGGCGCGAGCCTCTTGACCGCTCTGCAGGTAGGCATACACCAAGAAGTCGTCCGAGTGGAACTGATCCATGGCGCCGCTTTGCTTTCTGCTTTCGGCGGCGTGCGAGGCGGCCACGGAACCGACGTTGGCATCGATGTCGGCCTGCCACATTCCTAAACGCGCGAAAATATGGCCCGGCATGTGGACCGCGTGCGGAGCGGAGGCCGCAATTTCGCCATAGTGCTGCGCGGCCACCAGTCCCTCCGGTGCGAGCGCCGGGGTGTCGCAGGCGTGAATGATGTAATGCACCACGCCGGGATGATCGGGATATTGCGCAAACAGCGGCGTCAGCACGGCCATCGCCTTGCGATTCAGCGTCAGGCTGTCGTCGTTGGGCGCCTGCGAGGCCAGGAGCGCCAGCGCGTAGAGCGCGCCTGCGTCGGTATCCTTGGGATAGTCCTGATAAAGCTTGCCCATCGCGGTGGCGTACGTCTCCACCCGGGCCTGATAGTCCTGGGGGCCGGGCTTATAGAAATCGCTCAACGCGGCCACGTAGGCGCGCTCGCGCGCGCTCTTCGCCGGGTGCGCCTGCGCCGCCTGCATTTCCCGCCATCCTTTGGCAACCGTAGCGTCGTCCGGGCGGTCCCAGATTTGGTGATACAAACTCATCGCGGCGCCCCAGTGCGCCATCGCGCAATTCGGATCCGCCTTGGCAATTTCCTCGAATTGGCGCTGCGCTTCCTGGTACCAAAAATCGTGCAGCAGCGCGACGCCGCGCACGAACGACGTTTGAACCGACGGCGCGCAGGACACGGCGAAGGAAACGGTACCCAAGCGCTCGGGAGAGGCTTGTGCCGTGGGCGCTGCTGGTGGCGCGGGCAAAGCCTGTGGTGCGGGAGACGCCTGTGCTGCGGGCGAGGCCTGCGCCGCGGCGAGCGCAAGGAAACAAATGAGCGGCGAAATGAGTGTTTTCATGGACGGATTGTAAGACAGAAAGGGTGCGACGGCATAAGGTTCGGGCTTGTGTCTGGCTGACTTTGGCGGACGAATACGCCAAAGTATTGCATGGTCAACAAAGGCAACACTCTCATGGCAAGCAAACTCACCAGCAAAGGACAAGTCACCGTGCCCAAAAAGGTTCGCGACTATCTGGGTTTGAAACCTGGCAAGCCCGTCACGTTCGAACGCTTGAAGACGGGCGAGATTGCACTCAAGGCGGCCGACGCGAAACCGCGAGTGAGCAAATTTGCCAGGCTTCGCGGACGCGCGACGGTACGCATGAGCACGGAAGAAATTCTCGCGCTGACTCGCGGCTAGATGCATGGTTCTGATCTACACAAACGTCCTGCACGGTCTCCTCTGTGTCGAGCCCGCTAACCGAGGTTATCCATGATTTTCAAATCTCACTTGCCGGTCTTGCTGCTGGCCTTTTGTTCGGCGGCATCGGCCGCGGACGCCTCGTACGGCCCGGAGCTGCAGGGTTTCGAGTATCCCTACCCGGTGGCGCATTTCGATTTCCCGTCGCAACGGCAGACTTTGCGCATGGCGTACATGGATGTGCAGGCGAAGAACCCGAACGGGCGCACCGCCGTGCTGATGCACGGCAAGAACTTTTGCGCCGCCACCTGGCGCACGACGATCGATGCGCTGAGTGCTGCGGGCTACCGGGTGATTGCGCCGGATCAGATCGGTTTTTGCAAATCGTCCAAGCCGGACCGCTACCAATATTCCTTCCAACAGCTGGCTTTGAACACGCATGCATTGCTGACCTCGCTCGGGATCAAAACTGCGGCGCTCGTCGCGCACTCCACGGGGGGCATGATCGCGATCCGCTATGCGCTGATGTATCCGAAGGAGGTTGAACACCTGGTGCTGGTTGATCCCATCGGTCTCGAGGACTGGAAGGCGAAAGGCGTTCCGCCGATTTCGGTCGATGCGTGGTATGCGCGGGAGCTAAAGACCAATGCAGATGGAATCCGCCGTTACGAACAAGGCACCTATTACGCCGGCCACTGGAGCGACGATTATGAGATCTGGGTTCAGATGTTGGCGGGCTTGAACCGGGGGCCGGGTAAGGAACGGGTCGCATGGAACTCGGCGCTGATCTACGACATGATTTTTACGCAACCGGTGTTCTATGAGTTCGAGGACCTCGCGGTGCCGACATTGCTGATTATCGGCGACAAGGACAACACGGCGATTGGCAAGGACTTCGCGCCGCCGGCGGTTCAGGCAACCTTGGGCCACTATCCGGAATTGGCGAAGAGCGCGGCGATGCGCATCAAGGGCGCGAAGCTGGTGGAGTTTTCCGAGCTCGGCCACGCGCCGCAAATTCAGGATCCGACCGCCTTTCACAAGGTGTTGCTCGATGGGCTCGCAGCGCATGAATGACGGCGGCGTGGGGCTAAGGAATGAATCCCACTTCCCGTTGATGCCGGATGGCGAGGATACGTACTTCGTCGGTTGAGACGACGAATCGATATAGGGCAACGTATCCTGAATGGCCGTAGGAAATGATCAACTCGCGCAATTCGCCCTCGAGGCGCCGGCCGATGAGAGGGTGCGCGGCAAGGTTGTCGACCGCGGATTGGATCGCGATCACGGCATTCTGCGCGGCACCCGGATTTTTCTCGCTTAGAAAAGCGAAGGCGCGCTCGATGTGATCGAGCGCGCGCTTCGCATAGACTACCGTTGCCACGGCTTTGGCCGTTGGGCACGCCCATCGGCGGCAAGCCGTTGCATCCAAGCGTGGACATCCTCGGCGCGATAGACTTCACCGGTCTCGTCAATTTCTGCATCCGCGGCCAGCGCTTCCTTGACGAGGCTGCGGACCTGTTCTTCGTAAGCGGCGTGCCGTTCGACCGCCTCGACGATCAAACTGTGGGCGGAACGTCCGGTCTGCTTGGCGAGCGCGCCCAGACGGGCACGTAATTTGGGCGGAAGGCGGATCGTTGTGGTGGCGGCCATCATCGCTCCTGTCGCGTTTCATCAGTTGAGGTACAAATGTAGCACATTTTGGGGCAAAGCTGCGCGCGATCGGTGGAGGCTGGGCCAATACAGGTTAGAGTAGGCGGGCATAAGGGATGACCGCATGTCCACCGAGCCTTCAAAATTCGACCGTCTGCCGAAGCCCCTCAAGGGTGTGCGGGAATTCAATGCGGGCAAGGGGGTTTTGCTGTTATTGATCGGTGCGCTGCTCTACGTTGGCCATACCGCATTCATTCCGGTTGCGCTTGCGGGGCTCGCCGGCCTCATCCTGTCGAGCCCGGTGGAGGCCCTGTTTCGCCTCGGACTTCCCCGCGGCATCAGCGCCGTCTTGATCCTGGTGACGGCACTCGCGGCGGTGGCGGGATTGGTGGCGCTGATCTGGACGCCCAGCCAGCAGTGGTATGCGTCGGCTCCGCACACCCTTACCGTGATCCAAAAGAAATTCACGCCGGTGGCGCGGCTGATGAACCACATCGAGCAGTTGACCGACCGGGCGGGAAAAGTTGGCGCACCCAATCCCCCCGAACCCACGGCGGTCGCCGCCCCGCAGGAGAGCACTTCGCGCATTCTTCTGTCGACCGTGAGCGATGCGGCCGTCGGCTTGGCGACTTTCGTCATCATTACGCTATTTCTTCTGGCCGGTGGACCGCCGATGGTCGCGCGCATGACCGCAGCTTTTTTCGGTCATCTCAAGGCGCATCACGTGCAGGGCTATATCGAGAAAGTGCGCGCCGAAGTCGGTCATTTCTATGTCACCAGCGCATTCATCAATTTGGGCCTAGGAGTCGCGACCACGCTGGTCATGATGGCCTGGGGCATGCCCACGCCCTACTTGTGGGGCGCCGTGGCGGCGCTGCTGAATTTCATTCCCTATGCGGGGGCGACCACCACGCTCATCGTCGTGACACTGGTGGCCGTGGTGTCGTTCGACGGACTCGGGCACGCGGCCGGCGTCGCCTTGAGCTACGTGGGCGTGGCGGTGATCGAAGGCCAGATCGTTCAGCCGCTGCTGGTGGGTCGGCGGCTGGATGTGAACCCGCTGCTGATCTTCTTGGGCCTGTGGTTCGGGGGCATTTTTTGGGGAATCGCTGGCGTGATCCTGGCGACCCCCATTCTTGTGGCGTTGAAGGTGATCGCGGAAAATGCGCACGACGGCGAGTCGATGATGCAGTTCTTGGGACCGAACGACCCGGCGCCGGCGCGGATCGAGAAACTGCGCAAGACCGTCAAAAGCTCCTAACGCGGATTTACTGACCATGATCGATCTCGCCCACGCGACTGTCGTTGTTGATAAGGCTCTGGCTGAGGGTAGAAGACTGGGGCTGCCGCCGCTCACGGTGGCTGTGCTCGACGGCAGCGGCTGTTTGGTGAGCTTCAAGCGCGAGGATGGGGCGAGCTTGCTGCGACCGGAAATTGCCCAAGCCAAAGCTTGGGGCGCGCTGGGAATGGGGATGGGCAGCCGGGCCCTCGCGCAGCGCGCGGCGGTGCAGCCCGCGTTCATCTCCGCGGTGAATGCGCTTGCGGGCGGTCGGCTCATTCCGGTCCCCGGGGGCGTCCTGATACGATCGAGCGGCAAGTCAATCATCGGCGCCGTCGGCATCACCGGCGCGACGTCGGACCAAGATGAAGCGTGCGCAGTGGCCGGCATCGAGGCGGCAGGTTTCAGCGCCGACACCGGCGCGGATCCAGGGGCAAAATAAGGGTGAATGGCATGCCAAGATTGAGGCGCGCGCTGAGCTTTCCGAGTGCGCTGTGTTTGGCGCTGGCGCCGCTACCGGCACTCGCCGCGCCGGCCGCGGCACAGACGCAGCAGCACCTGCGCGACACAGAAATTCATGACACGGACACGCTGGCCTGGTGGCATACGACCGTGGCGCTGTCCGACGACAGCATGGAAGGCCGCGATACGGGATCGGCGGCCTATCAGCGCGCGGCCGACTACGTCGCGAAACGCTTCAAGGCGGCGGGCCTCGCGCCCGCCGGCGAGACCGGCGGCTACTTTCAAGCGGTCCCGATGCACGAGATCACGGTAGTCCCGGAGGGCACCGGCTTTACGCTCATTGGGGCCAATGGTGCGGAAACCTCGCTCAAGTTTCTGCAGCAAATCACGATCGCGCCGGCGGACAACCTCGCCGCCAATTTCGAAGCAGCGCTGACCTTTCGCGGTTACTGCGGCAAGGACGCCATGGCCGACATCACCGGGAAGATCGTGGTCTGTTTCGGCACGCAGCGCGAGGGGCTGCCCAGCGGTGCGGTGCGCGCGGCGAACGCGCGCGCGGGCGGCGCGTTGGGTCTGATCAACGTCGATGATCCTTACTTCACCATTGAGCCGCCGCGTTGGCCGTATGCGTATGCGCGCAGCGTGACGCTACGGGCGGCACAGGCCGAGAAGGCTTCTGCCGCGCCGTTGGCGAGCATGCGTTTGAGCGCCGAGGCCTTTGCGACGCTGCTCGCCGGCAGCGGCCAGGATGCCGCCGCGATCCTGAAATCAGGCGGCGCAAAGCAGCCGCTGCCTAACTTTGAAATTCTCGGCAAGCTGCGCGTCCAGGTGCACGTGACGCAGCGTGACATCAGTTCTCCGAATATTATCGGCAAATTACCGGGCAGCGATGCGAAGCTGAAAAACGAGTTCGTCGTCATCGCCGCACACCTGGACGGTTATGGATTTGGCACGCCGGTCAATGGCGACAGTCTTTACAACGGCACGCTCGATGATGCGGCCTATGTGGCGTTGCTGATCCAGACCGCAGACGATCTCAAGGGACGCCGCTTGCGGGCGCCGAAGCGCAGCATCCTTTTTATTGCCTTTACGGGCGAGGAGAAGGGCCTGCTCGGCTCGCGTTGGTTCGTGGATCATCCGACGGTACCGCCCGAGCAGCTCGCCGCGGACGTCAACCTCGATCAGCTGCGGCCGCTGTTTCCTTTGAACATCCTGACCGCGGAGGCGCTCGGCGATACGACCCTCGGCGCCACCGCACGCGCGGTCGCTGCGCCCATGCACATCGAGATCCGCCCGGACGCGGAACCGGAGCGCAATCTACTGGCGCGTGCCGATCAGTATCCCTTTCTCGGCATTCATGTACCGGCCATCAGCTTCATCTTCGGCTACGATCCGAACACGGAGGCGGAGCGGCGCTACCGCGAGTGGTATCAGATCCGCTATCACCGGCCGCAGGATGACATCACGCAACCGATGGATTTTGCGGCGGCGGCAAAATTCAACACGTTCTTCTACCGGCTGACGCTCACCATCGCCAATGACACGAACCGCCCGACGATTAATCCCACGAGCCCATTCGCGGCGAGCAAACACTAGACGGCGCTGCAAGGCTTCGATAACTGGCAACGCCGGCTGCATTCGACCATCATAGCCACCATGGTGGTTTCTTCACGCGTCCCGGCCCGCGCTGCGATCTTTGTGAGCGGCTATCTCGCCTTGTGGGGCGCGGCGACGGCATATCTTGCGGCCAAAGGCGCCGATTGGACGCTGCCGGCGATTTCGCTCGGCGTTTTTGGCGTAGCGTTGCCGCTGCTCAGCTTGCCACTGACCCGTCAAGCCGCGCCGCCGCGGATCGTGGTGGCAAGACCCAGGTTGGAGCTGGGGGCGATTCTCGGATTTTTGATCTTATATGCGGTGGGTTTCCTGGTCTGGGGCATGAGTGCGACGCGCGCCGCTGTGCCCGCGGGACGCGAGCAGGAATTGCTGGTACTGGCGGTCAAGCTGCTGGTGCATGTGGCTGCACCGGCACTGCTGCTGGCGGCGCTCGGCGCCAAGGTTGCAGCGCTCTTCAGTTTGAGGGTTCAACGGCCGGGGTTTTGGCCGCCGCTGCTGGTGCTCGGAGCGATTATTCTTGCGCTGATGTGCGTCGTCTCACCGGCACTCGGGGAGATCGCGGCGCTGCACGCGTCCGTCGCAACTCTAATCTGGGCCGCACCGGCGTCGTTCATTTGGCTGGCCGTCGAGGCGGGTCTGTGCGAGGAATTCCTGTTTCGCGCGGTGCTGCAAACCCGGCTGTCGGCCGTCTTGAAGTCGGAGGCTGGGGCGGTGGTGGGCGGTGCCGTGCTGTTCGCGCTGGCGCACGTGCCGGGACTGTACCTGCGCGGGCACCCCGGAGTTGACGGCTACTCGCCCGATCCCCTGCAAGTGACTGCTTTTACCGTCGGCGCGCTCTCGCCGGTTGCAGTGCTGTTCGGAACGTTGTGGGCGCGAACCCATAGCTTATTACTGATCGTTCTGCTGCATGCCGCGGTCGACGTGTTGCCGAATCTGGCCGAGTTTGTAAGGACGTGGGCTTGAATCAATCCATTGGCCTGACGGCATTGCTGGTGCGCGACTACGACGAGGCGCTGGAATTTTTTGTCGGGATTTTGGGTTTCAGAGTCGTGGAGGACACATTCACCGCCGCGCAAGATAAGCGCTGGGTCGTCATCGCACCGGCCGGGTCGAGCGGATCGGCGGTGCTCCTGGCCCGAGCCGCAAGCCCGGAGCAAGCAGCGCGCATAGGCAATCAGACCGGTGGCCGGGTCTTTCTGTTCTTGCACACCGATGATTTCTGGCGCGACTACGCGGCTTATAAGTCCAGGGGTGTCGTCTTCGTGCGCGATCCGAAGGCGGAGAGCTACGGCATGGTCGCGGTGTTCAAGGATCTGTACGGTAACCTGTGGGACCTGCTGCAGCCTGCGAGGGCCTGAGCCGTACGGAGCCGCCCGTCTGTTTTTCATGAGGCCACGACATGCTCTTCGTCAAAAAGCTCCGCGGGCGCATCAAGAGCGGCGAGGTGAGCGCCAGTGTACGCATCTGGAAAACTCCGCGTGTCAAAGCCGGTAATCATTACCGACTGGACGAGGGCCGAATCAAGGTCACCTCAATTCGGCAAATTTTGCCCGAGGATCTCTCCGACAGTCTGGCTCGCGACACGGGATTTACAAATTTGCTCGACATGATGAAAACCGCGAAACACGGCAGCGGACAGAACATTTACTATGTTCGATTTCAATATGTACCGGGTCCGGCACGAGCCGCCGACAAGAAAAAGTCGCGTCGCCGCTGACTCCCCATGCCGCGCACCCTCCTGACTTTCGTTGCCATCGCAGCCCTGGTTTACATTGCACTGTGCCTGGTACTTTTTCTGGCGCAGCGCTCCTTTATCTATTACCCCCAGGCCGGATCGGCGGGCGATGACCGGCCGACGCTCACCTTGAACGTCGATCGCGAACGAATCTTGGTGAACGCACGCCCCGGTCCCGGTGCGGATGCCGTGATCTATTTTGGCGGCAACGCCGAGAACGTTTCCCATAGCCTCCCAACCTTGGCAGCGGCCTTTCCCGAGCGCTCAATCTTTGCAATGAATTACCGCGGGTACGGCGGCAGCAGCGGCAAGCCATCGGAAACCGGCCTCATCGCCGACGCACTGGCATTATTTGACCGTGTGCACGGCGATCACCCGCAGATTATCGTGATCGGCCGAAGCTTGGGCAGCGGTGTCGCCATCCACATCGCGAGCGAGCGACCGGCGGAGCGCCTCGTTCTCATTACACCCTACGACAGTTTGCTCACCATTGCCGCCGGTCAGTTCGGTTTCTTCCCTCTGCGGTGGCTGATGCTCGACAAATTCGAATCCTGGCGTTACGCGCCAAAGATAACGGTCCCGACTCTGCTCCTCACGGCGCAGAATGATGAAGTCATTCCTTATGCCAGCTCGAAATCACTCTACGATCAGTTTCGCCCAGCCGTCGCTTCCATGACCGTCATTCGCGGCGTCGACCACAACAGCATCTCTGCGAGTCCTGAATACATCCGGGCCATAGGACGAGTGCCGTGAGCGAGCCGCGCTTTGGACCTCTTCCGCGGATGCAACGGGTCCGTTGGCGCAAGCTGAAGACTTCTTTTCATTTCCTTGTCAACCCGGGGGCCCATCGCGCGTCTATAGTCTGAGTGGTAGATCCGCGCCATGGGATATGACATGCCTGAGCCGATACTCAAGATTTCCGTCACCTGCCCCCACTGTGCCTTGGAGTCTCTCGCGGAGCTGCCCATCGCCTTGATCGCCAACGCCCTGCTCATCGGCAAGGCCATCCGCCTCTACAGCAGGTGCCACAACCACTACTGGACTGCGACTTTTGCGGAGCGCGAACAACTCCGAAAATCCCTGGCCGCGCTCAGGATCGAATCTTACGCAAATCACGCTCAGGTTTTTAGCGTCGCCTGCGAATCGCCCGTGTCATTTTGAAGCTCTGATTTGGGATTGAGGAAATGCCCTTGAATCTGCGTCTTCCCGCCGGAAGGCTTGAAGATGGTCATTTTCTCCGACACTCGGCACCTTGAGTACTGAACATCGTAGACCAGCGTTGTAGTGACGCCCGCATTCGTTCCGAACGAATTGAGCACGTTCCAGGTAACGAGGGAATGGGTTTCGGGCGTTCCGCATCGAGCCCGCTGGTTCTGTAGAAAGGCCAGCCAGTCCGCGCGCGAAGTGACGATGTAAAATCGCGCCGAATAAAGCGAAAGAGCGCCCTCGATATCTCCGCCTTGCACCCTCGAGAAATATTGTTCCGCCAGTTGCTCCGCTTCCTTCCTATCCGCTGAGAAGCTGCAGCCAAGCGCCGCGCACAGCACGACCACTACGACGGCAAGCCGTGCCGTCGCCGGCGCTCGGGGGCGATTCTTCGCATCCGTCAGATTTGAAATCACTGGGATAGGACCCCGCTATCGAAACCACTCGTGCACCGGCCGCAACGGCCCAAAATGAACGATCGCCCAGAAGCCGCCAAAGATCAGAGCCCACACACTGACATGGAGCAGGACCCGTCGCCACCGGACCGCCGCCGATTCTTTCAGTCCAGTGCTGCCGACAGTTCTCCACCCGAATATCTCAATCGCGAGGGACAGCCCCTCGAGCAACGCGAGAGATAATAAGACCACAGTGACCACGGCATTCACGGTTTAGGCACGTGGCTGAACGTGCGGGCCAGGTTTCGCCGCTCATCTTCGTTCGAAACGGCGTCGATCGCGGCGACCGCCAGCCCGTACGAGGCCTGATGTTTTTCGGTGTCGCCGGCGGCCGACGCGGCATGCGCATGGATGACATGGACAAACGCCACCTCCCCTGCCGGTGATCCGACTCCGAGGAAATAGGTTCGCATCTCTTCCGCGTAGGCCAGCGCCGACTGACCGAAGCCACGCAGAGCATGAACCTCAGCAAGGAGCATGGTGGCGCGCATGCGGTTGAGTTCGCTTCCGACTTTCGACCAATGCCAGGCCGAGGCGTGCGCGGCATTGAGCATCTCCTCGTCCTCGGCGGAGTTGCGAGTCTGTTCGGACAGGTCCCAGGCTCGGTTGTTGGCTGCAGCAGCGAACTTGCGATGCCATGCGGTGACTTCTTCCGGCGTTGTCGTCGTCATCGGAATAACCCAACATTCCAGCCAACAAAGGCCACCAGTATAAATGCCGCAATCAAAATAAGCGGAATTGATGCCAGGATCAGGGGTGCAAAACGGGTATCGACCGGACGACTCGGCCAGGTCGCGCGCACAAACGAGAGCCGAAAGCTTGCGTGGTCGTGAAAGTCCCAGCGGTCCTGCGCCTCGAGATTCCATAGCATCCCGGCGGCAACATAGATGAAGGGTGAGAGCAGCAGATTTCCCGCCCATCGCGGGGTGTAAACCCCGTCGCGCCAAAGCAGATATGCGTCGTAGAACCAACTGCTCGAAAAGAGCATCAAGGCGATCGCGACGATGAGATACCGCGAGGACCGTCGACCCACCAGCACCTGGTATATCAACCCGATCGCCCAGGGCGCGGTTAGAAACGTCAGAATCGCCATCCCCGAGCCTGTCACTAAATCCCAGGTCTCATCGTTCGTGTAGCGCCCCGCAAAGGTAACAAACAGAAATGCCGGCACAAACAGGCACAACTTCCACGGCACGCCCAGAAACCTTACGTACTCGCGCCATTCAGGAAGCAGACGCTTCCGATCCCACACCAGAATACAAACGGCGACGAGACAGAACGAAGTCCAAATCGCGATGTACTTGACGAAGAACGGCGACAGGCTGAGCGCGCTCATGCCGGATCTGCGAGAGCCTGACCCGGTCGATTGCCATCGGTCCGTTCCTTTCCGATAAACGCGCGGCCGTGACCCGCCCGACCTTGTGTCCATGGCTCGACTTGATTGAGGATTAGCTGGAACCCGAACAGGCTGACCTGGAAAACGAATGCCCGGCCTTCTTCTTGGTGATTCCAATCCAAGGAGAAACCTAATATCTCTGTATAGAACTTGAGCGAAAGCTCGGCATCGCTGACGAAGAACACGCTCCTCGCATCAAGGTTAGTCACGATTGTTACCTCGTTCCGTTGTTCTGTCTCTCTGTCGGCGCGCGATACGGCGCTTACGACTCCCAATCAATCTGGGTGGGTTTCCCGCTCTGTGGATCATATTCTAAGATGTCGCCGTTGCTTAGCGACTTTCCGGTCAGTGCCAGGATGAACGCCCAGTGACTCACCAACAACGTGGTGTTGGCGTCATCCCGCCCCGCCATCAATGCCCGAAATTTGTCCGCCCTTTGCGTAGTCGCCTCCAACGTCTCCACGGGCTCGGACCACCACTGCGCGGGTAAATGCTTGAAATCATGATGCGGAAACCGTGCCGCCAACAACTCGGGCGGACTGCCCACATCGCAGACAAAGGCCGCTCGTTCGCGCACCTCGTGCATGATGACTACGGGTGCCCGCTGGATTTTCAGTATCGGTTCCGCCGTCTGCAGCGCGCGCGTGTAAGGTGAAATGATGATTCGCGTTAATGAAACTTGCGCCAATTGCGCCGCGGCGGCTTGGGCCTGGGCGACGCCTAAGTCCGTCAGCTCCGGATCCTCGATACCCGGATCGATTCGGGTGGGCGTGAAATGCAGATTGAAGTAGCTTTGCCCGTGACGCAGTAAAAACATGATGTCCTCACGGTGTCATGTCCGGATTGTAGTAGTCCAGGAAAACAATGAAATCCATGATTTCCGTCATGTCGCGGCCGACGAAGCGAATCGAATGAGAGTCGGTGCGTTCCACCGAACGCAGATAAGCCACGATTTCGGCAGAGGTGTAATTTTTAAATGAAATGTCCAAGGTAATGGGAGTCGGAAGAACATAGGGCTTGCGTTGATCCCGATGAGAAACGGCAGCCAGCGCACCCTGGTAGATCTTGTCGCACGCGGCCGCCGGGGTGAGCGACTCCGCCGAGTGAAATCCCAGGCTCTTTTTGGTGATCACCGATTCCATGTTCCCTAAGCGCGTCGTGACCTCGCTGACGGCGACATCGTCTCCAGAGACGAATATCACGGGTACACCCATCGCGCCGGCATACGCCGCGTTCAGCTCTGCCTCGGTGACCGCAGTGCCGTTCAGCGCGACGCGCGTGAAGTGAGCGCTCGAAATGGTGTGAGCGCGCACGCCTTTCGGATTGGTCGTGGAGGCGTGATAACCGACGAACAGAGCGGCTGCGAAAGTGGAATCGAGTCCCGCCATCATTTCGCCGTGCCGCGGCCACGACCGCACAATTTGGACGTCCTTCGGAAACAGCTCGATCAACAGACTCTCACCGTTTCCATGCGAATCGCTGACAACGACCTCGGTGGCTCCCGCTGCCTGGGCGCCGCGAACGGCTGCAACGGCTTCATCCGTCATGAAGCGGCGGAATCGCTCGTACTCAAAACCGCTGGGCAGCAACTGGTCGGCGGTGACGACGCCGGCGACACCTTCCATATCGACTGAAATATAGACCTTGAGCGGCGCGCCGGCGGCTCTTGCGTTTGCACTGTAAGCCGCAAGAGGTAACGTCAAATTCAGGATTCCAATAAGGGATGCCACGATCCATAGCCCGCGCCGTCCGATGCTGCGAACGGCTGAATTCACTTGATAGGCGGACATGGCGGCAGCTCCCTGACATTGTTTTTGAGACGGCCAGAGTGTCAGCGCAGTCAGGAAAAGGCAAACGAACCTGAGGGTTTCTCACCGGCGCCCAATTTGTGCTATGAATTGCGCGTCATTTATGCGCATCTCGATTCACCGCCTAGCGCTTCTTATCTCGCTGTTACTCGGCGCCGGCTCCGTGTCATTGGCGCAAGCAACTCCGCCGCTCGAATTGCTGGTGCTCGGTTCCGGCGGTCCGGGCGCTGCGGGACGCGCGGCATCGAGCTATTTGGTCTTCATCGATGGCGAGGCCCGCATTCTCGTCGACGCCGGTCCCGGATCTTTCGCGCGCCTCGGCGAGGCCAAGGCTTCGCTGGCGGACACCGACATCGTGCTGCTCACTCACCTGCACATCGATCATGCCGGCGAGATCCCGGGTTTGTTCAAGGCACGCGCCGTTTCGAGTTCCGGGCCGATCGTCTTCAATGTGTGGGGCCCTACCGGTTCGCCGAAAAAGGGTGAGAACGCTTACTTTCCCAGCACGCGTGAATTTCTGCGGTTATTGTTCGGGCCTGAGGGCGCGTTCGCGTACTTGAACGATTTCGCCGCGCCGATCACCGTGCATGGGCACGACATAGCCGCTCCACTTGAAAACCATGCAGCTCCGCCTGACAACGCGGCCTCCCTCGGTAACGCTGGGCCGTTGCAAATTTTCAAACGAGACGACTTACGTATCACCGCCATCGCGGGGCATCACGGCGATGCACCCTCGGTGATTTATCGCATCGAGCATGGCGGCAAGAGCGTCACGTTTTCGGGTGACATCGATGCGCAAGGCCTGCCTGCTTTGCGCCGCATCGCCAAATCCACCGACCTGTTGGTGTTCAACACCGTGGTGCTCGATCCGCCCGGCTCCCCTGCCATTCTCTATACTTTGCATACACCGCCGCGCGCCATCGGGCAGCTTGCCAAGGAAGTGGGGGCCGGGGCGCTCTTGCTGAGCCATATTTCGCCGGCCGTCGATGAGTCGCAGCGCGCGGTGCTGGACTCCATTCGCGCAGACTATGCGGGCGGCGTGACCTTCGCCAAGGACGGCTTGCGCGCGCGGCCTTGAAACCTTGCGCCCCGGGCTGTTTTAAACTTGCGTCTTGGGCCGTTCAAACGCGCGCTTCCTGCTCGGTCCTTCTGGTAAACGCCAGACAAACGGTTCTGGAACGAACGGTGCCTCGACACCCGCTACCGCGCAAGTGCGGCACGCGCCAAAAGACTCGATTCTCGCGCCGGACCAGGTGGCCGCGAACATGGTGCAGGCGCGGTGATTGGCGCCCACTGAGATCCGACCCGGATTCCGCCGTCGATACGGCATCGAGCGAGGCATTGACTTCGATGTGATCGAGCAGCGGCGCGCGGCCGTTCACGAGGCGTTTGCGATTGATGGCGGCGCGCGACACCGGCATCAGGCGGGTGGCGTCCTTGGCGCTCAGCAGCAGCAGGAAGGCGAGTACCAAGGGTGCATCCCAGGCAATTGAATTGACCGAGTCGGTGATCAATTGCCGTTTAAAATCCGCATCGCCCGCGGCCTCTCGATAATAAGCGGCCCACGACTCCTCGAAGCGAAACCGAACGTGGTCCAACAGGGATGCGGTGGCCGCGTTACCGCCGTGCGTGGCGTCCAGGAATCCGCCCGACAGGACATCTTGGCTATCTTGGGCATCGGCGAATTCGCCGCGCAGGTCAAAATGCGTTTCCAGGGGCGAGAGCGTCACGTCGGCATGCTCGTCCGCCGCCGCATCCGCCCAAAAAGTGCGCCCGACGGCCCTCAAGCCGTCGGGCGACGCGCGCAACAAAATCCCCACTTTGCGTCCCGTGGCTGCCGAATCGAATTCGGCGGCCGAGCGCGTCGCGTGAATCACGCGCTTGTGCACCTCGTCATTCCACTCGATCCACAGGTGCGGCGCAGGCATTCGCAATAAATCCAGGCAGCCGACCAGCCGGGCGCCGTCCGCGAATGCCAAGTCGGCGCTCGCTTGGGTCAGGTCGTCTCCCAGCACGAATCGCAGCGGGCAGGCCGCGACTTGCGCCGCGAACCGGCTTGGACCCGCAATTTGGAGCTGCGCAGGCGTTTTGGCCGATGGCAAGACCAGCGGGGTATGGCATCGGGCAACACTATCGAGCAATCGCATCGGCGCGTTTTCCTCGCGTTGGATTTTTGTTGGTCCGTATGCATGAGAGACGCTGCGGAGCCGCGGCGTTATCGGGCAATCGACGAGTTCGTCCCCTGTATCGACGAATTCGTCCCAAAGGCCGCCGCGGGGGGTGTCCCGTCGGTCAGCGCGAGCGATGCGAGATGGGGTTGAAGCGCGGAACGCGCTGACGTTTAGGGGTCGATTCCGCTATCGGAATTCAATGCGCCGGCGGATTGGGCGGGAATGCCCATGGCTTCCGGGAGTTTGGCGAGTTTGCGCCGGACGGCGAGCAACTCCTGCTCTTCAATGACGCGAGCGCCGCCGGGCTGTCGCATCGCTTTTTCGAGCGCGGCCTGTCGCGTGAACAACTCAAGAAGCTCGTTGACTGATTTCATCCTCTCACCCTGATAGAAAACCGGTGGATCCTCGTCAGCGACAATATGGCGTGGGGCAGCCATGTAACAACGTGACCCAACTCGCGGTATCGATCCTGCGACGTCTTCTGTAAAGCCAATCGACGTCGCTGTGTCTGCGTCAGCCGACTGTCGCGCGACATAAAGGCGGCGATTTTAAGGGGCCGCCTGCTTTTGCTAATTTTGTGAACCACCTGATATCGGCGCGGCGCGTGGTTTCCTTTTCGAGCGATCCCAAACAACACCGGGAAATCCCTTGAGAGGCACCAACCGTTCGCCCAGGTAGGTCCATTCCGGCATCTGTTCGATGCCGATGTGGTAGCGCGCCTGTCGACCGGTGCGGGTTTTGAACAGGGCGCGCGGCACATTTACCATATGCGGCGAGCGGGCGCGTTCATAGCAAATCGGCGTGCCGCAGCGCGCGCAAAAGCTGCGTGTCGTGCCCGAGGCCGCGTCTGCAAATTGCGTGATATTCGATTGCCCCTCTGTAATGCGGAAGCGACGACGCCAGCTGCCCACATACGTAGCATAGGCGGCGCCGTGGGCTTGCCGGCTCGCCGAGGAATGGTCGTGCCACGCCCAGCGGGCTGGAAAATCGATCTCAAAGTGAATGGCGCCACACAGGCATTGACCCTGCACGGCCGCCGCAAACCTCTGCGCCGGAGCGGCGGATACGGATTTTCTCAAGGTTCGGCCTCGGATATTCACATAGGTTATAGCAGACTACTATCGAATGCTGTCATGGCCTGTCAGGATTTACTCTGACCACAAATCACCTCGAAGTAGTGCTAGATTGTAGTGGTAGGCGGCCTTCAGATCCGCACCCACCCCCCGTCTCGCTATGCAGCAAGGATGTTGATTTGTCCGCAGAGTCACCCCGTCAGCCGCAAATTGTGCGCGAGTCCGCCGAGGAGCTCGCGCGGGACGTCGCGGCCGTCAATCATCTGCAGGCCGTGCCCACGCTGCTGGAAGTTTTATGCGAGTCCACGGGGATGCGATTTGCCGCCGTGGCCCGGGTGAGCGAAAGCACGTGGACGGCGTGCGTGGTCAAGGATGAAATCAGCTTCGGTCTCAAGCCCGGCGCACAGCTGGATCTGGAAACGACACTATGCATCGAATCCAAAAGATCCAATGCGCCCATCGTCATCGAGCAAGCTAGCACCGACCCGCGCTACTGCAACCACCCCACACCGCAGCGCTACAAGATTGAGAGCTACGTGTCGGTCCCGATCGTGTTGTCGAACGGACGCTACTTTGGAAATCTCTGCGCGCTGGATCCGGCGCCCGCCAAGGTGGCTGATCCGAAAATCTTGAGCATGTTCACGCGATTTGCCGCGCTCATCGGGATGCTGCTCGACAGCGAGATGGCCCGGCAGGCGGATCAATCGGCATTGCGCGGCGCCCACGCCGACAATGAGCTGCGCGAACAATTCATCGCCATTCTGGGTCATGATTTGCGCAATCCTCTGCAGGCCGTCTACTCCGCCGGAGTCTTGCTCGAGAAAAAGATCGCTGACCCGGCGCTCAAGGGAGTCGCGGCGCGCATCCGAGTCAGTGTGAAACGGATGTCTTCTTTGATCAATGACGTGTTGGATTTCGCGCGCGGGCGGCTCGGCGAAGGACTGGGCGTGCGCGTCGCGGAGGTCGAGGATATCGATGCCGGCCTCAATGCGGTGGTCAGAGAGTTTCAAGACGGACAGCCTGATCGTCAGATCCTGACCAATATCAGCGTGACGCGCAAAGTGCGCTGCGACTTGGGGCGCGTGCAGCAAGTTGCATCGAATCTGATCGGCAACGCGCTCAAGCACGGCGCACCACAGGGTCCAGTCAGGGTTTCTGCGCAAGCCGAGGAATCGGATCTCGTGCTCAACGTTTGGAATGCGGGTGAGCCGATACCGCCCGAGAACATCGACAAGATCTGCGAACCGTTCTGGCGCCATTCCTCAACGGGAAATCGCGAAGGACTCGGGCTGGGTCTCTATATCTGTTCTGAGATTGTGCGCGCTCACGGCGGCACGCTGTCGGTGACCTCCTCGCTCGAGAGCGGCACGAACTTCACCGCGCGGCTGCCGCTAGATGCCGATCATCTTCACCAAGACCCCGGCGATCGTCGCGCCCACTAAGGGACCGACGATCGGGACGAAGGCGTAGCCGAAGTCCGAGGCCCCCTTGCCGGCAATGGGCAGCACGGCATGCATGAGGCGCGGACCCAAATCGCGCGCCGGATTGATGGCGTAGCCGGTGGGGCCGCCCAAAGACAAGCCAATCCCCCAGACCAGGAAGCCGACCAAGAAGGGACCGAGGCCGGGGCTCAAGCCGACACCCGTGCCGTATTTTGACGAAATGGCGGCGGCGACCAGCACCAGCACGAAGGTACCGATGATCTCGGTGAGGATGTTGGCGAGCGGCGCGCGGATGGCGGGAATCGTGGAGAAACACGCCAGTTTATCCAGCGGCTCCGGCGTCTCTTTCCAGTGAGACAGATAAGTGAGCCAGACCAGCACGGCGCCTGCCATCGCACCGAGGAGTTGCGCCGGCACATACACGCCGAGCCGGCTCCAATCTCCACTCGACACGGCGACGCCGACCGTCACCGCCGGATTCAGATGACCGTCGCTGCCGATGGCCAACGCGGTGAATACCCCGGCCATGACGGCAAAACACCAGCCGGTGGTGATCACGATCCAACCCGATTTTTCTCCCTTGGTTTGCCGCAATACGACGTTCGCCACGACGCCATTGCCGAGCAAAATCATGATCATCGTGCCGAGAAACTCGCCGAGAAATGCCGAATGCATGCTATCCCCTTCGCTGTTTTTTTAAGAGACGATCGCCGGAATTTTTATTTTTGTTCGATCAGTCGGTCCAGTCCAGCGAGCGCCCCACGGCTTTCTGCCAGGAGCGATAGAGCGCCGCGCGGCGATTCTCCGCCATCTGCGGTTGCCAGCGTTTGTCGACCGCCCAATTGCTGACCAGATCCTCGCGATTGCGCCAATAGCCGACCGCCAGGCCGGCTGCGTAGGCCGCGCCCAGGGCCGTGGTCTCCGTGATTTTCGGCCGCACCACCGGGACGTCGAGAATGTCAGCCTGAAATTGCATCAGCAACTCGTTGCCGACCATGCCGCCGTCGACGCGCAGCTCCGGAATTTGGATCGAGGAGTCCTCGCCCATTGCGCCGAGCACTTCACGGGTCTGGTAGGCGGTCGCCTCGAGCACTGCGCGGGCGAGGTGCGCGCGCGTCACATAGCGCGTCAGACCCAGGATGGCGCCGCGCGCGCGCTCATTCCAATGCGGCGCGTAAAGCCCCGAGAAGGCCGGCACAAAATACACGCCGCCATTGTCCTCTACTTCGCGCGCGAGTTTTTCAACCTCATTGCTGCTGGCGATCATGCCTAGATTGTCGCGCAGCCATTGCACCAGTGCGCCGGTGACGGCGATCGATCCTTCCAGGGCGTAGCACGCCTTCTCCTTGGCGATCTGGTAGGCGACGGTGGTAATCAGCCCGGCGCTCGAGGCGATGGGCTTCTCGCCGGTGTTCATGAGCAGAAAACAGCCGGTTCCGTAGGTGTTTTTTGCCTCGCCAGGTCGAAAGCAGGCTTGTCCCACCAGCGCCGCCTGCTGATCGCCGAGGATGCCCGCGACGGAGGTGCCCAACAGGGCCGGTGTCTTGACGGCACCGTACACCTCGCTCGAGGCCACAATGCGCGGCAGCACGGCGCGCGGAATCAGAAATTCCTCCAATAACGCGCCGTCCCAATCTAGAGTCCCGAGATTCATCAATTGGGTGCGGCTGGCATTGGTGACATCGGTGATGTGCAGCCCGCCGTCGCTGCCGCCGGTGAGATTCCACAGCAGCCAGGTGTCGATATTGCCGAACAGCAGCTCGCCCGATTGCGCCTTGGCGCGCGCGCCGTGCACGTTATCCAAGAGCCATTGCAGCTTCAGGCCGCTGAAGTAACTGGCGAGCGGCAGCCCGGTTTTGGCGCGGAAGCGATTCGCGCCGCCATTGCGCGCATATTGCGCGACGAGCTGATCCACCCGGGTGTCCTGCCAGACCAAGGCATTGTGCAGCGGTTTGCCGCTGCGTTTATTCCACAGGATCGTGGTTTCGCGCTGGTTGGTGATGCCGACGGCGGCAAGATCGGAGGGGCCCAGGCTCGCGCGTGCCAAGGCGGCGCCGGCGACTTCCTGGGTGTTTTGCCAGATTTCGATCGGGTCGTGTTCCACCCAACCCGGCTTGGGAAAAATCTGCTTATGCTCTTTCTGCGCGGAGGTGATCATGTTGCCGCCGCGGTCGAATACGATGAACCGCGTGCTGGTCGTGCCCTGATCGATCGCCCCTACGTATCGAGCCATGATTTCCCCGGTGTTGTATCCAGCCCAACCTCTTGTAGCAATAATGCGCCCACCCTGGCAACACACGCGCCATCAACGGCGTCCTTGCCCGGCCGGCGGACCGAGACAGGCGCGCCGGCCGCAGGGCAGCCAGACTTCACGGCGGCAATGAAGCCGACACACAGTTTCAGTACGATTGGCGGGTGAAAAAGACCGCGCTGACACCCGCTGCGATCGATCGAACGATTCGGCAGCATCTACCGATACTGCGAAAACCTGGAGTCCTGACGGTGAGGCCGGGGTTTGAGATCGCGAATCACCAGCTGACCGGCAAGCGGGCGATCGTTGCCACGGTGCATACCAAAACCAGCGACCTGCCGGCGGGTCAATTATTGCCGCGCGCCATCGGTGGCATTCCGGTCGACGTTCGCGAAGCCACGCCACATCAACGGCTGCGTGCGAACGATCCCGCCGCGGCGGCGCTGGCCCAGACCTTTGGCCGGCCGCAGGACAAAGAGCCGACCTGGCCCCTGGAGCGCGAAATGCCGAGCGGTCGGTTGCTTCAGAGCCCGAAGAGCAAAACCCAAGAAGCCTTGGCCGACTTTGCGGCGAAACAACCCGTGGTCGCGCAAGCGCTCGCCGCACACGCGGCCAAACCTAAGATCGCGTATGTTCCGGCGCCGGGTGAGCCGCTCAATCCCGTGCAGACCACGACCACGATCATTGCACACGTGAGTCCCGACGCGGGATTCACCACGCTCAGCTCGTTTCTCCAGGGCACGAACCAGTCCTTGGTGATCGGGATGTACGATTTCACTTCGGGGCCGATTCTCGCGCTGTTCAAATCCGTGCTGACCGGCGCCAAGACCTTGCAGATGGTGCTCGACAATCCGCCGCCGAACGCGACGCGCAACCAGCTCGATTCACAAACGGTTCAGGAACTGAATGCCGCCTTGGGTTCGCGTTCGAGAATCGTGCGAGCGCTCGCCGGCGACGACAGCCTGGTGTCGGCGGAGATGTTTCCGACCTCCTATCACATCAAGGTGATGGTCCGCGACAACGCCGTGCTGTGGCTGTCGAGCGGCAATCTCAACAACAGCAATCAACCCGACTCAAGTTCGCCGCCGAAGACAGAAGACCGCGACTGGCACGTGATCATCGAAGATCCAACAATCGCGAAGTTGTTCGCGGCGTATCTGAATCAGGACTTCAAATCGGCGCAGGCCTACCAAATTGCCGAAAGCCCCGCGTTGAGCGAGGCCGTGGCCGATGCGGCCGCGAAACTGGCAGCGGAAACGACCCCGCTGCCCGGTCCTGCACCCGCGCCGAAACCGGTCGGCACGGTCGCAGCAAAGACATTCACCGATATCAATGTCAAGGTTACGCCGCTGCTGACGCCGGACACGCTGCCGCCGGGAACCGAGGGTCAGTATGTCAGTAACATGATCAAGCTCATCGCCGGCGCCACCAAGACGCTGTACGTGCAACTGCAATACATCGAGGCGTCGTTGCCGACGGGTGTCTACCCTACCCTGCTTCAGGCCATCGCGGCGCGCGTCGCCGCGGGGGTGGACGTGCGGCTCATCGAGAGCCTCGAATATGGCGAGCCCTGGGCGGAAAAGATGAAAGATGCCGGCGTGGATCTGACCGCGAATATTGCCTTGCAGCCGAACGTGCACAACAAGGGCTTCGTGATCGACTCAAGCGTGGTCGTCGTCAGCAGCCAGAACTTCTCGCCCGACGGCATTCAATTCAACCGCGACGCCGGCGTGATCATCGAGAGCGCTCCGGTTGCGCAGTACTTCGAGAACGTGTTTCTCGCGGACTGGAACAACAAGGCCAAGCCGTTTGTGGCGAAGAGCGCTGGCACGCCTAAGGCCAAGCCCAAGGCCAAGGCTAAGGCTAAGGCCAAGGCTAAGGCTAAGGCTAAGAAGAAACGCGCTTAAGTTCCGTCGGCGTAGGCTTTCACCAGATCGGTGAGAAAGTCGCGGCCGATGTAGACGGATCGCACACTGCGGCGCTCGTTCAGCCCATGCGCGCCGTTGCCGTCCGGGTCGCCCCAGCCGCCGGGGGCGCCATAGACCGGAATGCCGATGGTTTCAAGAAAGATGCCATCTGTGGCGCCGGTCGACATGGAGGGGATCAGGGGCACGCCCGGGAAATACTTGTTAACCAGTGCTTCGGCCGGGCCGATGATCTTGGGGTCCAGCGGCGGCGGAACGGCGATGGGACGTATCGGTTGCACCGGCGTCACTTTGACGCCCGGATCGCCGATGGCGGCGACCAAAGCGGCTTGTGTACCTTCGACGCTCTCAGCCGGGAAAATGCGGCAGTTGACGTTGGCCGCGGCTCGCTGGGGCAAGGCATTGTTGGCGTGGCCGCCTTCCAGCAGCGTCGCAACGCAAGTCGTGCGCAGCATGCTGTGGTAACTACGATCCTTGGAAACGATTGCCTCGGCGGCCTTGTCATCCGGGTTTTGCGACAGCGCCACCATCGCGCGCCCCAAGTCATCGCCGCGCGCGGCGCCTGCCTTGGCGAAGAATGCCCGCGTCGTATCGGTCATTTTCACAGGAAACTCATGATCGCGAACTTTGGCGAGCGCATCAGCAAGTTCGTAGATCGCGTTGTCGCGGATGGGAATGGAACTGTGGCCGCCGGCATTGACCGTCTCCAGGCGATAATTTTGCGCCGCCTTCTCGCCCACCTGGATGGACTCCACGACCAGCTTGCCGTGTCCGTCGGTGCGTCCACCGCCGCCCTCATTCAGTGCGAATTCGGCGGCGATGAGTTCCGGCTTGTTCTTCGCCAGCCACTGCGCGCCGTTGAAGGCATTGGTGGTCTCCTCGCCGCAGGTCAACGCCAGCTTGATGGTGCGTTTTGGGTGATAGCCGCTCTTCTTGAAGCGCATCAGCATATCGATCCACGTCGCGTCCATGGCCTTCATGTCGGCGGCGCCGCGGCCGTAGAAATAGCCATTTTCCTCGATCATGGTGAAAGGATCGCGGGTCCAATCCTCGCGCTTGGCCTCAACCACATCCAGATGACCCAGCAATAACATGGGTTTCGCCGCGGTGGAGCTGCCCGCCAAGACGGCCACGAGGCCGCCCTCCTTCGGATGATCGGGCACGGAAAAGAACGTGATGTCCTTGTCAGTAAAGCCCGCGGACTTGAGGTGCGCCGCGATGTGCTGCGCCAGCAGCGTGCAGCTGCCTGCCGACAAGGTGGTGTTGGTCTCAACCAGTTCCTTGTACAGTGCACGAAATGCGACCTGATCGGGGCGCAGCGGCGGCATCGGTGCTTCCTGAGCGATCGCCGTGCACTGCATCGCCACGGCGAGAGCGAGCGCGCCGAACATCTGATAGGTCATACGTACTCCAGTTGCAAATTTAGTGTGAATGCTTCGCGCCTGATTCAATTGTCGATGCCCGCGAGTTTTGCAGATTCGTTCCACAGGCGGCTGGCGGCCGCATCGTCGCGTCCACCCGCAGTCGGGGTCGCCGGTCGGCATTTGTAAAAATAGTCGCCGCTGATCGCGGCCACATCGGGAGAGGAAGCGAGGTAGACGATGGTCTCGGCGCCCTTCTCCGGGGTAATGGCAAAAATCTTGGCGAAGCGTATTCCGGTCGACAGAAATCCGCCGCTGCCATCGCCAAAACGCGTTGCGACGAAGCCGGGATGCAGGCAGTTCGCAGTGACGCCCGTGCCGCTCCAGCGACGCGCCAGTTCTCGGGTGAAGAGAATGTTGCAGAGCTTGGAGCGTCCATACGCCCGAATCGCCAAGTAGCCCTTGGCGGCCTGCAGGTCATCGAAATCCAAGGTGTACCCCTTGTGTGCGTCCGAGGCGGTGCTGACCACGCGCGCGGGGGCCGCGGCAAGCAAACTCGCCTTCAGCCCAAGCGTAAGCACGAAGTACGCCATGTGATTGGTGGCGAATGTCTCCTCGAGCTTGTCCGCGGTGAGGCGGCGCGTGCTGAACAAGGCGCCGGCATTGTTGATGAGCACATCAATGCGCGGTTCGGCGGCGGCGATTTCGGTCGCGACGCGCTTGGATTCGGAAATCCGCGAAAGATCGCCGTAGTAGATCGAATGGGGGGAGCCCGAGCCGATGCTGGGCAACCGCGTCAGTGTCTTTTGGCCGCGCGCCGTATCCCGCGCCACGAGCACGATCCGGGCACCCATGCCGGCCAGACGTTGCGCGGCGACTTCGCCGATGCCTGAGGTCGCACCGGTAATGACCACGACTTTACCCTTCATACGCGTCCCTCCTGGAAGACCCAGCGCACTGTAGCAGGCAGCGCTGCCGGCCGGAATCTTCGCGTGGGCCAATTCCGCTAGCGCAAGCTTCACTGGAGCTAGCGATGCACCGGCAGGTCCAGGTAGCTGGCGCCGAACCAGGTGATCTGCAGCGGCGTTTTTGCATCGGCGATCGACTCATCGATGACATCCTTGCCCGTACCGTAATTGACCTCACGCCCGGGTTCTTTGACGATGCTCAGCACCGCGACCAGGCGGCTGCCCGCCCGCAGCTGTCGACTCATCAATCGCATGCTGCGAAAATCCAGAGTTTGGCGCTTGCCGGCGACCAGCAGATTGCGCTGGGTCAGGTCCTGCACGTAGCTTGCCCGCGACCAATACGGCGCGAGCTGAAAATAATCGCCGTCGGCGCTGAGCTCGAACAACCGGACTTCGAAGTCGAAGTCGCTTTTGTTTGCGATGAATTCGAGATGGCCGCTGAACAGGCCGCTCATTTCCGTCGGCTTCGCGAGCGGCTGGCTGATAAAGACCAAACCATTGGCGGAATCCAATCCATTGTCTTGCACCCCGCCTCCGGGCGTTTCCGCATCGACGTCGCGCCGGTCGGACAAGTCGACGGCGAGAGGAACGGCCGCGGTACTCGCCGCGACGCTCAGGCGATAGGCGTGATCGGGGGCGCCAGCCGAATCCGCCGACAGAAAATAGCGTGCGGATTCCGTTGCCATGGCGGTCAGCGAGGGAGCGTGCTTCCAGATGTTCGCGCCCGTGACTTCGTAGTTGATTTTATCGGCAAGAATGGCGGGCTTCGCGCCGCCTTTCAGGGTGTAGTCGAACCAGCGGTAGCGCACTTCGGTGAGATCGATTTTGGCGGCGGCGTCGAGCTGATAGCCCGCGAGCGTCTTGACATTGCCTTCTGCGGTACCGCGTTGCGCGATCAAGTGATCATAGGGACCGATGATGAGGTAATGCTCGGCGTCGGGCCGGTACTTGACGTGCTCGCTGAGGTAATAAACCGCGGCACCCGGTCCGCCGTAGTAATAGCCGGCGGTTTGCAGCACCGGAATAGAGATGCGCGAGAACTCCTCTTTGTAGGGAATCATGCTCTGCCAATAGGCATCGTAGGCGGGGTGGCTGATCCAGCGGTCAAAGATCGGATTTGGCGTACCGTCAATTTTAGCGAGGTCGCGATACGGCCGGCCGCTCGAATACCAGTCGTGATCCAGCTTCGCCCAGCGGGCGCGATCGAAATAGACCTCGTTATTCAGCGTTTTGTTCGTGGTGGTATAGAACGGCCAGGGATAGACAAAATTCCAGGCGACGTTGCCTTCCATAGGCACGTCGATGCCGGGACCGACGGGAGCGCCGACCATGATGGACTTGAGCGCTTTAGGATGGTGCTTGGCGGCCCCCCAGGGGGTGGATCCGCTGTAGCTGCCGCCAAACATGCCCACCTTGCCGTCGCTCCACGGCTGGGCGGCAATCCAGTCCACCAAGGTCGCGGCGTCAGCGCCATCATGCTCGTACGGCATGATCTCGCCGGAACCGCAACCCTTGCCGCGGACCAGTCCGATGACACCGGCATAATCATTCGACGCTGACTGGCGCGCATCGCGCAGCAGCGTGACCGTGTCGTTGTAAATGGTGAATTGCAACAGCGCGGGCAGCTTGGCCGGTCGCAACGGGCGAACGATGAGCGCGCAAACGCTGCCGCCGTCGGGCATTGGTACGACCACATCCTTTTGTATGGTGTACCGATGCTCATCGTCCTCGGCGATCAGTACCGCCGTGGTGGATCCGAAGGCGCGGTAAATCTCCCGCTCGTTGTAATCGCTGATCAATTTGAAGCTTTCCGGCAGCGAAATCGCAGTCTTGCCCTTGAGCTGAACGAGGTCCCCGGCCAGGGCTTGGATCGCCTGCGAAAGATTCTCGAGACTCAAACCGTTCACGGCCATCGCAGCAGTGCGGTTGTCGAGAGGCCGGAGCAACGCATGAAACGACTTGCGATAGGCGGCCTGGAACTCCGCCTTGGTCTTCGGCACGGCCAAATGCGCGCGCGCGTACAGCACATACTCCAGATAGCGCGCGCGAACTCGCGGCGATGGATCGTCAGCCAGCGGTGCGCGCAATTTGTCGAGGCTGACGAGCGCGTCGCCGTACAAGCCGGCGACGAGTTGCGCCTTGAAGAGCGACACGAGATCCGCATGTTGGTCGGCCTGCTGAAAGGCGATGACAGCTTTTGCGAAGCGCGGCATCACGCGCGGCAGAGCCGCTTCGTCGGTGATGTCGGCGGGAATGTTTATCTGCTGGGCTATGACGGGCGCAGCGAAGAGAGATACGAGAATCAGGATGTTTGCGTGGCGCATAGGAAGGCGATTATAGACGGCGCCGTTTCGGGGACGCCTTGATTAGATCTGCAGCAAAGAAAGTTGCCATTGACGCACCCTATTTGCGATCACTCACACGCAATTCACCTGCTGTACGATCGTTCAAGAAAGGATATAAAGCACTTTGTTTTCAAATAGTTAAGGTAATTTTAATATCTCCGCAGCAGCTCAATGCCCCGCGATGCGCTTAGTTGCTCAAAAAATGATCACATTGTGATGGCTGCGCGCGGCGCTTTTGCGGCATAATCGGCTCGAATTGCAATCGCGCGGTGAGGTATACCGTCGCCACATCAAAAAAGCAGGAAGGGATCTACCATGGACACCCGTGACAATTTCATAAAAGAATTTGACGAGCTAATGGAAATTCCGCGCGACTATTCTTTGGAACAATGGCAATACGTGTACAAGAAAGTTGTTTTCTCCATTGGAATGAGAATTCTCAAGGAATTTCGCAAAGACGTGTTTGGCCCAGACCCATTTAACGGAGGCGGAACCACGAAGTCGCCAAATAAAGGGGGTAATCCAGTGCAGGCCGGCCCTGGCCCCGGGCCTGGATGGCATCCTAGCGTCGTCGTCGGTATCCTAAGTGGCGTGTTGCAACTCGTGCCCACGAAGCCAAAAAAGAAGCACAAACCGTAGCTCACTGAGATAGCTTGATCTTCTCGACAAGCGCATTATTCGACCGATTTGTTTCGCCGATAAGATCCTGAAAATCCTTGCGCGGACGTAAGGACTCGAAGTACGGCTCATGCATCGCCCACCAAGCTCGTCGCCAACCGAGCTTGGCTGCTTTGCTGAGGTCTTTCATCGCGTCATCGCCGCGATTTTCAAGGGCGTACACTTTGGCCCGGAGCTCGAATGTCGCGTTTCGCTCGACACCTGCTGCAATCATTTTGTTGAGTGCTTCAAGTACTATATTTAACTCGTGCTCCGCTGATACACGGTCCCCCAGAGCCAGATCGGCAACCGCGAGATCGATGCGATAGGACGGGCTTGTGGCAAGCTGGCCTCTCAGCCAGTAAGGGTCATCCGCAAAACCAGGAATCAGGTCGGGCGCTGCCAAAGCACGAGAGATCAGTTTCTTAGCTTCGGCTGACTCACCCAGCAATAAGTGAGCGTAGGCTGCTTCCAAAAACGCGTAGCCATGACTCGATTGCCCGAGATTCAAGGACCGAACATAGCTACCTAGAGCATCGGAGCCTTCTTGGCAATAAATGACTCGGACCATGGCGACATTTGCATCGTCGTCCACCTTGGTTGCCACGCGACCTTCTTCTACTGCCGCTCTGGCCAACTTCGCAAGTCCCAATGATAGAAAAAGATGTGATCGCGTCCAATAGTATTCAAACTCGCCCGGCGCATCTTTTATCGTTGTCGAGTTCCAGCGCACGGCCTCGTCTATGTTACCGCGCGATTCGGCCAGCCATGTGAGGCGATCCGCGGGGGAGGCAAGAGTTGGCTCCAAAATGCGCGCACGCTCGCAAGCCGCCGCCGCCTCTGGGTATTGACCCAAATCGTCCAAAACGGTGCATCGTTGCTCTTGTAGCTTCGAATTCAAAGGATCCAGCGCCGCCGCGTAATCGTAGCTTTTGAGCGCCTCTCGCGGCTCACCGGCGACCAGGCGAATCCTGCCGATCTCGGCGAAGGCCCCCATGTCGCTGGGATTTAGGGAAATAGCCAGCTGAAGATCACCCAATGCTTCCTTAGTTCGCAACTGTGTTGCTCGCAACGCTCCGCGCACCGCGTAGGCCGATGACATGCGGTTGTCAAGGCTCAGCGCAGTGGCGATCAGAGGTTCGATTTGAGAGGCGACGTCCGCAATCGGCGTATCGCGGAAGTATCCCTCGTTCAATCGGGCGTAGGCCAGCTGCGTATAGGCAGGCGCGAAATTCGGGTCCGCGGCGATCACCTGTTGGTACAGTTCGATCGCGTGCTCGAGCGGTTCACGGGCTCCTTGTTGGGAGAAATACCGCCCCAGCAAATACGATTGATAAGCGCGGGAATCCGAGGTGAGGCGCGTAAGCATTTGCCGCTCAGAATCGGAGGTCAGGCGTACTTTTAAAGTCTGTGCCACGGCGCGGGAGATGTCTTGCTGAACCTTGATGGCATCAGCGAACGGTCTGTCAAAGTTTTCCGACCACATGCTATAGCCGGTTCGCGCGTCGACGAGTTGCACGGTGACCCGCATCTGATCGCCTGATCGGCGCATCGAGCCTTCGAGTATATGACTGGAATCGAGTGCTTTACCGATCTCACGTGCGTCTTGGCTTCGATTGCGAAAGGCGAAAGCAGAGGTACGGGCTACGACTCTCAGAGTGGGGATTTGAGCCAGCCAGCTGGAAAGCTCTTCAGTGAGGCCGTCGCAGAATGACTGATCCGACTTTCCCGCGGTCATATCGAGAAACGGCAGCACCACAATCGAATTGGTGGACGCCATGGACTTGCCAGTCGAGGACTTCTTCCAAATCGTCGCGCCTATCAGTATGAATGCGATGATCGCGGCTGCGCTCAAAATCAGCGGTAGCTTGGATCGTCTACGAGGCGGCGGCACTGCGGCCGTCAGGGGAGCCTCTGGGGCAACTGCAGTCGATGATGTAATTGCGCCGGCCGGTTCGATCCGCCGCACCGGAGCAATCAGCCGATAGCCCTTGCGCGGCACCGTCGCAATATACGTCGGCTCCGGATCCACATCGCCGAGCAGCTTGCGCAATTGAGATACGGCTTGATAAACCGACGCCGAACCGACGACCACCCCCGTCCACACTTCGTTGAGCAATCGATCGACGCTGACGACGTCGCCGGCGGAGTCGGCCAGACACAGCAGCAGGCGCATGGTGCGAGGCTCGAGCTTTTGAGTCTCGGTGCCCTTCGAAATGCTGTCGAGCGAGGGATTGACGATCCACTCGCCGATTTGCAGCGCGCCCTCTTTATCCCCGCTCGGCATGGCGAGCCTCCTCTGCCCGAGTATAAGGCCTGCCTACTCGGGCCGCCGCTGGAATCGAGCATCGGGCGCTTTTATGGTGCAAACGCGCATCTGCTATGCTGAATCAACACTGATTTGGGGAGGCCGATGTGAAAACTATAAATCTTCTGAGCGCGACCCTGTGCGCCGTGCTTTTCATCGGCGTGTCGCCCACGCTGGCCAAGGACTCGCCGCCTAAAGACCTCTGGGACCGGGTGGAGCAACACGATGCGGATTCAAACGGCGTCAAAATTCACTATGTCGCGATCGGCAAGGGACCGCTGATCGTCATGATCCACGGCTTTCCGGACTTCTGGTACACCTGGCGCAAGCAGATGGAAGCGCTCAGCGGACACTATCGCGTTGTGGCCATGGATCAGCGCGGCTACGACCTGTCGGGTCGTCCCGCCGGCATCGAACAATATGCGATGCCCTTGCTGGTCAACGATGTCGGTGCGGTGATCAAGGCCGAGGGCCGCAGCAGCGCGGTGATTGTCGGCCATGACTGGGGCGGCGCGGTGGCGTGGACCCTGGCCATGACGCATCCCGACTGGATTCAAGCGCTGGTCATTTTGAATCTTCCGCATCCGAGCGGCATTCAACGCGAGATCAAAACCAATCCGGAACAGCGCAAGAACAGCCAGTACGCATTTAATTTTCAAAAACCCGGTGCGGAAAAGAATCTGAGCTCGGAAAAGCTGGCCGGCTGGGTCAAGGACGATGCGGCGCGGGTGCACTATATCGAGGCATTCAATCGCTCCGACTTCGAGGCCATGTTGAACTACTACCGCGCCAACTATCCGCGCCCCGATCAAGATCCGAACGCGGCGCCGGCCGCGCCGCTACCCAAGGTCACCGTACCGGTGCTCGAGTTTCATGGCCTTGGCGATCAGGCCTTGCTGCCGGGTGCGCTCAGTGGCACTTGGGACCTGGTGGAGAAGGACTTCACCCTGGTCACCATCCCCGGCGCGGGACACTTCGTGCAGCAGGATGCCGCCGACCTGGTTTCGACCACCATGAGTGATTGGCTGGGCCGGCGAATTCATTGAGCGGGTTCGTCGGGCGCGTACCTTTAGCCGTCATTCGAGTACGGTTAGCTGTCATTTAGGTATCGTTCGAATCGCTCGCGGACGGCGGCGGCAAATTCGCGCGCTTCTTGCTCAAAGCGATTCGCCCGATAACCGCGGCGCGCCGACTCTGTTAGATACCCCCAGCGGGTCAGAGACCCTGAGCGCCACTGACGAATGACGTGGAAGTATTCGTGCAACACGAGCTCGGGATTTGCTGCAAATTCGGCACCGCCGTTGGCAAGCAAGATGCGATTGGGCCGTGTCGTCGCGTACATGCCCAGATGCGCGCGCGCATAAAGCGAATGCTCGATCACGATGACCCCGTCCACCGGGACTTCGAATACGCGCTCGAGAGCGACGCGGGTCTTTAGCGGAATCGCATAGCGCCGACCAAACACCGATTCTAGCCCCCAGCGATTCCCGACGTGCCGGGCAACAGCTGCTCCTTGAGAAACGCCAGTGTTCGGTCCAGCGCTTCGCGGGTCGGCTGTCCGGCTTCGTCGATCAAGTGATTCGTGAGCACACTATGCGCGGGCTTGGGAAAACGGGGACTGGCGTATTTCTCATCGATTTCGATCGCTTCGAATGCAGTGCCGAATTCGGCGCGCAATCGTGCAAAGCGCTCGCCGGGGCACATGGGGTCCTGGATGAATCGCAGCGCCAGAATGCGGGCGCCGTGATTGTCGATTTTCTCATGGGCCGCCTGCAATTCTTGCGCGGAGGCGTGCAAAGCGGCGCGCCGCGACTTGGTGATGGCGAAAGGTAGGGACGGTTGCGACAAAACCGGCGCCAGTACCGGCGCGTCCAGCATCATCGCCAGTGCAAAATTACCCGTGAAGCACATCCCTATCGCGCCAACGCCGCGGCCACCGCACTCGGCATGGGCATGCCGGGCAAGCGCTCGTAGCCAGTCGACAATCGGGCTCGATTCATTGGCTGCCAGCACCCGAAATTCCTTGCTGATGCAGGACCTCGCGATGACTCCCAGCGCATAGCGGCGTTCGAGAGGCCGCATCGGCTCCCCAAATAGGAGCGGCATGAACACGGTGTAGCCGGCCGCGACCACTCGTTGCGCAAACCCTGCAACCTGTGGCGTGATGCCCGGGATTTCCGACATCACAACGACCGCGGGACCGGAACCAGCGCGATAGACGCAGCGCGCGACGCCCTCGAATTCCAGGCTGCTCGCGTCAAATCCCGGCACATTTTTCGTGGCGGCTCTCCTTGAAAGGAGCTAAGCATGTCACGAATCGGCGCGGTTCGGGGGCAGCACCACCGATTGCAGGCTGCGGCGCGGACTCGCCGGCCCGGGCCGTGTCGGCCACCCCACCCGGAACGCGAACGTGGGCTGCCAGTCGGCATCGCCGCCGAATCCGGCCAGGGTCTTGCTGGAAATCGATTGACGGCCGAGTTGGCGCTCGCGGTCCACGCATTCGGGCAGCTGATTCAAAGGCTGCATGCCCAGCCCGAGCAGCGTGCCCTGCAAGTGAAGCCGCTGCCATAGCCGGCCGGCGCGCAGCGCAGAGTCACGATCGTAGAGATCTTTGACGGAGATCAAACCGATGACCGGGCCCGTACCCAGCTGTGCGTTGCGCGTTTGGTCGATCCAATGACGGTGAGCGCTGGGCGCAGAAGTCGGCATCAGGCGCGCGCCGAACAGCACCAGGGGCGAGAGTCCCGCGCAATACAAGGTCGGCCCGTCACGATGCAGCTCAATCTCTGCGTCCGTCGCGCGAAACCACCGGTCGCTGTCGGCGATCATCACGCAGTCGCTCGCGATGGTCTCGGTTGCAGCGATCGTGGCGGCCGCAAAGTCGCGCCGCGCGGCCGGATCGGTTATCCAATTCAGCCGTACCGCTGCATCGCCGGCGAGTGCGCTGAGCTGAAGCAGCAGGTCGCGCGGAATGCCGCGGTCGCCCTGATACGGCGAACGATTCGTATGCCGATGCGGAATGGCGGCCGCCAGCGGCGACGCCTCCGCCGGCTGCCTGGCCAAGCTGATGGAGGCGGCGGGATCCGCGTCGCGGACGCCGCCCTCTTGCAAAAGGCCGGCGTAAATCCTCAGGTTCGCGGCATATCCCTGCGAGCGTGCGATCAACACGGCGTTCTCGAGGGCGCAGCCCAAGCTCAAGTGCATCTCGCGGCGAAACGGGTCCATCGCGCCCAGGTGCCGATCCGCATCCGCATACACATCGATTCGGTCTGAGCCGATCTGAAAACGCCACGGCTGGGTATCGTGGGCGTTGGCCGCCAATATGGCGGCGTGAACGATGCTCATGGGAGATTGAGTGCCTTCGGCGCGCCACGAGATCCATGGCTCATAGGCCGCGCGCAAATTGGGCAGTTGCAGTTCGGGGTCCTGGCTGCGTGCCCGGACCGCGGGGGCGCCGAATAGCGCCGCGCCCGCGCCGCCGATCAAGAATTCACGTCTGCCGAGGAGACTCACGCCGCCGCGCTCGATTCACCCCGGATCGTGCGCGGACGGCGCACGCGCGATCGGTCCAGCGTGGCAGCGAGCGCATCCTCAAGAGGAGTGTGCGCTTCCGCGCCGATGAGAGCCCGCAATTTCGAATTGTCCAGCTGCAGCGGGATCTGCCAGAGATAGCGCATCTCGAGCATTTCGTGCAAGGCATTGACGAAGGGCGCGGCCAATTTGACGGCCCACCAAGGAAACGGCTTGATGCGCCGGTCGCTGATGGCGCTCGCACGGCACACGCTTTGCGCCATTTCCACGCCGCGTTCGAGCCAATGGCCGCGAAAGTGGAACACTTCATAGGCCGACAGCGAACTCGGGCATTCGATCAAACGCACCATGGTCTCAGCGAGATCCGGAAGGTACGCCCAGGAGTGCCCCACTTCGGACGGTCCGGGATTGTAGACGGTTCGCACGCGACCGCCCGCCCTGATCATGCCGCGCGTCAACCAGCTATTGCCGGCGCCAGGGCCAAAGAAATCCCCCGCGCGTACGACGACGGATCGAACGCCGTAGAGACTGGCCTTCTGCAGCTGCAATTCCATCTCCACGCGCACTTGTCCTTTGCGCGTGGTCGGGATCTGCGGCGAGTTCTCTTTGAGGACTGGCGCGCTGTTGGCACCGAAGTTATAAATCGTTGCCGGCAACAAGATGCGCGCGTTGCCGATTCTCGCGGCCGCGATGGTGTTGTCCAGCATGGGCAGCGCCAGCCCGCGCCAATTGCGATAGTTCGGCGGGTTGGCGGCATGCACGATGAGCTCGGCGCCGCGCGCCGCCGCCACGACGTCGCCTGATTGCATGGCATCGCCCTTGAACCACTGAACCGAATTGGGCAGCCCGGTCATCGCCGCGGACGGGTCGCGATGCAGCGCCCGCACCTGCCAGCCGCGCCGCAGGAGCGCCCCGGCAAGCTCTCGCCCGATAGATCCGGTGATGCCGATGACCAAGGCCGTTCGAGTCCCGCTTTGCATGTTTTCTCTCCGGTTAGTCGATGAGCCATGATCGCAGGCGCACCCCATAAAGAAAATTGAGTATTGCTGCAGATCTGCTATACATAAATGCATGGGTAACAGCGAACCCGGCTGGGATTTGTACCGCTCGTTTCTCGCGGTTCTGCGGCTGGGAAGCCTGTCAGCCGCGGGACGCGCGCTGGGCTTGAGCCAGCCGACCGTCGGCCGACACATCGCGATGTTGCAGGCAGCCTTAAGTGGACGCGTGCTCTTTACGCGATCGCAGAGCGGCTTGAGACCGACCGCGGCCGCCCATGAGTTGCGCCCCCACGCCGAGGACATGGCCGCCGCCGCCGCGGCCTTTGTGCGGATGGGATCCGGGAGTTTGGAAGAGACGGCCGGCGTCGTGCGCCTCGCCGCCCCCGACGTGGTGGGTGTCGAGGTGCTGCCGCCCATCTTGAGCGAATTTCGCTACCAATACCCGAACACCGTGATCGAGCTGTCCGTGTCCAATCAAATGGCGGATCTATTGCGGCGCGACGCGGATATCGCCGTGCGCATGGTGCGTCCGAAGCAAAAGGCTCTCTTGGCGAAGCGCGCCGGCAAGATCGTGCTCGGATTCTATGCGCATCGCCGCTACCTGGAACGCTATGGCTATCCGGAACGCTTGGAAGACCTGGTCCACCATACGCTGATCGGATTCGATCGTGTTGCACCGGCGGCCGATTTTCTCGCGGCGGTGCCCATCCCGGTGACGCGCGAACTTTTCGCGTTCCGTTGCGACAATGACCTGGCGCTACTGGCCGCGCTGCGTGCCGGATTTGGCGTTGGAATTTGTCACACGGGAATCGCGCGTCGCGATCCGGAACTCTTGCCGCTCCTCAGCAAGCAATTCAAAGTCGAATTGGAAATTTGGATCGTCATGCACAACGAATTGAAACGCATCTCGCGCATGCGTTTGATGTTCGATCATCTCGCCCTGAATCTCGCTCAGTACGCCGCTGCCCCCTGAGGCCGGGCAAAATACGCGCCGATGAGCCCGAGGAGCGCCGCCGCGGACAGCCAGAGGCCGGGCACCGCCGGATTGTGCGTGACATGAATCAGGTAGGTGCTGATGGCCGGGGTGAATCCACCAAATATGGCCGTTGCCAGGCTGTAGGCCAGGGCAAATCCCGACGTGCGGACATCCATCGGCATGATCTCGGTTAAGAACACGACCATGGCGCCGTTGTAGCTGCCATAGATGAAGGACAGCCACAATTCGACCACCAGCAACCTGGAAAAGGAGGCCTCCTGCGCCAACCACAACATGGCAGGATAAGCGCTCACCAGCATCAGTATCGTGCAACCAAAAAGTAAAGGCCGGCGACCCACTCTGTCCGAGAGGCTGCCCATAATAGGCAGCCAGAACAGATTCGACGCGCCGACGCATAGCGTCACCACGAGGCTGTCCATGGGTGCCAGATGCAGCACTGAACTGCCGAACGTCGGGGTATAGGCTGTAATCATGTAGAAGGACACGGTCGTGGTCGTGACCATCAAGGTCCCGATGAGCACGATCCTCCAGTTGACCTTAAGCGATCCGAGTATTTGCGAAATGCTGGGCCGCGACTTGCGGGCCATGAATTCGTCCGTCTCTTGCAAGGACCGCCGCAGCCAGAACAGAAATGGAATGATCGCGCAGCCGATGAGAAGCGGAACGCGCCATCCCCAACTCAGCATTTGTTCGGGCGAAAGCCCATTGCTCAGCAGCACGCCGACCAGTGCCGCGAACATCACCGCGACCTGCTGACTGCCCGATTGCCAGCTGACATAGAAGCCCTTGCGACCCGGGGGCGCAATCTCCGATAAATAGACCGAGACGCCGCCCAATTCCATTCCCGCGGAAAAACCCTGCAGCAATCGACCGCACAGCACCAGGAGCGGCGCGATGAGGCCGATCCTCGCATAGCCCGGCGTGAGCGCGATGGACACGATACCGACTGACATCAACGACAGCGTCAGCAGCAAGCCGGCCCGCCGGCCGTGCCGATCGGTGTAGGCACCGAGCACGATGGCGCCCAAGGGACGCATCAGAAAGCCCGCTCCAAAAGTCATCAGCGAGAGCATCAGCGATAGAAAGGGACTGCCGGTCGGAAAGAATGCTTTGCCGATCGCCGCGGCGTAATAGCCGAAGACCATGAAATCGTACATCTCCAGGAAATTGCCGCTGGAGACGCGGATCACCGACCAGATCGCAGTTTTGCGGTTCGCCGTCACGGAAGCGATATTGACCGGGGATACCGCCCGAGTCGAGGCGTCGTGTGAGATTTCACACCCGCAAGTGAGCATGAGCGCCTACAGACGAGTGCGCGTCCTTACCACATCATCAGCGACAATCAGCAAGCAGGAGGGCACGATGGACAAATCACAGGAACTGCAGCAATTGACCGGTCATGTGGAAGGCCTGATGAGCAAGGTTGCCAACGACCAGAGCCCGCAGCTTCAGGCGCTGCGCTCGCGCGTGACGGATACCATCGAATCCGCCAAGTCCGCGCTCGCCAAGGCCGATTCCGCGGCGCTCGATGCGATTAAAAACGCCGCGAATTCCGCCGACGATTATGTGCGGGAAAATCCTTGGATTGCCATCGGCGTGATCGCCGGGGTGGCGGCTTCGCTGGGATTTCTGGCCGGATATATGGCTGCGCCGCAAAAATCCTTCATGGGCATGCTGCGACGATAAACGGGCATGCTGCGACTATAAACGGGACGCGATCACTAAAATAAACAGAGGAAAGATCCATGGATATGGTGTTGCTGATCATTATTCTGCTGCTGCTGTTCGGCGGCGGCGGCGGTTTGTACTGGGGCATGGGCGCAGGATGGGGCATCGGTCCCATCGGGCTCATCGTACTCGTCCTGGTCGTTGCTTTCCTATTGAACGGCAGGCGCCGGCGACTCTAGAAGGCCTCCGGATCTTCGGCCCACGCGCGCGCGATCAAGACAGCGAGGCGAGGCCGAATATTCCGAACGATTGACGCTTATCCGTCCACATCTCTTCGATGTACCACCCGGCGCTCTCGACCAGCGCGGAAAATACCCGCACGTCGTACTTGCGCGACGTTTCCGTATGTATCGACTCGCCGGCCTCGAATTCGAAACTCTGCCCGTCCACCACCGCGGTCTGCGCCTCAAGACTCACCAAGTGCATCTCGACCGCGGAGTGCATGCTGTTCCAGCGCGCCTCATGGGCAAAGCGATCCAGGCGGAAATCGCCATCGAGCTCGCGATTGATGCGCGCAAGCAGATTGGTGTTGAAGGCAGCGGTCACACCCTGCCGATCGTTGTAGGCAGCCCGCAGAACTTTTGTGTCCTTGGTCAGGTCCGCGCCGATGACGGCGGTGCCCTTGGGGCCCACGTGCCGATGTATGCGCCGCAGGAAGGACACGGTCTCGCCGTGATCCAAATTACCGATGGTCGATCCCGGAAAAAACGCGGAGCGTCCTTTCAGGGGGATGGCAGCGGGAATATCGAAGTCGCCGGTGAAGTCCGCGACAATGGGCCAAATGCCGATGTCCGGAAAGCGGTGCCGGAGCGATATCACCGCTTGATCGAGAAAATCGCCGGAGATATCGACGGGCACGTACAGGCGCGGCGCCTGCAGCGCGGCGATCAATATTTCCGTCTTGATGCCCGCACCCGCGCCATATTCGATCAGCGTCGCACCCTTGCCGACGAACGCGGCAATCTCCGGCGCATTCTCGCGCAAAATTCCGGTCTCGACGCGCGTCGGATAATATTCTTCCAGCTGCGTAATCTCTTCGAACAATTCCGAGCCGCGCTCGTCATATAACCAGCGGCACGGCAAACTTTTGCGGCGCTTCGACAGCCCCGCGATGACATCCTGACGAAAGAGTTCCGGCTGCGAGAGCCGGTAGTCTGCTGCGGCAAGCATTACGCGTCCTCCGCCAATCGCAATCCGGAGAATTGCCATCGAGCATGCGGTGCAAAGAAGTTTCGATAGGTCGCCCGCAGGTGATCTTCCGGAGTGACACAGGAGCCGCCGCGCAACACGAACTGACCTGACATGAATTTGCCGTTGTATTCCCCGAGCGCCCCTTCCATCGGACGAAAGCGCGGATAGGGCATGAAGGCACTTCGCGTCCACTCCCAGACATCCCCAAACATTTGCCGCAATTCGCCCGTGGCAGGCGGTGCCGGCCGGGGCCGCAGGCGATCGGAATTCGCAAAATTGCCGGCGACTGCCAAGTTTTGAGCGGCCGCCTCCCACTCAGCTTCGGTCGGTAGCCGCCGGCCTGCCCAGGTGGCGAAGGCATCCGCTTCGAAATAGCTGACATGCGTAACCGGCGCATCCGGATCGATGGGCTGAGCGCCACGCAAAGTCATGCTCCAAAACTCGCCGTCGCGCGCCTCCCAGTACAGCGGCGCGGACCATGCTTCGCTGCGCACCGCGGCCCAGCCGTCGGACAGCCACAGCAGCGGATTGCGATAGCCATCGTCCGCGATAAATTCGAGCCACTCGCCGTTCGTGACCAATCGATCCGACAAGCGGTAGGGTTCAATCCGGACCGCGTGGCGCGGGCCTTCACAATCGAACGCAAAACCCGGGCCTTCGTACCCAATGTCCAGCAGTCCGCCCGGAAAACTTCGATAGGCCTGCGACCTGTCGATGAGCTCGACCGGAAGCGGGACCGAGTCTCGGTATGCCGGGCGCAGGGGATTCTGGGCGAATAAATGCAAGATGTCGGTCAACAAGAGTTCCTGATGCTGCTGCTCGTGATGACAGCCCAGCTCGATGACTTTCAGCGCTCCGTCTGTCGGCGTTCGTTGCAGCAGCTGCGTGATCGCGGAATCGACGTGGTCGCGATAGGCAAGAACTTCCGCGAGCGTCGGGCGTGTCAGCAAGCCACGCAGAGGCCGCGGCTGGCGGGCACCCACTGATTCATAGTAAGAGTTAAAGAGGAAATTGAAGCGCTCGTCGAATGCTTGGTAGCTTGAAGAGTCCCCGGCGAGAACCATCGACTCGAAGAACCACGTGGTATGCGCCAAATGCCATTTCGCCGGGCTCGCGTCGGGCATGGACTGAACGGTCGCGTCCGCATCGGATAAGGGGCGCGCGAGTGCCACGGTTGCCGCGCGCACTTTACCATAGCGGCGCGCGAGCGCCGATCGTTCATCGCGGGGCGCGGCGGGAGAGACGGAATTCGTGCTTGCCATAGGGAGCCCCCAACGCTAATAACGACGCAACGAACTCCCATCCTAATGGGTGGAAATGCATCGTGGGGGACTATGTGAGAAAACTCGCTTTCGCCTGCTGCTGATTTGTGTGTAGGCAACCTCCGACGAAATCGCCGTAACTATCGAAAATAGTTGAGAAAGCTAAGGCTTAGCGGCGCGCCGGACTGCCAGCTCCTTGGCAGCCAAGGCCTGTGCGGTGGTCAGGGCCTCGGCCGCCGGGACCTTCACATCCGGCTCCACTCCGACGCCTTCCCAGTTGGTTTTGGTGGTGGGATTGATCGCACGTGCAAACGGAACTCCGATCGTGAATCGGTCATCGATGCGATGGCCGGCCACCGGATGCGCGCCGCCCCCGGTCACTTCACCAACAATCGTCGCGCGCTTCAGCACTTTTAGATTATTGGTAAACTCTTCGCCGCCGGAGAAGGTTCGATGCGAGGTCAGCACGAACACCGGCACGGTGGGCAAACGCTTGCCGGGAACGTACGGCAACGTCCAGTACTGCTGAGTTTCTCCGCTTTTGCGCTCCCACAGATCATTGAGATGGGTCGGCGTCGCGAAGAGGTATGTGGAAACCAGGGCAACCATTTTCGGATCGCCGCCACCGTTTTGCCGCAGATCGACGATGAGGGCTTCGACGTTGGCCAGAAAATTCATGGCAGCGACGGCGGTACCGCCGCAAATCTCGGGATCGGCAAAGAAATTAAACTTCAGATAGCCGACGTTGCCGCTCAGATGCTCCATCTTCTCGAAACCGCAATTGGCTTCTTCCATCGCCGTGCGGTAGTGCGCAACGGCGTCCGGGCTCGGCGCTGGAGATTCCTCCGGTAGCCGTACGGGACTAAACGTGACCGAGAGGTGCTTGTCGTGGCTGACCTCGCGAAAATGCTCAGTCAACAGTTTGGCAAACGTATTGCCATCGGTAACTGAATCGTACTCGCCGCGCTTGGCGCGGGCCCGTACCGCCAGCGCCATTTTTTTCGCGACGTCGGGGAAAACATAGAATTCGTCGAGCTTGGCGCCGGCGGCATCGATGACGCGCGTGCGGGTTGCGGCGTCGATGTCATAGCCGACGACGGTGGCTCCGGGAACTATGCCGTTGATCTCGGAACTCGTCACTCGCGGCGGATCGGAGTCGCTCACTTGCAGTTTTGCCAGCGCGCGCATGTCGCTATTTCGTTCCTTCAAGAGGAACACGATGCGCAGCGGTGCGCTTTTCTCGATTGAAAGGAGTTCGAATCCCCCGACGCGTGCGCGGAAATCCATGAGGTCGTCCGCGTGTTTCTCAGGATCATATTTTTTGTAGTAATCGTCGAGGCGGCTTCGATCGCCGCTGTTAAAGGCCTCGAGCCACGCACTCATGATCCTACCCGCAGGCGTGTCCGGAATCATGACGTCGGCGGATGCCGCATTCAGCCCCAGGACCAGTGCCCCCAACATGCACACCAGCGCGACGCTCATGCGGGCGCGAGCGGCCCAAACGCCGAACGCAGGCACAGGATCTACATCATCGTTAGCCATGCAAGACTCCCATTTCCATGAGCCG
>Ga0209169_10000130_pt1 | contig 43120 bp, 29 predicted proteins | sample HubBroMetageWRM4_FD_188346 | JGI IMG/M metagenome (GOLD analysis project Ga0209169, IMG submission 188346) | Warmed soil microbial communities from the Hubbard Brook experimental Forest, New Hampshire - Hubbard Brook CCASE Soil Metagenome WRM 4... | ecosystem: Environmental > Terrestrial > Soil...
CTTCCTCGATTTCTTTCAATGTGAGGCCGTTATTGAGCCCGGCCCCCATGTGGATGGCGAATTCATGGGGCTGACGCATGGCAATCATGACGGACATCGCAACCAGGCTGCGGGAGCGCCTGTCCAGACCGGGACGAGTCCAGATATCTGCAAAGGCCTGGTCGAGCGCATAGGCAGCGATCGGGGCGCCGAAGGTATTTGAGTCAGCGGAAGAGCTGAGTTTTGCGGCCGCCTGGTCGCCCATCATTTCGCGGACTACATTGATTCCGGCTTCTCGATTCGTCATGATTGAGTCCTCTTGTAAAGCTCAAGTGACTTCTCCACCCCCAAGATTACCCGAACGGCTCGAGGACACATAAGTATCGTAAAAACGCGCTTGTGCCGACGAGCGAGTAGTTGCAAGTGGTCGGCTACTCCGAAATGTCGCTATGAACGACTGCTCTAGGTTTTCTCTGATCGCCAGGCGAGCAGTCCGGTTTTCGCCGTCCGGATCGGCGAAATGAAATACCGACTGTGCCACGCGAATGGCTGTACTCGAAGCGTCCAAGCAAACGACCAAGATTCTCGAAGCTCCAGCCGCGCTCGGGTCATTCACGACCGGCCCGACAAGCTCATCATTACCCCTGTAACCTTGCCGGTGGATCGCCCTCGAGTCACACTAAAGTTGTGGTTCTCTAGTGCCCGGGGGAAATGTAAACGGGCGCTACTCACTCAGTCGTTTTCCCCTTCGAGAGATGAGGTGCTCTTTTGCAACGTGCTCTGATAACAGGAATTACCGGACAAGATGGTTCCTATCTTGCTGAACTGCTTTTATCAAAAGGTTATGAAGTGCACGGAATCATTCGTCGCGCCAGCACCTTCAATACGGGACGCATCGACCATATTTATGTCGATCCGCACCTTCCTAATGTCCGTATGTTTTTGCATTACGGGGATCTCTCGACCGGCAGCCGTCTGACCGATCTCATCTACAGCATCCAGCCGGAAGAGGTGTACCACTTGGGCGCCCAAAGCCATGTCATGGTTAGCTTTGAAAATCCGGAGTACACTGGCGACATCACGGCTTTAGGGACAGTTCGACTTCTCGACGCTATCCGCCGGAGTGGCGTGGCGACCCGTTTCTACCAAGCCAGTTCTTCAGAGATGTTTGGCGCTGCACCGCCTCCCCAGAATGAACGGACACCGTTTCATCCCCGCAGCCCATATGGTGCAGCGAAGGTTTACGCATATTGGGTCGCAATCAATTACCGTGAGGCGTATGGGATGTTCTGTAGCAACGGGTTGTTATTCAATCACGAGAGCCCCCGGCGTGGAGCGACATTCGTCACCAGAAAAATTACGCGTGCGGTGGCACACATTCTCGCGGGCAAGCAGGACAAGCTGTATCTGGGAAATCTGGAGGCGAAACGTGATTGGGGTTACGCTCCGGAATATGTAGAGGCCATGTGGCAAATACTGCAGAAGGAACGTTCCGACGACTATGCTCTGGGCACGGGTGAGTCGCATACCATCCGCGAATTTGTTACGGAAGCCTTTGGATATGCTGGCTTGGACTGGCAAAAGCATGTCGCCATCGATAATCGCTACAAGCGGCCTGCCGAAGTCGATTTTTTGCTCGCTGACTCGAAGAAGGCGGAGCGTGAATTGGGATGGAAACCTAAAATTACTTTTCGCGAGTTGGTGCGCATCATGGTGGATGGAGACATGGAGTCTTGTGGACTCGCCTCTCCGGGTGAAGGTGCGCGAACTCTGCACGAAAAATTCGGCGCGTGGCATCAGTGGAATAACAGTGTCTCCGATAACCTGAAAGCTGCTGCGGGAGCGGTGCTTGGGTAGCGAAATTGTTTTTTGGACAGACAAGACGGTTCTGGTAACCGGAGGCAGTGGTTTTCTCGGACGGCACGTTCTTGCGAAGTTAATGGCCGCTGGGTGCAAAAAAATCATCGCACCGGGAAAACATGAGTATGACCTACGGGAACGAGAACAAATTGTCCGCCTTCTCAAGACCACGGAGCCGGATTTAATAATTCACTTGGCGGCAGTCGTGGGCGGTATAGGAGCGAACCGGTTGCATCCGGGTGAGTTCTTTTACGACAACGCCATTATGGGGATTGAACTCATCGAACATGCGAGGCGTTTGAACGTTCGCAAGTTTGTGTGTCTGGGAACGATTTGCGCTTATCCAAAATTTGTTCCGGTTCCGTTCCGCGAAGAAGATCTGTGGAACGGTTATCCGGAAGAAACCAACGCAGCCTACGGACTGGCCAAGAAGATGTTACTGGTCCAGGCGCAATCGTATCGGCAGGAATATGGGTTCAACTGCATCTATCTCTTGCCGGTAAATCTCTATGGCCCTAAAGACAACTTCGATCTACAAACGTCCCATGTGGTTCCGGCACTGATCCGGAAGTTGTTGGAGGCGAAAGCGCGTGGCGAACACAAGGTCACGTGCTGGGGAACAGGATCAGTTTCGCGCGAATTTCTATATGTAGAAGATGCGGCAGACGCTATTTTGCTGGCCGCGGAACGTTACGATAAGCCCGACCCGGTGAACATCGGTTCCGGACACGAGATCACCATTCGAGAATTAGCTGCGTTGCTATGTAAATTGACGGGGTTTGAAGGCGAACTCATCTGGGATACAACCCAGCCTGATGGTCAGCCCCGGCGGCGTCTCGATATCACGCGCGCCGAGCGCGAGTTTGGTTTTCAAGCCAAGACTTCACTGGTAGACGGACTGCAACGAACTATCGATTGGTACCAGAATTGTGGAACGCCTCTTAAGAGCAGAACGTGATTGCGCCTGTACTACCTGATATCGGAATGATCTTGCCTACGCAATCTGAAGAAAAGCCGCTGCCGTCCATTTCCATCGTCGTTCCCAACTTCAATGGTGGCGCGACCATCGAAGCTACGCTGGTGAGTCTGATCGAGCAGAACTATCCCAAGCTTGAAATTCTAGTCGCCGATGGCGGATCGACGGACAACAGCCTGGAAGTAATCCGCGAGTACGAGAGCCACATTACATGGTGGGTGAGCGAGAAAGATCGTGGGCAATCCGACGCCATCAACAAGGGGTTCGCGCGGGCCAAAGGAGAGATCGTCAATTGGCTCTGTAGCGACGACATTCTCTTGTCGGGCGCGCTGCACGCCGTGGGCCGCGCTTTTCTGGATGACCCGATGCCCGATTTAGTCGCGGGACCGTGTCAGTTCCGCTACCTAGATCATCCAGAAAGAAATCGCGTGGACACTCCTAGCGCAGAGATGTTGGAATTGATGCCGTGCACAAATCCTCTTCCGCAGCCGGGTTGCTTCTTTCGCAGATCGCTGCTTGATCGCGATCCCATTCTGGATGTAGATCTGCATTTCGCCATGGACTTTGACCTCTGGAACTACCTTTATCAGCGTGGAGCAAAATGGAAGTTCATCCCCGATGTGCTGAGCGTGATGAACTTTAGCGACACGAATAAGACCTCAACCGGGCGGGTCAAGATTACGCAGGAATTCGAGACGATCTACAAGCGCTATGTTCACGAGCGTATTCCGCTGACCTACTGGCATCGTCTACTGCGCTATCCGCTGGAACAAGTGCGACGCCGGAATCGCGGGGCTCTGTTCGCCTGCCTTATTTATTTCCCGTATCAGTGCGCGATCATCGCCGTGCTCAGTCCCTTCTACGGCTTTCGCCGCGTCCGGTGGATGAACTGGGCAGAATTCGGCTAGACAGACTGCTGAAAAACTCCTGCTTTACTTTAAAGCCCCGCCACCCAAAGAAGACAGATCCTGAGGCAACCCTAAGCTCAGCTCAGTCATTCGCGTTGGATGAAAAGGGAACTTGAATGGTATAGGATCAGGCTCGGGCCGCGTGAATTCGGCATCTTCGGCCCTTTACAAATGGAAGCGGGCCGCAATGCCCTACTTGACCTGACGAAAGATACCCGGTTTATTGATCTGTTTCCGTTAAGGCTTCTTATAATTTCCCAGGGAGGAAGTATGAACAGAAGGACCAGGCCAGCAAATGCAGATGTTATTTTTCAATGGCTGTCATGCGTCGCAGTTGTGATCGCGATGACTTGTGTGCCCCTATCGGCCAGTGCGGTGGACGGCAAGCTCATTGCGAACAGCACTCCAAGCTATGTAGCGACCGCGAAGAATCTCGGAGCGGAAGATCCAGCAAAGGTCATCGAAGTAAGCATCTGGCTGCAGCTTCATAACCGGAGCGAATTTGATGCGCTGACCCAGTCGCTCTACGATCGCACCTCACCCAACTACCATCATTGGCTGAAACCGAACGACATCGCCACCCGTTTTGCACCAACGGCGCAAGAAGCAAAGACGGTGCAGCAGTTTCTTGCGGCGCATAACCTAACCGTGGTGAAAACTGGCCCCAATAACTTCTATGTTCGAGCGCGAGGGACGGTCGGTGACGTGGAGAAGGCGTTCCAAGTCCAGCTTAACAACTATCAAGTCGGCGAAAAAACGATTCGCGCCAATGCCGGTGACCCTTATGTAGAGGGACCAGCGGGTTCTCTGGTGAGAGCGATATCAGGATTGGATAGCGCGCAATTCGAGCATACGTTGCTCACTCAGCCCACAAAGCTCGGAGGCTCCAAGGGAGCCGCAGCGAAACCAGCAGCTGTGAGCGATGCCGATTTCTACTCATCGCAATGTTTCACGGGCACAGAGACGGAGTCGTTTTCCACCAACGGTGACGGCGAGTTGCCGATCGGCACTTACTCGGGCAACAAGCTGAATCTGCAGAGCCAGAACAGCCCAGGCTGTGGTTATACGCCATCGGAGATCCAAACTGCCTACAATCTCACTGGCTTATATAACGAGGGATACGACGGCACGGGCCAGACGATTGCCATCGTCGACTGGTGTGGTTCGTTTTCGATTCAGAGCGATGCCAATAAATTTTCCACGAAGTTCGGATTACCCAAGCTAACTTCGTCGAACTTCGCCATCACCTACACGGCACCCAGCGAGTGCATTGCCTACGATCAGGTCGAAATCAACCTCGACGTGGAGTGGGCCCACGTTGTCGCCCCGGGCGCCAACATCAACCTGGTGGTTCCACCATCTGCGTCCTTCCAGGACGTAGACGATGCCGAGTTCGATGTCGCGATCTATGGACTGGGAAATGTGCTCTCGGGCAGCTACGGTTCGCCAGAGGCCCTCACTGCGGAGACCGAACTTGACACGGAGAACCTGATTTCAGAGATTGGCGCTGCGGCGGGGATTTCCTTCAACTTCGCAACCGGAGACGACGGCAATTATGCGCTCGTTGATGACGTTTTTCTCCCCACGGTCAATGCGCCGGCGGACTCTCCCTGGTCCACTGGGGTGGGTGGCGTCACTCTGGCGCTGAATTCCGACAACTCGATTGCATGGCAAGCGGGTTGGGGGAACAATGTAAATGTGGTGGCTGCAGGAGGGGTCGTCGCCGATCCGCCGGTTGGCGAATTCTTTGGCGGTTCCGGTGGTGGTCCGAGCAACTGCGTCACGAAGCACACCGAATTCAGACGTCCGATCTGTACCGGCGGCTTTCCCAGGCCGTCGTACCAGAAAGGATTTGTGCCGGGTAAGTATCGCCAACTTCCTGACGTCTCCTGGCTGGCGGACCCCTTCACGGGAGCCGTGATCCTGATTAGCATTCCTGGTCAGGTGCCGGAACAGGTGTATCAGGTGGTTGGTGGCACGAGCCTCGCTACTCCGATGTTCTCCGCGTTATGGGCCATCGCTAATCAGGAAGCCCTGGCTGGCGGTGGAACGGAACTCGGTCAGGCAGCTCCCTATCTCTACACTCTGCCGGCAGGAACCATATCCGATATCGTGCCCGTGACGTCGGCGACGAACGTAACCGGATCTGTTCAGGATTCGCACGGCACCAAAAAATACAGTGCGGCGCGTTTAGCTGGGGCAACCCCGACCGAGCATCAGTTTGTCAGCGCTCTGTGGGATATCTTTACCGAAGAAGAAACGGCGGCAGTCGTCTCATTCGGTACGGATCCCGGCCTGAAAATAGCTACGGGTTGGGATGAGGTAACCGGCGTGGGAACGCCGAACGCCCAGGCATTCGCCGATTTCTTCTACGCACAATAACCAGTTGCTTGTAATTGTATGGCCCTGTCATCCTTTCGGGTGGCAGGGTTTTTTTTCGGAACGAGTATCCATCCGTTCAACACCTCTTGAGGATGCCCAATGGGACGCCCGGCGGTCTCAGTCGGCTAGGTGGATGTGGAGTCGTCCCGCTAGCCCTAGCCACGCTAGTCCTCGACAACCGGTGTCGCAACCGTGATCAGATTAGGCGCGCGATGCAGATGTTTGAGAGCACGAGGTAAGTAGATCGTGCACGAGAAAATAACGATTGTGAGATAAGTGATAAGGGTGGCCCATGGAACCGCGACGATTCCGTACCGGTGGGTGAGGTAGATCTTCACAGCCAGGCATGCGACTCCAAATATGGAAGCCACGATGATCTGGAAACGCATGATGCTGGCGCCATTAAGAAACATGGCGATCGTATTTCCGCAACAATCCACGATGGTCCAGAGCGCGAGGCCGAGAAGCAGGACAAAGGGCGGGGAGATGCGCGGACCAATCCACCAGGCAAGCAGGCGGTGAGCGATGAGCAGCATAGTCAGGGATGCCGCCGCTGCGAAGCCAAAAACCAAAACCAGCGAGCGCCTGAGAGTTCGGCGCACCCATGGGATATCGCCGCGCGAAATGGCTTCTCCATAGGCTGGCCAAAGCGGCGTGACCAGCATCACGACCATGATAGAAATCAGGGAGAACATGCGTTGTGGGATGGAATAATCCGGCACGCTGGATGCTCCAAGGATGCGGGCGATGATGACGTTATCGGCAGAAAATGCGACGGCTGCTACCAGTTGAAGGACGAAGAACAGGGTTCCGATAGTGACGATGCGCGAGATAGCATCACGCGAGACGAATTGGCTGCGAGGTCGCAAATCCGGCCGGCTGACGACAAAGAAATGGAACGTGTTGAGCGCGGTGGCCGCCACTGGAGCTCCGGCAAGAGCGGCCACGAGAAACGGCAGACCAGCGTGCAGGCGGATTCCAGCGATAACACTGGCTAATCCCGCGACACTGCCGCATACCTGCCAGAGATTCATGCGAAAGCCCTGCTGTAGGCCCAGTTGCGCGCGTTGCACCAAATCAAGCGGGATGTTGAGTGCGAAACAGAAAGCAAAAACCATAAGCGCCGGAGCTGCCTCCGTGCGCGCCTGAGCCGAAGCCACGCGAAAGACATCGGCCCATGAGACCCAGAAGAAAGTGGAAGCAAAGAGCGCCAGTAACAGAAGACCCACCGCACCGAGGACAGCAAATCCGCTGGAGATAGCCGCGCGGATGCGGTCAAAGTCGTTTTTGCCGAAGGCATCGGCGACCGTGTTGAGTACTCCATTGCCAATGCCGAAATCGGCGAAGTTGGCCATGGCAAGCACCGAGCTGATGGTCATCCAGAGACCGAATCGTTCGTTGCCGAGGTAATGAATGGTGAGGGGAATGGTGATGAGAGACGTAGAGACTTGCACGACGCGAGCTAGGACAGCGGTGCCACCAGTGATCGCAGCACGGCGGCTGCGCTCCGCACCGCGGCGGCCGGCATCGGTAGCGGTCGACGGCCTGAAATCGTTCCACAACTGCGCGAGTCTGCCTGCCATGTTCATCCCATCACATTCATTTGCTTAAGGGCACCACGGGAAGGTTTTGGATGGTTTCACAGTTCTCGCGTTCGGCACCTGTCGCCGATCCCGAAACAAACGAGATTATCCGCAAAAGTGTTTCTCCCATTTGCCGCTGCCGCTGCCGCAGCATCGATAGGGTAGCTTCGGGACTGAGGCGTTGCGGCGGATTCCTGAGTGCTGCGACCATTTTTTGTGCGAGGTCTTCGGCTGAGCCGGCACGGAAGAATTCGATCACCCCAAGATCGGCTTCACGGTTCACATCAATATCAGAGAGGATCACCGGGGTTGCAGTCGAGACTCCATCGTAGAGTGCGCCGCCACCTGGTCCGCCTTCAAAAAGCGTGGGCTGCACCACGGCAACCGAGCGGCGCATTATTGCGAGTTGATGCCGCTTGGGAATCATCCCAAGAAAATGAATTCGATCCGTAAGGCCGTCGCGAGCAATACCAGCTTTGAGCCTGTCCACATAGCCGGGAGCGCGATAATCGTGCGGGTTGCCGGTACACAGGATGTGAACGTCGGGGAATCCAGCGTTTCTCACCAGACGCAGCGCGTCAAAGGCAGTCTGGTGCGACTTGTGTACCCAGAACTGGTTCGAGATGATGAAGAATTTTCCCGGCAATGCATGAGGACGCAGCTCCTCCTCATCGATATCGTCGAGTGGCGCTGGATTCGCCGGCGGACAGAACGGAAGAGAAAACAGCTTTGCCTTAGATTGGGGATAGAACTCCTCAATGTCCCGCACCACGCTTTTGGAATTGACGATCACCGCGCGAGCATCAGCAAGAAGCGCACTGAAGTTCCTGTCCCTCTCTCGACGCTCGCGACGGCTGAAATTGTCGGGCAGGCGCTTGTGCTGCAGGTCAGGGATGTACCCAATCCAGGGCTGAAGAAAATGCCGGCTGAGGCTCATCATAGATGGGAGCACGACCTCGGCATCAAGGTTGCGCATGGCACGGCTGAGTCCCTGCAGCGAGCCATAATAGCTGTGCATTTCAATGCTGCAACCCGTGGTGCTAATCGCATCACGCAGATGGTCCTTAGAAACATGAGGCGTTACCGCCGGCTTTACGCCGGCTAGTGAGAAGAGACGTCGCTTTGTGGCCACAGCCAAAGCCAGGGCGCGCTGGCCGACGGTATCGTCAGGCACAAGGACGGGCCAAGTAGTTCCAGGCAACACGGAAGCAATTCCTGCGACGCAGAGACGCAGGAAGTCGAGTCCACCCGTCCATTGGATGAAGCCGGCTGCGAGAAATGCGATCCTGGGTTGGGATGTTGGCTGCATTCTGTGACAACCCTCGTTCCTATAGCCTAGACGTGACAAATCCTCATGGCACAAAGTTGTATCGAATGTTGCGTCGTAGCTTGAGCCTGGCCACGCACACGTATCCATAGCATCGCAGAACCGAAGCAGCAGCGAGCCATGACTCCAGTAACTGGCGTGCGGATAGCGGTTCGATGGTAACATTCAGCGTAAACCCAGCCAGTTTCGGATTTACGTGTCCGCACGATGCCTAAGCCGCCAATATCAACGAATTCAGGCAGCGGGAGCGCAGGCTCTGCTGCGATGCCTTCACTTGCCGCCATTCCTGTAGCCGCACCGGATCTCCGCGGCCAAGAGGAAGCGTACGTCGTTGAAGCGATCCGCAGTTCGTGGATATCTTCAACCGGACCGTTTATTCAGCGCTTTGAGAGCGAGTTTGCGAAACTATGCGGCACCCGCACCTCACTTGGCGTCTGCAATGGCACAGTCGCACTGCACTTGGCGCTGCTTGGCCTCGACGTCCGTCCCGGCGATGAAGTGTTGGTGCCGTCGCTTACCTATATTGCGACCGCTAATGCGGTGCGCTATGTGGGCGCCGAGCCCATATTCGTAGACGTAGATCCTACGACGTGGTGCATCGATCCGAAATTGCTCGAAGCCAGCATCACGCCTCGCACTAAAGGCATTATCGCGGTTCATCTTTACGGACACCCGGCGGACATGGACACCATCAACCACTTGGCCGCAGTGCATGGATTGTGGGTGGTTGAGGATGCAGCCGAGGCCCATATGGCGCTCTACAAAGGGCGAGTCGTCGGCGGCCTGTCGCAGATCGCGACCTTTTCATTCTATGGAAACAAAATTTTCACTTCGGGTGAAGGTGGAGCGCTAACCGTCAACGACCCACAACTCGAGTTGCGGCTGCGCACCTTGCGCGGTCAGGGGGTCGATCCCAGGCGACGCTACTACTTCCCCGTGACTGGATACAACTTTCGAATTACAAATATCGCGTGCGCGCTGCTGTGCGCTCAACTTGAGCGCTGCGAAGAGATTTTGGCGCGGCGTAATGCAATATTCGCCCGCTATGACGCGCTGTTGCATGGGACGCCAGGCATTGGTCTGCAGCCGGTGGCGGAGTGGGCTCAACGGGCTCCCTGGCTGTATTCGATCACGGTGGATGCGAACGCTTATGGACGCTCCCGCGATGAGCTGATGGCGTTGCTTGGTGAAAACAAGATAGAAACACGTCCGTTCTTCCTGGCCCTGCACCGTTTGCCGCCATTCCGCAACGAATCGCGCCGGCGCGGAGAAGAGCTGCCGGTAACGGACGGGCTTAGCGCGGCAGGCGTGAACCTGCCCACCTATAGCGCTTTGACCGATGCTGATCAGGAGCGCATCGCAACCGTGATCCGTAACGGATACCGCTAGGCAACAACGCTGGAGTGGGCCTGTCTTACGTGCGCTTGGGAACTGGACGTGCTGGAACACCCATCACCGTAATGCCTGAGGGAACAGCGCCGATCGCCACGCTGCCAGCGCCAATACTCGAACCCTCGTGGGCTACCTGCCTTGGAACAATGCTGCTGTGGGTTCCCATGAACACGCCACGTTCGAGGTGCGCCTTGCCTGCGACGACACTATACGGGCTTAAAGTACAACCCCGGCCAATCACGGCGTCGTGACCCACAACGGCCCCCACGTTTAAAGATACGAAATTCTCGACCTGCGCGCCCGCGCTGATCACTGCGTTCGCGAAACAGAAAATTCCATTGTTCAGTTTAGACCGAGGAGCAATTAATGCCGTTGGGTGCAAAAGGTTAATAAACGAACCGCCTCGGGACTCGATCAACTCTGCGGTCACCAGTTTCCGATAGGGATCGCCGAGAGCGGGGATAAAAACATCGTCCGAGTGAGGATTATAGTCTGCGATGCTGGAGAGCACGGGCAAGTCGCAACCTTCTTCAGGCAAAAATCGGCGGGCAGTATCTGGGTCTTCATCGATCACACCAGAGATTTCCCAATCCCGTTGCTCGTCCGAGATCGACATGACCGTCCACAACAGCTCCTTTACGAAGGAACCACCGCCGATGAAAATCAGCTTGCGCCGTGCCATAATTCGCCCCGGTTTTCTGACCAAAACAACTCAACGAAGTTCTCAGAGTAACAGCATCAGCCCAACATTTTTTGGCAGCGAGCCGAACCACAGTCTATGGCGTACAACCGACCACCGGCGCTGCATGCCACCAACAGAAAGAAGTCGACTCGCAGCTTTCAACGCTGCCAGGTCGGATGCGGAAAGTTTTTCATGGAAACGTTCGGCAAAGGCACCGGCCTGAGGAGCAATTTGGCCAATAAGACGGTCCAGCTTCATCCGAGCGCTGCCGGGCGCGGTCAAAAGCCGATGTACTATGTCTTTGGTCGTCGAAGCATAAGGCTCAAGAGAGTCATTGGCGGAATGTCGACGATAAAGAATCGTACGGTCGTCGAGCTTGACGATTTGGCCGAACGCCGCCGCCACCATCATCGCCCACGAATCTTGACTCCAAACCGCCCCTGTCATCGGCAATGCCAAGTCGATTAAGGCGCGGTTCACCATCATCGTCGAACTGATTGCCGGGCTGTCTACGACGACGCGGCGGAACACATTGGCTGCCGCAAGATTGGCTCGCGACCAGCGCCAGTAAGACTCAGCTACAGGTTGCAGTCGTTCGTCGACGACCTCGGCGTCAGTGAACACGACTACCGGAGTTGCAGTGCCGTGCGTGGCCTCCGCAGCACGCATGGCGCGCAGCGTAAGCGACATTTTGCCGGGCCGCCACACATCGTCAGAGTCCGCGAGCATGACCCAGTGGGATGTGGTTGCATTGAGGACGGCATTGTAATTCCCGACTGGTCCAAGGTTCCGCCCCTCGAAACCATCGATAATCATCATTCGGTCGCCCAGGCGTCGTTTCCACGAAGCAAGGCAAGAGGGACTACCGTCGGTCGACGCATCGTCGCGCGCTACAATACGCCAGTTGTCGACGTCCTGCTGGAGAAGAATCGATTCAATCAAATCATCGAACCAAGCTGCGCAATTGTAGGTCGGAATTGCAATGTCTATCTCTGGCATTTATGTGCTGTTTATACCTCGACAATTACAATCAGTGCAATCATCGTGCAGTGTCCCCCTAGAACTGGACACCGAATTTAGTTCGGCTTGACGTATAGGAAATACAAAAATCCCTCATGAAACGCTGCTGGGCAATCCGGCGGTCGTCAGTTTGTTTTTGGTGCTTTCGAGTCCGGTTTCAGCGAGTCCATCTATTGAATGCAACGCGATCACAAATCGATGATTACGCAAAAATGGCCTTGACTTCGGTACGCGTTCGGAAACACCGTTGGTTGATGTCCGCGAAGACCGTCATTCCGATTGGGCGGAAATGATTCCCTTGCCTTCCTTCACCGTGATGAACTGATTTGGTTTGATGTTTGAAATCGAATCCTTTTGGCCGCTGGGCCAGACAATCTCCAGACTTACCGTTTTGCCCTCTTCTGGTTTGCCCAGGCCAAAGGTTAATGGCAATTCGCTTTGGGATAAATAGCTTGAACCCGTTTTGACCATGGCAAAGAGGCGCGTGCCTTTACTGGTTTTGAGCGTCACCTTTGCTCCTATGCCATCTCGGTTCGATCGTGTGCCCACGGTCTTCACGCGCAGCATGTCATTCTGGTTTCCGTGGTCGTTGCGCAGCAACCGCGCAGGCCCATTGTTGGTTGTGATCAACAAATCCAAATCACCGTCATTGTCGAAATCTCCGTAAGCCGCTCCCCGACCCACGACCGGTCGTTGCAAAGCTGGCCCGAGTTTCGTTGTCACTTCTTCAAACTTGTTCCTGCCGAGATTTCGGAAAAGATGAGGTGGCTGCGCATACTTCACATTGGGCTGCACCACACTAATGTCGTCGGAGACGTGCCCATTGACCGCAAGAATGTCCAGCAAGCCATCGAGATCATAGTCAAAGAAAAATGTGCCGAAGGTTAGCGACTGAGTTGACTCGCGCGCGATGCCGGTGACAGGGGCTTCATCTGTAAATAGTCCCGAGCCGTCGTTGTGGTAAAGGGCCATCCCTTCGTTCGTGAAGTTGCCGATCACTAGGCTCTGCCATCCGGAGTTATCGTAATCGGCGGCATCGGTGCCCATCCCAGCGCGCACTGTGCCCGCTTCGCTGTATGCCACGCCGGCTGCCAGTGCAACATCCGTGAATGTGCCATTGTGGTTGTTGTGGTAGAGCTTGTTTGGTTCGGTATCGTTAGAAACGAAGAGATCAAGCCATCCATCGTTGTCATAATCGAGTAACGCAATTCCGAGCGACTTACTGGTGGGATCGTATAGGCCAGCCTTCCTCGTGACGTTCTCAAACGTTCCATCCCCCTTATTGCGGAAGAGCGTCGAGCTCTGGCCTTTGTATCTCTGTGGAGTGCAATAAGACTTGTTCTTATTGTCGAGCGAGCAGTATTGATCTGTCTCCATTGACCAGTCGATGTAATGGGCGACGAACAGATCCAGTTTGCCATCATTGTCGTAATCAAACCATACCGCGCTGGTGGAAAACCCAGGGTCGGCCACGCCCGCTTTAGCGGTCACATCCGCAAACTTGCCATTACCGAGATTGCGGAAAAGATGGTTGGATCCGAGAGCAGTCATGTAGATATCGACGTTGCCGTCGTTGTCATAGTCGCCGATAGCACAACCGAGTCCATACATTTCGACGGCGAGGCCGGCTTGCCGCGTTACATCCGTGAACGTTCCATCATGGTTGTTGTGATAGAGCGCGGGAAAAGACTTGCCGGATTTGTGACCGGGCCAGTCCATCGAATTTATGAGCAGAATGTCCTGCCATCCGTCATTGTCGTAGTCGAGAAAACACGCGCCGCTGCCCATAGTTTCGGGCAAATATTTCTTACCGAAAGCGCCGCTGTTGTGTTTGAAGTGAATGCCTGCCTCGGCCGTTACATCGGTAAATCTGATCGGACCGGAGGGGCGGGAGGGTTTTAGAAGCGAGTCCGGCGACGGCGTAGATTGGGATGCTAAATGCGCTGGGACGGGAGCTTGTATCGCGGGAACGGTTTCAGCCGCCGTTGATTGCTTTTGCTCGCAACTGGTCAATCCAATGAGTGCACTAAGCAGAAGACATACAGCAATTCGGCGGCGTGCTATTAAACGGGGCGTTGAATATTGAGTGCACTTTTTACAAACTATTTTTCCCTGAAAGATCACTGCGCCACCGTCGGGTTCGCTGCGTCGGCGTGCCGTGAATCCTGCCAAATCTCGATCAGCATGGCTGTCGGACCTACCATGAAGAGCGCGTAAAAAGGTGCGTAGACGACCTGGTATAAGCGCAGCACCATTTCCACCAGCGCGACCACGAATACGACCAGGCATTGGCCTCGCTTGGACCGAACGGTAGTTTTTGGATCGGTAATCATGAAGAAAATGAAAAGCTGATACATGGGACCAGTAATCGGTGCGATCTCCGATTGCCACGGGCTTCCGGTCATCACGCTTCGCAAGAGCGCGAAGGCAATAAAGGACACAACATAAATGCCCGTAATGTGAAAGCGCCGGAGACGCCAGATAGTGACCGATCCTAATCCCCAGATGACTACCATCGGCCAAAGATAATTGCCCCACTGGATGCTCAAACTAGCGACCGTTTCCGCTGCTAGAAACAGCATGACGGAGATGCCGAAGTTGGACGGGTTCCAGATATGGCGTCCTTTCACTCGCAACACATATTTGGATGTAATGGAAATCGCACTGCAAAGAGCGTAAGGCCAAAAGGCAGGCGAGCGAACCAGAATGCCAACGCTGATGCCGGTGATGTATGCGCTGGCAGGGTGCACCCATTTGTGGAAGAAAATCCATCCGAGTACGAGTTCGAGCAGGATACTGGTGACAATCGCAAGCAATGTCTTCTGATAGCTTTCGAGAATGCCGAATGACAGGTGGCCGGCCAGAAGAATTAAAGTTATAAGCGCAGGCGCGATATAGCGGTTGTCGAGACTAATAGGTGCCGACCGCTTGGCGGACGCCTGCGGCGGCAGTACTGGCACGGTCGTCTCTTGGCTCACGCGGCCCGTATTCACACGGGCTCCTTGATTTTGTGCAATTGATCCGTGGCAGGGTCATCGATCGTTTGAATCTTGCCCGAGGGCCAGCGAATCACAGCCTTTTCTACATGCGGATTTCTACCCAGGCCGAAATGCAGACGCCGGTCATTTTGTGCGGCAAAACCACTGCCGCCGGAGATTTCTTGTATCTGCTGCTGGTTGTTCCAAAATAGAGTAACCTGAGCGCCGATCGCGCTGCGGTTACTTCCGCGATTGCTACCGGTTCCTTCCAATTCAAATTCGACCCACTGGTTTTCAGGCGCAACCGTATTTTTGTAAAGCAGCAACGGGCCGTTTTGATTGGCGACCACTACGTCCAGAGCGCCACGATTCCATAAATCTACCAGCGCCACCGAACGCCCGTCATACGTATCTGTAGCGCCAACCGCCTGCGCAACATCAACAAACTTCCCAGCTCCGTCGTTGAGCCAGAGTCGCTTAGTTTGATAGCCAGACAGACTGCGCCCTTCGAACGCTGGCCAGTTCTTTGCGTCTCCGATAATCGAACTGTTTCCGCCGGCCACTTTGGAGAAGTCGTACCAGTAACTCCGATTCCGGTCGAGCGAGATATAGCCGTTCGTGAGATAGAGGTCGAGCGTTCCGTCGTTGTTCAAATCGCCAAACTGTGCTCCAAAACTCCATCCGCCAAGCTCCACCCCAAAGTCGCGCGCCAGATTCTGATACTTCAAAGTGTCGCCCGCAGTGCCTTCTTTTGGCATCCACAAGTTATTTCCTTGAATGAGGATGCCATCCTCTGAAATATTCGAAACGTACACAGCGTATTTGCCTTGGTTAAGAATATCGCCAAACGCGGCATTCATGCCGCTCTTGGGGGCGAAGCCGATGCCAGTCTGTTCGCCGACTTCGTGAAAACGATGGCCGTCGTTGAAATAGAGTTCTGACACTCCGTAATCATTCGCAACAAATAAATCAGGATGTCCAGTCCCGCGCAGGTCGGCGGCAGCGGCGGCCAATGCCCAGCGCCGGCTATTGATGCCAACTTTCTCGCTGACTTCTTCAAACTTACCGTCGCCGAGATTGTGGAACAGATACTTTCGTCCACCGTTCTTGGCGTACTCAAAACTGTCGGGCATGATTCTCGTCGTTGTGAGATGCCATAGGTCAATATCTTCGGAATAGTATCCGCCAACGAAGAGGTCGAGGAGTCCGTCGCCGTCGTAATCGAACCAGACGGCTGTGTTCGCGTTGGCCCAAGGCGGCAATCCTGCCTGCTCAGTTACGCGTGTGAAGCCGCGGCCCTGATCGTTGTGAAATAACTCGGGACGTCCCCACTTGATCAGAAACAAGTCCTCGTAGCCGTCATTGTCATAGTCACCCCAAACCGCGCCGGTTGAAACTCCAGTCCCGGGTTGGTTGACGTCTGCAATGCCCATTTCGCCGGCCACGTCTTTGAATGTGCCATCATGCATGTTGCGATAGAGGGCGTTTTTGCTTCCGATGGCGCTATTAGTGACGTAGATATCGGGCCAGCCGTCGCGATCGAAATCGACGATCGACACCGATGCACCCATCGATGCAACTTCCGGCATGATGCGCTCCAACTTGGGATCAAGCTGAGGAGACTGATGAACAAAATTGATGCCCGCAGCGTGCGAGACCTCTTCGAGATAAAAGCCATGGCGAGCCAACGCCGTTTTCGCATCGATCTTCAATCGATCCACTTGATGCCGAGCCGACATCCGCTTGATAACGATCGGAGTCGCCAATAGCGCCATAAAGAAAAGAACGAGAACAATTTTCGCGATGCGATTGCCCGTCATCTGCCGGTTTCATCCCTTAATGCATTCTTGAAAACCTCGGGAGTGACATACCGTGTGTGATAAGTCGTCCAGTCGTCGGGATGGTGCCGGTAGACCCACTCATCTTCAAGGCTACCAGGCCGGGTCGTGTATTCATTCTTGGCGTGGTAGGGCAAAGGCAACACGGTCTTCGAGAAGGTTGAGTTGTAGTCGCCGTCTTTGATCCAGCCGTCGCCAATGATTACGAAGTCGCGCACCCAGCCTGCGGGCGGAGGTGGCTGCTCAGAGAATCGCAGCGACAGTTCATCGCCCGAATTCACGATCACGTAGCGGTCGTCGATGTGGTTGATAAGTTCGCGCACATCGCCATAACGTGTGTAGTAGCCGATGAGGTCTCGCCAACGTTGTTTTGTCCCCTCAATCTGGTTGTAGTCGGGCACTTCGGGCGCACCAGCGCCGACCGGCATGTGCATAACGGAATACCCGCGATAATGCAGATCCGCAACAGTGGGATCTAAAGTTACAGTCTTCAACGGAGCGTCAGGCGCACCCCGCGCCCACTGAATGGCGTCCCAATAAATTTCCAGGTTGGTACGCAGCCGCACACGGCGCGGAGTTCCAGGCCGAAAGACGTCGGTCAGATTGAAGAGAATTGTTTTTTTGCGTCCGGCGGGAAAACCGAGATTGTCCTGAGCCGTAACCCAGCCGCCGTGACCGTCCGGCACTTCGAGGCTCAAGCCGTGAGCGCGCCAGCGATTGCCTTGCGTGATCGCTACATTCACCGACGACTCGGTGTCGTGGATGGAGCCCTGTGCGATTAGATAGAGCGGACCGTTTTTGGGGGCATCTTCGCCGAGATCGATTTCGATGTAATGATCCCGCGTGACCCCCTGGTATTGGCCGCGCCCAAAGCTAGCCACGGCTCTCCCATCCAGTGTGCTAACGATGTCCGTCACGTCTTCGCCGTTGTCATCGATCGCACGGGCGATCTTGTGTGGAGTGGCAACGGTCGTGACGCCGAGCTTCAACGGCGGAATTACGAAACGCTCATCGACAAAGATCTCCGTGCCCGCCAGATGGTCGACCGTCATAAGTGCAAGATAGTCGTAGTAATAGACCTCCCATAACTCGGCAGTAATGCGTAGATCGTAAAAGCCGTCGTGCGGTACGAGTTGATCGCGGCTGATCTTGTACCATTCTCCGGTCGCCGCGATCTGCGCAGAGCCGAGAGTATTGATGCGTAACCCAATTGCGGAGCCCCACGGCACCGCGTCTTTCACAAATTCCATGTGTCTGCCGTTGTATGCGAAGAGAAACGGACATGATGCTTTGAGGCGTTGCTCCGTTACGACTTCCGTATCTGCCTTCACGCCAAACTCGGCGCGGACCGTACCATTCGGCCAGACCACTCGCACCACGTCCGCTTCGGTTTGTTCCCCCAGGCCAAAATGAAGTTGCGGGCCGGTAATCGGTTGCTTCTGGACTAGCAAACCGGAACGAATCTCTATTTCACCGCCAACTCCGAACGGGTTTATGCGCTGGTCGCCTACGGCTTGCACGGCATGAGGACGGACGATTTGCCAGTGATAATTCTTCGCGGTCTGATTGATTGCCTGAACCGGTGTGCCGTCCGGAGAAAGACCAACCAGGTCCAATTTGCCACTACTCCTTAGATCCGCTGCGTCAAAAACCTGACCCAATGAAAACAGCTGCTTTAGCAACGTAAATTTTCCTTGCGCGTCGCCAAGCCAAATAAGCGTAACGTTGGAATTCTTCGCCGAAAGTAAGGAAGCCGGAGATAAGATTAGATCGAGTGCTCCATTGTTATCGAGATCGGCAACGTGCAGACGCACGTCCCCGGCGTGCACATCCGGAACTCGAGCAATCTCGGCCGTCTCCCAGCTCTCGCCCTCGTTCTTATCAGAAATTCGAAGGATCGCGCCGTCGTCTTGCACCGCGAGGAGATCAAGGATGCCGTCATTGTTTGCATCAGCGATCGCAATCGCTTTGACCAACGGCAAACCAGCGGGCAGGGCGCGCTCGCGAAACTGACCTTGCCGCTCATTCATAAAGACGTGAAGCCGTCCTGATCCATCGATTATGGCTGCATCGGGATTGCCGTCGCCGTCGAGATCAGCCCAGGCAAATCCGCGCAGGCCCGAGATGCCATTAAAAGGATGAATGGGCAGAAACGTGCCGTCGCCATTATTTCTGAGCACGAGCGGCGATCCTTCACTCGCGCCTAGCACGATATCGAGATCACCGTCCGCTTCGATGTCAACTGCCCACGCACCGGTATAACGAGCATCGGTTACTGCCTTCGGCAGCTTGGCCTGCGCGGTCACATCCGTAAACGCGCTCGGACTATCCTGCCGGAATAAGCGTACGCCGCCAGCTCCGGCGAGCACGAGGTCGGTTTTGAAGTCGTAGTTGAAGTCGACTTGCAAGACTCCCTCAGGCGAAGGCGGAACACTTGATGATCCACCGGGAAACGGAAGCGTGGCACCAGAGAGCAAATGCACATCGTGGCCGTTGGCTTCGGCAATCACTGGCGCACCGGCGCTGCCGAGCTGGATGGCACCAATCCAGTCCCAGTGACCACTGTTTCCGCTGCCAGCATTCGCGACTGGCTGCGTTACAAAATTGATGGCCAGGTCTGGCGCTGCTGGTTTGAAGTCAGGGGATTGCAATCGCAAGAAATGAGTTACGGGCTGTGCCTCTTCACCAGCTGGCGCCTTAATGAGTGAAAGGCTTTGACGGTATTCCGGAACGCGCATGAGCACATTGCGCAGAAAAGTAGTTCGCGTGGCGGCTGAATGCAGATCTGTTCCGGCCATCGCGGCTTGCACTGATGCCAGTTGCTGTTTCACTTCCGGCGGCCATGTGGAGGATTGAGCCGCAATCTTGCCTACTGCCGATTTTAGTAGGGCGGCATCACCTCGTTTGGCGGCAACACGGGCAAACTCGAGCAAGGCGGCAAGATTGTCCGGTTGTGCGACGAGAATCTTTTCAATCGCCTGCTGGGACTCGGCTTCACTATTGGCATCGCCTTGCCGTTCGATCTCTTCCGCAAGCGCGTAAGCTGCCCGCAGGTTTTTTGGATTAAGATCTACTGCTTTTCGTAGGTCGGCGATCGCTTCCGCGGAACGGCCACGATCAGCTTCAAGAATTCCCAGCAGTTCGTAGATTTGATCATTTTGCGGAGCAAGGTCGCGTGCCTGCTCGAGTCTTTGCTGAGCTACCTCATAGTTTCTTTGGCGCAGCGCCAGCACGCCCCAGTTGGCCCATCCCGCAGGCTCAGCAGGTATGAGTTGGGTTACCTCTGCGAGCTTGCTCTCGGCATGAACGTCATCGCCGACTTGCAGGGCCGCTAAGCCGACATAGAACGCAGAGACCGCATCCACGTAAGCTTTCGAACCTCTTTCAGGTAGCTTTAGGCTGGAATGGCATCCCGAGAGCAGCACTCCAAGGCTTCCGAGAAGCAGCCAGACCAGCACGCGATGAAGACTATCCGATCGCCGATCAGGCAGTGTGAAAACACAGTCACGGCGGCGAAGCGAGTCAACGCGCATTAGAAATCAGCCTCCATCGGAAGACCCGAAGTACGTTTTTGGAAATCAAAGCATCAACTGGCGCAGTCGGTGGTATTCGCGGTTGTACCTGCTACAGCGCCCACTATTGCCGCATTTGTTGCGCGATTTTCTTTCTTCAGTTGCGCGTTCCTGCGCCGCTTTGTCCGCGAAATACCGCGGAACCACAAAAATGCCACGAAGAGAAACGGTAGAAGATATAGCAAAAGGTCCCACCGGCCGAATCCAGGCGGAGTTACCTCGACCTGGCTCGTGGCATCACCACCGCCCTGCGAACTCTCCAGCACAAGATGCACACGCCACAACTCCTGCCGGTCGAACTCGGCCTGAGCGTTGTATTGCACCTGTCCGTGCGACTCCACACGCTGGGCATCGTAAAATTTTTCAGGAAGCCTGTCGGTTACCGGCTGCACCCCGATTTTGATCTTCAGATCATTTGGAAGGGAGGCACCAGGCGCCGGCTCGACGAATACGTAGAAGGCTCCGAGGCCGACATCTGGATGAGTCCAAAGGGCAACTATACAAGGCCCGACTTTCTTATTCTCGACAATGGGAAACGGCGGCCCATTGTGTGCGCTGGCCCGCGTCGACAAAGACAGCAAGAGCACAATCAGAGCCCTGATTAAGACTTCTCCCGAGGTTGTAAGGCGATTCATCATCCTCTTATGTTTATGTCAACGCTATGATAGTTCTCACGATACTTTCTGACATTTTTTGAAAGACAATTCGAAATGGCTTAACCACTCATGAGCGTAGCGCGCATTTCCATCGGCTGAAACATCAGCCACATCGACGCGAGCCAAAGCACCAGGCAAACCGCTGCCCATGGAACGAACGCCCGCAGTGGTTTCTCCGGGGAATCGTCCTCTGCCAAACTATGAACCACCAGCAGCGACCCGGCAAATCCAAGCGCCAGAAATCCAATCTCTACGACCTGCACGATGTTGCTCGGTATGCCGGTCAGAGTCCAACGCGGTTGCCCTAAAATCGGCCAGCCTAAATTCGCAAGGGCGTTTTGACTTACTGGAATCACCGTGTAGAGCCCCGTCAGGAAATGAAAAGAATAGTGGGCCAGCCACATACCAAAGCCCAGAGGAACTAGACCATAGGTATATCTAACTGCGAGCGGCAACAGGGCGCGTTCTTCGCCGGCCGTTGTTCCGTTGGTCAATGTTCTGCTGATCCCGATGCTGGTCAGCCACGCTGCCGTCCCCAAGAGCAGAACCGGCTCCACGATCAGGAAGGCGGCGAAGATCACTCCGAGCACGGGCGTCTCGTGATTCACATGCAATATTTGTCCGAGCCAACGTTCAACCGCGTAGACGGGACTGACCATGCCAAACGCATTCAGCAGCGCGCCAAACGTAAATACGATCACTAAAGCTGCCAAGTCCTTGCGGCGCGAGAAGTAGCCAATTCCCGACCGGATTGGATCGATCATCAATTCACTGGCCGGCATCCGGCTCAAGATGCCGATGTTGTCGTGTGGGCAGGCATGGACGCAGTCGAGGCAGAACGTGCAGTCCATATTGCCAACCTTGCGGGGCTGGAACAGGGCCAACTCGCAGCCGCGAATCGTCACCAGATCCGAGACCGGCTCACGCCTACCACGGATGCAATCCTTGGTGTGGCAACTGGTGCATACGTCTTGGTCGCGGACTTTCACTTCCAGCGGCGAAAGTGTGGAGGCCACAAAGTTAAACTGTCCGATCGGACAGACGAATTTACAAAACGAGGCGTGCTTGAAGAATCCGTCAACTGCAACCACTGTCAGAAAGTAGGCCACAATCAGCAACGCCGTCCACCACGGCGAAGACCATAGATCGAATAACTCGTAAGTAAAGAGGATCAGCACGAAGAGACCAACCGAAAGCCATTTATTGCGTAATGCCCGCGGCCAGTCGAATCGTGGCTTAAAGATCCGTCGCGCGAGCTGACGCACCAGCATGAAAGGACAAGCAAGACAAAAAAAATTCCCTGCGCAAAGCAAGATCAATACCAGGACGCCGCGAAAGTGAAGCCAGCTCAGGGTCGTCGCTAGATTCTTTGGCGCCAGCGTTGGCCCGAACAATCCATGGAGGATCATTATTAGGCTGAGGATGAGCAGTGGAGCTTGGAGCACCGGCCGCGCATAACGCCAGCGCAATAGATGACCTATCCCGGGGATGCGCATCAAATCGAACGGAAGCGAATCAGGATTTTCCAGAAGCGGTATGGATGACGGATTCAACAGCTTGCCTAATTCGGTCGGACGCCCTTTACGTCGATCTGTTGTTCCAACCTCTTTCCGCTGGGTAGCGTGACATGGAGGAGCATAACCCAGTCGCCCGCCATTTCAAATGTGAGACGGGCTTGGTAGCGCCCGGATTCTGCTTCTTTCGCCTCTGCGAACTGAGGACTCATGCCTGCGTGCGACATGTCAGCCTCAATCGTAATGTGCGCTCCCGTAACTGGCCTAGCTGCTGCATCGGCCAACTTGAAAGTGACCGCTTCCAAGCCGACTCGAGGTGGTTCGGGAGAAAATTCGTGCTCGATTACGACCGAAGGTGCCGGCTCGACCGGCTTCGAGCAGCCACCTGTCAGCAAAATCGCAGCGCACGCAAGCTCGGATACAACTGAGACGCGGCAAAACACTTTTCGATCAGGCTGCTTTAGCCAAGTCGTGGCGGCCCCACTCGCATGTGCAATTTATGTTACCGTGCTCACCCTCCGGCGGGAACATGTGAAAGTACATGCCGATCACCATCGGGATGAACACAATTGTGTTGTAAAAAAGATGGAGCTCAACCCGCGGGAAGACAAGCTGCAGGATGCTGCAAGGCACCGGCTTACCCCAAAAATTGTGGTGAAACGTGGCCTGCCAGATAAGCAGGAAATGTTCGATGTGATGCCAGAACTGAATCCAGAACGCGATCATCCACCAGGTATGCGCACGCCCGGTAAAGCCCTTGCGCAGAACCCAAATACCGATAAGCATGACCAAGGCATAGCCATAGTGCAACGTTTCTGTCTGGATCAGCCAGGGGTACCACAAACCAAGCAGTCCCAAAGCCTTCGGGCGAGGCCATCCCATGACATAAATCTGATAAGCCTGGACGAGATGCTCTGCCCAATGTCCTAGCACGATCACCATAAAGATCTGCAACGCGCGCTCATGCCATCGCGTGTTGAGCTTCTCGTAAAAGCCGGGTTTCGTCCCTGGCGCAACGTGAATGTTAGGAACCGCAGGATTCGAAACCGCCATAACTGTCCTTCCTGAGCCGAGATCGCCTCGAAGCATGACAACGATCCCACCGCTACCATTTTCGGTCAATAATAGAATTGTATTAGCCGTCAGGGTGCAGAAAACAGCGGCAGCTATCCTCTAATTTCGCGGAGCACTTTCTGCTAAAACTAGGCTGCCTCGTCCGTGATAATTGAAGTAGGATCTCGGTTTAGGACCAGAGGCAAGCCGCATCTGACAGTTTTTTGGGCCTATCGAGGACTTCCGTCACAATGAAGTAGTGCTTGATGGTGTGAGCTATGCTGAATCTGCTACTTCCAAAATGTTTCAGAGCGAAACGCCTCGCTTCCAGGGAATAAAATCATCCTGGCCCAGCGATTCCGCCTTCGTTCGAGCTTCGCCACTCGCCACTCGAACTACCAGCTCGAGAATCGTCTCTGCCATTTGGTCGATCGTCTTTTCGCCGGAGATGATATCGCCGGTATCGATATCAATGATGTCCTGCATCCGCTCTGCCAGATCGGAGTTGGTAGAGATTTTGAGCACGGGCGCAATCGGGTTCCCGGTTGGCGTACCCAATCCAGTTGTAAACAAAACCACGTTGGCGCCGGCGCCCACCTGCGCGGTGACGCATTCCACGTCATTCCCAGGAGTGCAAAGTAGATGCAATCCCGATCCGGCGGAGTACTCGGGGTAGTCAAGCACGGCATTGACCGGAGAAGTCCCGCCTTTTCTCGCCGCGCCGGCGGACTTCATGGCATCGGTCACAAGTCCGTCGCGGATATTTCCGGGAGAAGGATTCATATCAAAACCGGATCGAACCGCTTTTGCTCGGGCTGCATAATCGCGCATCAGTTGGATGAACCGGTCAGCGACATCTTTATTGATGCTGCGATCGATCAGGCCCTGCTCGACGCCGCAGAGTTCGGGGAACTCCGAGAGAATCGTACGTCCACCCAATGCCGCCAACATGTCGGAGAGATAGCCTATGGACGGATTGGCCGAGATGCCGGAGAATCCGTCGGATCCTCCGCACTTTAAACCTACGCATAGGCGTGAAAGCGGCACCGGAGTTCGCCGGGCCTTGTTGGCTTCCACCAATCCAAGGAAAGTGGCTTGGATTGCCTGGGAAAGCATTTTGAATTCGGAGCCACTCTGTTGCTGCTCAAACATTAGAAGTGGTTTGTGGAATGCTGGGGCGCGTTTGCTGATCTGCTCTCGGAGAATGCCCATCTGCGCGTTCTGACAGCCGAGACTGAGGACAGTCACTCCAGCGACGTTGGGATGATGGATGTATCCGGCTAGCAAACCGCAAAGATTGTTGGAGTCTTCGCGAGTTCCTCCACACCCGCCTTCATGCATCAAAAACTTGACGCCGTCAAGATTTTCGAAGACTCTATTCTCGAAATGGCGCGCGGGGGGAAGCGGACTATGAGTCGCCGTGTGAGTCTCGATTTTGCTTAGCGCGCCTTCACGATAAAGCCTGACCAGATCCGCTACCTGTTGACGATAAACCTTCGGCGGAGCGAGGCCAAGTTCTTCCTCAAAGGCCTGTTTCAGTACATCAATATTCCGGTTTTCGCAGAAGACCAGCGGCACAACTAGCCAGTAGTTCCTCGTCCCCACTTGGCCGTCTGCTCGCTCAAATCCGAGGAAGGTGCGCTGCCACCAGCGATCTACGTTGGGTGGAGTCCACTCGTATTGGCCTGACTTCTCATGGTAGGCAGCCGCATGGTGACTGACGTTGCGCGTTGTCAGAGCCTCCCCTCTGCGAATGATTTGCCGCGCCTTTCCGACTAGAACGCCGTACATGATCACGTCACTGTTGGCCGCAAGATCCTCGGTGGAAAATTTGTGTTTGGCTTGGACGTCGGTGGCCAGGACGTAGGACTGGTCGGCAAAATTGACGCGTTCTCCCTGATACAAATTTTGCAGTGCAACCAGGACATTGTCTCTTGGATCGAGTTGCAGCACCGCGCTTTTCATCTTGAGCTCGTCCTTAATTAGAAGCAGCTTCTATATTTCAGTCAAGCTATGGCGCCTGGCTACTGGGCCGTGGGGTCCCAGCCATCGAGAAAAGTCTTGGTCTCAAACTGAGCAGCCTCGGCATCGGTTAGAAGTTTGGTGTGGGGATCACGTTCGCCGGAGCGTGCTCCCGGACCCGTGGAGTTGAACTCGGCATAGTAAACAGTTTCGATGGAGTGCGTCTCGCCGGGATGCCACTCGCGCCAGCCTGCGGGAAGAATGTGAGCTCCTATCTCTGTGTTGAGAAAAATAACTTTGGCGTAAGGCCGCCAGGGTCGTCCGAGCCAGACATTCGCAACATCAGGCGCAGCTGTCAGAGTGCAGTGGTTGAATACAAAGCCACTGTCCTCCATGGGATAGTGCTTGGACTGGGCCGTGAGGAATCCTTCTGAATGCGAAGTGCTGTGAATCTCGCAATGGTCAAATACTGCTTTGCTGTCGCCGAAGATGAAGTCGACGTTGCCCTCAATGTAGCAGTGAGTAAAGTATTGGCGCGTTGGGATGCAGGGCTCGCCATCAGGAGCGCAGTTCCGGCTGCCAGCGTATAGAGTGTCCTGATTACCGAGGAAGCGAACATTGCTGAAAACAGCTTTGTCAGCTGCGATCAGTACGGCTAGCGCCTGCGATCCGACGGGAACCTGGTTGTGCGTGGCGTTCCAGTCGTTGGCGAAGGTGAGGTTTTCGGCGCGGAAGCTGTCTCCGCGTATCTCGGCGGTGGCTGAGTGAAGTGTGCCACCGGAAGTCCCAGCGCTCTTATTGAAGATGATGACGGTCTTGGAGGCGTCAGTGTTGCTGCCACGGAGTTCGATGTTTGGCTTGGTGATTGAGATGGATTCGCGATAGGTCCCAGGTGCAATCAGCAACATCGCGCCGTTGGCAGGGGCAGCGTCGAGCGCCTTCTGGATGGAATAGAAATCTCCCGTGCCATCCGCTGCAACGTAGAGCGTGTTATCGACAGGAGGCGCGGCGGTGGCGGATTTTGGGGCAGTTGGATTTGCTGGGTAATCTTCGAAACGCGCCTCGCACTCGACGGGCTTGCCCGCAGTGCTGCCTGGTTGCTGTGTGATGGTCACATTGTCTTTATCGCTGAGTTCTCCGGCAGCGACGAGATTGCCGAGCCGCGGACCCAGTGTGATGTCAGCGTTCGAGGCATGGATAGCGGCTGCTGGCAGCCCGTCCGCAAAGACATTGTCCAGCGTCACTCCCAGCTTGTGATTCGTGTCAAAGCCTTCGAGGGTGACCTCTCCGGATGTTATGACGCGGACGTCTTTGAACATGATGTCACGGTAGACAGGTAGCAGTTCGCCGGGGAAGGTTGTGTAGTGCGGCGTGAGAATGATGGGATTCTTGACATGGCGGATACAGACGTCGTCGTAGATGACATCATGTACAAGACCGCCTCGGCTCGGATCGCTTTTGATGCGAATCCCGTTGTCCGCGCCGTCGATGGTGAGGTCCGAGACACGAATCGCGCTGACGCCGCCGCTGGTTTCACTGCCGATCGACATACCGTGTCCGGAGTAGAAGTGATCGTGCGCAATGGTGATGTGGGATGACCCACCGGCCTTTCCTCCTTTGATAGCGACGTTATCGTCTCCGGTACGGATGTAGGAGTGGAGGACGGAGACGTCGCTTGAAGCAGAGGGATCGATGCCGTCCGTGTTACGAGCCGTGGCGGGTGTGTCGATTTTCACGCCCCAAGCCGTGAAGCCATTTGTCTTCTCGATCGCTACGTGAAAGTTGGGAGAGTTGCGCAGAGTGATGCGATAGAGGATGAAATCGTCCGACTCGCGAACGATTAGAATGCGAGTGCAGTTCTGTTTCGAATCATTGATCTTGGCGACGTGAGCGAGGTCCCACCAGGAAGTCTTCTGTCCTAGTAGCATTTCGCCGCCACGACCGTCGATGGCCCCGTCGCCCATGATGGCGCTATGCGGTGCGTGGTCGGCGAGGATGAAAGGTCTGCATCCATGGCCGTTCTGATCGACAACGCCGCAACTGCCGGGGGCTACGTCGTAGTCACGTGGATTGCGCGAAGCATACAGCACGGTATTTGCCTCGATGAGCAGGGTGACGCCGGGCTGAAGATGGAAAGGCGCGGCTAGAAAAACATTCCGATCGCCAGAGCCATGGAGTTCTACCGCTTTACCGCTGCCGCATTGATCGATCGCCTTCTGGATGCGTTCAGTATCCATACGGCGCTCGTCCGCGTCGGACAGTAGACCGTGCGGAGCAGAAAGACTTGCGTCGAGCGTCGTGCAAACTGGCGGGATGTGCGGTTCGAGCACGGCGCGCCTGTCTTGCGCGAGAAGACTTGCGCACAGTGCCAAGACAATGGCAATCCCATGCGCGCAGTAGCACAACCGGGAAGATTGTCGACGAGGGAATCGTTCAAGAGAAAACACAGGAAGCATCCTTGTCGGTCCGCATCAGTGGTCATACCACATCCTGAAGAAGGCAGTCAATCGATGTTGATTAAGCCGATGTTTTATGATGTCTTGGAAGTATCAGAATCATTCTGAAAAGACGAGGTCAGACCACTAATTTGCCGTTCGTCCGTTTTCTTGCAGGTTTACGCTTGCGCGACGCGATGCGCTCCTCGTCGTCTTGCGCATCTTTGGCGCGTGCTATATGGAGTTCCATCAGCCTGTGCGCTTCGGCGGGATTTCGCTTGCGGATGGCGCGATAGATCGCGCGATGGACGTCGGCGGAATCTTTGAGCGAGGTGCTGAGGCCAACTGTTTTGCGACGCCCATCGTACAGTGCAGAGGTTATGGTCTCCATCAGGGAGGCGAGGATGGGATTGCCCGAGGCTTCGGCAATGGTGCGATGAAAGCGGACGTCGTGAATAAGATATTCCTCGGGATCGTCAATAGTGGCATACATCTCGGCGACCTCTTCGGCGAGCAAGGTGAAGTGTTCTTCCTTACCCCGTTCGGCGGCAAGCGCGGCCATTTTGCTTTCTAGCAGAAGGCGGGCTTCAAACATCTGCCAGGATTTAAAACCGTGCAGAACGCCGAGTAGTCCAAGAGATGACCGGCCAATTTCCGGCGGGCCTTGAGCAATGAATGTGCCAACGCCGTGGCGCACCTTCATGATTCCCATGGCGGCCATGTATCCGATGCCGGTTCTGAGGCTGGCCCGGCTGATTTTTAGTTTCTGCGCGAACTCACGCTCAGGCGGAATCTTTTCACCCGGCTTGAGGGTGCCGTCTTCGATCATGGCACGAATGTGGTTGACCACCTGCATGGTCAGGTGGGACTCGGAATCGCGTGTGGTTTCTATTTGTGCAGGTTTCACGATTTAAACTCCGGTCAAGTTGAAATCAACATCTCGCTCGTCAGATTAGCACCGGACGAGGCGGTTGCGCCAGATTTGTCATTAATGGTGCAATTGCTAGAGTGATGCGACTCCTTGAGAACAATGGTGCGCGCCTAGAGAGGTATTGACGGTAAGTCGAACCGCTGCGCGAGTTGTGTCTTCTGTGGCACTGTCTTTCGCTCCGCATGCACTTTTTTTTCTTGACAAGTGTTCGCTTAAACCACTATACCAGTTCACGCAGACCAAGTGGTCTGACCTCTTACGCTCGACGGTCTAGAGCCCAGGTTGTGAGGCATCCAATGACGTTCCGCAAGATTAAAGCCAGGACCATGTTCGTCCTGCTCGCCACTCTGATGCTGTTACTAGGCACGTCTGCTTTCGCTCAGCTCTCAGGTAAGGGCGAAATTGTAGGCAGCGTCACCGATCCTGCCGGCGCCGTCGTTTCGGACGCAACTGTGGTCGCTACCTCGACGACCCGCGGCACCAAGGTCACTACCAAGACGACATCAGCCGGCGATTATGCGCTCTCCCCGCTCGATGCCGACACCTATACTGTCACCGTCACGGCCAAAGGCTTCAAGACAACGACTCAGCCGAACGTTGTCGTTAACGCACTCGAGATTGCGACGGTCGACATCGGCCTGGCCCTTGGCACCGAGAGCGAGATCGTCACTGTCACCGAAGAGGTCGAGCAAATCCAGACCAGCAACGCCACGCTCGGCGCGACCATGGCGCAAGAGACCTACTCCGAGTTGCCAATCGCGATGGGCGCTGGCGGTGCACCAGACCAGCGACGCGCCAGTGACTATGTGCTGCTGATGCCCGGCGTCCAAAACAATGAGACCAACAACAACGTGACCGACAATACCGGCCCCATCGACGGTTCCGGCAGCAAAGGCGGCGCATCCTCCGTTTACATCGAGGGCATCCCCTTCTTCAACGTCTCCCAGGAGGGTGACAATCGCTTCATCTGGACCGCCATATCCGTCGATGCGGTCAACGAATTACAGGTGCAAACCTCCGGCTATCCGGCTATTTACGAAGGGCAGGGCGTACAGAATTTCGATCTCAAGCGCGGAACCAACGCGCTTCACGGTGCGTTGTATGAATACTTCCGCAACACTGCGCTCGACACATGGGGCTTTTATGCGCCGGCGCTGATCAATCCCGCCACCGGTACTGCGACTAAACCTGCCGAGCATATGAACGAATACGGCATCGTGCTCGGCGGTCCGGTTATTAAGAACAAGCTCTTCTTCTTCGGCAACTATGACGGCTACCGCTACGCCAAGGGGCCAGTCCCGACCTTGCAGACCTATCCCACGTTGGCCGAGAGGTCCGGCGACTTCAGCGCATTTCTGACGTTGCCGACGCCGGTGCTGATCTTTGATCCCTCCACCGGATCTAACGCAGCGACACGCACGCAGTTCATGGGCTGCAACGGCACTCAGCCGAATGTCATTTGTCCTACCGAGTTCTCCAGTGTAGCGTCGGCGATGAATGCGTTGCTGCCGCCCGCCAGCATGTATGCCAATCAGGATCCGAGTAACAATTTTCTCGCCGGGCTGCCATTTGGGCTAAGCAACTTCACGGCGACCGGCCGCGTTGACTATTCCATAAACGATAAGCACAGCATGTCGATTGTCATCGCAGCCGGCCGTCAGGCATCCGTCGGTCCGGCGGCGCAAACTACGACGGGCAGAAATAACGGACCACTACCGTTCAACTACGGCCAGGCATATGCACCGAAGACGAAGACCGACATCTTCGAAGATACTTACGCCATCAATGCGCACATGGTGAATCAGTTCAAGTTCGGTTTTGCCCGGTACTACAGCCCCTCCTTCAATCTTGGTGTCAACCCAGCTTGGGCCGCGACGACGCTAGGAATCACGGGTGTGCCCGCCGGGCAGGCTTCCACGTCTTTTCCCGAGGTCACTTTCGCCGGCACCGATGCACCCACTCAGTGGGGTGGCAACGTCGGAGGCCTGAAAATCTCCAACGCGTACTATGTTATCGACAACTACCAGTGGGATTTCGGCAAGCACCTGCTTACATTTGGAACTCAGGTTGCTTGGCTCCAATATCAATACACTCTCGATACCGGCGCCAGCAGTCCATTGACACTCGCGGCCGCTACTTCTGAGACTGCCGGTTATACCTCGGGAACCACTATCAATACCGGTGAAGGCCTGGCTTATGCCAGTTTTCTGGTTGGCCAGATCGACGCCGGCAGCCTGACGCAGAACGCAGTTCAGGAAACGGGTGCCCGCTTCCGTCCGATATCGCCGTATGTTCAGGACGATTGGAAGGTCTCCCGTAAGTTGACGCTGAATCTTGGCCTCCGTTACGACTTCTTTCCAACCTACACAGAAGCCCATAACGTGCTCTCGTTCTTCAATCCCAACGGGATCAACGCAGCTGGCACAGCTGGCACTCTCCTGTTTGCTGGCAATGGAACGAATACCTGCAACTGCAGCACGCCGGTAAACAACTACAAGAAACAATTCGGGCCTCGCCTCGGCCTCGCCTACCAGGTTCTTCCTAAGACGGTCTTCCGGGCCAGCTGGGGAGTTATGTATACACACGGAAACGGCGTTGCCGGCAGTTCTGTCTCGCAGAACGGAACGGGCATTCTCGGCTTCCAGGCCTCACCGAAAACGTCTTCGACCAACGGCGTTGCGGAATACGATCTGGATCAGCCCTATCCTTCATACGCTCCACCGGCAGGAGTGGCCTCTGGTCCCAACTATCCGGTAGGATACTCGACGGTCTCGCCTTACACGGGCTCGCCACAGAGTGTGGCCTACGGCGATCCTTATTATGGCGGCCGTGCGCCGCAATATATCGACTGGAATGCGGGCTTCCAGCAGCAAGTCACGCAGAACATGGTTTTAGGTATCAGCTATGTCGGGTCGCAGGGACACTTTGAAAGCCCCGACAGCAGCACTGCGCGCGGCCAGTGGATCAATCAGCTCTCCCCCCAGTACCTGTTTCTTGGATCGATCCTTGGGACTGACGTCAAGAATCTGACTCCGGCGCAGCAGACCACATTGACTGACGCGGGAATCACTCTCCCTCCCAATTTCACCCCAAACCAAACGGTCGCGCAGGCACTGGTGCCGTTTCCAAATTTCAAGAGCATCGCTGACACTTATGGGAACGTTGCCAACTCCAACTACAACTCTTTGCAAGTCTCGGTGACGCAGCGGGCTTACAAAGGGTTAACCTTCATGTTCGATTACATCTGGTCGAAGGCGATCGACGATGGAGGGACGTATCGCTCCGGCTATGCGATCCCAGCGGCTTACTCAACTGATGGCAAGGCGTGGCCGGTGGATCGTATCGAGCGTGGCGTCTCGACCACTAACCAGCCCCATCACGTTATCGCTACTGGAGTCTGGTCGCTTCCCTTCGGCGCACAAGGGCTGGGCAGTGGAAACAGCGTTGTCCGCGCGCTCGCCAGCAACTTTAAATTTTCCGGGATCCTGCAGATCTACTCCGGTTCGCCTCTGGCCATTACCGGCTCCTCCTGCCAAGTCAATCCCGCTCAGAGCACCTGCAACCCAACGGTTGCACCTGGCTTCACGGGGCCGGGACGGATCAACGGCAAATGGGGCGACGGTGCCACACCAACCAGTTCCCCAAGCTATCTCAATGCCGCTGCCTTTGTTCCCATTTCAACTCTCACGGCGGCCGGATCGCCCTATGCTTACACATTTGGCGATGCCGCGCGCACCGCTCCGTTCGGCATGTATGGACCGGGCAACTATGATATCGACATTAGTTTGCGCAGGACCTTCGGTTTGACCGAGCGTGCCCATCTGACCTTCGAAGGAGACCTCTACAACCTGACCAATCACACCGACTTCCTCGTAGGGGGCACAGCTTTTGGCAGCTCCAACTTCGGTACGGTCAGTGGTCAGGCGAATACCTCGCGTGATGCTCAGCTGTCTCTACGTTTAGAATTCTAGGTGCGTTATAAACCAAGCCAAGAAGACAGTGACTTAATGGGACATCCAGCGCTCGACCTTAATTCAAAAACCGCAGTTGTCATCGGCGGAACCTCGGGCATCGGCCTGGCGCTCGCAAAGGGCCTGGCGGCGGCCGGTGCTAATGTCATTCCGTCGGGCCGCCGCCGCGATCTGGTCGAATCTGTTGCTTCCGATATCAAGAAAACAGGCAGGGGCTCACTCGCTCTCACCTGCAATGTTGCCGACCGCTCGAGCCTGCAAGCACTCTTGGAAGCGGCCTGTGCGGAGTTCGGCAAGGTTGATATTCTTGTAAACTGCGCAGGAATCACACAGCGTACTCCTATTCTCCATATGAATGAGAGCGATTGGAACGCGATTTTGGAAACGAACCTGAATGGCACGCTCCGCGCCTGTCAGGTTTTTGGATCTCACATGATCGGGCGCCAGTATGGAAGGATCATCAACATTGCCTCACTTTCGTCTTTCGTCGCTATCTACGAGGTTGCTGCCTATGCCGCAAGCAAAGCAGGCGTTGCTTCTCTGACGAAGTCCCTGGCTATCGAGTGGGCGCGACATGGAGTGTGCGTGAATGCCCTGGTGCCCGGCGTTTTCCGCACCGATCTGAATGCGGCTCTGTTGGATGGGACGCCGCGTGGGCAGGAGTTCCTGATGCGCACTCCCATGGCGCGATTCGGCAAGACCGAGGAACTGGTCGGCGCTGCCGTATTTCTAGCCTCCGACGCGGCAAGTTTCGTAACCGGCCATTTGCTTGTAGTCGATGGCGGCTTCCTCGCGAGCGGAGTGAATAGTTAATCGTGTTTAAATTGTTGACAGTGTCTCGACCATGGACAGCGTCCGACCATGCTGATCTGAACGTGCCTCAGGTTTCTTATGAATCTCCCGTCCGTCTCGAGACCCGGATCTGAATCCCAGTCAGAATTAAATCAGCCGGAAGTAAGAAAGAGCGCTGCTGCGCAACTTGCTCACCATTTCGGACGCTTCCGGTGGATCATTTGCACAATTCTTCTACTCGGCGTGATGAAGAATTATATGGATCGCCAGGTCATCGGCGTCCTAAAAACGACCCTGCAACATGATTTAGGTTGGAGCGAAATCGATTACGGGAATCTGGTATTCGCTTTTCAGGCTGCCTACGCGCTGGGGATGGTGCTTGTCGGGCGATTTATCGATCGAGTCGGAACACGGCTAGGGTACGCGCTAGCAATGGCCTTTTGGAGCTTGGCTTCGCTTGCTCATGGTATGGCGAGTTCATTCGCGAGTTTTCTCGTGGCTCGCTTCGCGCTGGGGCTTGGGGAGTCAGCGGTATTTCCAGCCAGCATGAAAGCAATCTCGGAGTGGTTCCCGAATAAAGAGCGCGCGCTGGCAACGGGTATTTTTAATGCTGGGACGAATCTCGGCGCCATCGCTACGCCTTTGCTCGTTCCTTGGATTGCGGTGCATTGGGGCTGGCGCGCCGCGTTTTTCCTGCTTGGAAGCATCGGATTTGTATGGCTGGCACTGTGGCTTTGGGTTTATCGCCGGCCGCAGGAGCATTCATTCTGCTCACCCGCCGAGTTCGAATACATAAGCAGCGATAGTGTTTCGCCGCCGCTTGACGAAAAGCTGATCGGCGTAAAGAAGATCGACAAAAAAAAGATCGACTCAAAAGAGACAAGAGTAAGTTGGTGGAAGCTGCTTGCTCATCGCCAGACCTGGGCCTTCGTGCTGGCAAAATTCATTACCGATCCGATCTGGTGGTTCTATTTATTCTGGATCCCGGATTTTCTCCAGCGGGAGCATGGGCTCGATCTGCTGCACATCGGGCTGCCAATCGTTGTGATTTACTTGATCGCGGATGCGGGTAGCGTGGCCGGAGGGTGGGCCTCTTCGTCCTTGATTCGCCGCGGTAAAACCGTGAATGCAAGCCGAAAAATAGCGATGATGATTTGTGCAGTCTGTGTCACGCCCATTGTCTTCGCTCCCAAGATTGCATCGATGTGGGGAGCAGTCCTGGTGATCGGACTCGCGGCCGCTGCGCACCAAGGTTTTTCCTGCAACCTGTTCACCTTGTCATCCGATATGTTTCCGACGACCGTGGTTGCCTCCGTCGTAGGAATCGGTGGCATGGCTGGCGCTGTAGGAGGAATGCTCATCGCAAAAATCGTCTCCTACTTTCTACAGCGAACACATAGCTATGCAGTACCATTCATTCTCGCGGGCTCAGCGTATCTGATTGCCTTGGCTATCATCCAAGGTCTGGCCCCGAAACTTAAACCGGTAGAGTTGGGCGCGGCCGAAATATAGTTATGAATATAGTTGTGGCAGGGAAAGTTTTGTTCCGGAAGGGCGAAAGTGGATAAAGGACACGCAGCAGCCAGCCTTACCATTAAATCTGGAGACCAGTGTCGCTGGGATCTGGTGAGTCTGGGCGAAGTGATGCTTCGATTTGATCCGGGAGACAATCGCATATGGACCACGCGGAACTTCGAAGTCTCCGAAGGGGGAGGAGAATATAACGTCGCGCGCGGTCTAAAAAGATGCTTTGGTCTGAATAGCGCGATTGTTACTGCTATCGTCGATAATCCTGTTGGCAGATTGCTGCAAGATCTCATCTATCAAGGCGGTGTAGATCAGTCATTGATCCGTTGGGCTAACTTCGATGGAGTGGGCCGCACGGCGCGAAACGGTTTGAATTTCACCGAGCGTGGGTTTGGTGTCCGCCCGGCCTTGGGCTGCTCTGACCGCGGGCACACAGCAGTTTCACAGTTGAAGCCCGGCGACATTGATTGGGACGAAATCTTCGGCAAGCACGGCTCACGGTGGTTCCATACAGGCGGCATTTTTTGCGCGTTGTCGGAGACAACGCCCGACGTGGCTGTCGAGGCGATGAAAGCGGCCCGGAAGAATGGAACGGTAATCTCCTACGATCTAAATTACCGCGACTCTCTGTGGAAGGCGATTGGCGGGAAAAAGCGCGCCCAGGAAGTGAATCGGCGCGTGGCTCCGCTGGTTGACGTCATGCTTGGTAACGAGGAAGACTTCTCCGCCGCTCTAGGTTTTCAGGTCCCAGGCCTGGATGAGCAGATCTCGAACATCGAAACCGAAGCATTCAAGAAGATGATTGAGATGGTAGTGAAGGAATTTCCTTTTGCGGTGATCGCCACTACGCTTCGCAAAGCGAAAACCGCGACATTGAACGATTGGGGCGCAATCTGCTATGCCGATCGTAATTTTTATGAGGCGAAATATCGGGAGAATCTGGAGATCTTCGATCGCGTAGGTGGTGGAGATTCATTTGCCTCCGGGCTTATCTACGGTTTTCTTACGGGCCAGGGACCACAATGGGCAGTTGAATGTGGTGCAGCGCATGGTGCTCTGGCGATGACTACGCCGGGCGACACGACCATGGCGACCTTACAGGAAGTGTTGCAGGTCATGCGAGGAAAAGGCGCACGCATCGCTCGCTGAAAGCAGAAACTAGAACTTTATGACGAGACAGGAAGTTGCGAACCGGATTACGGAGGTCGGCATTGTGCCGGTGGTCCGGGCAGCATCCTCCAAACAGGCGATGCGAGCTGCGGAGGCAGTCTGCGCGGGCGGAATTCCAATCGTGGAAGTTACGATGACGGTCCCAGGTGCGATCGAAGTGATCGCTCATCTGAACAAGAGCATGGGTTCCGAACTATTGATCGGAGCCGGAACGGTGCTCGATGCTGCGACAGCGAAGCGTTGCATTGACGCGGGTGCTGAATTCATTGTGAGTCCAGGATTCGATTTCGAAACCGTGAAATTTGCGAAACAAGCCGGCAAATTAATCATGGCCGGCGCGCTTACGCCAACCGAGGTGATTGCTGCCTGGAAGGCTGGCAGCGACTTCGTGAAAATCTTTCCTTGTGGAACGGTGGGCGGCGCGAAATATATCAAGGCTCTAAAAGCGCCCTTGCCGCAAATTCCGATGGTTCCGACCGGCGGCGTGAATCTGCATACAGCGGCTGATTTCATTCTGGCCGGAGCGGTTGCTCTCGGTATCGGAGGCGAACTGGTGTCGGCTTCGGCGCTCGAGTCCGGCGATACAGCATCGATCGTTGAAGCGGCTCAGGAATTTGTCGCAATCGTGCGCAATGCACGCGTGCAGGTTAGCTCGCCCAATAACTTGCAGAATAAATAATGGAGATAGTCGTTGAACTTCATCACGGATAACTTTTTGCTCTATTCAAAGACGGCGCGCCGGCTCTATCAAAACTATGCCGAATCGCAGCCTATTCTCGACTACCATTCGCACCTGCCAGCGTGTGACATTGCGAAAGACCGTCGCTTCCACAACCTCTTCGAGATTGCGCTTGAAGGAGATCATTACAAATGGCGAGCCATGCGGGCGAATGGCGTCTCCGAACGCTACTGCACAGGTGACGCCTCGCCGAAGGATAAATTTCTAGCTTGGGCGCGCACCGTGCCCTACACCATCCGAAATCCACTTTATCACTGGACGCACCTGGAACTGAAGCGCTACTTCGGCATTGATGACTTGCTGGACGATCGAACCGCGGAAGCGATTTGGGAACGTACGAGTGCGATGCTCTCGGATAGCGACGACCTCGGAGCTCGCAGCATTCTGCGAAAGTTTAAGGTAAGAATTCTCTGCACCAGCGACGATCCCTGTGACACTCTCGACGATCACTTGACGGTGAACAACGGCAATTGCGGATTTCGCATGTATCCGACATTCCGCCCAGATCGGTCGCTTCAGATCTCGACACCCGGTGCTTTCAATTCTTGGGTCAAAAGGCTGGAGGCTGTCAGCAGCATCGATATATCCGATTTTGCTGCATTCTTGCATGCTCTGGAAAATCGACACAAGTTCTTTCATGAAAGCGGCTGCCGGCTATCCGATCATGGATTGCCGCACTGCTATGCGAGTCCTTGCAATGAAGCGGGTGCGGCTGCGATCTTTGCCAAGGTGCGGTCTGGTATCGTCGCGATCCCCACAGAGCAGGAGGAATTTGCCTCATTCATGATGCTGTTCTACGGACATCTGGACTCGGCGAAGAACTGGACGAAGCAATTACATCTGGGCGCATTGCGCAACGTGAACACGCGACGCCAGCACGAACTCGGCGCCGACACAGGATTCGATTCGATTGGCGACTGGCCACAGGCGGCGAAGCTTAGCGCGTATCTTAATTTGCTCGAGAGCGAGAACGCTTTGCCAAGGACAATCATCTACAACAACAATCCCGCCGACAATTACACCTTCGCAACCGCAACCGGCAATTTCCAGGATTCGGCAATTGCCGGGAAGGTCCAATATGGCAGCGCCTGGTGGTTTCTGGATCAAAAGGAAGGGATCGAATGGCAATTGAATGCGCTTTCCGCAACCGGCTTGTTCTCTCGTTTCGTTGGCATGGTAACGGATTCCCGTTCGTTCATGTCGTTTCCAAGGCACGAATATTTTCGTCGCGTCCTGTGCAATCTCCTGGGTAGTGAGATGGAACGCGGCGATCTGCCGAGTGACGAAAAGCTAATCGGCTCTGTGATTCAAAATATCTGCTTCAACAACGCTCGTGACTATCTGGGACTGGATCTGGGCACCGACTAGTTTCACCAGTTGTGCATCGTTCCATCCAGCTTACGGTTTACGGGCAAGTACGCGGCACGGTACGGATACTTCGCCGCCAGATCTTCGTCGATATCCACGCCCAATCCTGGTGCATCCCCTGGATGCATCAGGCCATTCTCGAATGTGTAAGCATGCGGAAATACTCTGTCCGTCTCGTCGGTGTGCTTCATGTACTCCTGAATACCGAAATTGTGAACGCTCAGATCGAAGTGCAGTGCAGCTCCCATACAGACGGGGCTCAGGTCGGTGGCTCCGTGCGAGCCGGTCCGGATCTGATAGACCTCTGCAAGATTCGCAATCCGACGCAGATGCGTGATTCCTCCCGCGTGTACCACAGTGGTACGGATGTAATCGATCAACTGTTCCTGTATGAGTTGCTGACAATCGTAGATAGTGTTAAACACTTCTCCCACCGCCAGCGGTGTGGTGGTGTGCCGGCGAATTAATCGGAAACTTTCTTGCAATTCCGCGGGGGTGGGATCCTCCATCCAAAACAAGTGGTAAGGCTCGAGTTCTTTTCCCAGCCGCGCTGCCTCAATCGGAGTAAGGCGGTGATGCACATCGTGCAAGAGGTGCAATTCATTGCCGAATTCTTTGCGCAGCCGCGCAAATAGCGACGGAACGAAGTTCATGTACGCTTCCGATGACCAGCGATTCTCAGGCGGTGAATCCTTCTCGGCTGGCTCGTAATACATGAATCCGCGGCCCACTCCATAAGTGCTGGGCAATCCTGGAATGCCAGACTGCGCACGAACCGCCTTATATCCGCCCTCGATGTAATGTGCTACAGCTTGGACGGTTTCTTCGATTCCGGCTCCGCTCGCATGACCATATACAAGCGCCGCTTCGCGAGATGCGCCACCCAGCAACTGGTAAAGCGGCGCATTCATGATTTTTCCCTTAATGTCCCACAGCGCCGTATCCACCGCCGCGATTGCTGACATCGTCACCGGCCCTCGACGCCAATATGCCCCCTTATAGAAGTACTGCCACGTGTCTTCGATACGGCGTGCATCCCGCCCAATTAATAAAGGAATGACATGATCGTTGAGGTAGCTGGCCACGGCCAGTTCACGTCCGTTCAGGGTCGCATCTCCCAGCCCGTGAACTCCGTCTTCGGTCGTGAGCTTCAGCGTGACAAAGTTTCTCCCGGGGCAACAAACGATCACTTTTGCATCGACAATCTTCATCGTGCTCCTTCTTCTTAATCCCCACCGCCCTAGATCCTGCAACCGTTCATGATTCTAGACGACAGCAGTGGCGGTTGACGGTGAACGCGGATATCCCGGGCGAACCAGCATTCGCCTTCTGTATATCAAGATATCGCAAGACCCCCTAGCGTCGGGCCTCAACTAGATAGCTTCAACTCGCGAATCGCGTCCCCAGCGCCGCCGAGGTCGGCGAGCCGCATCTCAGAATATTTACGAGACAGAATTATTCCTGGTGCGCCAGCGCGGAAAGCCGCCAAAACTGCTTCCTTAACACTTTGTGGTGTGCACTTACTGTTATTCGCCTCAGTGGGTATATCGACATCAATGCCGGGCAAAATCAAAGTGCTCGTGCCTGCAACACCCTCCAGCGCGCGTTTCGTCTCGCGGTAAACGTAATCTGCCGAGAGCCCGGTGTGAGGAAGCTGATCGTAGCTGCTTTCCTTGAATCCCATTACCGCATAGTGAAAATCGATCAGGCCCTGTTTGGAGAGATCTGCATAGAGCGTCGAGCCGATATTGTCTGCATACAACGCCATCCGCTCGCCACCGCAGTTGTTGTACATCACGACCTTTATAAAATCTGAATAATTCGAGATCTCATGAAGGTCCTGTTCGGCGCGGTAGATCGGATTGAATGAATTGTTGTGCCAGATGTGCCAACCGACCGGCACCGTCGGCTTGGCCGTCTTTACCGTTTTGTAGATTGCGGCATAGGTCTCGCGCAGGCTGTCGGTCCAGAGCATTTCCCAGGCAGCGAGTTCCGGATACCGCATTAGCAAACGCCAGAATTGAACATAGTAGCCGTCCGCGGGGCGTCTGCCGTTACGCGACGCGCGAACGAATTTTTCCAACTCCAGAAATCCCTGACGGGCGCGATCCACATTTATGCCTTGCTGCTTCGCCTTGCTCTGACAAAATTCGCAGAAGCAAGTTACGTTACCGGGATCGATCGGCGGAGTATCGTGTGTGGCTCCCAGACTGTCGGAAAGCGCACCCTGCCGTTCCGACCCCCACATAATTCCGTCAATGTCATAGGAGCGCGCGTAGTCTTCAACCAGACCGGTCAGGAAATTCCGGTAGTCAGGATTGTTGACACACAGCGTCTCAGCATTCCGTCCGTACAGATCCCGTTCCTGAACTTTCTCTATGTTCGGCAGGTCTGTGCGAAACACGTCCTCAAGCCAGCAGATAACCTTCATGCCGCGTTTTTTGGCGGCAGGGAGCACTTCTGCCAGAATATCGAGGTCGCCGTGGTCCGGTGCGCGCGTGCTTTTGAGGACCGTGTTCTTGTAGTACTGAGGGTGAGGCGTGGCAAAGTTTCCGCCGTGGAAATTGAGATCGTACTCCTGCGTACCGTGATCGGGCAGCGGCTGGCCGGGGATCTGTCTTCCCGCAATACCTCGACCGTAAGTAAATACGGCGAGAAACAAAGTGTTCACACAGCCACGCTCCTGAAGCACATCGAGGACCCTCTCGGTGCCTTCATCCACAAACGAAACGGCTCCGACCTGGATACCGATCATTTTGGAGGAGGTGACAGCAGCATGTCCTGAGATTGGAATGGCCAAGGTCGCGCCGGCTCCCGCAGTGATCTTCAGGAATTCGCGGCGATTCACGTCGAATTTCGACATGGACTACTCCTATTTTCTTTGGTAGCAGCCGATGTCAATTTTTCCAGATTTGATACGCGGTGAGCCATCGAGGTCCAATTCTCCCACCGGTACTCCGTCAATCGTGCCAGCAGAAAGCGCGGGAGAATCTGACTGGAGATGAAAATCCTTGGCAGCGTCAACAAAATGCGGATCCAGAAAACGAGAATGGCTGTCACTACCAGTGGACTCAACATACTTGTCAAATCCTGTCACGGATCCGGAGGCTTCCGCCCATGTGCTCGCTTTCGCTCCGGCCGCACAGTAATAAAGGTTGTGATCGATAGTGACCGGAGGGTGGGCTTTATCGAGCTGGGATTTGTTCAGCGTGATAAGGCAGCGCGCCCCTGCGTAGACGATGTTGTTCGCAAAGATATTGTCCGACATGTTCCATTGCATCTGGAACTCACCAGACCCTGTTCCCGAAGTATCATTCTCGTAGAGAGTGTTGTTTACGACAGTGCTGTGATCGGTGTGTCCCCGCTCAGGCGCATAGCCTCCGATGGAAACGCCCGCGGTATGACAATGGTAAATTAGGTTGTTCCTTGCAATGATGTGGCTGGTGGCCCTGTCCTTGTGCTCACTGGCTAGCTCGATTCCAAAATCATCATCGTGCATGACGTTCTGTTCGATTAGGATTCTGGTGCCCCCGTCCACGTAAATTCCGTCGGAGTTCTCCTCGTTCTGGTATGCCGGATTGCCGCGTGAGTGGATGTTGTAAACCAGATTCCCGCTAACTACTCCATCGCGGGCCTGGTCGACGGCGGGGTCGGGCGCCGTGTGCTCAAAACCGATGACGTCGATTCCGATGTTGTTGTTGTCGTGGACAATATTGTGCGTAATGCGGAAGTTCGTTACGTTCCCGTTCACGACCAGCGATTCGCTCGAACCGGTTTTGAGATGATGCACCTCATTGCCGTCGATAACCAGTTCACTGATAGGAGTCTTTGCATCCGTACCGTATACAGCAATTCCAAACCCATTTGCGCCATGTCCCGGGCCATCGCGCCCTTCAAAAGTCTGCTCGATGTGATGGACATTGTTCTTCAAAAGTTCTATATGGGAACCGGCGCCCATAACGCTGATGCCCAGCGGAGTCAACCGATGTTCGGCGGTGTGGTAGTTGCGAATTTCAAAACCTTCGACCCTGACGTAACTCTTGTCATGAATGGTCACTATGGCACTTCGGCCGCCGGGAACAAAATGCTCAGCGTCAAGGACGGCCGTCTCGCCAGGATAGCTTCGAAAAGTGATGAATCCATCAGTAGCGTTGCCGGATGTCTTGATGTTTAAGAGCTCTTCGTAGATTCCACCGCGCACGTTGACGGTACTACCCGCGCGCACAGTGTCCGCCGCATGTTGAACGGTGCGCCAAGGTGCCGCTTGTGTGCCAGGATTCGAATCATCCCCGGTCTTCGAGACGTAAAAGGAAGAGTTAGACTGGCTAAAGGCTCCGGAAACACAGACCAATAAAATGGCAAGAGACAAAACTTTCACGTTAGTTCTCCTAAAAAGCATCTTCTCGATGTAGACACTGTTCATTGTGGGTGCACTTCCACAAGCAGATTTCCGTAGAACTCAACCGGCAGATGCGCGTTGTGTCCTGACACAGTCCCCAGGTTTT
>Ga0209169_10000131_pt1 | contig 43088 bp, 38 predicted proteins | sample HubBroMetageWRM4_FD_188346 | JGI IMG/M metagenome (GOLD analysis project Ga0209169, IMG submission 188346) | Warmed soil microbial communities from the Hubbard Brook experimental Forest, New Hampshire - Hubbard Brook CCASE Soil Metagenome WRM 4... | ecosystem: Environmental > Terrestrial > Soil...
GCGCGCCATCTCGGATTGCCCGTCGATCAGACATTGGCGATGCTGGCGAAGTTTTTGCCCGATATCATCGACAAGGCGTCGCCGAACGGCGCGTTGAAATCATCTTAGGCCAAAACCCGCGATCAGCTATCTTTGCTCGCGGGACGGCCGCTTTTGAGGGGAAGGAAAATGAAGCACATCGCAATTGTTATCGCGTCGCTCTTCGTGGTCACCGCGGCGCTCGCCGACGACAGCTGCCAAATGCAGGCCGGCGCCAAGAACTTGCATGGCGCGGCGCTGACCAGCTTCGCCAAGAAGTGCTGCAACGATCAGGCGGCCGCGCAGAAATTGCACGGCGCCGCGCAGACAAGCTTTACCCAGAAGTGCCTGTCAGACGCGACCGGCAGCTAACCGTTTTCATCGAGCGAAGGAATTGGAGCCTGTCATGCTCATACGTCATCTGACCATCTGCGCCGCCATGCTGCTCGGCGTCACCGCTCTGGCGGCAAATTCGGCGCAAGCGCTGTCCAGCAAGGAATGCAGCGCCAAGTACAAGGCGGCGAAAGAAGCCGGCACGCTTAACGGCATGAAGTGGAACGAGTTCCGCAAGGCGGAGTGCGCCAGCGCCGCCGCTGAACCTATGCCCGCACCGCCGCCGCCTCCGCCAGCCGCCGAGAAGCCCATGGCACCACCTCCTGCGGGGGCGGCGAAGACCGGCTCGCCGGGCCGGCAAGCTTATCTCGCCCGCCTGCACGGGTGCTCCGCCGAGTGGAAAGCACTGAAGGCGTCGGGAAAGCGTCCGGAAGGATTGCATTGGCCGCAGTTCTGGCACGAGTGCGACGTGCGCAAGAAAGCGGAAGGGATGTGAGCTGTTTCGATCTTCGGCCGTGTTGCGGCATCACCGCCGCAACACGGCTGGGAGATGGTGGGCGGTGCAGGGATCGAACCTGCGACCCCTTCCATGTCAAGGAAGTGCTCTCCCGCTGAGCTAACCGCCCGATTGATCGGACAAGGCGATCCTTTTCACGGGGACCGCGGGTCAAGGCCGGGGATGTAACGTCGCGGCCGTTGCAGGGTCAAGCCGCTTGCCCAGCTCGCAGCCATTTGGCGAGCAGCTCCGTTGCCGCGCGGATCGCCACCTCTAGAAAGTTCTTTAGCCTTACCTCTGGCCGGCCCCAAGCCCCGCGCGCGCCTGGGCCACTCCACACGTTATACGAGTTCAAAGACATATTGACAATCAATGGCTGTATAGCGCACGGTATGGTTGTGTCAGACTGGAGGGAAAACCATGGCTTTGCTCAGTACCGCTCAAGTGACCGTACTTCAGAAAATCGTAAAGGATGCTTCGTTTCGGCAGGCGTTCACGGCGAACCCGCAAAAGGCGGTGACCGACGCTGGCATACAAGTGTCGCCGGCCGACATGCAAAAACTGACCAAGATCACGCCCGAGGCAGTCGGTCAGCTGCAAGCCGGCGTGAAGTCGTCCAAGATGGGCGACGCGGACGGCACCAACACTCTGTTATACGCGGTTGCGGTTGCCACGCTGATCGCGTGATGGCGAACGTCGTCCCGCACTCCACCTCCCTTTTCAACGCCATCACGCTGTGTCTGCGGCGCGATGGCGTCATCTCTCACGCTCCGGAATACGGTTGGGAGGTGGAGGCAGAAAAGGCTTGCGCATTCATCGAAAACGTCGGCGGCTTTCTTCGCGCCCACGCGATCGACGGCTGCTTTCCCAGCGCGCTTGAACTGCGCATCGTCGGAGCTGAGCCTTTCGCCCGCATCGAAGACTTGGAAAAGATATTGCGCTGTGGGGCGGCCAATAACCTCGTTGGACACATCTGGACGACGGGCGCGTGGGTGACCTCGCCGGAATCGGTGCACACGGCCCTCGATCGGCTGAGCGGTACCGTACATGTCATCACCCTGCGCGTAGACGCCGACGAACTCGATGATGTCGGATTGGCGCGCTGCGAAACACTGCTGGGCGCCCTTCGCGAAAAGCATCTGGGCGCGGTCATCGAGTGCGGCGTCCGGCCGGGATCGCTGCTTCCGCTAAAGCTTCTTGGCTTGGAAACCATCAACAACACCTCGAGCTTCATCCGCATCGTGCCCGTGCCGAGGCAACCGGAAGCGCAAGCGAGCGACAGCGACTATTTTCTCGCAGCGCCGCAACCCTACGACCGCTGCGCCGAGCGTCTCTCTCTCACCGTTCTACCCAATGGCGATGTCCACCCTTGCCTGCGCGGCATCAGTGTCGACGCCATGAAACTCGGCTCGCTATCGGGGGAAACCGCCGAAGCGATTTTGCATCGAGCGCGAAACAGTCAACCGCTCGCTCGCTTGCGCCGCGAGGGCCCGGCGCATTTGTTCGAACTCGCGCAAGCGGCCGGCGAGTGGAATGCGAAGACGCACTTCGTCGACTCCTGCGAGCTCCACGTTCGTCTCCTGGCCGGAGCTTCAAGCACTTTGCCTCGCTTGCTTGCCGAACCGCAAACCTTCGGCGCGTGATGGCTAAGCTGCACTTCAACGCCCTCGTCATCGAATCGACCGAGCGCTGCAACGCACGCTGTGCGATGTGCTATCAGGCGGCCGGCCCTAAAGGCTCGGATATTCGGGGCGATTCCGAGCTCGATTTGGCAGCCATTGAGCACATCATCGATCAGGCGATAAAACTGCCGAACCTCGGCAAGCGTGTACATTTGTCCGGCGGCGAGACCTTTCTCGATTTTCCCAAGGCGCTCAGCATCTTTCGCCACGCCAAACGTGCCGGTTTCGACCGCATCGGCACGACCACCAATGCCTTTTGGGCGACTAACCGGCAGACCGCTTACGACAAGACGCGGCAACTCGCGGAAGCCGGGCTGAATTATTTCGAAGTGTCGATCGATTATTGGCACCTGCCTTACATAAAAGTCGAACGCGTCCGCCATCTGCTTTGGGCGGCTCGCCGTCTTGGTATTACGGTCATCCTGCGCACGCTGTCGACGAAGAGCCATCACGTCGATGAGATTTTACGCGATTTCCAGCCGTGCGATCTCATGCATGTGCTGATCGGCAACGGCCGCGTGCATCCGGTAGGCCGTGGCGCTGCGCCCGAGATTGCGGCTGATGTTTATCCGGGAAGCATCGACGGCTGCTGCGAGCGCGTACTCAACCTTACAATTTCGCCAAAGGGCGACGTCTTTCCGTGTTGCGCCGGCGCCGACATGACCACCTCGCTGGCTTGCGGCAACACGCAGAACGATACGCTGGCGGAAGCGGTATTCCGCATGGAAACCGATAGAATGATCACCGAATTGGTGCACCGCGGACCAGCGGTGCTTTTACCTATCGTCAGAGACCTCGGATACGGCGCCCACATAGACAAAGAATATACCGGCATTTGCCACCTGTGCTGGGACATATTTCGCAACGACGACTTGAGCGCCGCGCTGCGCGCCCATTTCGAAGACGTTCATTTCCGCGAACTGTCGGAATTCGTCACGACCGAGCAAACCGGCGCGGAAGATGCTGTCGAGGCTTGCGAATAGGCTCGCTAGCCTATCGGAACGCGCCGGGACGGCAGCCGGCCACGGCATAGTCAGGCTGGATATATCGACTGGCGCGGCGGCCACGGCTTCTTGCGTTGCCAAGGTCACGTCGTTGCGCGAGGTCGCCGCGCATCAGCTCGTCGATGCGGCATTGCCGCGGCTGACGCCGAAGTTTTTTCAAGCCATTTCCCTCGACGACGAGAACCCGGCGCGGGACCGCTATCTTCTGCTGATGGAGGACTGCGGCGCCAAAGCGCCGGTCACGACCTTAACGGCCTTATTTTCTGGGCCGCATGGCCGGCGCGGCGCGCAAAAGCATTTGAAAGCCGCGATACGTCAGCTGGCAGCAGTTCATCGACGTTTCGAGACGTGCGCCGCTGAGTTAGAGCGGCGCGGTATTGGCCCCGCGCTGACCGGCCGAGTTCCCGACGCGCAGGAGGTTGCAAGCATAATCGAGCGTGGACTTCGCCTCGCTGGATGCAGCAGTCGCGACGAGACTCTCGGCGCGCAATGCGCCATGGTTTTCCACCACATGAGCGACTTCTTCGCTCGGATGCAAAACAAGGAACGGCATACCTTAGTCCACGGCGACTTTCACTTCGACAACATCCTTGTGCGCCAGCCGGACGGGCCGATCGTCGTAGACTGGGGTGCGGCCGCCTTGGCAAATCCCTGCTGGGACCTGGTGTTTTGCGGGTTCGACGAACTTGCGACTTACCTTCACGCAACGGGCACCCGCGCACATCGCCGGAAAGATTTTCTCGAAGACCACCGCGCTGCCGTCGCGGTGCGCATGCTCGGCCTATTGCAGGCAGCCCTAGCCCTGCAGCAACAACGGCCGGCGGCGCCGCGATCGGCCATACCCGTCATTATTCGCAACTTCGCCCGCGCGGCTTCGAGGCCCTATCGAGCCGGCACTGGATTTGGGATGGCACGGCCTACGCGAAGACCGCCTAGAACTTGACGCGATCGGCGCCTTTAAGGCCGAGCGTCGCGCGTGCTTCGCTTGGCGTTGCGATCTCGAAGCCGAGCTCTTCGACAATGCGGCGGATTTTTGCCACCTGTTCGGCGTTGCTCGCCGCAAGTTTGCCGGGCCCGATATAGAGCGAGTCTTCAAGCCCGACACGAATATTGCCGCCCATCATCGCGGCGTTGGTGCCGAAGTTCATTTGATGCCGGCCGCCGGCGAGCACCGACCAATAATATTGGTCGCCGAACAACCGATCGGCAGTGCGTTTCATGAACAATAGATTATCTAGGTCGGCGCCGATGCCGCCGAGAATTCCGAAAATCAGCTGCGCGAATACCGGCGGCTTGAACCAGCCGCGGTCGATGCAATGCGCGAGATTGTAAAGATGGCCGACGTCGTAACACTCGTGCTCGAACTTGACGCCGTGTCCTTCGCCCAAGGTCTTGTAGATCTTTTCAATATCGCGAAAGGTATTGGGGAAAATATAGGCGTCGGAATTGAGCAAGTAGCCTTCCTCCCAATCGTACTTCCAGTTCTTGAAGCGTCGCGCCATCGGATAGAGCGCGAAATTCATCGAACCCATGTTGAGCGAGCACATTTCCGGCGACAGTTTCTCGGCTGCGGAAATGCGCTGATCGACCGTCATGGTAACGGCGCCGCCGGTGGTGATGTTGATCACGGCATCGCAGGCTTGCTTGATCCGCGGCAGGAACTGCATGAAGACGCTGGGATCCGGCGACGGCCGCCCATCCTTTGGATCGCGCGCGTGTAAATGCAGAATCGCGGCGCCGGCCTTGGCGGCATCGACCGCCTGGGTGGCGATCTGATCAGGCGTGATCGGTAATGCATCCGACATGGTGGGGGTGTGGATCGAGCCGGTGATCGCGCAACTGATGATGATTTTGTTTGCCATGGTCGGTTTCCTCCTTCGCCGCCGATGGTGTGCAGCATGCGGCGAGATCGGTCAAACGCTTGAGGAACGCGGCAGCGCAAGGCCTGGTGGGAGATTGATACCGCCAGAGGCCCGGCGTCCGACTATTCGGCAGCCGTCGCCGCCGGGCGCTGGGTGTGAGGGGTACTTTCTTCGCGCGGCTTGCCCATAAGCACTGGCTGAAACAGCGCCGCTGCCGTCATCGTCGTCAACAGCGAGATGAAGAGAAGTTTGCCCATGCTCGACGTGCCGGGATCGCTGGAAAAATACAGGCTGCCGAAGGCGGTCGCCGTGGTGCAAGCGCTGAACGTCACCGCCCGGGTTAGCACCGATTGCAGCAATCTGGTCTGTCCTTCGCGCCACGCCATGATGTAGTAGATCTTGAATGCTACCCCGACGCCAAGCAGCAACGGCAACGCGATGATGTTGGCGAAGTTGAGCGGCATATCGATGGCGACGCAGATTTCGAGCGTGACCACGCCCGCGACCAAGAGCGGAATCAGCGTCAGCATGACGTCGCCGAGCCGCCGCAACGTGATCCACAACAGCACGGCAATCGAAAGCAGCGCAAACGCGCCGGCTTCAAGGAACGCGGCCAGGATCGTCTTGCGCGCCTCGAGAATGGATATCGGCCCTTCGGTGGCGTTCGGCTCGACGTTGACAACCTCGTGGGCGAACAAGCGTAACGTCGTGTTGTCGTTGGCGTTGCCACTCGGCGAGACTTCAAGCCGCGCTTGACCGTCCGGCGTCGTCCATTGCTTCACCAGATCCGCGGGCAGCGTCTCGCGCGTGACTTCCTTCGCGTGCAGCAGACTGCGCAATTCACCCAGCACGGTTTGCAACGGCTGCACAAAAGCCGTCGCCGCCCGCTGGCGCACCGACACGTCGGCCTTGGCGAGCGTGGTCATGTCGGCCGACAAACGCTTGGCCGCATCTACCCCGGGGCCGGGAGGCGCGTCCTCGGCGAGCTTGTCGAGAATTTCGACGGTGGAATTAATCGCCGCCACGTTATCGGCATCGGTCGGAGGCGGATCCATTTTGCTCGGATAGAGCGACTTGTTGAGCGTCGCGGCCGCATTCTGGATCAGCGGCAGCTTTTCGCGCTGTTGATCCGGAATGAAGGTCGAGAGCGTGACTACGCGCGAGACCTGGGGAAGCGTCCGCAACCTCGCCGCCATCGCGTCGGCCTGCGCCAGCGTCGGCTCGAGCGCCTCGATATTATTGGAGCCGCCCGCCCCTTCTTTCTCCAGCTGCAGGTAGGTGGCAACCGATTCGACATCGCGATTGCGCAAATTCATCGGATTGAAATCGAACCGCAGCCAAAACAACAACGGGCTCGCAGCGAGTATGGCGAGCGCGGTCAAGATCAGGATCGGCGTTCGATGACGCTCGAGAAATTCGTCAACCGGAGCAAGAAAACTATAGCCGAGCTGTCGAGGCTCGCTGCGCGGCTTAAGCTGACTCAACAGCGCCGGCAGCAGCGTTATGCTGGTCAGAAACGCGATCAGCATGCCGAAACCGGCGATCAGGCCGAGTTCGGATAAGCCCCTATAGGCTGTCGGCAGGAACGCCAGGAAACCGGCGGCCGTGGCCAAAGCCGCGAGCGTCAGCGGCGCGCCTGCGCGCCGACCCGCATGCACCAGCGCCTCATGCAAGCCGTCGACTTCGTGCCGCTCGGCCCGGTAACGAACGCTGAATTGAATGCCGAAATCGACCCCGAGACCGACGAACAGCACGGCGAAGTAGACGGAAATCAGATTGAGCGCGCCGACCAGAAGCAACCCGAGCGCCGCCGTCATCGACAAGCCGACGGCGAGGCTGATGAACACGGCGAAAATAATTCGCCACCACCGCAACGCCATCCACAGAATGAATAGAACAACGGCGATGGTCAGCACGGCGTTCAGCGCTGCATTCTCCTTGATGGTGGCAAATTCGTCGTCGTTCATTGGCACCGGGCCGGTCAAGCGGACGGTGGCCTGATACTTCGACGCCAAATCAAGATCGGCTGCGGCTTTGCGGATCCCATCGCTGGCCCGCAGCCCTGGCTGCAGCTCCGAGTAATCGAGAACCGCGGTGATTTGCAAAAATCGAACGAGATCGCTCGCCTGCGCCTCGTGGCCCTGCACCAGCACCTGCCACGAGAAACTCGCGGGCTTACCTGCATTGACGAGCTCAAGCGTTTCGGCCGCGCGCATCAGCGGCCATGTCATGTTGTCGAGCGTGAGTTTGTCGCTTTGCACACCGAGCAGCGCAAACTGCAGAGAGCGGATCACGCCGCGCAAGCTCGGATCAGCCGCCATGGTGCCGATCAGGCGTTGCGCCTCAGTCAGCATCTTCATTTGCTGTTCGAGTTTATCGGTGGGGAGAAACAACAAGCCGCTCTGGGCAAAGAACGACCCGCCCTGCGGCTGCACGACCGCGCGGTAAAGGTCCTTCTGCCCGGACAGCCGCGCCGCCAACGCCGCAGCAGACTCTTGCACGAGTTCCGGCGTCGGAGCGTTTACGACCGCGATAATCGTATCGAATTGCGGAAACGCCTTCTCGAACGCTAATTCGCGTTGCCGCGCGGGACTGTTGCTTGAAAGCAGCTGATTAATGTCGGTGGTGAGGGAAAAGTGGGTGGCCGCGTACCAGCCCGCCAAAATGGCCAGAATGATCGATGCAACGATAACGGACCGCTGATAATGGATACAGACGGCGATAGTGCGAACGACTGAATTGGTGATCGTCTTCATGCAGCGTGGGCGGCCAACCGGCGTTTTGAGGCGTTATAACGACGGCAAAATGGAGGCGCGCAGGTTAATTTGCCTACATATGCGACGCGTTCGATCGTGCAACCGCGCACATCGACATGCCGATCGTTGTCCATCCCCGAGACGGGCGGGCGCCTCTTAGTGCCTGAAACCGTGGCAAAGGGAAATCGTGAATATTTTCCTAGGCCGGCGGGAAACCTCTAGCGCCACGAGACCGTTAGTTTGAATATGGGACGCGGGAGATTGGCGACTGGACAAGCCATGCATTTCCGCCCCATAGCTGGCTTCTGGAAGGCCTAGCTGAGGCATCCGGTCGCGGAACCAGGCTTGATTGTCGCGGCTGTGTGGCCAATTATTGCGAACGGCCAAGGCATTGGACGGGTCCTGGTCTGCCGTGCCCTTGCGGCGCAAGGCCGCACCGGCGGCACGGCCCGGAGGTAATGGATGAAAGTGATATTGGCTCAGCCCCGTGGTTTTTGCGCGGGGGTCGTACGCGCCATCGAGATCGTCGAGCGCGCCCTGCAGAAATACGGGCCGCCGGTCTATGTGCGCCATGAGATCGTCCATAACAAACACGTGGTTGAGAGCTTGAAGGCCAAGGGCGCGCATTTTGTCGAGGATTTGTCGGAAGTTCCGGCGCACGCGGTTACCATCTTCAGCGCCCATGGGGTCGCAAAAAGCGTGGAAGAAGAAGCCGCGGCGCGCGAGCTGCCGGTACTGAATGCCACCTGTCCCTTGGTGACCAAGGTCCACAATCAGGGCAAGCGCTACGTCGCGCAGGGCCGAAGGCTTATTCTCATCGGCCACGCCGGCCATCCCGAAGTCGAAGGCACTATGGGCCAGATTTCCGAGCCGGTGACGCTCGTGCAAACCGAGAAGGACGTCGATTCGCTCGATATTCCGGACGACACTCCGGTCGCCTACGTGACGCAAACGACACTGAGCGTCGATGATACGCGCGGCATCATCGCCGCTTTGCATCGGCGCTTCACCGACATCGTCGGTCCGGAAACCCGCGACATCTGCTACGCCACGCAAAATCGCCAGACCGCGGTTCGTGAACTCTCGAATTTGGTCGACGTTATTCTCGTGGTTGGCGCCAAGAACAGTTCAAACTCAAACCGGCTGCGCGAGATCGGTCACGAGGCCGGCACGCCCTGTTATTTGATCGCCGATGGCAGCGAAGTCGAACCGGCTTGGTTTCATGGGGCCCAGACGGTCGGGATTACGGCCGGCGCTTCGGCTCCCGAAGTGCTGGTGGAAGACGTTATCGACGCGTTGCGCCGCCTCGGCCCCGTTGAGGTTTCGGAGCTCACCGGGCGGCAGGAAACCATCGAATTCCGCTTGCCGCCTGAATTGACCGACGGCCGCTCGTCGGTACGGGCGACTGCGAAAGTCTAGGCAACCCGTGATAGGACGCGAACGACAAAGAACAAGAAGGACACGATAGTGACTGTATCAGTTCGACAAAAAATCGCCGTCGGCTCGTATGTGCTGCGGCAGAAGCTCGCCGGGCGGAAACGTTATCCGCTCGTCCTCATGCTCGAGCCGCTGTTCCGGTGCAATCTTGCCTGCTTTGGATGCGGCAAGATCGACTACCCCGATGCGATCCTGAACAAACGCCTGTCGGTCCAGGAGTGTCTCGATGCCGTGGACGAATGCGGCGCGCCGATGGTCGCTATTCCGGGCGGCGAGCCGCTGATCCACAAGGAGATCGGCGAAATCGTCAAAGGCATTGTCGCGCGCAAGAAATTCATTTCGCTGTGCACCAACGCACTCCTTCTGGAAAAGAAACTGCACGTATTCGAGCCGTCGCCTTATTTGTTTTTCTCGGTGCATCTCGACGGTCTGAAGCAGCACCACGACAAATCGGTGTGCATGGCGGGCGGCTTCGAGAAGGCGGTATCGGCCATCAAGGCGGCGAAAGCCAAAGGCTTCTCCGTCAACGTCAACTGCACCGTCTATGACGGCCATCCCTCGGAAGACATCGCCAAGTTTCTCGACCTGACGAGCGAGCTCGGCGTCGGCGTATCGATCTCGCCGGGCTACGCCTACGAGCGGGCGCCCGACCAGGATCACTTCCTTAATCGCCGCAAGACCAAGGAATTGTTTCGCGAAGTGTTTGCGCTCGGCAAGGAGAAAAATTGGAACATCACGCATTCCACCATGTTTCTCGACTTCCTTGCCGGCAATCAGGAATTCCATTGCACGCCTTGGGGTATGCCGACGCGCAACATTTTCGGCTGGCAGAAGCCTTGCTACCTGCTCGGCGAAGGTTACGCCAAGACTTTCACGGAATTGATGGAGACCACCGACTGGGACGCCTACGGCACGGGCCGCTATGAGAAGTGCGCGAACTGCATGGCGCATTGCGGTTATGAGGCGACTGCCACCGAAGCGATCTTCCAGCACCCGCTTAAGGCGCTCGCGGTATCTCGGCGCGGCGTAAAGACCGAAGGCCCGATGGCGCCGGAAATCTCACTCGCCGATCAGCGCCCGGCGCAATACGTCTTCGACGGCAACGTGCAGCTCACGTTGTCGCAAATGCGCGCTAACGAGGCGCGCGAAAAGGCGGCGAAAGAAGCAGCCAAGGCGGCGGCGCAAACTTCAGCCAGCGCCGCATAGCGACGGGAACGCCAGGTCCACGACGCATCAAAAGAAAGGCCCGGGATTTCCGGGCCTTTTGTGCACGCGCGCGCCGAAAATCTCTCGCTAGAACTTGTAGCTGAGACGCCCAACTACAGACGAGATTCCGAATACCCCGCTATTGACGTCCACGGGCGTTGTAAATCCAGCTCCGCAAGTAGCAGGCGTCGTGCAGGTCCCCGTCGCATGGAATGGCTCGGTGAATAGAGCGATGTAATCGTATTCGACGCCGAGAACGAAGTGGGACGAGAGCATAAATTCAACGCCTGCGCCCACTGTCCCGCCACCCAGGCGCTGCGTTGTTGAGAAGGTCACCCCGCTGACCGGCGCTCCCGAAAGACCGCTGAAATTGACGCTTCCGGAGGCACCCCCTCCCTTCACGTAGAGAAGCCAACTTCCCGTCCCATAACCGGACCAGCCGGGTGCGAACCCGAGGCGTGCGGTGAAGGTTTCGTAGTCTTGAATCTTTGTCGTGAAGCTATCTAGCGGGAATACGGGGGTGACTGGTCCGATCAGGGTTTGCCGCATCCCGGACCAATCTCCGGCAACTTCCAGGCCAATCACCCATTGGCCGAACTGAAAGTTGTAGCCCATTTGACCGCCGGCAACTCCGCCATTTGGGTTGGTGGCAAAACCTTGGTTCACGGCGGTGTTGAAGAACTGAAGCGTCGGAAAAGTCCAAGTGTTGTGATCCCATCCGCCGCCACCATTGATACCGATATAGGAACCGGCCCACGGCGGCATTACAGGAAGCGGCGGAGCCTTCAGCTCCATGTCCGCAGCTAACACCGGCGACGCGGCCAATGTCGCGGTCGCCGCCATTGCAATTAAGTACTTCCTCATGGCGCCCCCTCCATGAAAGCAACAAGATGAGATAGTAGCGCAGGTGACGATGGAACACTGTGGTTTCGCCGCCACAAACCACAGAAATCGGCTTCGTTGCCGGCGACCCACCGCCGAAATCAAATCGGCGTTTCTAAATCACATTCCCCACGCCACCGCGCGGGCGTTGGTACGCTTGAGATTGCGGTAGCGCGCCAGCGCCCACAGCGGGAAGAATTTCGCGTAACCGTGATAGCGCAGATAGAAAACGCGCGGGAACCCGGTGGCGGTGTAGCGCGGCTCCTCCCAAAAACCGTCGGCGCCTTGGTGGCCGGCGAGATATTTGACGCCGCGCGCGACCGCCGGATGATCGACCTCGCCCGCGGCCATCAATCCGAGCAGCGCCCAGGCGGACTGTGACGCCGTCGACGGAGCTTTTTCGTAGCCCCGATAATCGAGCTTATAGCTCGATCCGTCCTCGCCCCAGCCGCCATCGGCGTTCTGAATAGCGATGAGCCAATCGACCGCCTTGCGCATTTCCGGCGCGCCGCGTTCCACGCCGACGGCATTGAGCGCGCACAGCACCGACCATGTCCCGTAGACGTAATTCATGCCCCAGCGGCCGTACCAGCTGCCCTCGGCAAGCTGAGTGCGCTTAAGATAATCGACCGCGCGCGCGACCGCCGGACTTTTCTCCACGGTTTCGCCGAACTGCGCCAGCATCGACAGACAGCGCGCGGTCACGTCCTCGGTCGGTGGATCGAGCAGCGCGCCGTGATCGGCGAACGGAATATTGTTGAGATAATAATACTCGTTGTCGGCATCGAACGCGCCCCAAGCGCCATTCGCGCTCTGCATGCCGAGGATCCATTCGCGCGCTCGCGCCAGACTGCCGTCAAAATCCTTACGGCCGGAAAGATTTTGCGTCCGATCCATGGCCATGGCGACGACCGCGGTATCGTCGACGTCGGGATAATGCGGGTTGGCATATTGGAACGCCCAGCCGCCAGGCCGAAGATCAGGCCGCCGCGCGATCCAGTCGCCGCGGATGTCGAGCACCTGCTGCGGCACCAGCCAGTCGAGGCTTTTTTTGACCGCGCCGACCGCGCGTTCGCCACCGACTTCAAGGAGCGTGTGCGCCGTCAGGCCCGTATCCCAGATCGGCGAGACGCAGGGCTGGCAGTAAGCCTCGCGCTCGTTCACGATCAGGAGCTTCTCCACCGATTTGCGCGCAATAGCGCGCTGCGGGTGGTCCTCCGGATAGCCGAGCACGGCAAACATCATCACGCTATTGGCCATCGCTGGAAAGATCGCGCCGAGTCCGTCCTCGCCGTTCAAGCGCTCGTTGACCCACGCGACCGCGCGATCGATAGAGTGGCGGCGCGTACGCGCGGGAAAGAACGGCTCGCTGGCGCGCAGAACAACATCGACGGCGCGGAAAAACCAGAACCACGAGGCCTTCTGCTGTGGCGCCTTTGCCACCGGACCAAGGGTATGCGGGGGTTCGAGAAAGAGTTCGTCGATGCGCACGCCCTTGGCGTTGCGCGCGACCGGCTTTTTCGCCAGCAGCACCAGCAGCGGGACAATGACGGTGCGACTCCAATAGGAAATCTTGTCGAGATGGAACGGAAACCATTTCGGCAGCAGCATGATCTCGACCGGCATCACCGGCACGGCGCGCCAGGGAATGAATCCGAACAACGCCAGCATGATGCGCGTGAACACGTTAGCCTGTGCGGCGCCGCCGCGTGTGCGCACCGCTTCACGCGCGCGGCGCATGTGATCGGCATCGGTCGAGTCGCCGATCATCTTCAGCGCGAAATATGCCTTCACCGTCGCGCTTATATCGACGTCGCCGTCGCGGAACAGCGGCCAGCCGCCGTGTTCGCCTTGGGTACGGCGCAGATAGACGGCGATTTTGGCTTCTAACGGGCCGTCGACCGGCTCGCCGAGATAGTGCCGGAACAGCACGTACTCCGCCGGGATCGTGGCGTCGGCCTCGAGCTCAAACACCCAGTGTCCGTCGGGGCGCTGGCGCTCTAGCAGCGCCGCGGCGGCCTTGTTGATGTTTTGCTCCACGTCTTCCAGGAGCGTGCGCGCCAGCGCAGCCTCGGTCGCGAGTTCAGTCTTGCGGTCGAGAATAGCTTCGGTCATGGCAGATGGGCGATCATCTGAGCGGCGCGATTGCCTGATCGGATCGCACCTTCGATGGTAGCGGGCAGCCCGGTATCTGTCCAATCGCCGGCGAGGAACAAATTGGACCAATTGGTTGCGGTGCGCGGGCGCTTCAAGTCTTGCGCCGGCGTTGCCGCAAAGGTAGCGCGCCGCTCGCGCACGATTTGCCACGGCGGAAGAGTCGCCGGCAGACCAGTAACGCGCGCCACCTCGCTCCAGATGGTGGCGGCGAGTTCCTCGCGCGGCGTGTCAATGAGGCGATCGCCGGCGCTGATAGTGACGGAGAGCCGGCCGGGAAAACTGAACAGCCATTGGGTGGTCGCGTTGAGAACGCCGAGAATCGGCGGCAAATCAGCCGGCGGCGCAATGCGAAAATGTGCGTTAACGATGGCGCGGAACTCGTTTGGAACATCCAGACCGCGCACCAGCATCGCGGCCGCATAGGGTGGGACCGCGAGAATGACGGTGTCGTCTGCGCCAAGCGCGATTGTCTCGGCACCGAAGTCGAGCGTTTCGACGCGGCCGTCGGCAAAGGCGAGCGCCCGGAGCTGGTGCTCCAAGTAAAGCGTCGCGCCGCGCTGTTTGAGAAACGCGAGTGCCGGTTCAACCAGCGTCGGACCGAGGCCCTCGCGAGCGATCAGCGGGCGGCATGCCCGGCCGCCGACCGCGAGCGTTTCGCGCACGATCGCCGCCGCAAGCCGCGCCGAGCCTTGCGGCGGATCGATATTCAATGCGGCGAGGATCAGCGGCTCGACAAGCCGCTCATAGAGTACGCCTTCGCATGGGATAACCTCGCCGACGGTTTGCCTGTCGCGCGCCCACAACAGTCGCGCCAACGACAGATAATCGAGCGGCTGCGTCCCCGGTACGCGCGAATTGCGGTCGAAAATCCAGAACGGCAGCCGACCGTCGTTGAACTTCAGCGTCCAGCGCGCACCGCTCTTCAAATCCACAAAGAAAAATTCCGCATGCGGCGGCCCGATCAACCTTTGCTCGGCGCCGACGTCGCGCAAATAAGCGAGTGCGGCGGTATTGCCGGAGAGCAAGAGGTGATTGCCGTTGTCGATGGTCATGCCAATCGCGGCGTCGTGGTAGGAGCGGCAGCGACCGCCGGCGAACGCAGTCGCCTCGTGGACGGCCACCTTGCGGCGCCCAAGCGACGCGAGACGCACCGCGGCGGAAAGGCCGCCGAGGCCGGCGCCGATAATATGAACTGTCCCGGTCATCGTTTCAGAACAAATTACGCAATACGATACCTAAAAGCTTCAAGCGCGGCAGGCGAATGCGCGCGCGCGGCGCAGTGAAGCCGCGCCTTACCAACGCGTCGAGAATCGTCCGGTAGGCTTGTCCCATGATGCGCGGAGCGCGCACCATCCGCCGCGGGCAGCGCGCCATGATGGCATTCGCTTCGCTAAAGTGCCGGCCGGCGAACTCGACGATGTCCGCGCAGGCCTTGCCGATCGCCGGGTGTGCCAGCACTTCGTTCGGATCGGTCGCCATGATGCCGTGCGTTTGCAGTACCTCGCGCGGTAAATAAAGCCGGCCCAGCGACGCATCTTCGTCGAGGTCACGCAGGATATTGGTGAGCTGAAGCGCGCTGCCGAGATGATGCGCGAGCGCCCGGCCGCTATCGGCCGGCATGCCGAACACGCGCACCGAAAGCCGGCCGACCGCGCAGGCGACGCGGTCGCAATAAAGCTCGAGCGTCGGCCGATCCGGCGCGCGGATATCGGCGATGACGTCCATTTCCATGCCATCAATGACAGCGATGAAGTCTTCGCGTTCGAGCGCAAAGGTGCCGACGGCCGACGCGAGCCCGGCGAGCTGCGGCGGCGCCGCGCCACGGTAGAGCCCATCGATATCGGCGCGCCATTGCGCCAACTGCGCGCGGCGCGGCTCGCGTGGACCCGGATCGTCGGCGATATCGTCGACGGCGCGGCAAAACGAATAGATTTCAAACATGGCCGCGCGCTGCGCCGGCGGCAAAATGCGCATACCGAGATAGAATGAGCTGCCTGAGGCGCGCTCGGCCGCCGGACTAGACGTCGTCACTTACGCACCCCGCGGCGTATGCGCAGTGGCGGAAGCGCGGCGGCTCAACCGGCGGAACGCGCCGCCGACAATTCCGATGGCCGTCACGCCGGCGACGGCCGGCATGGACAGATGCACGCGATCGCGGAGCGGATCGTGCGTCATGAGAATCCGCGACAGCCGGTGCGCCAGCGCATTGATCACCGACACCTCCAGCCCTAGTCGGCGGTCGCTGATCAGAAGCGGAAAGACATCGCTCTCGGCGAGGAGCTTCTCAGTGCGTGCGGCCAGGTCGTGCAGCGTGGCGAGGAGCGCCGGCGACGCTTGCGCCTCACCGAGCGCCTCGACGCCGGCGCCATGCGCGGCCAATGTGTCGAGCGGAATGTAGACGCGGTCGAGATTGCGGTAATCGTCCTTGCAGTCTTGCAGATGATTGATGATCTGCAACGCGGCGCACAACGCGTCATTCGCCGGCCAAGTGCTGCGGTCCTCGCCATGAACATCGAGCACGAAACGGCCGACCGGCATCGCCGAATAAGAGCAGTAATGCAGAAGGTCGTTCCAATCAGTATAGCGCAGCTTGGTCACGTCCATCATGAAGGCAGCGAGCAAATCTTGCGCATGTTTGGGCGAAAGGCCGCGCGCAGCAAGCTCCGCGCGTAGGCGAACGGCGGGGGCATCGGCGTCGTTGTCGCCGGTCAGGCCGCCACCGAGACGATCAAGCAAAGCGAGTTTCTTTTCGGGCGCGAGCGTTGGGTGGTCGGCGATGTCGTCGGCGGTGCGGACGAAATTATAGAAGGCAAGGATCGGCGCGCGGTAGCGCGGGTGGATCAGAAAAGAGGCGACCGGAAAGTTCTCGTCCCGATGTCCCTTCCCGGAGCGCAAATCGGCAGTGTCGGCGGTCTTTGCTTCGTTCATCGCAATTCCGAAACTTTGCCTCGCAGATCGCCTTGGGCGCGGCCTTTCCACATCCCGCTGCGCCCGCGCCAATGCTGATAGGCGGAATCAACCGTGAAGGCCATATAGATCGCGGCAATGGCCGGCAACGCTACGCCCCATAGCGGTGAAACCCGATAGAAACGGAGCGTAGGCTGGAGCGCCAACGCCATCAGCAGCCACGCGGCCAGCCCGAGGAACCGGGCGGCGCCCACCGCGAACAAGGCCAAAACGACCGGCGCAATAAACGTTATCGCCAGGCCGATGACGGTGCCCGCTAGCACGAGCGGCGAGTAGCGAAGTTGCGCGTACGCGGTGCGCGAGACCATGTGACGAATGTCGGCGAGCGCCGCATAGCCGCGGATACTGGACACGTTCTGCGTCAGTCCGATCCAGATCGGACCTTGCGCCTTCAACTTTATCGCCAGCGTGCAATCGTCGATGAGTGCGTCGCGGATCGCGGCCATCCCGCCGGCTTGCACAAGCGCATCGCGGCGTACGAGCATGCAGCCGCCGGCCGCGGCGGCCGTACCGCGGCGCGGATCGTTCGCCCACGCGAACGGATAAAGCATCTGAAAAAAGAAAATAAAAGCCGGAATGAAGAAACGCTCGGCAAGCGTCGTGCAACGAAGTTTCACCATCAGCGAAGTCAGCACATAACCACCCCGGCGCGCGCGCAACGTGAGCGCTTTGAGCGCGTGCAGCGTGTAGACAATATCGGCATCCGTTAGCAGCAAATAATCCGGCGGAGGCGAAACCGCCAAGGCCGCCTCGACGCCTTGTTGCTGCGCCCAGAGCTTGCCGGTCCAGCCTGCGGGCAGCTGCCGACCGGACACCACCGTCAACCGGGCGGCCGCGCCAAGTGATGCGGCCGCGGTGCGCGCGATTTCCGCTGTCCCGTCGCGGCTCTGGTCGTCAACAAGAAATATGGAAAATTCGCCAGGATAATCTTGTTGCAGCAGCGAGGTTATGGTTCTGCCGACGCTTTCGGCCTCATCGCGGGCCGGGATGACGGCGGCAATCGCCGGCCACGGTCCCTCCCCCGTCCCGGTGGCGTCATCGCGCTCGCGGCCGAGCCAAAAGCCGCCGCGTCCGATCAGCAGGTAGACCCAGATCGCGAGTACCATTGACGCTAACAGATCGTTGGCCACAGATAGTCCTCAAGCGGCTTGGATGGGGCGTTCGTTAACGATCAAACGCCCGGAGCGGCCTGCCGCCCGCCGTTCCGGTCGCCATTATAAAGTGAGATCGGATTAATTGTGGACGGTGCAAAGGCCGATAAGACAACAATGAGTAGCAGTCAAAACGCATTTCTTCAGCATCTCGACGCCGCTGCCAAGGAGATCGAAAGCGTGCTCGAGAAGCTCCTTTCCACCGCCCCCCTCGAAGGCGAACTGAGCCGGCCAGCGCGCCTGATCGAAGCCATGCGTTATTCGAGCCTCGGCGGCGGAAAAAGATTCCGGCCCTTCCTCGTTGTAGAAAGCGCAGCTTTGTTTGCGGTCCCGCGGTCGCGCGCGTTGATGGCCGGCGCGGCGCTGGAATGCGTGCATTGCTACTCTTTGGTGCACGACGATTTGCCGGCCATGGACAATGACGATTTACGGCGCGGCCAGCCGACGGCGCATAAAGCATTCGATGAAGCGACCGCCATTCTTGCCGGCGACGGGTTGCTCACACTCGCATTCGATATCCTTTCCCGCACCGAGGCACATCCAGACGCCGCGATAAGGATTGACCTCGTCAGTTCGCTGGCGCGCGCCGCGGGTCTCGGTGGAATGGTGGGCGGACAGATGCTCGACCTCGAGGCCGAAGGCCGCTTCGCCGGCAACGTGCCGCTCAAGCTCGACGAAAACAGCATACTCACATTACAGGCGATGAAGACCGGCGCCCTGTTGCGTTTTGCGTGTACGGCCGGAGGTATTCTCGGCTCGGCGAACGCGGCCCAGCGCAAGGCACTCGAACGCTACGGGTCGGCGGTCGGCAAGGCGTTCCAGATCGCCGACGATCTTCTCGACCTCGAAGGCGACCCGGCGCTGGTCGGCAAACAGACCGGCAAGGACGCCGTGGCGGGCAAGGCGACAATTGTCGGCATACTTGGCGCACCGGGCGCGAGGGCGCGATTGAAGGAGCTGGTCGCCGAAGCCGAAGACGCATTGGCGCCGTTTGGCAAATCGGCCGAAATTCTCATTGAAGGAGCACGATTTGTGGCCGAACGGCATATGTAGGGCCGCAATGCCGTGGCGCGTTTAGCGGATATTTTCCTAATACAGCGTACAAGTTCCGGATTGGATTGAACTCTGTCTGCTGCCGCCTTATGTCCTTCGGAATCGCACCCCCCCTGCGGTTGCCGTCACCGACGGGCTTGAGCTGTCCCGCAAATTGAGGAACACCAACCGCCATGACGTTGCCGCATAAACGATGGGGCGTTTGCGCCGGGACTGCCGTTTTTTCGGCCATTTTCGTCTCGGCGGCGTGGTGCGATGGATTGGCGACGGGCCGCCAAGATGGGCCAACTGACCGGCCGATCCTAGTCGCGGAAGCACACGCCAAACGCTCCTCCAGCAAAAGCGACGCCAAACCTCAACAACCGCCCTCTTCTACCTCGGCGCAAACGCAGTTGCCGCCGCGAACCCCCTTTACTGCCGCCGAAGACGCCGTAGCGACCATCCCGGGCATACCCAATGCGCGGTTTTGGGCGGACTCGGAGGCGGATTTCAAGAATGCGTTGCCGGCCGACCCCGGGCCGTGGCTCGCCCTCTCTAGTGGTGGCGAGGATGGCGCGTTTGGCGCGGGCCTGCTTGTCGGTCTATCGGCGGCGGGCAAGCGCCCTGACTTCGCGGTGGTGACGGGCGTGTCCAGCGGCGCGCTGATGGCGCCGTTCGCCTTTGCCGGTAGCCGCTACGATGAAGCGCTGAAGAAGGCCTATACCACCGTGACCGCCGCGGACATTTTTGAAGCCGGCGGATCGACCGGGGAAAGCTTTGTCAATTCCTGGCCGCTGCGGGATTTCATCGCCAAGGAGATCACGCCGGAGCTGATTGCAGATGTCGCCGCGGCCGACCACGCCGGCCGGCGCTTGTTCGTCGTCACTACCGATCTCGACGCCGAGCGCAATATCGTCTGGAACATGGGCGCGATTGCTGCGCACGGCGGCGAAGACGCGCGCAAATTGTTCGTCCAGGTGTTGCTGGCCTCGGCCTCGGTGCCCGGCGGATTTCCTCCGGTGCTGATTGACGTCGAAGCCGACGGCAAGCGGTTCGCCGAAATGCATGTCGATGGCGGATTAGGCGGCCAGTTCTTCGTCGCGCCTCACTCGCTGATGGCAACCACTAGTGATTATCACTTGCCGGCGACCGCGCTCTACGTAGTAGTCAACACCGGACTCGAGCGCGATTTCAAGGTGGTCGACCGCTTCGCGCCGTCGATTCTGACTCAAGCGGTCGGCGCCGCCGTCAAGGTCGACACCCGATTGATGCTGACGCTGAGTTACGCGGTCGCCAAGCGCAGCGACGTGCCATTCCATGTCGCGAGCGTTCCACCAAGCTTCGATATGCCGAGCCAAGGTTCGTTCGATCCGAAATATATGGGTGCGTTGTTCCAGGTCGGGTTCGAACAAGGCAAAGGCGAGAATGCGTTCAGTTCAGAACCTCCACCCTACCCAAGCGGCACACCAAAGCCGCCGGCCAATCACACTGAGAAAACCGGAGCAAACTAAAATGCAGCGATCTATTTTGCGTTCAGTTTTTATTGCGCTGATCGTCGGCTTCACGGCAACAAGTGGCACGGTTATGTCAGCCCCGCGCCCGAACTCGTTCGACGGCAACTGGAGCGTGATCATCCACACGCGACAGGGCAATTGCGGCGAGTCGCTGCGCTACTCGGTGCGCATCATCGGCGGTCAAGTTCAGTCCGGTGAACAGAACTATCGGGCCGCGGGCTCGGTTTCTCCGAACGGCGCGATTCGCGTCGTGGTCGCCGAGGGCGACCGCTCGGCCAGCGGTGCCGGCCGGCTTGCCGGCAACGCCGGGAGCGGGCTCTGGCACACCGACCGGGGCGATTGTTCAGGTGATTGGACGGCTCAACGGCGCGGCGGCGACAACTGGTAAGCTTTGCTCAACCGGTCTTGCGCGCGGCGACGGTGGCGTTCCACCAAGGACAAACGTCGCCGGCGCGCAGATAGTTGCCATCCATCACATTGACCGGCGCGCGGCCGCCGGCTTGCGCGACGCCAATGCGCAGGTCGCGGGAATCTTCGCGCCGCTCCGGGGGCAACCACATGCGATCGTGTCCCCACAGGCTCGGCCCATCGGCGCGTAATTGCGGCGTCCAAGTCTGCGGATCGATGCTGCGGCCACCCCAGCCATATTCGACCAGAAATTTCGACGGCGACCAGGAATAAAACGACGTCACTTGATCGTTGGTGTGACGACCGAGCGTGGTGCCGATCATCTCCGGCCGGCGCAACGCGAGATCATACGCCTGCCCCACATCATCGAGATAACAAAGCTCAACCATGAGATGATGAATGCCGTTCTTCTCGGCCTCGATGAACGCCAGACTGTGGTGGCGTGGATTGAGGTGGAAGAAGTATGCCTTGAACGGGCGCAGGAAATAGTCGCTGAGGCGAAAACCGAGAATGTCGGTATAGAACGGAACGACGTCGTCGATCCGTTCGGCGGTCAGCACGGCGTGCCCCATGCCGAGCGGGCCGGTGCGGAAACCGGATATGGATCGCCCGGGCTTGAACGGCTCGGAAGCGATCTCGGCGCCGTAGAAAGCCTCCAGCCGGTTGCCGATCGGATCGGCAAAGACGATTAAATCCATCACCCGGCGCTCGTTGGCGAGTGCCCGCGAACCGCGCGCGACGTTGACCTTGCAGTTCTGTAAGTGCGCGGCCAACGCCTCCAGCGCGGCGGCATCCGCGACTTCCCAGCCATAGAACGAAGGCGCATCGTCGCCATCGGCATGCACAATGACGCGCTGCTTGCGGTCGTCCATGCGCAGCGTCAGCGTGCCGCCGGTCTGTTCGACCAGTTGCATGCCGAGAAAGTTCGTGCCGTACGTCGCCCATTCGCCGAGATCTTTGGCGCGAATGCCGACATAGCCTAAAGCCGCCAAGCTCATCCCGGCTCCTTTGAAGGCGCTACGCAATAACAATAGTGAAGATAAGGGCCAAACTCCACTTGCGAAAGGCGCGTGACGCTCAGACGCGAAGCGCGCGCGTGGTCTCGTCGAAGAGTTCCTCGACCGTATAACCTCGCGGGATAAGCTGCATTTCCAGCGCATACGCGCTCATCAACTCAAGCGCCGGCCGAACGGCGTCGAAGCCGAATGGAACAAAGTCGATCGCTCCGGGCTGCGGCAGACCGGCCGCCGTTTTGCTTTCGAGCATCATGCGGAATACTTCGCGCACCGCCGCCGGGTTCGATTTTGCCAGACTGTCTTTGACCACAACCATGTGATTGATGGGCACGGTACCGTGCTTGCGGGACCATTCCTCACCGGCCGTCTCCGGATCAGTAATGACGCTCTTGAGCCGGGGATCTTCGGGCATGTTGCCGCCGAAAATAGCCGCGTCGAGTTCGCCGTCCAGCAGCATCTGCGTGATGTCTTTGCTGGCGGGAGCGCGCTCCACGCCAGGCGGGTCGCGGTATTCGGCGACGTGAGCATCCTCGAACGTCACCCACTTCACGCTGTTCAGATCGAGACCGTAATCCTTCCAGAGAATGCCGCGGATCCACGCTCCCGTAGTCTGCGAAAAAGCGCGCACGCCGACGCGACGGCCGGCCAAATCCTCAACGCGCAGGCGGCCGCGCGCGGAATTGTACAGCAAGGTGCCGTGCTGGAAGCGTCCCATCATGGTCGCGGGCAACAGCATGAGCGGCTTGCCGTAGGCTTTAGCTTGCAGATACGTGACGATCGCCATCTCGCAGACGTCGAATTTCTGCTCGCGGGCCATCAGCAGAAAAGCCCGATTGACCGGATTTATCTCGGTGAAATTGAGTTTGACCAGATCGGATTTGACAGTGCCGTCCTTCAGAGCGCGCGTGTGCGCGTAAGTGCCAAGACAAGCGCTCAAGACCGTGGTTTTGTCGGCAACAATAGTGCTCATCACGCAAAAAACCTCGCTGTCGCGTTATCGCTTAATATTTCGGGATTGTGCAAGAGCGGCGGACGCGGCCGAGCGCTTAGTTATGCACCCGCGCCTTCACGCCGCCCGGATATGAGGGAGCCGCGCCTGCGGCACTCGAGACGAACAGTCTTTGCAGCATCTGCCGTTCGATCGGCTTCTGCAGCACCGGGACATTGCTGAATCGCTCATCGACCGTGTCGGCCTCGTAGCCGGTGACAAACGCGAAGGGAACGCCGCGCTGCGATAGAATCTCGGCGACCGGATATGCCATCCCGTCGCTGAGATTGATGTCGAGAATAGCAGCGTCGAATTCGCCCTGCTTCGCCGCTGCCAGCGCTTCGGCTGCCCGGCCGATCGGCCCGACCACCGAATGCCCGTACTCAGTCAAGCATTCCTGGATCATCATGGCGACGAGGGCTTCGTCCTCGACCAGCAAAACGCGCCGGCAGTTAGCCATGGTCGCCTCCGCCGCGGCGTTGGTTGCTGCTCCATTCCCAGTCTTCTTTCCCGCACCGGCAGCCAACGGCGCCTGCTGCGGGATTGACAACGTGCATTGTATTCCCTCCGCCGCCCAATCGAACGCGGCTTTGCCACTCAATTGGTTCTCGATACTCGCGCGGATCACGTTGAGGCCGAAGCTCCGCGACGGCGGCGGCGCAATCCGTGGGCCGCCGGTCTCATTCCAACGCAGAACCAGAAAGTCGGGCCCCGTCTTCCACGTTATCGTGACCCTGCCCGCCATCGACGAAAGCGCGCCGTGCTTGGCGGCATTGGTGGCGAGCTCATGAAGCGCAAGCGCCAAAGCCTGCGCCGTGTGCGGCAGCAGCGAGACGCTCGGGCCGCCGATATGCACCTTGTCGGGTTCACCGATCCGGTAGGGCGCTAATTCCTCGGCCACCAGCGTCGCCAGATCGGCGCCGCTCCAGCGTGAATCGGACAGGAGCGCGTGCGCACGCGCCAGCGCCTTGATGCGCCCTTCGACGGCCATGACGTAGCCGTCCACACTGTTGGCACGCGTCAACCGGACGATCGACTGGACCACGGCGAGCGCGTTGCGGGCGCGGTGGTCGACCTCGCGCGCAAGCAGATCCTGGCGCTGTTCGGCCTCTTTACGCGTAGTGATTTCCATCGCGGTGCCGACCACGCGGACGCACTCGCCGTCGCCGTCGAAAATCCCGCGGCCCTTGGCCGCCACCCAGCGGACGACACCGTCTTCCTTGCCGACGGTGCGATATTCGACGTCGTACAACGCGCGCTGTTGCGGATCGCAAGCCGCCGCATACGCCTCGCCGGCGGCTTGACGATCGTCGGGATGAAGCCCGCTAAAGAAGTCCGCCATGGTCACCGGAACGTCGGGAGATATGCCGAACATCGCCTTCACACGTGGCGGCCAAAACAGCGTGTTGGTGACGTTGTCGACATCCCACAGGCCGATCTCGGCCGCGTCCGTCGCCAATCGCAATTGCTCCTCGCTCTCGAGCGCCCGCGCGTTCGACGTTTCCAGTTCCGCGGTCCGCTCCTTGACGCGCCATTCCAGCTCGGCGTTGAGGCGCTCAAGCTGGCGCGTCTTGCGATAAAGCTCGGCGAATACCTTGACCTTGGCGCGCAGCACGGCCGGCACGACCGGCACCGGCACGTAATCCACCGCGCCCATCTCGTAGCCGCGTAGCCGGTCGACGTCGTCGACCTGGACGGCGGAAATAAAGATGATGGCGGTCCGCTGAAACCGCGGATGATCGCGGATCATGGCCGCAAGTTGAAAACCGTCGAGCTCCGGCATGCACACGTCGACGAGGACGACGGCGGCTTCGTTCTTCAGCAGGAACTCAAGCGCCTCGCGGGCTGACGAAGTCTTGATGAGGTTTTCGCCGAGCTCGCGAAGGATTTCCTCGTTGGCCAGAAGCTTCGCCGGCTGATCGTCGACCAAAAGAACGTTGACTTTTTCGTGCATGAAAGGCGGCCTAGCGATGGAGCCACATGCGCAACGACGATAGTAACTGCTCGGTGTCAACCGGCTTGGCGAGATAGTCCGAGGCACCCGCCTCCAGACATTTCTCGCGATCGCCCTTCATCGCTTTCGCGGTGAGCGCGATGATCGGCAACCGCCGGTAAGCTGGATTGCCGCGAATCTTTTCGATGGTCTGATAACCATCCATTTCCGGCATCATGATGTCCATCAAAACGATCGCGAGTTCCGGGGTCTGGTCGACGAGCGCAATCGCCTCGCCTCCCGTGGTGGCGGTCAAAACCTGCATGCCGCGGCGTTCCAGCACGCTCGACAGCGCGAAGATGTTGCGCGAATCGTCGTCCACCAGGAGGACGGTGCGCCCGACCAGGTCTTCGTCGGAGGAATTGAGCCGCTCCAGCATGCGCTGCTTCTCGCTCGGCAGATCGCTGAACACGCGATGCAGAAACAGCGCCGTCTCATCGAGCAGGCGCTCCGGTGATTCAACCCCCTTGACGACGATGCTGCGCGCCATTGTGTGCAGCTGCGCATCCTCGACGGCCGAGAGTTCGCGCCCGGTGAAAACCACCACGGGAACGTCGGCCAGCGCTTGATCGCCGCGCATACACTCCAACACCTCGAATCCCGACATGTCGGGTAGGCGCAAATCGAGCACGACGCAATCGCACGCTTCGTGCCGCATGATATCGAGCGCCTCCTGGCCGGAACCGGCATTGACGATCTCGATATCGTCGTGGCCGAGAAGTTCGCCGATGCTCATCTGTTCGACTTTGTTGTCTTCGACGACCAAAAGTCGCCGACGCCGGGGCTCGGAAAATTCTTTGATTTTCGCCAAAGCCTCGGAAATGCCCTCCCGCGTCGTCGGCTTGGTGACGAACGAAAACGCGCCGCGCGCGAGCCCGTGCTGACGGTCTTCATCGAGCGTGACCATTTGCACCGGGATGTGCCGCGTCAGCGGGTTCTGCTTGAGCTGACTGAGCACATTCCAGCCGAGCATGTCGGGCAGGAACACGTCGAGCGACACCGCAGTGGGCTGGTATTGTTTGGCGAGATCGAGCGCGTCGTCACCGCGCATGGCGAGCAGCACTTTGAAGCCTTTGTCGCGCGCCAGATCGAGCAAGATGCGCGCATAATGCGGATCGTCCTCGACGATCAGCAAAATCGCGTCGCCCGGCTGGATTTCGAGCCGGTCGTCCGGAATTGGTTCGACGACGCGCTCCGCGACCGTGAGCGGCGCCGCTATGGCATGCGTGGCCGCCGGACGGGAGGTTGTGGTCGAGCCGACATACTTGATCGGCAGGTACAGCGTGAACGTCGACCCGGCATCGGGCGTGCTGCGCAAATGGATTTCGCCGCCGAGCAGGCTCGAAAGCTCGCGGCTGATGGCGAGCCCGAGCCCGGTGCCGCCGTATTTGCGGCTGGTAGAGGCGTCGGCCTGCTGGAAAGCCTCGAAGATGATCTTCTGTTTTTCCAGCGGAATGCCGATGCCGGTGTCGGAGACTTCGAACGCGACAACACCCGAGGCTTGATTGAGGACCGGATGGCCTGCGCTCCAGCCGCCTGCGGCCGCCGATACCGTGAGCCGCACGCCGCCCTGACCGGTGAACTTAAACGCGTTCGACAACAGGTTCTTGAGCACCTGCTGCAAGCGTTTTGAGTCGGTGGTGAGGGTGCGGCCGAGATTCGGATCGACCACGACGTCGAACGCAAGCTGACGGTTCTCGGCTTCGTGGCGGAACGGCCGCGCCACCATGTCGAGCAAGTTGGTGAAGAAGATCTCCTCGGCATCGACGGTGACCGTACCGGATTCGATTTTCGACAGATCGAGAATGTCGCTGATCAGGTTGAGGAGGTCGGTGCCGGCGCCGTGAATGGTGCGGGCGAACTCGACCTGCTTCGGCGACAGGTTGCCTTCGGGGTTGTCGGTCAGCTGCTGGCCGAGGATCAGGATCGAGTTGAGCGGCGTCCGCAACTCGTGGGACATGTTGGCAAGGAATTCCGATTTGTATTTCGAAGTCAGCGCCAATTCCGTCGCCTTTTCCTCCAGCGCACGGCGGGCCTGCTCGATTTCCTGGTTCTTGCGCTCGACCTCGACGTTGCGCTCGGCGAGCTGCTGCGCCTTTTGCTCGAGCTGATCGTTGGTCTGCTGCAACTCTTTCTGCTGCGCCTGCAATTCGCCTGCGAGCTGTTGCGACTGCTTGAGCAGGCCTTCGGTTTGCATCGTCGCTTCAATGGAATTGAGCACGATACCGATTGAGGTGGTGAGCTGTTCGAGGAACATGGTCTGCAGGGTGGTAAATTCGTGCAGCGACGCGAGTTCGATCACCGCCTTGACCTGACTTTCGAACAGCACCGGCAGCACGATGTTGTTGCGCGGCTTGGCCTTGAACAAGCCGGAACTGATCGGCACGGTATCGTCAGGCATTTCGGTGATTAGCATGCGCCGTTTTTCCACGGCGCATTGGCCGATAAGGCCTTCGCCCAGCCGCAGTCCCTCGGCGTGGCCGTCGGCACCATCATCGGCATAGGCTGACAATAGCCGCAGACCCGGCGTCTCCTCATTTTCCATCTGATAGATGACGCCCTGGTGGGCGTTGACCAGCGGGGTCAGTTCCGAGAGCAACAGCCGGCCGACGGTGGTCAGATCGCGCTGGCCCTGCAGCATGTTGGTGAACTTGGCCAGGTTGGTTTTGAGCCAATCCTGCTCGGTATTGCGGTCCGTGGTGAGCCGCAAGTTGTCAATCATCGTATTGATATTGTCTTTGAGCTCGGCCACTTCGCCGCGCGCATCGACCTGAATCGAGCGCGTCAGATCGCCCTTGGTCACCGCCGTCGCCACTTCGGCGATGGCGCGCACCTGAGTGGTCAGGTTGGCCGCCAGCAAATTGACGTTGCCGGTCAAATCCTTCCAGGTGCCGGCCGCGCCGGGCACGTTGGCCTGGCCGCCAAGCCGGCCCTCGACGCCGACTTCGCGCGCCACCGTCGTGACCTGATCGGCGAACGTCGCCAGCGTGTCGGTCATGTTGTTGATAGTTTCGGCGAGCGCCGCGACCTCGCCTTTCGATTTCACCGCGAGGTTTTGTTTGAGATCGCCGTTGGCGACCGCGGTCACCACCTTGACGATGCCGCGCACCTGTTCGGTGAGGTTGGCCGCCATCACGTTCACGGTGTCGGTCAAGTCCTTCCAGGTGCCGGCGACGCCGGGCACCACTGCCTGGCCGCCGAGCAGACCTTCGGTGCCGACTTCACGCGCCACGCGGGTGACTTCCGAAGCAAAGCCGTTGAGCTGGTCGACCATGGTGTTGATGGTGTTTTTCAGCTCGAGAATCTCGCCCTTCACGTCGACGGTGATCTTGCGCGACAAGTCGCCGCGCGCGACCGCGGTCGTCACTTCGGCGATGTTGCGGACCTGGGTCGTCAAGTTCGCGGCCAACAAGTTGACGTTGTCGGTCAAGTCCTTCCAGGTACCGGCGACGCCGGGCACCACCGCCTGACCGCCGAGCCGGCCGTCGGCGCCGACCTCACGCGCGACGCGCGTCACTTCGGCGGCGAACGAGCGCAGCTGCTCGACCATGGTGTTGAGCGTGTCCTTAAGCAGGAGCATCTCGCCGCGCACGTCGACCGTGATCTTCTTCGACAAGTCGCCGCCGGCGATGGCGGTCGCCACCTCGGCGATGTTGCGGACTTGCGCGGTCAGGTTCGACGCCATGAAGTTGACGTTGTCGGTCAAGTCCTTCCAGGTGCCGGCGACACCGGGCACCTGCGCCTGACCGCCGAGCTTGCCCTCGGTGCCGACTTCGCGCGCGACGCGGGTCACTTCCGAGGCAAAGGCGTTGAGCTGGTCGGCCATCGTGTTGATGGTGTTCTTCAGTTCGAGAATTTCGCCCTTCACGTCCACCGTGATCTTGCGCGAGAGATCGCCGCGCGCGACGGCGGTCGTCACCTCGGCGATATTGCGGACTTGCGCCGTCAAATTGCCGGCCATCGAATTGACCGAGTCGGTGAGATCCTTCCAGGTGCCGGCGACGCCGGGCACGTTGGCCTGGCCGCCGAGGCGGCCTTCGGTGCCGACCTCGCGGGCAACGCGCGTCACCTCACCGGCGAAGCGGTTGAGCTGATCGACCATGGTGTTCAGCGTTTCCTTGAGCTGCAGGATTTCGCCGCGCACGTCGACAGTGATTTTCTTCGACAAGTCGCCGTTGGCGACCGCGATCGTCACTTCGACGATGTTGCGCACCTGTGCAGTCAAATTGCCGGCCATTGAGTTGACCGAGTCGGTCAAGTCTTTCCAGGTGCCGGCGACGCCCGGCACCTGCGCCTGACCGCCGAGCTTGCCTTCGGTGCCGACCTCGCGCGCGACGCGCGTCACCTCGGCGGCAAAGGCGTTGAGCTGGTCGACCATGGTGTTGAGGGTGTCTTTCAGCTCGAGAATTTCGCCGCGCACGTCGACCGTGATCTTGCGCGAAAGATCGCCGCGGGCGACTGCGGTCGCCACCTCGGCGATGTTGCGGACTTGGCCCGTCAAGTTCGAGGCCATGAAGTTGACGCTGTCGGTCAGGTCTTTCCAGGTACCGGCAACGCCGCGCACCACCGCTTGGCCGCCGAGCTTACCTTCGGTGCCGACCTCGCGCGCGACGCGCGTCACTTCGCCGGCGAAGGCGTTGAGCTGGTCGACCATGGTATTAATGGTGTCCTTGAGCTCGAGAATTTCGCCGCGCACGTCCACGGTGATTTTCTTCGACAAATCGCCGCTGGCGATGGCGGTCGACACTTCGGCGATGTTACGGACCTGCGCGGTGAGGTTCGACGCCATCGAGTTGACCGAGTCGGTCAAATCCTTCCAGGTGCCGGCGACGCCGGTGACGTTGGCTTGACCGCCGAGGCGGCCGTCGGTGCCGACCTCGCGCGCGACGCGCGTCACTTCGCCGGCGAACGCGTTGAGCTGATCGACCATCGTGTTGATGGTTTCTTTCAGCTGCAAAATTTCACCCGAGACGTTGACGGTAATCTTCTTCGACAAGTCGCCACCGGCGATGGCGGTCGCGACGTCGGCAATATTGCGGACTTGGGCCGTCAAATTGCCGGCCATGGAGTTGACGCTGTCGGTGAGGTCCTTCCAAGTGCCGGCGACGCCCGGCACCTGCGCCTGGCCGCCAAGCTTGCCTTCGGTGCCAACTTCGCGGGCGACGCGGGTGACTTCCGAGGCGAATGAGTTCAGCTGGTCCACCATCGTGTTGATGGTGTCTTTGAGCTCGAGAATTTCGCCCCGCACGTCGACGGTGATCTTGCGCGATAGGTCGCCACGCGCGACCGCGGTAGTCACGTGCGCGATGTTGCGCACCTGATCGGTGAGGTTGCCGCACATCGCGTTCACCGAGTCGGTCAAATCCTTCCAGGTGCCGGCGACGCCGGGAACGATAGCCTGACCGCCGAGCTTGCCGTCGGTGCCGACTTCGCGCGCGACACGGGTGACTTCCGAGGCGAACGAACGCAACTGATCGACCATCGTGTTGATGGCTTCTTTCAGCTGCAAAATCTCGCCGCGCACGTCGACCGTGATCTTTTTCGACAAGTCGCCGTTGGCGACTGCGATGGTGACCTCGGCGATGTTGCGGACCTGCGCGGTGAGGTTCGAGGCCATCGAGTTGACGCTCTCGGTGAGGTCCTTCCACACGCCGGTCACGCCGCCGACTTGCGCCTGGCCGCCAAGTTTGCCTTCGGTGCCGACTTCGCGGGCAACGCGGGTCACTTCCGAGGTGAACACGTTGAGCTGCTTGATCATGCGGTTGACGATTTCGGCCGAGCGCAGGAACTCGCCCTTCAGCGGGCGGCCGTCGACGTCGAGCGGAACGGTGCGCAAAAGATCGCCTTGCGCCACCGCGGCGATGGCGCGGGTCACTTCGGTGGTCGGCCAAAGTAGATCGTCGATCAACGAATTGACCGAGGTTTCCATCTCGCCCCAAGCACCCTCGGACAGGCCAAAGCGCACGCGCTGCCGGGTTCGGCCTTCGCGGCCGACGCCCTGGCCGACGCGCTCGAGCTGACCCGCTATGCGCTCGTTGGCGGCGACGATCTCGTTGAAAGTGTCCGCCACCTTGCCCATGAGGCCCACTTGGTGGCCGGCCATCCGGACCGAAAAGTCGCCGACGCGCATGGCTTGGAGCGCTTGCAGGAGGTCGCGCAGTTCAGAAGCCTCGCCGCCGGCCTCCGGTCCCGCCGCGCGGCTTTTGGCTTGCGAGGCGGCAGCCGTGGCGGCGCTCGAACCGTTCGCTGCGCCGGTTTCAGACGAGGTGCGGGGCATGAAAGTCTCCGAAGCATGCACTGCGCCGCCCGATCTAGGGCGGCGGGACGCAAAACAGACAGCTTTACGTGCGACGGAAACGACGCCAGACCGGCCGCAGACGGTGTGAGCACCGCGTAACCCGGCTAGCCCGGCGTGAATCTCCCCCTCACGTGACTCCTCCTGAGCCGTAACGCGAACGCGCTTGCGGGCGTAATGTTCCTGTCCGCCGGCCGCCTGCGGCGGGAAAATTTTCGGGCGTTTAGTAAGGAGCGCGTGACTCCCACGCCGGCCCAAGAAACTCCTCGCGGCTGCTGGCCGCCTCGGTATGACAAGCCACTGAATTTACTTTTGAATTAAGACGAGCCGCCAAGCCGAAAGCGGGCGTTCGCGACCCATAAATATGGTTAGAGAATTGGTTCCGTCGCGCCACGGCGCCGGGACGCAGCGATGACCGTATTGCGCAAGAGACAGGCGATGGTCATCGGACCGACCCCGCCCGGTACCGGGGTAATCGCGCCGGCAATGCCCTGCGCCTCGGCGAACGCGACGTCCCCGACGAGCTTCGACTTGCCCTCGCCCGCATCGACCCGGTTGATGCCGACGTCGATCACCACGCCGCCCGGCTTGATCCACTCTCCGCGCACGAACTCCGCCCGTCCTACCGCCGCCACCAGAATATCCGCACGGCGCAGGAGATCGGGAAGCGATCGGCTTTTGGAGTGCGCCAGAGTGACGGTGCAGTTTTCGGAGAGCAGCAGCGCCGCCATCGGCTTGCCGACAATATTGGAGCGCCCAAGCACCACCGCTTCGGCCCCGCCCAGACTTGGCACCACATCGCGAAGCAAAAGCAGGCAGCCATACGGCGTGCAGGGAACCAAGGCGCACTCCAAACCGCCGCTCCAGAGCTGCCCGACGTTTTGGACGTGAAAGCCATCGACGTCCTTGGCTGGATCGATGGCGTCAATGACGCGCTGGGGATCCATATGTTTCGGCAGCGGCAGTTGCACCAGGATGCCGTCGACCCGATTGTCGGCATTAAGTTTGGCAATCAGGTGCAACAGCTCCCCTTCACTGGCGGTGGCCGGCAGCGTCTCCTGAAAACTCTCAATGCCGGCAGCGACTGCCGCCTTGCCCTTGTTGCGCACATAGACTTGGCTCGCCGGATTGTCGCCAACCAACACGGCACAGAGGCCCGGCGCCGCGCCGATTTGCACCTTGAGCTTGGCGGTCGCGCCAGCGACCTCGGCGAGGAGCCGTTCGGCGCGCGCCTTGCCGTCGATGCGCTTGGTGACGATCATGCAGCAGTCCCGTTTAACCCCTGCGGGTCTTATGGTTGGCCGAACCCGATTTGATGCGTCACACCGCCGCGGAGTTCGTGAACATCGGTTTTGCTCTGGCCGACTTGACGTGCGAAAGTGGGGAAAATCAAGAGCGGCCGGCGGTAGCGCCGAGACAATGCCGCGCGAATGGGACGGATCAAGCCAAGGAGAGTTCGCGATGAAGCTTACGGGCGCGTTTGCAGCCTCTTTTCTGACGCTGTGTTGGGCGGCGGCATCCCACGCCGAGACCATCAAAGTGGGCGTCGTACTCCCCTATTCGGGGCCCAATTCGGATCTGGGTAACCAGGTCGACAAAGCGTTCGACTTGTACGTAAAGCTGCATGCCAAGGATCTCGGCGACAATAAAATCGAGCTAGTCAAGCGCGACGAGGGTCCGGCATCCGGCGCCAATGCACGCACTGTCGTTACCGAACTGATCACCAACGACAAGGTCAAATTGATCGCCGGCGTGGTTTTCTCGCCGTCAGCTATCGCCGCCGCGCCACTGGCGACACAAACCAAAACGCCGATGCTGATCGCGAACGCCGGCACGGCGTGGGTCACCACCTTGTCACCTTACATCGTACGCTTCTCGTTCAGCATGTGGGATCCCGCCTATCCAATGGGCACCTACGCGGCGACGAAGATGGGGTGCAAAACGGCGGCCACCGGTTTTACCGACTACCCGCCGGGACAGGATTCCACGCTGGCGTTCAAGACCGCGTTCGAGAAGGCAGGCGGCAAAATAATCGATGAGGTGCGCTTCGGTCCGCCTGGGCCGGTCCCTGACTTCACCCCGTTTTTCCAGCGAGTAAAAGATGAACACCCGGACTGCTTCTACGTGTTTGTCCCCTCGGGTTCACATGCTGGCGGGGTGATGAAGGCCTACGGCGATATCGGCATGCGTCAAGCCGGCGTCCGCCTCATCGGCCCGATGGACCTTATTCCAGACTACCAGTTCGCCCACATGAGTGACGCGGCTATCGGATTGATCGTTACGTCGAGCTATTCGGACGATCTCGACACGCCCGGCAACCAGGAGTTCGTGAAAGCCTGGCACGAAGCTTACGGCCCGGACTCTTACCCGGACTTCATGTCAGCGGCAGGCATGGACACGATGGCGGGCGTGTTTCACGTGATCAACACGTTGCATGGCGATTTAGATGACGGCGCCAGAGTGGTCGAAACGCTCAAGGGCTGGAAACACGAAGGCTACCGCGGCGAAATTCAGATCGATCCCGAGACCCGCGACGTCATTCAGCCCGAGCGAGTGGAAGAGGTCATCAAGAAATCCGACGGCAAGCTTGGCGTCAAAATTCTTGAAACCTATCCGCAGGTGAAGGACGAGTGCAAAGTCCTCAAGGTCGGCCGTTGCGGCTCCTGAGAACCTGAGGCAAGCTTTCTGCTCTGCCGCGTCCCGGCGGCAGAGCAGACCATCTTAAGCGAGCGCCCCTTGCCGCCCGTGGCAAACACCATCGTCAGCATTCTGTTCGATGGTCTGGCCTGGGCCATGTTCCTGTTCATTATCTCGGTTGGCCTTTCCGTCACCATGGGATTGATGGGCGTGGTCAACTTGGCGCACGGCGCGTTTGCCATGGCCGGCGGCTATCTGGTGATTACAGCGACCGCGAGTTGGGGCGTACCGTTTCTGCCTTCGCTCCTTATCGCCTTCGTCGCCGTCGGCTTGGTCAGCGTATTGCTCGAACGTTCGCTCTACTCCCAGCTCTACGGGGCCAGCGAACTTGACCAGGTGCTGCTGACCATCGGGCTCACGTTCATGGTGATCGCGGTCTACACGTATTTCTACGGCCCGCAACCGCAATCCATCCACGTCCCGTCCTATCTTTTAGGCGAGCTCCATCTCGGCGATCGCTCGTTCCCGACCTATCGGGTTTTTCTCATCGCCGTCGGCGCCGCGCTGGTGGCCGCGCTGTGGTACGGATTCGAAGGCACGAAAATCGGCGCCATGATCCGGGCCGCTGTCGACAACCGGCGCATGGCGCAATCCGTCGGCATCAATGTCGACCGCCTGTTCACCATAACCTTTGCCGTTGGCAGCGGGCTCGCCGCGCTCGGCGGCGGGCTTGCCATTCAGCTTCTCGGGCTGACGCCGAGCTTCGCCGTCATTTATCTGGTGTTCTTCCTGCTGGTGGTGGCGGTCGGCGGCTCCGGCAGCATCTGGGGCACGCTCGCCGGTGCACTCGTGCTCGGCATCAGCGACACCGCAGGCAAATATTTGTTCGCCGACGCCGGCAGCTTTGTGATCTACGCGGTCGCGGTCCTCATCCTCCTGGTCAGACCCGCGGGACTTTATGGACGCGAGTAGACCGCTTGCGCCCGCCGCCGGCCGCGACGAGAGCGGCGCCGCGCGCACGCGTGCGCTTTCATTTCTTGCGCGCCGCGATCGTTACCACGTGGCCGAGGCGCTGCCCTGGATCGCGGCGCTTGCCGCGTTTTTCATTTTCCCAAACCAGATGATTCTCGGCGGCCAGACGCTGATCATGATTCTGTTTGCGCTCTCGCTCGACCTCATTCTCGGTTACGCCGGCATCGTCACGCTCGGCCATGCCGCCTATTTCGGGCTTGGGGCCTACGCGGCGGCGTTGCTGATCACCGACCTGCATTGGAGCGAACCGATTTCAGGGCTCGCCTGCGCGGCGGTCGTGGCGGCGATCGGTGGATTTTTTTCCGGTTTGATTCTGCTGCGCTACCGCGGCTTAGCGCTGCTGGTGTTGACGCTGTCGACAACCATCATGCTGCAGCAATTGGGCAACCTGTTCCGCGATTTTACCGGCGGCTATGACGGCATACCGGGGATCAACATTTCTCCGCTGTTCGGCCGCTTCGACTACGATCTCTACGGCCACACTTATTATCTTTATTGCCTCGGCGTGCTGTTCATTGCTTTTTATGTCGTCCGCCGCATTGTCTATTCGCCGTTCGGCCAGGCGCTGGTCGGCATCCGCGAAAACGTCGCGCGCATGCACGCGCTCGGCTCGCCGGTGCATTGGCGGCTGGTCATCGCCTATACGATTTCCGCCGCCTTCGCCGGCATCGCCGGCGCGCTGTTCGCGCAGACCAACACGCTGGTGACGCTCGGCGTGTTCGATTTCGATCAATCCGCCGCCGTGCTGATGATGCTGATTCTTGGCGGTGCGGGATGGCTTTATGGCGGATTCGTCGGCGCGACGCTGTACATGGTGCTGCAAAACGAGCTGGCGAAAATGAGCCCGGAATTCTGGCAATTCGGCATCGGCGCCATTCTGATCGCCGTGGTGCTTGCCAACCGGCACCGCGTGTTCGGCAAGTTAGTGCGGCGTGTCCGCGCCCTGGGATTCGGAGCGAAGCCATGACCGCTCCGGCCCTGGAAATCGCGAATCTGCAAAGAAGTTTCGGCGCGCTGACGGTAGCGAACAACATTAGCTTCGCGCTGCCGCGCGGCGCCCGCTACGCGCTGATCGGCCCCAACGGCGCCGGCAAAACCACGCTGGTCAACTTGATCACCGGCCGTTTGCGCGCCTCGGCGGGTAAAGTGCTGCTCGACGGCGATGAGATCACCGCCTTGTCGCAAGCTGCGCGTACGCGCCGCGGCATCGCCCGTACCTTTCAGGTGAATCAGTTGTTTCGTGGCCTCACCGTTCTGGAGAACGTCTATCTCGCCATCGGCGAACGGACCAATACCTGCAATCGGCTGTGGCGGTCCGCCGGCAAGGAAACGGCGGTCATCGGCGAAGCGCTGGATCATCTGGAAGCGCTTGCGCTCGTCGATGACGCCAACAAACAAGTGCGCGAATTACCCTATGGACGGCAGCGTCTTGTGGAAATCGCCATCGCGCTCGCCCAGCGCCCGAAACTGCTCTTGCTCGACGAGCCGGCGGCCGGTGTTCCGTCGTCGGAAAGCCATCTGATCCTCGATGTGATTTCCAAGCTCGATCCCAACATCACTGTGCTCATCATCGAACACGACATGGACCTGGTGTTTCGCTTCGCCAGCCGGATCATCGTCCTGGTCGCAGGCGAAGTGCTGACCGAAGGCTCGCCGCAGGAGATTTCGGCCGACGAGCGCGTGCGCTCGGTCTATCTCGGCGAGCGGCGTGAGGATCGCCAAGAGAACCGTCATGGCTGAATCGACCGCGCTCGAGCTCGACGACGTTTTCAGCGGCTACGGTGAAACCGTGATCGTCGAGAATGTCCGGCTCGCTGTTAAAGCTGGCGAGACGCTCGCCATTATCGGCAGGAACGGCGTCGGCAAGACGACGCTGCTGTCGACCGTGATGGGCCACAACACGCTGCATCGCGGTCACATTCGGCTTCTGGGCAACGACATTTCGCGCCTCCCGCCGCATCGGCGGGTCGCGTCCGGACTGGGCTACGTCCCGCAGGAGCGCGAAATCTTCCCATCGCTGACGCTGCGGGAAAATCTGGATGTGGCGGCGCGCCCCGGCTTATGGACCGTGGAGAAAGTGTTCGAGCTATTCCCGCGGCTCAAAGATCGGCAGCGAAACCGGGGCACCCAGTTGTCCGGCGGCGAGCAGCAAATGCTGGCCATCGGCCGCGCCCTTGTCGGCAATCCGGCGGTGATCCTGATGGACGAGCCTTCGGAGGGGCTCGCGCCCGTTATCGTAGAAGAATTGACCCGCGCCCTCCGCCATCTGACCGGCGCGCAAGGACTGACGCTTGTGGTGGTGGAACAAAATACGCGGCTTGCACTCGACATCTCGCCGCGCATTGTGGTGATGAACCGCGGCCGCATCATCTATGACGGACCAAGCGAGCACCTCAAGCAAAACCGGCACGAGCTCGATCGCTTGATCGGAGTTGCGCGCCACTCAGCGGCGTGAGCTCGCCGCACCACAAATCAAGTCGATCGCCGCCGCCGCGAGTGCCTTGAGCTCTTTGCGGGACGCGCCGACGCGTGAGCGCACGGCGATGGTATGCAGCGTCGCGGTCGCGATCTGCGCCAGCGCCGCCGAATCGGCACCGGCCGCCACCTCACCGCGCTCGCGCGCCTTGCCGATCAGGTCGGCGAGAAACGAGTCGGTGCCGGTAATGCTGTCCTGCAGGAACGCGCGCACCGCGGTATCGACCGTGGCTTGCGCCGGCGCAGTCGAGATCGAATAGCAACCGCGCGCGTCATCGCCACCGGCGCGGTAGATTTCCAGAGCGCCGTCATAGAAGCGGGTGAGAAAGACCCGCAGCGGCGGATCGTCGGCCAGAAGTTCGAGAGTCTTGGCGCGAGACTTGCGCTGATAGCGCTCAAGCGTCTTCAGATAAAGATCGCGCTTCTCGCCAAAGGCGGCATAGAGACTGGGACGATTCATCCCGGTCGCAGCAGAAAGCTCATCGAGCGACGTTCCGGCATAACCGCCTTTCCAGAACGCCGCGGCCGCCTTGGCCAGCGCCTGATCGGGATCGTATTGGCGCGGCCGTCCCCGGCGAAGCGGTTGTCCCGCAGCGGGTTTTTCGACTTTTGCTCTTTTTTGTACCATTTCGCAAAAAATCCTTGACCGCACCTAATTTATGCGGAATGGTACAAAAATGAAAGGGAGGACATCATGAACCTTTATTTCTCTCCAATGGCCTGCTCGCTGGCGAGCCGGATCGCGCTTTACGAAGCCGGCGTTGGCGATGTCGGCTTCATCGAGGTCGACCCCAAGACCAAACATACCGTCGACGGTACCAGCACGGATTACCGCAAGATCTACCCGCTCGGCCTGGTGCCGTTGTTGCGCATCGACGACGGCACCCTCCTCAGTGAGAATGCCGCGATTCTGCAATATATCGCGGGACGTTACCCCGCGGCAAAGCTCGCGCCGGCGGATGAGACCGGACGCGCCCGGTTGCAGCAATGGCTGTGCTTCATCGGCACCGAATTGCATAAGGGGCTGTTCATCCCGCTGTTCGATCAAAAGGCGCCGGACGGCACACGCGCTCATACGCTACAAAAATCGAAATCGCGCCTGCAATATCTCAACGATCATCTGGACGGCCGCGAATATTTGCTCGACAGCTTCTCCGTGGCGGACGCCTATCTCTATACCATCCTGAACTGGACGGTGCCGACGCAGGTCGATCTCACCAATTGGCCGACAGTCAAGCGCTACCACGAATCCTTGCAAGCGAGACCGAGCGTCGCCAAAGCATTCCTTGAGGAGATGGGTCTCTACAAGGCCGAGCTGGCGCGCCACAAGGCCGCGTAGGAACGAAACCGGTCAGGTGCGACCACGCGCCGGCCACGATTCGCCCCGACGGCGCCGCGGTTTGCGTTCGGCGTGTTATTTCCTCTGCTTCAAGAACGCGTCACGCTCCTTGGTCAGGCGTTCAAGGTCGGCCTGCAAATCAGCGAGCCGGTCGGCGTTGCGCGACTCGTCGCCGGCGCCGGATTGCGCTGCTGCCTGCTCGATCACCTGCCGGATGTTGTCGCGCACAATGGCGATGCGGTCTTCGAGCTGATCCAGCGAAAGCGGCGTGCCGTTGTTCATAACGTCTCCCGGGTTGCCACGATGGTAGCGCGGATCGGACGCAAGCGTAAACTCTACCTGACGGCGGATTGAATATGGACGGCAGCCCCCTCCGGTTTTAATAGATGCACAGGGAGTGGGCGCCGTGACGCGTGGCAATTCAACCGATGATCGCGTGATCATTGCCGGCGGCGGCATCGGCGGGCTCGCGGCCGCGCTCACGCTGCATCAGATCGGCGTCCCTTGCACCGTGTTCGAAGCGGTGCGCGACATGCGCCCACTCGGCGTCGGCATCAACCTGCAACCTAACGCCGTGCGCGAGCTTTACGACCTCGGCATCACCGAGGCCGATCTCGACCAAGTCGGCCTCCCCGCCAGGGAATGGGCGCTGGTCGGATTGAACGGCAACGACATCTATTCCGAGCCCCGCGGAAAACTTGCCGGCTACAACTGGCCGCAATACGCCGTGCATCGCGGGCAGTTCCACATGCTGTTGCACGACAAGGTCGTTGAGCGGATCGGGCCGCAAGCGGTCAAGCTCGGCAGCCGGGTTGCCGGCTATCGCAAACTCGACGATGGCAACGTCAGCGCGCTGGTCGAGCACGCCGACGGCTCGACGTCGGAGCCGCGCGGCGCGCTGCTCGTTGGCGCCGACGGCATCCACTCCGCGGTGCGCGCGCAAATGCATCCGCGCCAGCCGCCGATCCATTGGGGCGGCACCGTGATGTGGCGCGGCACTACCTGGGGGAAGCCGATCCGCTCCGGCTCGTCATTCGTCGGGCTCGGCACGCACCGCCACCGCATGGTGTTTTATCCGATCTCGCATCCCGACCCGCAGACCGGCCTCGCCATCATCAACTGGATCGCCGAGGTCACCTTGGACAACAGCGAGGGCTGGAAGCAGAGCGGTTGGTTCCGGCAGGTGCCGATTTCCGATTTCGTCCATCACTTCGACGGCTGGATTTGGGATTGGCTCGACGTGCCCGCTTTGCTCCGCGGCGCCGACATCGTGTTCGAAAATCCGATGATCGACCGCGATCCGGTCGAGACCTGGCGTGACGGTCCGGTGGTGCTCATCGGCGACGCCGCACACCCGATGTACCCCACCGGCTCCAACGGCGGCAGCCAGGCGATTGTCGATAGCCGCATCCTCGGCGCGTGCCTGGTCGAGCACGGCGTCAGCCAGGCCGCGCTCGAAGCCTTCGACGCCAAACTGTGCGGCCCGATTTCCCAAGTCGTGCTGCGCAACCGCGGCGCCGGTCCGTTTGGCCTCCTCAACATGGTCGACGAACGTTGCGGCGGCACGTTCGACAATATCGACGATGTTATTGCTCCGGCCGAGCGCACTGCATTCATGGCCGGCTACAAGGCCGCCGCCGGCTTCGCCATCGAGACGCTTAACAAGGCGCCGCCGACGCTTCTCCCCGGCGCGCGCGTGCGCACGGCGGCAACCGCCTAGCCGCATCCTAGACGCGCACCGGCTGCATCACTTTGGCGTGGATTGCTTCGCAATGGCGCACCAGGTTGCTGTGCGCCGCGACGAACCGCTTCAGCGGCGTGTCGATATCGAAGAACCAGATGTTGGCGATGAAGCCGTAAATACCGGCGTCAATGCTGGTCGGCTGCGGCCCGTTCACATAGCCGTTTGCCGGCACCAGCCACGCCAGCACGCCGAGATCGGCAATGCCGCGCGCATAGGCTGCCTCCGGCGCGTAACGACCGATACCGGCATAGTAGTAACGCTGGAAGTTGAACTCCTGCGCCTTGCGCAGGCTCTCGACGGTGAGCTGCCGATGTTCGCGCAAGAGTGCGTCACGGAACGCGGGAAAATACCGCTCGTCCTTCCAGCGCGAATAGGACATGACCCAGTAGAGGTCGTCGAGTAGCCGGGTGACCAGAACATCGCGGTCGCGCTGCGCCGCGTCCAGGCCGGCATCGATCGCGAGCCCATATTTGCGGTTGAGGTGCGCGACGATGGCCTCGCTGTCGCCGATCGTCTCGCCGTCATCGACAATGTAGGGCAACTGGCCGCGCGGCGCCGCCGACGCATCGAAAATATGCTCGTGGACAAACCGCACACCGGCAAGCCGCATGAAGGCAAAGACCTTCAACCCATAGCCGTTGTTGTCGGCGACGCCGAACAGCTCGGGATACGAATAAAGCGTGATCATGCCACCTTTAGCTTGTCGGGAAATGCGTTACGGAAAAATGGTCTTGTCCGTGGCGATAAGCGCTAAAGTCGGATTACTTCGCGCCCGCATAGGCGAGGCATTCCACCTCGACCTGCGCCCCGCGCGCCAGCGCTGCGGCGCCGAACGCGGAACGTGCCGGCAGGTGGCCGGGCTTGAAATAAGTGACGTAGACTTTGTTGAAGTCACCCCACTTGCCCATGTCGGCGAGCATCGCCGTGCATTTGAACACGTCGTCGAAGGCGAGCCCGTTCGCTTTCAACACCGCGCCCATGTTTTCCATGGCTTGCCGGGCTTCCGCCTCAATGCCGCCGGCGGCAAGCGCGCCGGTCCCCGGCACGATGCCGATGGTGCCTGATAAATAGAGCACGTCGCCAACCCGCACGGCCTGACTGAATGGCGGGTTGGCGGCGGCGACGGCTGGCGAGGTGTAGAACTGCAATCCCGGCTCGCCGGCGCTCGCCGGTATGGATCCGGCAAGTGCGGCGATGAGGCAGGCCGCAGCGCAAGTCCGCACGATTGTATCCCGAATGTGCATTCTTCTGTCCTCTTGTCCCGGAATCTCGATTGCTTTGAGCCGAACGCGCATCAATAGGCTTGAGCGAGCCAATCAGTGCTCCCAGGGATCGATCGCGTCGCTCTCCTTGGCTTCGACTTTGTCCGTGTCCCGAATGAATTTATCGATGGCGCTAATCGGCTTCTTGTCCGGGTTTTCGGCGCAGAATTCGGCGACGAGCTTGGTGATGGCCGGCTCCTCGACCCGGCCGGTATCAATGTAGTCGTTGTATTCGTTGAGGAGAAAGAAGTTGGCGGCGCTCAGATAGCCCTGCACCCAATAGAACAGCAGCGCGTTCGGCAGATGGTTCATCCCCGCGCCCGGTTTCAGATCAGGGCCGAGCTTCCCGCAATTCGAAAGCCCGATGCCGCTGGTCAGCGACGCATCGGCGCTGGCCGAACCGGTGACAGCGGCGCTGGCGCAGAGCGCGGCAGCAAAAACAACGACACGATGAAGGCGCATTGTAGGCTCCGTGGGTAGGGACCAGGATGTACGCAGCATAGCAAGAAAGTGGTTGCTCTCTACTGTTGTTGTTGTTGGCGCCATTTCCGGTAAGCGTCGCGCAGGCACACCGCGCAGGGACGATAGCCGGCGGCAATCGCGGTCGCCTCGTCGGCGAAGAACACGCGGCTCTTCTGATAGGTGTTGCCGCGTGCAAGAACGCGCAGCGCGCCCGGACAGTCGAGCCGGCCATAGATTTTTGAGCGCCGATGGCCACCAAGCGTGCCCTTGGTGGCGCTGTCGAACGGACGGCCGTCGGCACCGATCAGGCGATAGCTTTTTGCGCTCACGGAACCCGCCCTTTTCCCGACGGTAAAATCAACTAAAAACTGAGAATTCCCCTTTTAGATCAATAGGTGGACGCTAGACGATTTTCCCCCGATTGCGCCCGCGGCCTGCTATGTCAATGGGGACTTTATCGATTCTTCGAAGAGGAACTTCAATGGCCGAGAAATCAAATAAAAACGAGGCGAACGCGCAATTCGCGAAGTTGCAGCGGGCCGACGACGCCAAGAAGGCGATGCTGGATTACGAGAGCGCGGCCGTGGCGACGCGCAAAAAGACCGAACGGCTCAAGGCGCTCCGCATGGCGCGCGACGCCGCGGCTCCGGCACCGGAGCCGGCGCCTCCGAAACAAAAAGCCGCGAAAAAGTCAAAGCGCAGCTTATCGGATTTTTTATCCGGACAAGCCAAAGAAGGCAGGAACAGCTAAGCGACGGTATGAAGATTCGCCTCTCGCCTTTAGCCGTCGGCCCGGTATGGTGCGGCTGGAAAAACCGATTCGCATCCTCACACGTCTCCGGGAGCACATACGCATGCGCATCTTACTCACCCTTCGTGCAAGCCTGATCGCAATGCTGGCGCTGAGCGGCGCCTTCGCAACTGCTGCCCGCGCCGACGA
>Ga0209169_10000132_pt1 | contig 43073 bp, 38 predicted proteins | sample HubBroMetageWRM4_FD_188346 | JGI IMG/M metagenome (GOLD analysis project Ga0209169, IMG submission 188346) | Warmed soil microbial communities from the Hubbard Brook experimental Forest, New Hampshire - Hubbard Brook CCASE Soil Metagenome WRM 4... | ecosystem: Environmental > Terrestrial > Soil...
TCGTGTCCTTTATCTCTTTTCTTGTACCGCTGATGGCAATCGGTCTGGGCTTCGATGCGGTCAACGGCGAATACAACCGCCGCACCATGTCGCGGATTCTCGCGCAGCCGATTTATCGGGATGCTTTGCTGTTCGGCAAGTTCCTTGCCGGCCTTGCGACGCTTGCGGTCAGCCTGATCACGCTATGGCTGCTGGTGATGGGATTGGGACTTTTGCTGATCGGCGTCCCGCCCGGAGCCGAGGAGATCGGCCGCTGTATTCTGTTTTTGATCGTGACCGTCATTTATGCCGGTGTGTGGCTTGCGGTCGCCTTGTTGTTCTCGATCGTGTTCCGCTCCGCCGCCACCGCGGCGCTGGTCACACTGGGAATTTGGCTGGTCATCACTTTCATATGGCCGGTGCTGGCCGGCGCGGTCGCCCAGATGATCGTACCGATCGATCCGCGCTATGCGGCGCTTGGATTGCAAACTCCGGGAACGGCGGAAGCCGAGCACATCTTGGCGCGGCTGTCGCCGTCGACGCTGTTCGCCGAAACGGTGGTGGCGATCCTCGATCCGACCACCCGCTCGCTGGGGCCGATCTACTTAAGTCAAATGCAGGGTGCCGTGCTCGGAGCGCCGCTGCCGATCGGCGAAAGCATTCTGATCGCCTGGCCGCAAACGGTCGGCATGATTGCTAGCGCTATCGTGCTGTTTGTGATCGGTTACGTGATCTTTCAGCGCCAGGAAGTCCGCGCTTAAGCCTCGAGATATGCGCATGAAGAATGGGGGCGGCCCAGAGCCGCCCCCATCGCATTTCGGGCCCCCGCGCGCCAACGCGCGGGATAACCGTCCCCACCACCACGGTTCCGTGTGATAACTTGCGGGCGAACGCGGGCCCCAAACTTTCAAGCCGTGTGCGAATCTGACTATTTTTCGCTTGGCAATGCTGGTGCGAATTTAATCGACGAGAGAAATTGTGAGCGCCTTCAAATCGACTGTCGAAAGGTCTTCGCCGGAGTTTCGCGCCAATGAAGCCGCCATGGGCGCGCTCGTTGCCGAATTGCACGAACGTCGCGGCCGCGCCGCCGCCGGTGGTTCAGTCCAGGCCCGCGAGCGCCACGTTTCACGCGGCAAGCTCCTGCCGCGTGACCGTGTGATGACGCTCATCGACTCAGGCGCGCCGTTTCTTGAATTTTCGCCGCTTGCGGCCGACGGCATGTACCAGGACCAAATCGCCGGCGCCGGCATCATCACCGGCATCGGACGGGTATCCGGCCGGGAGTGCATGATCGTTTGTAACGATTCGACGATCAAGGGCGGCACTTACTATCCCATGACGGTAAAGAAGCATTTGCGTGCGCAGGAGATCGCGCGCGAGAACCTGTTGCCGTGCATTTATCTCGTTGATTCCGGCGGCGCCAACCTGCCGCATTGGACCGACGTGTTTCCCGACCGCGAACATTTCGGCCGCATTTTTTACAATCAGGCGACTTTATCGGCGGCAGGCGTCGCGCAAATCGCGGTCGTCATGGGGTCGTGCACCGCGGGCGGCGCTTATGTGCCGGCGATGTCGGACGAGACCATCATTGTCGGCAACCAGGGAACCATTTTTCTTGGCGGTCCGCCTTTGGTAAAGGCGGCAACCGGCGAAGTGGTTTCGGCGGAGGATCTGGGCGGCGCCGATGTGCATACCAGGAGGTCCGGCGTCGCCGATTACTACGCCGAGAACGACCGCCATGCGTTGGCGCTTTGCCGAAGCATCATTGGCAATTTGAACACGCGGCGCTCGGCCGGCGCCGTACTCCGCAAGCCTGCGGAGCCGCTTTATGACGCGGGCGAGCTCGACGGAATTGTGCCGGCCGATCTCAAAAAACAATACGATGTCCGCGAAGTCATTGTCCGCCTGGTCGATGGTTCGGAGTTCGACGAGTTCAAGGCGCTGTACGGCACTACGCTGATCGCAGGTTTCGCTCACATCCAAGGTATTCCGGTCGGAATACTCGGTAACAACGGCATTTTGTTCTCGGAAAGCGCGCTCAAAGCGACCCACTTCATCGAGCTTTGCTGCCAGCGCAAAATCCCGCTGCTGTTTTTGCAGAATATCGTCGGCTTCATGGTTGGTCGCGACTACGAGGCCGGCGGCATCGCTAAAGACGGGGCGAAGATGGTGACGGCGGTGGCTTGCGCGAAGGTGCCGAAAATCACCCTCATCATCGGCGGATCCTACGGCGCCGGCAATTACGGCATGTGTGGCCGCGCGTACGGTCCGCGTTTTTTGTTCACTTGGCCGAATGCGCGCATTTCGGTAATGGGCGGGGAGCAAGCCGCCAGCGTGCTGGCCACCGTGCGTCGCGACAATATCGAAGCTTCGGGCAAAAAGTGGTCCAAGGCGCAAGAGGAAGAATTCAAAAAGCCGATCCTCGAGCAATACGAGGCGGAAGGTAATCCTTATTATGCGACGGCGCGGCTTTGGGACGACGGCATCATTACGCCGGCCGAAACCCGCCGCGTCCTCGCGTTGTCTTTAGCGGCCGCGCTCAACGCGCCAATTCCGGAGACGAAGTTCGGGGTTTTCAGGATGTGAACGCGCCGATGGCGCGATTGAGAAAGCGATATTTTTCGCGAAACAGATGGGGTGAACATGGGCAAAGCCATCGAGCACATTCATTGGCCCGACGCGCCAGATATGTGGATGCCGTACGCACCGGCCATCAAAGTGCGAGGCGGGACGACGGTCTATCTCGCCGGCGTTACGGCGGCGCCGGTTTATCATCATCACCCGCATCGGCCGGAGGAATTCGACGCCATGCCGCGCGACATGGGCGGCCAAGCACGCGCGGCGCTGGAGAATCTCAAGCGCGGCCTCGACGCCGTGGGCGCGACCTTTGCCGACGTCGTCACCGCCGACCGCTTTGTCACCGATCTCACCGACCAGGACGCGCTCAACCGCGTCTGGGGAGAATATTTTCGCGACGCCAAACCGGCCACGACGACGGTGCAGGTCGTGCGACTTGCAACGGATCCCCGGTGTCTGGTCGAGATCAACGCGGTCGCCGTGATCGATTGACGGCTCTGGGCTCGACGCTAACCAGTGCTACGGGCGCTTGACGGGGACGAGGCCGGGGCGCTGATAATCGGCTTGTTTCAGAGAAGCAAATGCCGCGGAGAAGATAATGTCGGACATACCCTACAAAACGGCGCTGATTGTCGGCGTGGGCGCCGGGCTTTCGGCTTCGGTGGCGCGGGCCTTCAAAAAAGCCGGAATGACGATAGCGCTTGCAGCCAGGCGGGCAGGCGATCTCGCCGCGCTGGCGCAGGAAACCGGCGGTAAGGCATTTGCTTGCGACGCCACCAAAGAGGCCGAGGTCGCAAAACTCTTTACCGAAGTCGAAGCTGCTTTCGGGGTGCCCGAGGTCGTCGTCTACAATGCGAGTTATCGCACCCGCGGGCCGTTCGTCGACCTTGACCCCGCCGAAGTGCAGCGGTCCTTGATCGTCACCGCGTTCGGCGGTTTTTTGATTGCCCGCGAGGCGGCGAAACGCATGTTGCCGATGAAACGCGGCGCCATCTTATTCACTGGAGCGTCGGCGAGCGTGAAGGGTTATCCGCAATCGGCTCCTTTCGCGATGGGCAAGTTCGCCTTGCGCGGGCTGGCGCAGAGCATGGCGCGCGAGCTGCAGCCGCAAGGCATTCACGTGGCCCATATCGTGATCGACGGCGGTATTCGAAGTGCAAGCCGTGCGGTGCCGGCTGACAAGCCCGACAGCATGCTCGATCCGGATGCAATTGCGCAGACTTATCTCGATCTGCTGCGGCAACACCGCAGCGCCTGGTCTTGGGAAGTGGAAGTGCGGCCTTGGGTCGAGCGGTTTTGAATGACCTTCCAAGACGCGGTCAATAAAGGTACTACGCCCAAGGCAATCGCTACCGCGGTTTTACTGGCGCTTATCGTCGTCGCCGGGGCGGGGGACGCGCTGGCGCAAGCAACGCGGCGCAAGCCGCCACTGAAACCGACCGAGCCTTCGGCGCCGGCAATCCCAATCGACAAGCGCGACAGCGTGGTCTCGGCACCTGGTCTGTTCAATGGACGACCGTATTGGCTGGCGCTCGCCGAATGCGGTGGTATCTACTTCAAGCTGAACGTGCTCTATACCGATATCGCGGTGCACGCTCGCGTGACGAAGCCCGATCCGCGCGCCAACGCGGAGTTTACCAAGAAACTGCACGAAGCGATGAGCGTTGCGACTACTTATTTCGATGGCGCGGAGCATTTTCTGATGGCGCAGCGAGGCCTCGAGCGCGCTGACGCTGTTCTTACTTACGATGGAGCATCACGCGCCGCCGGTGACCGCGTCAAGTCGATTGACGCGGCGCTCGCCGCGGCAAAGGACTGTCCCGCCGTGTATCACGCCTGCCAGGAAGCGTTTTCCAAGCAATGCGGCGAACCGCTTTCGCCGCTAAGCTGAGGCGAACGAACCTCCGCCATTTTGCAACGCAGAAATAAGCCTCCCGCGTCAACGCGCCGCGGTCGCCTTTGCGACACAGGAGTGGCGTATTTCGCGCCGACAAATACGTCCTACAGGCGTTCTCAATGCAGGAGGTCCATATGACCTATCGCGTCTATTCCGGGCCGCGGGGCTCACAGTCCATCTCTCCGCTCGAGAAGGATCGGCACCTGTATAAGGAGTTCAGTGCTCTCGACGAGGCCATGGGTTGGGCGAAGTACATCAACGAGAGCGGTCGCGTCTCACTTCTCGTCGAAGGCGACGACGGGACGCGCCTCACCAAGCAGCAAATCGTGACGGCGCTTAAGAGTCTCGAAAGGGTCGACTCGCCCGACGCGGCTTGAAGCGGCGCACTCGGTGTCCCGCTTTGATTTTACGACAACAAGCCGGCAAGGCCGGTGAGGCGCTGCGAAGGTGGAAAGGGCTCGTATTCGTCCGGCATTTGCGAACGGTTGATCCAGAAGGTGCGAAAGCCGAAGGTCGCCGCCCCCATGATGTCCCAGCGGTTCGATGATACAAACGCGACGTCCTGCGGCTCGACGCTAAGGTTCTTTGTCACCAGCGCGTAGGCGTCCGACCGCGGCTTATAGACTCGCACCGCGTCTACCGAGAGCACGGCATCGAATACTGTCCTCAATCCGGCGGCGTCGACGGCTGAGGCGAGCATGTCCGGCGAGCCGTTCGAGAGGATCGCCAGACGCGCGCCGTGGGATTTCAGACCGGCTAGCGTGCTGCGAACGTCGGGGAACGCGTCAAGTTTGAGATAGGCATCGAGCAGGTCCGCGCGCAGCGATCGATCGATCGAGGGAAATCGCGCCAGGGCGTAGTCGAGGGCGCGCTCGGTCAACGTCCAAAAATCGAGGTAGTGACCGGCGAGCGTCAGGGTCCAGGTATATTCGAGCTGCTTCGTTCGCCAAGTTTGCGAGAGATTTTCGGCGTCGGGGCCGGCGGCATGGCGATGACGCCCGATCGCCGCATGGACGTCGAACAGGGTGCCATACGCATCGAAGACGTACGTGCTCAGCATAGCCAAATCTCCCCGTAGCATTTTGGTGACAAAGTTCGTGGCAATTGGCCATAAAGATCGTGAAGGATGATTCGATGAGCCGCCCTGTTGCCTGGTCGCAGACATTAACTTTTTTTGAGGACGATTGGCACGAGGGCAACGTTCCAATCATGGGGCCGCGTACGCATGCGGCGTGGTTGTGCACATCGGTGTTTGATGGCGCGCGCGCATTCGAGGGCACGACCCCTGATCTCGAGCGCCATTGCGCGCGTGTCAACGAGTCGGCCAAGAGCATGTGCTTAAAGCCGCTGGTCGCGGTTCCCACTTGGCGAGGCTTGGTACGCGAGGGGTTGAAACGGTTCGACCGCAATGCCGAGCTTTACATCAGGCCGATGTATTGGGCCGAGGAGGGTGCGCCGGGCGGGGTGCGGCCCGATCCGGAATCGACGCGATGGTGCCTTTGCATTTACGTGGCGCCGTTTCCCAACCCCGCCAGCACAGCCATCACGCTCTCTCGGTTTCGCCGCCCGACAAGCGAAACCGCTCCAGTGGAAGCCAAGGCCGGCTGCCTCTATCCCAACAACGCGCGTGCGTTGATCGAGGCGCGCACGCGCGGCTTCGACAATTGCGTTCTCTGCGACATGCTCGGCAATGTCGCCGAGCTCGGCACCGCCAATTTGTTCATGGTCAAAGACGGCGCGGTATTCACGCCGGCCATCAACGGCACGTTCCTCGCCGGTATCACGCGCGCACGCGTCATCGCGCTGTTACGCGAGGCCGGCGCTGCCGTAGTTGAGACGACGCTGACCTATGCCGATTTTCAGTCAGCCGACGAAATATTTTCCACCGGCAATTACAGCAAAGTGGCGCCGATTACCCGCATCGATGATCGGAACCTGCAGCCAGGGCCGTTCTACCGCAGAGCGCGCGCGCTGTATTGGGAGTTCGCGCGCGCGACCGAGCAGAAGTATCTTTGACAATGCTTCGAATGGGCGAGCGGCCCGAAAGGCCGCTCGTCTGCTGATCGGGCGGCTATTTGATCGCCTCTTCGTACATCTCCGCGACGTGGTCCCAATTGACCAGATGATCGAGGAACGCTTTCAAATAATCCGGCCGCCGATTGCGATAGTCGATGTAGTAGGAATGCTCCCAGACGTCACAGCCGAGGATCGGCTTGCCGCCATGCACCAGCGGATTTTCGCCGTTCGGCGTTTTCGTTATGGTGATCTTGCCGTCTTTGACCGCGAGCCAGCACCAACCTGACCCAAACTGCGTCACGCCGGCCTGAGCGAGATCTTCCTTTACTTTCGCAAGCGGGCCGATGTCGCTGATGATCTGCTTTTCCAGCTTGCCCGGCAGCTTGTCGCCGCCGCCGCCTTTTTTCATCCACTTCCAGAAGTGAATGTGATTGTAGTGCTGGGCGGCGTTGTTGAAGAGAGGTTGGTTCTTGCCGAATGTGCCTACGAGCACTTCCTCGACCGGCTTGTTCTCCCACTCCGTCCCCTTGGCGAGATTATTTCCAGCGGTGACGTAGGCCTGATGATGCTTGTCGTGATGAAACTCGAGCGTTTCGCGCGACATGTAGGGCGCAAGCGCGTCGTAGGCGTAAGGCAGGTCCGGCAGCGTAAATGCCATTGGTCTTCTCCTCAATTGAAACAAAAGGGGCGGGCGTCGGTAAAACCGGCGAGAGAACACAAGGTTTCCGTTAAATAGGCCTAATCCGACCGTCTCGGCAATTCTCGCTACACCCGGCGCCGTGGCGTTACCGCCGACCGCGCTCGGCTCGCCTGAAAATTTCGATATTCTTCAAATGGTTAATCGACGTCTTTTCGCGCCGTAACGGCACTTTGGGTGAAGAAACGTCGCTCGCGGAAATGTCCGCAGGGCGCTCGCGGGTGATCGCATCATGCTGGCTCTGCTCATTAAACCTTGCGCGTCAGCCAGATGGCGGCCAAAATGCGTTCCTTGTCGCCGCCGGCTAATGATCCCGTGACTTCGGCGGGGGGACAACGACAGATGTTTGCGTTTTTATCGGTAGCGGGTGTGGTGGTAACGCTCGCCGGTTTGGCTCTCGTTGCGACGGGTGCGATCCCTCACGACGCCGCATTTGATTCCGGAACGTTGACGGCTGGTACGATCGCCTCCGTCGGCGGACTTCTTCTCATCGGAATCGGCCTGACGGTCCGCGAGTTGCGCCGTATCGAGCAAGTCATCGCGAGCGGGAGGCGGCCCCGCGCCGCCCATGTCGACGAAGATCAAGCCACCGACGTTGCCGAGGCGCCCAGTCAGCTGCGCGTGCCATCGCCGGCGAAGCCGGGGCTCACCACCACACAAGCCGCTACCTTCGCGGCGGCTGCGCACGCGCTCGAGGACACCACATCCGAACATCTGCGAACAAGAACTCCGGCCCGCGACCGAAGCGACGAGGAGCCGGCTTTCGCCGAAGGCGATGCCGCACCTGTGTCGCGGCTGCCGCTTCGTTCCGAGGACTTTAGAGAACGTCGCGATACCGCCGCCAAAGGCTATACCGGAAATGGCGCTACGCCTCCTCGTTCCATAACGGATTTTGAAACGAGGCCGCGGCTCGCTGGATCGCCGGCGACGCCGAAGGCAAAAGTATTCAACGCGTTTTGGTCCGGAGGGCAGCGGCGCGAGGCGCCAACGGCCGCAGCTCAGGCGGCAGCTGCGGTGGCGCGGGCGCTGCCTGCTGGCGCCCCGGCGCCGGCCAGTCAGCCTTATTCCGATGCAGTGGCGGTGCCAGGCGATCAACCATCCACTGTAACTATCCTCAAGTCAGGCGTGATCGAGGGAATGGCCTACACGCTTTACTCGGATGGATCGATTGAAGCGCAGCTCCCGCAAGGGACATTGCGCTTTGGTTCGATTGCCGCTTTGCGCGATCACATCGAAAGCAAGTCGTAGGCTTGAGCCGCAGTCGGTTGAGTGGCGTTGGCCGCGTCAAAGCCAGCCGAAAGATTTACCGTCCCGCAGGCTCAATATACTTTCGAAATACAGTCTTCGGCTGACTGCCCCAAGTTTATTGCTTTATTTCTCGAAGCATTTTATGTTTTAGCGGTGTCGCAAGTCGCGATGCGGTAGCGGCTATGCTTCGGGGGCGCCGGGAGATGGCGGTTGAGCAAGACCAGGCCGAGCATGAGCGATAGTGCCGGGGACGGAACTTACATTCAGCTGACGGCGCACATTGTCTCCGCCTACGTGAGCAACAATACCGTTCCTAGCGGAGAGATTCCGGGCCTCATCAGCCAAGTCTATTCGGCGCTGATGCGCGTTTCGGGCGGCCAAGCCGTCGCCACCGCGGAGCCGCTCAAGCCGGCGGTTTCAGTCAAACGGTCCATTACTCCCGAATACCTTGTGTGTCTTGAGGACGGCAAAAAGTTTAAATCACTTAAGCGGCACCTGCGCACGCAATACGATATGACGCCGGAAAAATACCGCGAGAAGTGGGGATTGCCTTCGGATTATCCGATGGTCGCTCCCAACTATGCGGCGGCTCGGTCTCAACTCGCCAAGCAAATGGGTCTCGGGCAACAGCGGCGCGGCCGCCGCTAGGGGCGCGTCGCGCTGCGGTGCGGATTTATCCCGGGTCCATCAGCGCTGCAGCACCCCGATGACTCCGTTGGCAAAACTCAGGCGTTCCGCCATTACCGCCAGCACGTAAGCGAGCAAAGCCTGGCTCAGCGTCGTGTCTTCGCGCCTGATGGTTTCGAAAGCCTGCGTGTCAAGCTCGTAAAGGACGCTCGCGGTTTCGGCCTGAATGGTAGCGCTGCGTGGCTGCTGGCTTAACAAACCCATTTCGCCAACCGTGGTATGTCGCCCGAGGCTGCGCAACCGCGTCGTTCGTCCGTCGGGCTGGTCGACAGTGATGCCGACACGGCCTTCGAGAATGAAATGCATCGAAGCGGCTGGCTCGCCCTGCCGGGCGATGATATCGCCAGCTTTTATTTCCAGATGCCGGCAATGTTCCGCGAGGCGGTCGCCCAAATGTGGATCACCGAGAGCCTCCGCCAGCCAGGAGCGGAACGAGCGAGAGTCGCCGTCGGGTGCGCGATGCAACTCAATGATTTTCTCTTCGCAGATTTCTAATGCCCGGTCGAGATCGGGTGCAACGATGATGTCATTTGAGATGAACTTCGCGGCACGAAATAATCGCTCCACCTCCGGGGCAAGATCCGCCAGCACGATTTTGGCGCCGGCGTTGCTTGCCGCTTGCTTGATCTGGGCAAAACTTTGCGTCGCCGAGGAATCGACCCCGGTGACACGGCGAAAATCAAAAATCAGAAACCGGCAGTCCGGTTGTTGAGCCAACATGGATTTGACATTCTGATAAATGCGATTGGCCGAGCCGAAAAACAAATAACTCTGCAACGCCATGCCCTGAATCTGGCGGCCATGACCGCGCAGTACCGCTTGTTCCCGCATCCCCCGATCGAGCGAGGAACGATACTCCGTGCTGTCGAAACTAAATTTGATTGCATTAACCCGGCTCACGCTGAGCGCAAAGGTGGCGCAACCGATGACGACGCCGATCAAGACCCCGGCGACGAAACCCCAGTTGATGATCAATATCGCAATGGCGACAAGCGAGAGATATTCGAGCCGTGGTAATTGCCGCGATGACTGAATCAGCCATTGATAGACCAGTCCCCAACCGAGAAAGATCAGCAATCCGCCAAGCACGTATTTCGGCACATAGCCAAGGAAATTGGGATCGAGGACGATCATCGCCGCGCAAATTGCGGCGACGGTGAGCGCACCTAGCCGCGTGCTTGCTCCGGCGGTGCGGACAAGAACCGATCGGCTCAAGGATGTGCAACTGACATAGCCGCCTAGAGCGGCAGTCAGGATATTGGCAACGCCCACAACTTTGAGGTCACGGTCGATGTCGGCTTCGTTCTTAGTCGCGATCTCAATGCCGGTCGTGTTGAACAACAGCGTGCTGACCGTGACAAAGACGATAGCGAGCAGGTCGCCGCTGAGCGTCGGCAAAAGGTTCCAGGAAAGACCGGCGAAGGCGCCTGTCTTCCACGGCAAAGTAAGGGCGGCCGCGGCGGGTTGCGGCGTAAACAGCCAACCGGCGGCCCGTGCCGCAGCGGGCGATGATCCGATGATCGGTAACACCACGTACGCGGCCGCAAATGCCGCCAACAGCAGCCCTGGCAGAACGAAGGGGCTTTTCGACCGCCGGGTGATGAAATAAAGCGCCACCGCGACGACCAGAGCAGCCGCGATTTTGCCGACGGCTCCGAATTCGGCATACGAACCGATAGTCGCGATGGTCGGCGCGCGGTCGGTCACCACTTGCACCGCGCCGGTAATCATCAACCAGCCGGTCGCCCCGAGAAATCCGCCGATGACCGGAAAGGGCACGAACCGGATGGCGCGGCCGGCGCGGGTGACGCCGATGAAACACAACGCGATTCCCGTGACTGCTGTCGCAAGCGCCACGACAACGAGGGTCGCTTGCAGTAAATCGCCTTGACCGCTGGCGGCCATGCGCCGCACCAGCGTCGCGACCATCGCGGCGATGATGACCGAAGTCGAGCTGTCAGGACCAGCGACGGCGAAAAACAACGAGCTACGCAGCGCCACGACAGTGCCCGCGACGGCGGCCGACAAGAACGTCACCGCCACGCCGTATGAAAGAAAGTGCCCGAGTGGGCCGGTGAAAATGAGTGCGGCGTAGGACAGGCAGTAGGCGATCGAGAGAATGCTGCAAACCACTCCGGCAAACACGTCCGTGAGTGCTGCACTTATTCTTTTGTGCATGTGCTCCGGCCGATTCAGGCGGCGAGGGCCGAACGCGCATCAGCACGTATGCGCTCTACCATCGAACGAAAGCCGTTGGAGCGTTGCGGGGTAAGGTGCTCGCGCAACCCCATCTTTTCGAATAGAGCCACCGCATCTACGGCAAGTATGTCCGTAGCGCGTCTTCCAGAGAAGACTGCGAACAGAATCGCGATCAATCCGCGAACGATGTGTGCGTCACTGTCACCAATGAAAGTCAGCACCGGGCCGTCAGCGCCGTTCGGTCGCACGCTGGTGTCCAGCCAGACCTGGCTCGCGCATCCTTGCACTTTATTGGCGTCGCTGTGAGCCGCCACCGACATTGCAGGCAATTCACGTCCCAGCTCGATCAGGTAACGGTAGCGATCATCCCAATCATCAAGGCTCTCGAAGTTTTCGATAATGTCGGCAATGTCGCTCATCGCACCGGGCCGTCCCTTCCGCGTTATATAGGGTACCTGGCCCGCGAGGTCGATGTTGCAAGTTCCCCGTAATGAGACGCGGAACCGCGCGCGCCGCCCGCGCGGCGTCGTAAAAGTTTCAAAATTGGGAACTGAACTCGACCGGTACCCGGTCTTATGCCGCGTGCTTGTCTTTGCGGCCGGGAGGCCCACGCCAAGCCGGCGCCAAGTCGGCGGGTGTCAGAGTGCCCGTCGCCGCATGGTCGGTCGCAGGGTTTTCGACCGACTGTTTTGCACCGTCGCCGTGGGTGGTCGCGCTCTGCTTCGGAGCCAACGCGTCGCTCAGGACATCATAGAGCATCTTGGCGCCCGCTTGCGCCCTGTAACCAAGCGTTGTCGCCACTTGCGAGCCAACTGTGCATGCGTCGGGTTGGCGGGCACAGAACCCGCGTAAATCGCCGACGGTCGCCGATGCAGCGGAAATGGCTTGTGATGTGCTGAGGCTGTTGGCGGTGGCATCGTGTTGCCCGCCGCCGCTGGGCAGCAGCAACAGCACGAGACCGAGCCAAAACGCGAGGCGCAGTAGAAAGAACATGATACGCACGTCCCCGACGGTCCCTGCCGCCGTATCTGCGCACAACGTAGCAGGGTGGCTTGAAGTTCCGGTTGGCGCTTCGAGGACGTTTTTGCCCATAATCGAACAGAATAAGCGCAAAATTTTCGGACAACTCGACAAAATTCAATTTGTGTAAAATTTGCGCAAACTGCAAACGCGACTGTGTCATCTCGTCGGACGACGTGCATCTACGCTGTCGGTGCCCGTCGCGAGTACGGCGAGCGCGTGGATCCGGCAATCTCTCGTTCACCATGACGGTTGATTCCTCGCGCTTCGAGCGAGGCGGAAGGCTTGCCGCGCTATTCCGGCGTTGAACGTGCCCGAGCGTTTAGGGTTCGTTTAGGCGCCATCTGACACCATCGATCGCAGAAAAAGGGGAGCGCGTCTGCGTAATTGGACGTGCATGGGATCGTGGGCCGCCGCGCGTCGACACGGAACTTCGCAGATTGGAAAAAGTCATCGGTGCGGCTGAATGCGCTGCCTGGCAGGTCGCGCCAGTTCCGCGTCACCGGGAATTTTGAGCCGACGTCAGAGATCCGAGGAGCGAATGGTGCGTAAGCGCAGTCGCGCAAACCGCGGCGCAGGACGCGGCGCCGCCTTCGTCGGCGTCATGGCGATGCTGGCCGGGCGGCTATGGGGAAGACTGGCACGTCGCCCCGTCGACTCGGTCGCAATCATTGGCGCCGCAGCGGCGAGCCTCATCATCATCGTCAATGCGGTCTTTCTGCAATCGGGTTCGCAGCGCGCGCCATTCGTCGCTAATCCGACGGCGTCGCCGCAATTAGCGGAAAGCCGACCCGAGGCGCCGACCTCAGCTTCGGCACAAAACGACACCGCACGCGCGCCGATCAGCCAGCGAATGCCGGCGCCGCCAACGGCTCGCCGTGACGATCCGATTGCCGACCTGATCGGATCATCAGTTGGATCGTTGCGCCGAAGCCGAACAGTCGAGTAGCTGCCTCTTCGCGAGTTCCGGCTCGCGCTTGAGCGACGCGCGGTTGCGCAAACCCCGCCACGAAGATACGACCATCAACCCAGCATGCGCCTTAAAACCGCTCTTTGGGTCGCCGCTTATTTGCGGCGCTGTGACGTTGAGGGCTTATCGGCCGTCGTACGCCGGCGCGGCGCGGAAGACGCGGGCGCCGTTTTCGTTCGCGTGAATCGGCTCGACGGCAGTTCCGATCTTTTCGGCCCGGCGCCGCAGAGCGCGTTCGAGGCTGCGGAAGGCGCGGCGCGCGCATTTTCGCCGAGCTTGGCCATGGCGCCGGCGCCCGATGAGCAGGTCGAGGCTTACCTCGCGCGCCAGACCAAGTTCGATTCCGACTTGTGGATTATCGAAGTCGAGGATCGCGCCGGACGCAATTTCCTCGACGTTCTTACGGCGTGAAGATGCTTACGAGGCGCTGCGGCGGGTCTTGATGGGTAGGGCGGGCAGGCGTTGCGCCGACCTTTCCGGGCGCGCACGCCGCCGCGTTTCATCGTCCCAAAGTAGCGGCTGGTGCTTGGCTGCGGCGTGCTCGTCGCGCCGGAGCGCTTGCCAGATCGCGACCATGCTCTCGGCGGACGCGCTGGTGATTTCGTCGAATAACGCCGCAAGAGCATGGACGCGTTCGACCGAATGTCCCACCACCGGATTGAGAAACATCAGAATGCGGTAAAGCACTTCGCGCGAGATATCGAAGGCCTTAACGGCGACCACGACCGGTTCGCCCAGTTGGTCGTCGGCAATGCGCTGAGCGATATCCCGAGGAATGCGCAATGCGCCCGCGAGATGCTGGGTAAAGTCCTGGCGCCGTCTCGCCAGCGCCGCTCTCTCCAGCTCCTGCCCGACGGCGGGTTGCTGCGCACCCAGGATCGGGCGCGAGGCCAAAGGCGCCACGATATGAAGGTTACGCAAGATTAGCGCTCGCTCCACGGCGCTGGCGGCAAAGAATGCTTCGTTGAGTTTACCGGCGATAACGAAATCGATTTTGTCGGCCCCAGTAACAAGCGCCGAGCTTTTGTCCGCAGCATCCTGAGTTGTAGGGTTTTTGCGAGGGGTGCTCGGCGGCATGCTGGCCGCGGTCTGCGGCTGCAATAGCGGATGTGCACCGATTTCAGCGGCGACTTTCGGCAAATCGCGGGCAAGCGCCTGCACGACGCGCAGCGGAGGCGAGGCGTAACGCGCAAACCGCTTCGCCACCGCGATCCTGGTCGGCACGTCCACCGCGTCAAGGAGCCGCAACGCGAGTTCCGTATAGTGCCGTTCTTCGGCGACGGTGTGCGCGACGCGCTGCACGTAAAGATCGGTGAGTACCCGCAACAGCGTCGGCCGCATATCCAGGCCGCTGCGCGAGCTGAGCGCAGTCAAGGCTTCCAGGCCGAAAATGTCGCGGGCTTCCATGTCCGGGACTCAAACACACCATCGGACTGGCGCATGAAGTGCGCCATTCGCTGAATGTTAGACCGTGCGCGTTAGCGGAGCGTTAACCCTGCATGCGTTCCTATTGCGAGGAGCCGGTGCGTGCGCATCGGGGTAGGGGACCGCCGCCGTCAGGCAGCGGACATCGGCTGGACCACCACATGGGTATCATTGTCAAATTCCCGGATGACGGTCGGATCGTGCGTTTTGGCCGCGCCGAAGCAGCGGACGAATCCGCGACCGTCATCATCCTTCCGGTCGTTCGCATTGAGCGACATGACGAGATGATCGCGGCCGACGACGTCGAGCCGCTGATACCGCCGCCGGCGGAAAACGGCGGCCGCAGACGCATAAGGCGTCGTTAGATCGCTTATTGCGTTAGCGGCGCCACGCGGCACTGCGCTTGAGCAAGTGTCGCCTGCGCCGTCGGCAACATTCCCATCTCCGGCGCGAGAGCACGCAGCACGATTAATCCTGTCGCGCTGGGAGAATCGATAATCAGCCGGTCGGCGGCCGTCACGCCTTCTTCCTCGGGCAGTTGCGCATGCTGCTGCGCAGTCATGAGATAGAGTTCGATTGCGCGGCGGCCGGCCGCGTGGTCGTTGATGGCGTAATAAGCCATGCTGTTGCGGGTGTAGAACGTAACCGATGTATAGGCCTGACTGACCGGCGCAGTGAACTTAAGCGTTCCCGCCGTCAAATCGTACCGGCAGACAGCAACTGCAAAAGCCGGATCCATGAAGGGCATGACTGCGTCGGCCGCGGTCGGAGCCGCAAGCGGCGTCAGGACGTTGACAGGTGCAAGCGGCGCTAGCCGCGAATAGGCATCTTGTTTCGCGGTTCGTGGCATGGCCAGCACGGTCGACAGATGCACAATGCCGCCGAGCAGAAGCGCGCCAAAAATCCATAAAGCGAGGCGAACCATCAGCAGCCCTTTCGCTCGATGGATGGCATCGGGCCCTCATTGGCGGTTCGCGACGCTACGCCGATCGGCGTATCGTAGAGCCGCCAGACCAGGATGAATTGCTCTACTCCGCCGCTGGGCAGCCAATTTCCCGGCCGCGCCCGAGGGCCGACATTGATGACGAAGCGACCGCTCTGCTCCCGGAGAATCTCTGCGCTGGTAAACCCATGGCGTCGGATCACATTGGCCACGAGCCTGCCTTGCGGATCATAAAGGGTGAGGGTCCAATACCGCGCTGCCGGAGTAACGCCGGCGACGGAAAACATGCAACGCCCATCAAGCGGGTTACCGGTATCATCGGTGTGGGCGTAGAACGCGACACCGTCGCCGGTTCCGATGGGCAGTTCGCCGGTGCGCGCGATGGCGGCCCGGGCATATGGATCGATATCGACCGATCCGCTTTTTGGCCAAGCCGTCCACGCGCCGATGGTCAGCGGTCCGAACGCGACGCCGCGTGTGAGCGTGAACCAAGTCGCGCCAAGGCCGATGGCCGCGGCGAGCAATAAGGTGAAGCAGGACCCGAAGAACAGCCGCATGTCCGTTCACGACATCCGCGGGCAGTGGCCGTCAGTCGCCATGTGAGAGGCCGTTCGTCCTAAGCTCGCTTGCCGCCGTCAGTGTTCCGGAATGGCGACCCTCGTCATCCGTGTTGGAGCCGAGCCGCAGCGGCATCGCGCGGCTTGCTTCGTCAAGCAGACGTTCGACGTGCACCAAGGCATCGGTACCCTTGCGCGTTAGCAAGATCTGTTGTGCCGGCGGCGCGCCGACGAGGGCGGGGTCGGCGACGGCGGGCACATGCTGTGCGGGAGGCAGGCCCGGCAGGGGACGAAGTTCAACGCCCTGATGAGCGTACGCCATGACGTTGTGCCAGGCGAGTGCAGGGATAGTTCCGCCTGTCATGCGCTTTGTCGGGGTGTAATCATCGTTGCCCATCCAAACCGCGCCGGCAAAATTTCCCGTGTAGCCGACGAACCAGGCGTCACGATAACCATTGGTCGTTCCGGTCTTACCCGCGACCTGAATGCCGTCAAGTTGCGCGCGCCGTCCGGTGCCGTTTTGCACGACGGAGTTCATCATGCCGATCATTTCCAGCGCAACTTGCGGCGAGATGACTTGCTCCGGCCGCTTGCCGTCGCGGTCGTAGCGCCACACCAGTTGGCCGCTGCCGGTACGCACCTCGAGCGCGGCGTGCGGTGCCACCGCTTTGCCTAGATTGGGGAAGGTGGCATAGGCCACGGCGTGCTCGAGAACATTGACCTCGTCGGCGCCGATCGGCAGCGACGGCGTGTCGGGCAGCGGCGTCCAAATGCCGAAATTTCGCGCGGTCTGAATGATCTTCGCCCGCCCAAGCTTCGGATTGCCGTCGCCGAGCGCGATCGAAAGTTTGACCGGAATGATGTTGATCGAGTTGGTGATGGCCTGGGTGAGCGTCAGCGAACCGGAATAGCCTCCGGAATAATTGTGCGGGCACCAATTGCCGATGCAGACCGGCGAGTCGACCACGATGGAGTTTGGTGTGAAGCCGTTGGCCAGCGCGGTGGCATAGACGTACGGTTTGAACGAGGAGCCGGGCTGGCGTAGCGCGTCCACTGCACGGTTGAACTGGCTCGCCCCGTAGTCGCGCCCGCCGATCATGGCGCGGACTCCGCCGTCCAAATCGGCGATCACGACCGCGGACTGGCTGATGCCGTAATCGTGGCCGTATTGACGTAAATCCGCTTCGATTTCCCGCTCGGCGAAATGCTGCAAATTGGGATCAAGCGCGGTCCGGACCACAAAGAAGCTTTCGTTCACCGATTTGGGAAATGTGTCGGCGAGCTTACGCATCTCGTCGAAGGCCCAGTCGAGGTAATAGTTCGGCGCATTTTCTTGCTTGCGATCAACGGGGGTCGCCGGATTGCGGCGAGCGCCGTAAACTTGACCGGCCGTCATGAATCCGGCGTCCACCAGATTGTCGAGTACGACGTTGGCTCGCGCGCGCGCAGCCGGCAGGTTGGCGAGCGGCGAGAATTTGCTCGGCGCTTTAAACAAGCCCGCCAACATCGCGGCTTCCGGCAACGTCACGTCGCGGATCGATTTGCCGAAATAGTATTGTGCGGCGCCACTGACGCCGAAAGCGCCGCCGCCAAGGTAGGCGCGGTCCAAATAGAGTTTGAGAATCTCTTTTTTGGAGAGGCGGCTTTCCAGCCACAGGGCGAGGAATGCTTCGTTGATCTTGCGTTCGATGGTCCGCTCGTTCGAAAGGAACAAGTTCTTGGCAAGCTGCTGCGTAATCGTCGAGCCGCCCTGCACCACGCCGCCGGCCCTGGCGTTGGTCGCGAGCGCCCGCGCGGTACCGTAAAAGTCGATGCCGTAATGCTCGTAGAAACGCCGATCCTCGGTGGCCAGCGCCGCCTTAATGAGATGGTCGGGCATCTCTTCGAGCGGAACCGAATCATTGTGCTTGATGCCGCGGTTGCCGATCTCATTGCCGTAACGGTCTAGAAAGGTGACCGCCAGTTCCGAACGCTTGAGCCAGTTTTCGTCCGATGTCTCGCGGAACGCCGGAATGGCAAGCGCCAGCATGAGCAGCATGCCGCCGGCGCCCCAGGTGGCGGCCTCCGACAGCGGTTCGATCAAAATCCAGCGGCGCCAACCGGCGACGTGGAACTTGTCCATAATGGCCGTGAAGCGTTCGTAGAGTTCCCGCGCCCATTTCCCCGTTCTGAAAACGGTGAAATCGAGCCTGGCGTCGAGGTCGAGCAGCAGCCGTTTGATTCTGCGGCGCCAGTCGCCATTTGGAGCAGGAGCCCGTTCGCTCACCTTAAGTCACTCCCGGGAATTGGGGTATGTTCTCTCACGTTGCCTCTTAAGCAGGATTTAGCTGAGCGGGTTGTGTCCGCCAATGATGTGTCAACCTCAGTGTGAATGGCATTTTGGGACAAATTGGGCCTAACATCCGTGCAGATGACGGCGACTCGCCTGGACAGCGACAAATGACGGCGGATCCCCGCTCGGGTGAAATTCCCTTTTGGCAGTCCAAGTCATTGGAGCAAATGACGAATTCAGAATGGGAGAGTCTCTGCGACGGTTGCGGCCGGTGCTGTTTGAACAAGCTCGAGGAAGAGGGGACCGATCGTACCTTTTATACCGACGTCGGTTGCCGTCTCCTCGACAATAAGACGTGCCGGTGCCGGGACTACCCCAACCGGCAGGAAAAGGTTGACGATTGCGTGCGGCTAACCCCGCAAAGCCTCAAGACCATCACCTGGCTGCCGCCTTCATGCGCCTATGTCCTCTTGGCCGAAGGCAAAGATCTCTATTGGTGGCATCCGCTCGTTTCCGGCGATCCGCGGTCGGTACATGCCGCAGGCGTCTCCGTGCGCGGTCGTGTGCGGGCCAGCGAGACGCGGGTGTCTGACGATGAACTCGAAGATTACATCGTCAGCTGGCCGCTGAAACTTCCGAAGAAAGCCAGACGGCGGACTTAGGGGCCGCGTCCTCGGCATGACATGAAACCTCCGATCGCGAGCAGCCCAGGTCTGCGGATAAGGCAGTTGTCACCAGCCACCAACCGGCTAAATCCGCGCCTGCTCTAAGGTTAAGGGGACCTATGTCTCGCGATATCGCGGTGGCGCCGCTCTCGGAACAACGCTTTCATCAGCCCGATCGTGCGGTCGTTCACAGCATCCTCGCCGGCATCATTCTGGCGATGTTTCTCTCCGCCCTCGAGCAGACCATCGTTGCGCCCGCTTTACCCGCGATCGGCAAAAGCTTGGCGGATGTGGACGATCTGCCTTGGGTCGTGACCGCATACCTTTTGGCCGCCACCGTAGCCACGCCGCTGTTCGGCAAACTTTCCGATATTCACGGGCGCCGCGCCATACTCCTTGCAGCGATAGGGATATTCATTGTCGGATCGCTGGCCTGCGCGGTGGCGCCGACCCTTTGGCTTCTGGTTGTCGGACGCGGTCTTCAGGGTTTCGGCGGCGGCGGCATTATACCGTTGGCGCAGACCATCATTGCCGATCTTCTTTCGCCGCGCGAGCGGCCGATGGCACAGAGTTACACCTCGGTCATGTTCATGATCGCCAGTATTCTCGGACCGGTCCTCGGCGGAGTTCTGACAGACCATTTGCATTGGTCTTTCATTTTTTGGATCAACCTCCCGCTCGGCGGAATCGCGATGGTAATGACCTCTCGCGCATTGCGCCAACTGCCGCGGCACGACCGGCCCCATCGCCTCGACGTGCTTGGCGTATCCCTGATGGTCAGCGCAGCGATTTCCTTGTTGTTGGCGCTCGATTGGGGAGGGGTTCACTACCCGTGGACGTCTTGGCAGATCGTCGCGCTTTTTGCCGTCTCCATCGTGTTGTGGGCATCGTTCGCCGGCCGGCTTCTGACCGCGCGCGAGCCGTTCATCCCACTGAGCATTCTCGGCGGCCGGCTGACGAGCGCCATCACCTGCGCAGGATTTTTCAGCATCGGCACCATCATCGGCATTACGATTTACTCGCCGCTTTATTGCCAGATGACGATCGGCGCTTCCGCCAGCGTGTCGGGCATTGCGTTGATCGGCTTCATGGTGGGCGCGACCCTTGGTTCGTTGTTGACCGGACGGCTTCTTACCCGTCTCAACCATTATATGCGCGTACCGATCGTGGGGCTGGTCGTGGCGATCGGCACGCTTGTCGTACTGGCGGTGTATTCCGGACAGCTATCTCTGGGCGCGTTTACTTTGCTTCTCATGGTACTTGGGGCCGCCATCGGGCCGATGTATCAGACTAGCACTATCGTCATGCAGAACGCGGTTAAGCCGCATCAGTTGGGGACGGCGACCGGTACGTTGAATTTCTTCAGATTGCTTGGCGGCGCGCTTGTCGTGGCGGTGTTTGGTGCGATCGTGCTGGGCAGTTCAGGCGAGCAGTTCGGTTCTCCGAGCTTGGCAGGCCTCGGCACCCAGCCCGCGGAATTTGCGATTGCGTTTCGGTTTGTGTTCTTGGCGGCGGCCGCTTTTCTTGCCATCGCGCTCGCTTGCCTGTTTGCGGTTGAGGAGCGCCCCCTCCACGGGCCGGCGCGTCTTGTCGAAAGCGGGATAGATTAGGGTGCTGGCCGTTCAGGCCTCGTTCACAGCAATCCGCCTAGATCGTGCTAGTAAGGCGGTGTGAGGCGGATTAGACGACCGAGCCTCGCGAGTGTTTACAGCGAATATCGGATTTACCTGGCGCTTGGCGCTCGGGAGGCCGAGATGATCCGTCCGATTTCAGCGGTTCTGCTGATCCTTACGATGACGCTGACGCCGGTGCGCGCCGAGGAGGCGTTGCGGCCGATACATATCGGTGCCGAAATTGAGCACGGTTGTCTTAACCAGAAAGAGCGGCACGCGCTGGTCGAGGGCGGTTCCGTCATTCGGCTCGCCGCCGCGATGCATGCCGTACACAATACTGCGCCGGGGACCTTGCTGCGCGCGCGACTTTGCCGTCGCCCCGAGGGGCTGGTCTACGTGCTGACGCTACTTGCGCACGACGGCAAAGTAACGCACGTAGCGGTGGACGCCGTTAAGGGCACGCTCGGCGAGCGCTAAAGCGGAGTCAACTTTGCGCCTTCTTGTCGTCGAAGACGATCCCGATCTTAATCGGCAGCTTGCCACCGCCTTGACTGACGCCGGCTACGTGGTGGACCGCGCATTCGACGGCGAGGAAGGCCATTACCTCGGTGACAGCGAACCCTACGATGCCGTCATTCTCGATATCGGCTTACCGAAAATGGACGGTATTTCGGTGCTCGAATCTTGGCGCCGGGCCGGCCGCGCAATGCCCGTCTTGATCCTGACCGCGCGCGATCGCTGGAGCGACAAGGTGCAGGGCTTTGACGCGGGTGCCGACGATTACGTCTCCAAGCCGTTCCATCTTGAAGAAGTGCTTGCTCGGGTTCGGGCGTTGTTGCGCCGTTCTGCAGGTCACGCCAAGAGCGAGTTCACGTGCGGACCGGTGCGTCTCGATACCCGTACCGGCCGCGTTGCCGTGGAAGGCAATCCGGTGAAGCTTACATCACACGAGTATCGGCTGCTTTCTTATTTGATGCATCATACCGGCCGCGTGGTTTCGCGCACCGAACTCGTTGAGCACCTTTACGATCAGGACTTCGACCGCGATTCCAATACCATCGAAGTCTTTGTCGGCCGCATTCGTAAAAAGCTCGGCGTTGACGTGATCCAAACGGTGCGTGGCCTTGGGTATCTTCTGACGCCGCCCGATGCGCACTAACTCTCTCGCCTTTCGCCTTTTCTTCTGGGCGGCCGGCTTGACGGTAGCCATTCTCATAATCACCGGCGTGGTGTTGTCGTCGCTCTATCGTAACGCCGTCGAGCGCGCGTTCGACCGCCGCCTCGACGTCTATCTGCGTACCTTGGTCGCGGATGTGGCCTCGCCCGAGGAGGGTACCGAAAAATTCCCGCAGTCAATTGGCGAGCCGTTGTTCGAGCTGCCGCTGTCCGGCTGGTACTGGCAGGTCACGCGCCTCGACGCTGCCAAGCCGGAGGTACATTCCTCACGTTCGTTGTGGGATTCAAATCTGCCGCGATTGCCCGAGAATGATGCGCCGGCGGTTTCCTCGGGCGGATACCTCAAGGGTTATGCATCAGGCCCTGAGGAGGCTCGGTTACGTGTCGTCCAACGCACCGTAGATCTTGGCGACGACGGCCGGTATCTGATCTCGGTAGCGGGCGAAGCCACCGACATCGACGAAGATATGAAGAGCTTCGACCGCACCATCGGCGCCATTTTCGCTGGGCTCACGCTGGCGCTTATTTTGACGACCGCGCTGCAGGTCCGTCTGGGTCTCGCGCCTCTAAAACGCATTTCGGAAAGTCTTGCCGCCATCCGCTCCGGCCGCGCGGAACGATTGGAGGGAGAATTTCCCCTGGAAATCGCACCGCTCGCGCGCGAGACCAATGCCTTGATCGAAGCCAATCACGAGATCGTCGAGCGCGCGCGCACGCATGCGGGCAACCTCGCGCATGCGCTAAAGACGCCGTTGTCGGTCATCGTCAATGAGGCGGCAGCTCGCGCGAACGATCCATTGGCGCAAAAGGTCATGGAACAAGCCGACCTCATGCGGGACCAGATGGTGCGTCAGCTAGAACGGGCGCGGCTTGCGGCGCGGCCGATTGTGCTCGGTACGCTGATCGACGTCCCCCCGGTGGTGACCGCGCTCGCGCGCACAATGGAGAAGCTTCATCGCGATCGCGAAATCGCCATCGCCGTCGACGTACCGCCGCAGGCGCGTTTTCGCGGCGAGCAGCAGGACCTGGAGGAAATGATCGGCAACCTCGTCGATAATGCGTGCAAGTGGGCGCGCTCACGCGTTGCCATCGAGGTGGTGGCGGAGGACGCGGCAGCGAACGGCAAGTCGAAAGTGCGTGTCATTGTCGATGACGACGGGCCTGGGCTTTCGCCCGCGGAACGCGAGAGCGTGGCGCGTCGCGGCCAAAGATTCGACGAGAGTAAACCGGGCTCCGGACTTGGCCTCTCTATCGTGGTCGAACTTGCAAGCCTTTATAAAGGCGTCTTGACGCTCGATACGTCGCCGATCGGCGGAGTGCGTGCCGAGCTCGCGCTCCCGGGAGGCTGAGCACAAACCGTCGCACGGCCGCAGCGAATTGTCGGTAAGCTTAAGCGCGAAAGAATTTTACCGGTGAGTTCTGCGGCATACGCGGGCGTGCTCTAACGAGCGGATGTTGCACTCATCAATGCCGCTTTGTTGCCTGGGTAAAGCCGTATGCCGGCGCTGAGGTTCTTGGCGGCCATCACGGCGGTGTTGTGGCTCGCCGCTTGCTCTTCCGATCCGGGACGAAAGGAAGCTCGCGGGACTTCGATGAGCGCCGCCGCGGGAGCCATCGACAATCGCGGGGCTGGGGCGTCGATAGGGTCAAGCGGCCTGTTGGGCGATCGCGCCGGCGCAGCGCTTGATGACGAGGACAGGAAGCGCGCTGTCGTCGCCGAACTCCAAGCGTTGGAAACGGGGCCTTCCGGGGCGCCGGTCGCCTGGCGCAATCCCGAGAGCGGCCGCTACGGTAATGTCGTGCCCGGCCCGGTTTACCAGGAAAACGGGGTCGCTTGCCGTGAATACACGCACACCGTGTACGTCGACGGCAACCCGCAGACCGAGCATGGCACCGCCTGCCGCAGGTCCGATGGGACCTGGGCCAGCGTAAGCTGATTACACCCCAATCCGCATCATCGGAGGCCGTCGCCGCCGTTTTTCAGTGCCCGAATTGGGCCCATTCCCACGGTTTTCGCGTAACTCCTTCTTAAGCGCCAAACGACTACAACAACGGTAATACCGTCCAGGCGTTTGGGGTGTTATGGCGAGCGAGGGGCAAGCCGTCGAGCAACTGCGCGAGTACCTGCGGACGTTGAAGCCGGAAGCTCGCGCCATGCTCATTGTCGAGTTGGAGCGTGATCTGCTTCGCGGCGAGGACGTCGCAGGCAGCCAATTAATCCTCCAGGAATTACGGCGGACAATTCGCGCCGCGGGGCAGAAGGTGCCGCGGATTGGCGATGCCGCCCGCCTTTTCTTCGCGCCGCTCGAACCGTTCCTGATCAACGATGCCGCCGATCACAAGCGCGTCGGACGCATCGCGCGTTCGTCGCTCGCGCCGGCGTGGGATTGGATAGGGCGCGATCTGATGCCCGCCGAGGCCAAGGCACTCGTCACCGACATCAATCGTGCGTTGTTCGAAGACGACCGGCTGAAGGCCGAACAGCTGATGCGGACTTTGCATGATCGTGTAATGCTCCGCATCACCGACGTTGTCGTTGGTAGCCAGAAAGATGAGAGCGTGCAGCGCTATCTCGCCGCGCAAATCGGCGTGCCGCGCGCGATAGAAACCATAGCTACGCTTGCCAAGATTCTCGCCTGCCGCGATGTGCTTCCCACGGTCGCTCAGCGCTTGCCGGCAATAATGCCGGCGTTCGAGCGCGAGCAAGTTGATTTGGTCAAGGCATTGCTCACCGGTGCGACCGCGCAAAGGGCGGAAGGAGCAATAGCCAGCAAGAACGATATTTTTCTTTATGGTCTTGTTCTGGTGGTGGGCCGTCTGGCTGAATCGTGGCAGCTTGTCCGTATTGCCACGCGCGCAGCCGCGAGCAGTGATGAGATTCGCGTCGCCGGCACGCCCTTTGCCGTTGCCGTCAACATCGTGCTTGGCGACCTGGAATGCATGTTGAGCGACTTGCAGTCCGGCCTCAAAGTGCGACGTCAAATGGCCCCATTAGCGCGGGCGATTTGCGCGGCGGTGCGCGGTATAAACGCAGAGCTGAGCTTTGCAATGGATTCACACTGGAGCCGCCGGTTCGCCGCGATCCGTGGCGAATTGACTGATGCGCTGAAGATGGCAATTGAACAGGCACCGGGGCGCGTTCGCCGCGTCCTGCGCCCGCGTGCGGGAAACGATGTCGCCCCCGGCTCCGTGCTCGAAGCGAACGAGGTGAGCGACGCCGAGATGCAGCTCGACCTCGTCATGGCCTGCCGGGAGTATGCGAACGATCTCGGTCTCGGCGACGCCAGCACGCGGGGCTATTCGGACGTGCAAAATTATCTCGAGGGCGGCGCTAAAGTACTGCTCGATTCGCTAGGTCACGCGAATGAGGCCGATCGGTCATTCCGCCAATCACAAATGCAGGCAGCCGTCAGATTTTGCCGAATCATTTTCGGAGCGGATTATGCCGGCCTCCTGGCCAAGGCGGCCGAAATGGCGACGCAAAAGGGAGGCGAGGCCCAACGGGCCCGCGCCTAGCCTCTGCGGCGGTGATCCTGCGCGCTCCGAATGCCCGGAGCGGACCGGCAGGGTCATCCTGGTTCGAACCACGAGTGCAATTCGGCGCCCTTTTGAACGAACGACCAGCGCGCAATTGCCGCGCCGTTGCTCCCATTGCGGCCGCAATGGGGCCGTGATGATGTAACCGCGGCTGGCCAAATGGGTGGCGCATCTGCGCTTCTCTACGGGTGTGTTGTTGGACTCATGGTTCTGTGGATCGTCTTTGCTTTCATGACGGCTGCGGCGATTTTCGCCGCGTGCTGGCCGTTCTTCCGCGGGGCCCGAAATTTCGCCGGCGGCAGCGACCTGCTCGTTTACAAGGATCAATTGCGGGAAATCGACCGCGATCGCGCCGGTGGGTTGATTGGTGAGAGCGAAGCCGAAGCTGCCCGGCTCGAGGTGTCGCGTCGGCTTCTCGCCGCCGCGAATGCTTCGGCGGTTGAAGCTGCAGCGGAGAGCGGTTCACGCGTCGCAAAGCGGCGGCGCGCCGCGATTTTGACTGCAGCAATCATGCTGGCGCTCGGCGTCCCCGGACTTTATGTCGCACTCGGGTCGCCGAATCTCCCCGGAGAGCCCGCGTTCGCGCGAGTGCACGCCCCGGAAAAGCAACAATCAATTGCGGGTCTGGTTGGCCAAGTCGAAGCAAATTTGGCGCGCAATCCGAACGATGGCACCGGCTGGGAAGTGATCGCGCCGGTTTATCTACGGCTTGGTCGCTTCGATGACGCGGTGCAAGCGCGCAAGCGATCGCTGGTGCTCAACGGCGAAAGCGCGACGCGTCAAGCCGATCTCGGCGAGGCGGAGGCAGCGGCCGCCGACGGCGTCGTGACCGCAGCCGCCCGTGCGGCGTTCGAGCGCGCCGCCGCGCTGGATCCGCATGAACCTAAGGCGCGCTATTTTCTTGGACTCGCCGCCGAACAAGACGGCAAAGCGGAAGACGCGGCCTCGATTTGGCGGGCGCTGCTTGCGGATGCGCCGTCCGGCGCACCGTGGGCGAGTTTTGTGCGCGAGGCGCTGGCGCGCTTAACGGGCCCGCCTTCGCGTGAAGTGGGTCCGACTGCGAGCGACGTCGTCGCTGCCGGCAACATGGACGACCACGCCCGACGTGAGATGATCAGCGGCATGGTCACGCGCTTGGCCGATCGCTTGCACGATCATGGCGCCGATGTTGATGGCTGGGTCCGTCTTGTACGCGCCTACACTGTCCTCGGGGATCGCGACAAGGCCAAGAGCGCGGCCGCTGACGCAAGGCGTGCGCTGGCGGAGCATCCCGAGGACGTAAGACGGATCGATGATTTGGTCAAAGGACTCGGCCTTGAGGGTTGAAGGGCCAAGCGTGCGCGGGCGACGGTAACATGACACGCAAGCAACGACGTCTTGCTTTGATCGGCTCGGGTCTCGGCGTGCTCGCCGTTGCGGTCGCCCTCATGCTCAATGCTTTCAGGGATTCGATTGTCTTCTTCAATTCGCCGAGCGACATCGAGTCAAAGCACGTCGCGGCTGGTACACGCATCCGGCTCGGCGGATTGGTGAAAGATGGAAGCCTGTTTCACGGCAACAATCTTAAAGTCCGTTTCACCGTTACTGATGGAAACCGTGAAATACCCGTTGTCTATCAGGGCGTGTTGCCGGACCTTTTTCGCGAGGGGCAGGGTGTCGTCGCGGAAGGGGCGCTCGACGGCGCGGGCCTGTTCAATGCCGACACTATCCTCGCCAAACATGACGAGACCTACATGCCGAAGGAAGTCGCCGACGCTTTGAAAAGGTCGGGACATTGGAAAGATGACTACACGCAACGGATGCCGCCCAAGGAAGCAGGCAAATGAAGCGCTTCTGCATAGCTGAAGGGGAGGCCGGTCGTGATCGCTGAGCTCGGCCATTACGCCCTGGTGCTCGCGCTCGGTCTGGCCTTAGTCCAGGGCTCGATGCCGCTTGTCGGCGCCCGTGGCAACGATACGGCGCTCATGACGATGGCGTCCGCGACGGCGCTCGCCCAGTTCGTTTTCGTGGCTGCCGCCTTCACGGCGCTCGGTGCCTGCTATGTCACCTCGGACTTCTCGGTACTGAACGTTTACGAGAACTCGAATTCGGCAATGCCTTTGCTTTACCGGCTGACCAGCATCTGGGGAAACCACGAAGGCTCCATGATGCTGTGGATTTTCATTCTCGCGCTTTTCGGAGCACTCGTTGCCGCGTTCGGCAACAACTTGCCGCTCAGGCTCAAGACCAATGCGCTGGCGGTGCAAGCATGGATCGCCGCCGCCTTCGAGCTTTTCATTCTGCTGACCTCAAATCCCTTTCTGCGCATCACGGACGCTCCGTTTGAAGGGCGCGACCTCAACCCGATCCTTCAAGATCCGGGATTGGCTTTCCATCCGCCGTTTCTTTATCTCGGCTATGTCGGTTTCTCGATCGCGTTTTCTTTCGCTATTGCGGCTTTACTGGAAGGCCGCATCGACGCCGCCTGGGCGCGCTGGGTACGCCCCTGGGTGCTGGGCGCTTGGATGTGTCTGACGCTGGGAATCGCCGGAGGCTCGTTCTGGGCGTATTACGAGCTGGGCTGGGGCGGCTTTTGGTTTTGGGATCCGGTCGAGAACGCTTCGTTGATGCCGTGGCTCGCCGGCACCGCTCTGCTCCATTCTGCCGTCGTGATGGAAAAGCGCGGTGCGCTGAAGGTTTGGACTATTCTTCTCGCGATTGTCGCTTTCTCGCTTTCCCTGATCGGGACGTTCCTGGTGCGCTCAGGTGTGCTCACCTCCGTGCACGCTTTCGCCACCGATCCGCGACGCGGCATTTTCATCTTGGCGATCCTTGTCGTTTTCATCGGCGGAGCTTTGTCGCTGTATGCGTGGCGGGCTCCGCTCCTGAAGCAAGGCGGCCTGTTCGCGCCGATTTCGCGCGAAGGTGCACTTGTCTTCAACAATCTGCTCCTGACCGCGGCCTGCGCGACGGTCTTTGTCGGCACGCTTTATCCGCTGGCACTGGAAGCGCTCACGGGAGAGAAGATTTCGGTCGGTCCACCATTCTTTAACGCGACATTTGCTCCGCTCTTCGTCCCGCTGCTCCTGGCCATGCCATTCGGTCCGCTGCTCGGATGGAAACGCGGCGACTTGCTTGCCGCAGGCCAGCGTTTGGCGGTCGCCGCGATTCTGGCCGCGATCGCGGTGGCCGCGGCCTTCGCCTTGCAGCGCGGCGGGCCGGTATTGGCGCCGTTCGGCCTCGGTGTCGCAATCTTCGTGATGGCGGGAGCGCTAGTCGATATCGCCGAGCGCACTTTGGTGCTACGCATTCCGCTTGGCGCGGCTCTGCGCCGCGCCGTGGGTTTACCACGCTCGGCGTGGGGAGCCGCGTTCGCCCATTTCGGCATGGGCGTAACGCTCTTTGGCATTGTTGCCGTGACCGCGTGGGGAAGTGAGCGGATCGCGGCGGTAAAGCCCGGCGACACGGTCGAGTTGGCGCATTATCGGCTTACTTTCGACGGCATTCTCAAGCGCGCCGGCGCCAATTATCAGGACTCCGTCGGCCATTTCAGCGTTCGCCGAAGCGGCGGCGATTTGATCGGAGCGCTTGAGCCGAGCCGGCGCATGTTTCCTAGCCGCGAAATGGCGACCACCGAAGCGGCGTTGATGACCCGCGGCATGAGCCAGCTTTATTTGTCGATCGGCGATGCTACGGCGCAGGGCGCGGTGCCGGTTCGCTTATACTTCAAGCCGCAAGTGCTGATGATCTGGCTTGGCGCTTTGATCATGTTCGCAGGAGGCGCGCTCTCGCTTTCAGACCGGCGCTTACGCGTCGGCGCACCGCGGCGAGCAAAAGCGAGTGCGGTCCTCCAGACGGCGAAGTGATTATGAAGCGGGCAGTCGGCGCGCGGCAATCGAACATGTCCGGGCTCGGCCTGTTGCTGGTATTGGTTTTTTCACTCTTGGCGATGTTTCCGCTCCGCGCGGTTGAATCAAACGAAATGCTGTCCGATCCCGGATTGGAAGCCCGGGCGCGTAACCTTTCCAGGGAACTGCGCTGTCTGGTTTGTCAAAATCAATCGATCGACGATTCGGAAGCGCCGCTCGCTCACGACTTGCGCGTGATTGTGCGCGAACGTTTGAAGGCCGGCGACACCGATACGCAGGTGATGGATTTTCTTGTCGCCCGCTACGGCGAATTCGTCCTGCTCAAGCCGCGTCTGTCCTGGCATACGCTGATTTTATGGGGCGCGCCGCCCGCTACCGTGCTGCTTGGAATTGTCCTGCTCATTGTTGTTAGCCGCCGGCGGCGAAGCGGGCTTGCGCCGGAAACGGTGAACCTGACCTCGGCGGAAGAAGACCGGCTGGCCGAGCTTTTGCGCGATCAACCGTAGGATTTTGCGCAGCCGGTATTGTCGGTAACTCCGGCGGTCGGGCATGCGGTGCAATCGTGTGTGCCGGCGGCCAAGTCCACGAAGTTCCGCGGGGAACATTACCAACTTTTAATATGCGCGACAGCGCGCGGTAAGGCGCGGCCATCCACATTCGACGGCAACACAGGGCCTCGTCCGAGGCACGGTCCGTTAGCAAAACGGACAGAGTCCAGTTTGGAGAAGGTGATGAACGGTAACGACCAGCATTCGCGCCGCGTATTGTCTGCGCGCCGAATTGGCTTGATGGCGACGACGATCGCGGGCCTCGGTGCCGCGGCCTTGTTTCTTGCGCCACACGCGAACCCAAGCGCCGCCTTGTTTGCGAGTTCGGCACACGCGCAAAATTTGTCGGAGCAAGCGCAGCAATTGCCGCAACATCCGGTCGGGTTCGCCGACATCGTCACCAAAGTAAAGCCGGCCGTTATCTCCGTCCGGGTCAGGGTGGAGAGGACGATGCCGGGGTCCGAGGAGCAGGAGCTGCCGATGCCGCCCGGCTCGCCGTTCGACCGCTTCTTCCGCCGTTTCGGAACGCCGGAGAATGGCGAGGGCCATCACCAGCTCGTCACCGGCCAAGGGTCTGGCTTCTTCATCACGGCCGACGGTTACGCTGTAACCAATAACCACGTCGTCCAGAACGCGGACAAGGTTCAGGTCACGACCGATGACGGCAAGACCTATACCGCCAAGGTGATCGGCACCGACTCGCGCACCGACTTGGCGCTGATAAAAATCGACGGCAACGATTTTCCCTACGTAAAGCTGGCGGAACATACGCCGCGGGTCGGCGACTGGGTGCTTGCCGTCGGCAATCCTTTCGGTCTCGGCGGCACGGTGACGGCCGGTATCGTTTCGGCGCGTGGCCGCGATATCGGCGCCGGGCCATACGACGACTTCATTCAGATCGACGCTCCGGTGAACAAGGGCAACTCTGGAGGTCCGGCGTTCGATGTCGATGGCGACGTGATCGGCGTCAATACCGCGATCTTTTCGCCGTCGGGCGGCTCTGTCGGAATTGCCTTTGCCATCCCGGCTGACACGGTCAAGAGCATTGTCGCGCAGTTGCGCGACAAGGGTAACGTCACCCGCGGCTGGATCGGCGTGCAAATTCAGCCGGTGACGCCGGAGTTGGCCGAAAGCCTCGGCTTAAAGAAAGCAAGTGGTGCACTAGTGTCCGAGCCGCAGCCCAACAGCCCGGCTGCCAAGGCAGGCATCACCAGCGGCGACGTTATCACCTCGGTCGACGGCAATCCTGTCGCGGACGCCCGCGAACTCGCCCGGCGGATCGGCACCATGGTTCCTGGCGTCACGGTCAAGCTTACTTTGGTCCATCAGGGCGAGGACAAAACGGTGTCGCTTACCCTCGGCACTTTGCCAGCCGAGCATCAGGCCGCCAACCAGCAGAACGAGCGGTCCACCGCGGACAGCGAGATTCCGAAACTTGGCTTGACGCTGACTGCGGCCAAACAGTCCGGTGACCAGGGCAACGGCGTACTCGTTACCGGGGTCGATCCAAACGGTGTTGCCGCTGATCACGGCTTCCAAGTCGGCGACATCATCCTCGATGTCGGTGGCAAAGCTGTTTCCAAACCGGCCGACGTGACCAAGCAGGTTTCTGACGCGCGGAAAGAAGGCAAGCATGCTCTGCTGTTTCGCCTGAAATCAGGAGAGGGCACGCGCTTCGTCGCGTTGCCGCTTGGCAATGCGTAACACGGCGCTGCGTCCACTTCGTGGATCCGCGCAAGATAATGAGGGCTTGTTTTGGAATGATTTGTCGAAAGCAAGCTCCAGAGTAATGGGGCGATCCGCCGGCATCCGTCGCCCCCGCTGGCGGGCGTACCCTGGGGACGGGCCCTACGGCCCGTCCCCACCTAAAACCGGCTCTGCCCAAGGCATCCCGTCGCCCCCGCTGCGGGTAGAGTTGGCCGAGGGGGTGGCGCCGTTGATCGGCGCCATCCCCTCGCTCCCTTCGCTATTTTATTGGTGGCTGAATCGTGCCACACGATATGCTTACTGATACTGCGGCTTCTCCAGCCCAAAGTGGATTGCCGGTTCGGCGGCATTCGATCATGCGCCTTCTGATCATCGAGGATGACCGCGACGCGGCCGATTATCTCGTCAAGGCGTTCCGCGAAGTCGGCCACATCGCAGACCAGGCGACGGACGGCGAAGAGGGTTTGGCCCTCGCGCTCGATGGCCAATACGATGTCTTGATCGTCGATCGCATGCTGCCGAAGGTTGACGGTTTGTCGATCATCGCAACTTTGCGCGGCAAAGCGATCGAAACGCCGGTGCTGATCCTTTCCGCGCTTGCTCAAGTGGACGACCGGGTGAAGGGTTTGCGCAGCGGTGGCGACGATTATCTCGCCAAGCCCTATGCCTTTGCCGAATTACTGGCGCGCATTGAAGTGCTGGCGCGCCGGCGCGGCGCGCGCGGCGAGGAGACGGTTTATCGCGTCGCCGACCTTGAGCTCAATCGGCTTTCCCATGAAGTCAGCCGCGCTGGACAGGAGCTGCAGTTGCAGCCGCGTGAATTTCGCTTGCTCGAATATCTCATGCGGCATGCTGGCCAGGTTGTTACCCGCACCATGCTGCTGGAGAACGTGTGGGACTACCACTTCGATCCGCAAACCAACGTCATCGACGTGCATATTTCGCGCCTGCGGTCCAAGATTGACAAAGGCTTCGGCCAACCCTTGCTCCATACCGTGCGCGGCGCTGGCTATATGATCCGCGAAGAGAAGTAGCGGCCGCTTCGACAAACAATGGCGCGGCTATCTTCCCAGCACCCCGCTTGCAGCCAGCGCCTGTATTTTTTCTTCGGCGATTCCCCAGGCGGTGAGGACGGCGGCGGCGTCCGCGCCGCTATCTTGCGGCGCCGTCGGTCGAACGGCAGGGGTTCTGGAGAAGCGCGGCGCCGGCGCTGGCTGCACTACGCCGCCGACCTCGACAAAAGAGGCGCGGGCGACGTTGTGCGGATGACGCGGCGCTTCTTCCATGGTCAAGACCGGGGCGAAGCAAGCGTCGGTTCCTTCGAGCAGTGTGCACCATTCATCCCGCGTCCGGGTCTTAAAGAGCCTTTCAAGTGCTTGGCGAAGTTCGGGGCCGTCTTCGGCGTGCGCCAAGCCGAGACGGTCGAACAATATCTTGCGAAACTTCAACTCGATTGCCGCGATGGCGACAAACCGTCCGTCGCTGCACTCGTAAGTTTCGTAAATCGCAGATCCGCTATCGAGCAAATTCGTGCCGCGCCGCAGGCTGTGCAGCCCTGCCGCATGCAAACCGTAGAACAAGGTCATCAACGACGCCGCACCTTCGGTCATCGCCGCGTCTACGACTTGTCCCTTGCCGGAGCGCTGCGCCTCGAGCATGGCGCAGGCCATGCCGAAAGCGAGATAAAGCGCGCCGCCACCGAAGTCCGCCACCAAGTTGAGCGGCGGCGTGGGTTTTGAGCCGGAGCGGCCGATGGCATGCAGCGCTCCCGCCAACGCGAGATAGTTGAGATCATGACCCGCGGCCTGCGCCAGCGGTCCCGATTGTCCCCATCCGGTCATTCGGCCGTAAACCAGCCGCGGATTGCGCGCGAGCATGATCTCGGGGCCAAGGCCAAGACGTTCCATTGTGCCCGGCCGGAAACCTTCAATCAGCGCATCGGCCTTTGCGATGAGTTCGCCCGCAAGCGCAATTCCTTCGGGACGTTTGAGATCGACGGCGATCGATGGGCGCGAGCGGTGCAGCAATTCAAATTTTGTCGGCATGTCGATGCCAAGGTCGCTCGCGGTAATCCGGTCGACGCGGACGACCTCGGCGCCGAGATCGGCGAACAGCATGGCCGCCATCGGGCCGGGACCGATGCCGGCAAACTCGACAATACGAATGCCCGCGAGAGGCCCCATCTTGCTTTAACCTTTTGCGTGTTTGTTCGCTTCAAACAGCGAAACGCGTTACACTAATGAGAATGGCTCTGCTGAAACGCTTTCATTATCGCCCTGAAGTTGTCGCGACGCTCGGAAAGCTGATGCGCGCGACCGCGTTTCGGCTGACGCTGGTCTATCTGTTGATCTTTATCATATTCGCAGTATCGCTGCTCGGCTACTTTGCTTTGAACACGCGGCGCCTGATCACCGACCAAATCACCAACCGGGTCAACCTCGAAGTCAATGCGCTGCGCGAGCAATACGAGACCGGCGGAATCCGGCGGCTGGTAACTATTCTCGATTTGCGGGCGCGGCGTCCGGGTTCAAGCCTTTATCTGCTGACCACGCCGAGCGGCGAGGGGCTGGCCGGCAATGTCAGCTCGTTAGAGCCGGGCGTCCTCGATCATCCGGGATGGTTTGAATCGAGCTATCGCCGCATCGAATCGTCGGAAGAAAGCGAGCACCGGGCGCTGGTGCGCGTCGTGGAAATGCCCGGCGGCTTTCGCTTGCTGGTGGGGCGCGACCTTGAGGAACGGGAGCGCATCTACGCCATCATCGCTAATGCCGGACGCTGGTCTATTGCGCTGGTGGTTGTCCTTGGTCTCGGCGGCGGCTTCTTTGTCAGCCGCCGCGTGCTCAAGCGGATCGACGCCATGACCGAGAAAGCGCAAACGATTATGGCCGGCGATCTTGCAGGCAGGCTGCCGGTTGCCGGCACCGGTGACGAGCTTGACCGTCTTGCCGACAACCTCAACGCCATGTTGGAGCGCATTGAGGGCCTCATGGGCGGGTTGAAGCAAGTGTCCGATAATATCGCGCACGACCTGAAGACGCCGTTGACCCGATTGCGCAACCGCTGCGAACAGGCGTTGCGCGGTGCTCGCGGCGAAGCCGAATATCGCGCTGCGCTGGAATCCACCATCGCCGAATCGGATGAGCTCATTCGCACATTCGACGCGCTGTTGATGATCGCCCGCGCGGAATCCGGTCATGCGCGCGACAACATGGTAGAGTTCGACGCCGCGGCAATCGCCCGCGACGTCGGCGAATTGTACGAGCCTTTGGCGGATGAGAAAGGATTGGCGCTCAAGGTCGAGGCGCCGGCGGAGGCGCCGGTGCGCGGCAATCGCGAATTGATCAGCCAGGCTCTCGCCAATCTCATCGACAACGCGATCAAGTATGCCGCGCCGGAGACGGTCAAGGTCAACGGCGTTCCTGCGGAAATCGTGGTCAAAGCCGGAGCGGAAGCAGATCGCATCACGTTGACGGTTGCCGATCACGGCCCGGGGATTGCCGTGGCCGATCGCGGTCGCGTGATCGAACGGTTCGTCCGGTTGGAGCAAAGCAGGTCGCAGCCCGGCTCCGGGCTGGGTTTGAGTCTTGCCGCCGCGGTCGCGCGGCTTCACGGCGGTGAACTCAAGCTCGAAGACAATGAACCCGGCTTGAAAAGCATCATTGCTTTGCCGCGGGCAGGCCCCGCGGGCGCCTGATGCGGGCGGCTAAATCCGGGAAGCGCCCAATCAGCAAAGTTCAAGATGGCGCATTGTTTCGTCGGCTCGCCGGCGCGATGCCGCGCGTCTCGGCCCTAGGCCGCCGTCGCAGCGCCGAGTGGGTATCGGGTATAGCGCGAAGCGCGGCGGGCAAGTCGCTGAAGTCGTTAATAGCGGCAAACCCACGGCTGAACGCGGTGCTCGGGGGAATCGCGGGAACCGCGCCTTATCTTTGGGACCTCGTCTGCGCCGATCCAGACCGGCTGCTGCGTATCGTCACGAACAGTCCCGAAGAAGAATTCGCCAAGCTCTTAAGAACGGCGCAGCGGTCCAGCGCGACGGCATCGGACGCTGCACGTGTGATGCGCATTCTCCGCCGCATGAAGACGGAAGCGGCACTTTTGATTGCGCTCGCCGACATTGGCGGAGTTTGGCCACTCGCTCGCGTGACCGCTTCGCTCACCGACGTTGCCGATACCGCGCTCCGTGTCGGAGTCCATCACCTGCTCGCCCAGGCCGCCAAGAGCCGGAAGATCAGCCTGGCCGATCCAAAAAATCCCGAAGTCGCCTCCGGTTACATGGTGCTGGCCATGGGGAAGATGGGCGCCCATGAGCTGAACTATTCCAGCGATATTGACCTCATGGTGTTTTTCGATCCGACCGTCCCGGCATTGGCAAACGGAGTAGAGGCGGCGCCGTTTTTTACCCGGCTCACACGAGATTTGGTCAAGCTCCTGCAAGAGCGGACCACCGATGGCTACGTTTTCCGGGTCGATCTGCGTCTGCGGCCCGATCCGTCTTCGACCCAGATTGCGATATCGACCGACGCGGCGCTCGACTATTACGAAAGCCGAGGCCAGACCTGGGAGCGTGCGGCGTTGATCAAGGCGCGCGCCTGCGCCGGCGACCTCGATGCCGGCGCCAAATTCATAAGCGAGCTTTCTCCCTTCATCTGGCGCAAATATCTCGATTTCACTGCCGTCGCCGACGTGCATGCGATGAAGCAGCAGATCCACGTCTACCGCGGTCACGGCGAAATTGCCGTAGAGGGGCACAACGTCAAAGTGGGTCGCGGCGGTATTCGCGAGATCGAGTTTTTCGTGCAGACCCAGCAGCTGATTGCCGGCGGCCGGAACAATGTATTGCGCGACCGCGGCACGGTGGCGACGCTTGTGGCGCTGGCGGCTGGCGGCTGGATAGGCGCGTCCGCACGCGATGAATTGACTGGAGCTTACGATTTCCTGCGGCTCGTCGAGCACCGTCTGCAAATGCGCGCGGATGAGCAAACCCATTCGCTGCCGTCCGATCCGGCTGAGCTGGAAGATTTCGCGCGCTTCCTGGGCTTCACGGACCGCGATGCTTTCGCAAGCGTGCTGCTAGGGCACTTGCGCACGGTCGAGAAACATTACGTTCGGCTGTTCGAAGCTACTCCCGAAGCCGGCGATTCACCTCAGCATCTTTCCTTTACCGGTCCGGTCGTCGGCACCAGTCCCACGCTCGATCGGCTCGCGGAATTAGGTTTTCGCCAGCCGCGCGAAGTCGATGCGGCGGTGCGGCGCTGGCGTAGCGCGACCTATCGGGCTTTGCGTGGCGAGCAAGCCCGCAAAAACCTCGACGAGCTGGTGCCGGTTATAATCCAGCAGCTTGCGACGACGGACAATCCGGATGCGGCGCTCGCCGCTTTCGACCAGTTCCTCGCCGGATTGCGCGCCGGCGGACGCTTGTTGTCGCTGTTGCGCCAGAAGCCAGAACTGGTCGGCTTCATCGCGCTTATCCTCGGTACCGCGCCGAGGCTGGCCGACATTTTGGCTCGGCATCCGCATGTCATCGACCCGCTGATCGATCCCGCTTCATTCGCTGCGTTGCCCGGCGCTAAAGAGCTAGAGAAGGGGCTCGCGCGGGCGGTTGAGGGGGCGCGGGGTTATGAAGAGGTTCTCGACGCAATCCGCCTCTTCGGCCAGGAGCACATGTTCCTGATCGGCGCGCGCATCCTTTCCGGCTCGCTTTCCGCCGGCCGTGCCGGTGATGTTTTCGCGGAACTGGCCGACGTTCTTATCCGCGCGCTCAAAGCGCGCGTCGAGGAGGATTTCATCGCCAGCCACGGGCGAATCTCCGGCCAGGAAATCGCGATTGTCGCGCTCGGCCGGCTCGGTGCGCGCGAGATGACCGCAACCTCGGACCTCGATCTTATCGTCGTCTACGATTTCGATGACGAAGAGCCGGAGTCCGATGGCAAGCGGCCGCTCTACGGCGCGCAATATTTTGCCCGTTTCACGCAACGCCTGATCAGCGCACTCACGGTGCAGACCAACTACGGAGTCTTGTATCAGGTTGATATGCGATTGCGGCCCTCAGGGCGCTCTGGTCCGCTGGCGACACACATTGACGGATTTATCAGTTACCAGGAGCGCGAAGCGTGGACGTGGGAGCATATGGCGTTGACGCGAGCGCGCGTAGTCGCCGCCTCGCCGGGTTTTGCGGTACGCGTCGAATCGGCGATTCGCGATGTGCTTTGTCGCCGACGCGACGCTGTGGCGGTTGCCGCTGATGTCGTCGAAATGCGAGGCGCGATCGCGAAAGAAAAAGGCGACGCCGACCCGTGGGACCTCAAATACGGCGCCGGGGGCCTGATTGACGTTGAATTTATCGCCCAATATTTGCAATTGGTGAATGCCGCGGCGGCGCCGGAAATTCTCGATGTTTCCACGGCTCGCGTTCTCGATCACGCGGCGCGCGGCGACATCCTCAAACCGGAGGATGCCGAAATTCTGCGGCCGGCAGTGCGGCTCTATCACAGCCTAACGCAAATCTTGCGACTTTGCCTGCCCGGCGTGTTCGACCCAAAAACGGCGAGCTCCGGAGTTCTCGGACTTCTCACCCGCGCCGCGGATCTGCCGGATTTTCCGGCCCTACAAGCGCACCTTGCTGAAATGGAACGCGAAACGCGGGAGTGCTTCGTGCGGCTCCTGGGAGCGCGGCCTTAGAGCGCGATGACTTTTCTTCGAATCGTCATCCCGCTCCAGCTTGTTAATGGAGGATGATCTTTTCCGAAAACCGGTGTCCACTTTTCGGGATCATGCTCTAGCCGGCCTTCGCTTCCCGGAACGCGACTTGCGGGGCTTTCAGCGGCAGCCGCACCACCACCGTCGTGCCGACACCGAGTACCGAACGAATACGCATTCTTCCACCGTGCAACTCGGCGAGGGACTTTGCGATCGCCAGTCCAAGTCCGGAGCCTTGATGCCGCTTCGTCAATTGGCTTTCCACTTGCTCGAATGGGCGACCGAGTTTGCGCAAGGCGTCTTTGGGGATGCCGATGCCGTTGTCGGAGATTGCGATGGTGACCAAGCCGGCGCGCAGCCTTCCGTGCACGGTCACGGAGCCGCCGTCGGGCGTGAATTTCACGGCGTTTGATAAGAGGTTGAGGGCTACTTGCTTTAGCGCCCGGCGGTCGGCGGTCAGCGTCAGAGCGGGAGCCACCTGGGAACTCAGTGTCAACCGTTTTTCGTTCGCTCGACCGAAGACCACGCGGGTGCACTCGGCCAGAATGTCGTCGAGCTCGACGGTTTCGGGATGAAGATGGATACCGCCAGCCTCGATCTTCGACATGTCGAGAATGTCGTTGATGACATCGAGCAGGTATTGGCCGCTTTCGCGGATGTCGCGTGAATATTCGCCGTATTTTTTTGCGCCGAGCGGCCCGAACATTCCCGATTCCATGATTTCCGAAAAGCCGATAATCGCGTTCAGCGGCGTGCGCAGTTCGTGGCTCATGTTGGCCAGAAACTTTGATTTTGCCTGGTTGGCATCCTCGGCGCGGGTCTTTTCCTCGGCGTATTTCAGCGCCAGATCGGCGAGCTCTCCGGTTTGATGCTCCAGCATTTGCTGGGATTTGCGCAAGTCCGCAATCGTGGCGATTCGCCTTTTCTCGCCCTCGACGAGCTTTTGCTCATGTTGCTTGATCTTGGTGATATCGGTGCCGACGGAGACGTAGCCCCCGTCCTTCGTGCGGCGCTCGCTGATATGCATCCAACGGCCGTCGTTGAGCTGCGCTTCGAAGGTACGCGCCCCTTGCGGTTGCCCGTCTTCGCTGGCGTTGGTCGTGCGGATTATCGCCTTTTTGCCTGCGGCGACGACGGCGGAGTAGGGGGTGGTTGGAAGAACGGCGCTGTCCGGCAGGCGGTGCAGCTCCTGAAAATTGGAATTGCAAAGGACCAGGCGGTTATCGGCGTCCCACAACACGAAGGCTTCCGGGATCGTCTCAATGGCGTCGCGCAGCCGCAAATCCGCGGCCGTTGTTTTCGCCATAAGGTCCTTCTGTTCCGAAACGTCGACCGCGATACCGATGAGATGCAGTCCGGGCTCGTCCTCTTGGCGCGCCAATTCGCATCGTACGCGCAACCACAGCCAGCGGCCGTCGGCATGGCGCATGCGGAAGGCGTGGTCGATTGACTGCGCCTTCGCGTCGGCAAGCCGGGTCGCCAGTCCGTAGAGGTCGATATCGTCCGGATGGACCAGTGCCGTGAGCTCACCGAAAGAGAGGAGTTCGTCCTTTGCCGGCAGGCCGAGCATGTCGAACATCGAATGCGACCAAAAAATGCGGCCGCGCGCCAAATCCCAATCCCACAGGCCGCAGCGGCCGCGATTAAGCGCAGTGTCGATGCGGCCGCGCACGGTGTCGTGGATCAGGTCCGCCTCTCTGGCGCGCGTAGCCTGCCAATGAAACGCGAAACCGAGAATAAGAACGACGAAGCTGGTCGTTGCTGAAAGCGTAACGGTCAGCGCCGTGGTCGAGCGCCATGTTATGAGCGCGCGGCTCGCGGTCTCGACGACGGCAAGTAGTCCCAACGGATTGCGTAACGGCCGCACCGCGGCCAAGGCGGCGGTGCCGTTGGGCAATGTGACCTCGAGCGTGTTGGCGCTACCGAGAACCGTTAAAGGCTGGGCAACGCCGAGCACGTCCAGGATAGGACGGCCGAGCTTCTCTGGATCGGCCGGCACACTGCCAATAATTATGCCGTCGGAATCGGCGACCACGATAGAAAGTTCAGCATCTGCCCATGCCGGTGGGATGTGCTCAAGCGCAGCCGATGTCCGACTGGAATTTCCCCTGAGGTCTCGTCCGGAATGCTCGAGCTGAGTGGCGGTTACATCCGCGAGCGCTTCTATCGCCTGCCGCGATTGCACAATGAGCTGCCGGCGCTGCTCGAGAACTTGAACGACCGCTCCCACGCAAATCGTTATCAGAAACGCCACGATCAGAGCCGGAACGGTCCGACGAAGAAGCGGCTCGACGTTCAGGAGGCGTCGATAAGCGGGCTTGGCGATCGACTTGGCCAGCCCTTGGATGGAATCTGAACGTAGAGACGCACTCGCCGTTTCGGCGCGCGCCATTGCCTGCCTCCGTTCGGACGGTCCCCTGCACCTGCATCCGGAAGGATGTGCCGCATCTCCCCCGAATCAGTGCATAAGAATCGATGTGCGCTGATTTGTCGAGAGTCGAGAGTCAGCATTTTCTAAAAAACTATTACCGCCGTTTTTTCAGATGACGCGATCTCGCCGCGCTGCAAAGATTCCATGTCACTGCCGCGCGGCGGTGAGCAAAAGAGCGAGTCAAATCAAGCGCGTAGTGATCCATTTCAGCGCGATGCCACCACGTTCACGACTTTGCCGAAGAAAAGGACGCGTAGGAGCACTCGGGCGCGAGCAAGGCCTTTAAAGAATAGTCCGCGCTCCGTTGCCGCGACATCAAAGCAAGAGGTCGGAGCGGAAAGCCCCCTTGGCCGCATTAATGCGCGCCGCTAAGTTGTTCTCCGCGGCGCGGCAGTCGTTGCCGACCCGCAGGTGTCGAAGACACCCTAAAAATAAGCTCAGGGAGGACGGTTCAGTGAAACAATCAACGCGCACTGTCAGCCGCCGGAAGGTGCTCAAGGGCGCCGCCATCAGTGGTCTTGCCGCAGCGTCGGCACCGGTTTTATTTCGGCCCGCAATAGCTGTGCCGGAGACGGTCAAGATCGGCCTGGTCGGTCCGAGGACCGGTTTCTTGGCTTTGTTCTATGAAGAGATGTCCTGGGCCATCGAGCACGCCAAGAAGTCGACCGGCAACTCGATCACCATCAACGGCACGAAGCACCCGCTCGAGATCGTCGCCAAGGACAGCCAGTCCAATCCGAACCGGGCATCCTCCGTCACCCAGGAACTGATCCTCAACGACAAGGTTCACATCGTCACCGCTTTCGCCACGCCAGAGACCGTCAACCCGGTTTCCGATCAGTGCGAAATCAACGGCATGCCGTGCGTCTCCAATGACGATCCGCTCGAGTCTTATTTCTTCGGACGCAAGGGCGATCCGAAGAAACCATTCGAGTGGACCTACAACTTCTTCTTCAACGGCGCCTCGGCGATCGGGGTCAATCTGAAGACGTGGGCACGCGTGAAAACCAACAAGAAACTCGGCGTAATGTGGGCCAACGACGACGACGGGCGCGTTTTCGAGCACGTCATGCCGCCGGTGATCAATGACGCCGGTTTCACCATCATCGATCCAGGCCGCTTCGATCTGCCGGTCAGCGACTGCACGCCTGAAATCACGAAATTCAAATCCGAAGGCGCGGAAATCGTCTTCACGGTCATCCCCGGTCCGAATTTCACGGTTTTTTGGAACCAATGCGCCCAGCAGGGCTTCAAGCCGAAAGTCGTCACCGCCGGCAAGGTGAGCGAGTTCCCGCAGGGCATGTATCCGTTCGGCGACCGCGCCATCAACATGGTGACCGAGGTCTGGTGGTCGCGCTTCCATCCCTATTCGTCGAGCCTGACCAAGCAAAGCTCGGCCGAACTCGCCGACGCCTACGAAAAGGACACCAACCAGCAGGCGTCGATGGGGCTGGGCTTCCGCCATTCGTTGCTGGAAGTGCCGATTGCCGCGTTGCAGATGACGCAGAAGCTCGACGACCCGGCGTCGATCCGCGACGCGGTACGCGACAACGCGTTCCAGACCATCGTCGGCCCGGTCGACTTCAAGAAGGGACCGTTCCCGAACACGGCCCTGACCAAGCTCGTCGCCGGACAATGGCGCAAAAGCAAGGACAAGAGGTGGCCGCTGGAGCTGGTGATTGTCGACAATCAACTGGCCCCGAACATCCCGGTCGGCGGCGAGCCGGAGGCGATGCCGGGTAGCTGACAGTCAACGGCGGAGATAATCAGACCCAGGGCGCATCTCGTCCTTCCAGCGACGAGGTGGGCCGGTTGCCGCGTTAGACTGACGCGGCGTTCGTGCCGGTTTTGGTGCACGACAGGCGTGGATAGATATGTTCGCCAAAGCCGCGGATGCCTTCGACGAAATCCGGGAAGCTGAACAGGCAACCATCGATTCCGCTTTCGGCAACGATTTCGTCAAGTTGTTCGGCGACGCTTTCATACGAACCGCAGATTGTCGGAATGCTCATGAACGCGCCATGACCTTGCGCCGGCGTCCGGGACAGGCCGGCCAAATGGTGTTCTGAGCTACCGCCCTTGTTGCTATCCAAAGATGCGCTGTCGAGCATGTTTCCGAGCGCGACCAAATCAACGCCGCGGACGATTTGCGCCTGCACCTCGTTCGCTTCGCTTTCCGTTTCGGCGCTAATAATCTGGAAGAGTGCGTAGCCGCCGACCTTGCGCCCGCTACGAGTTCCAGCAGCCTTCAGCCGGTCCACTTTCTCCTTCAAATGCCAGCGATCGGCGACCATGAAGCTTTCGTCAGCGTATTCGGCGACGAATTGAAAGCCCGCTTCAGACTGCCCGGCCGACACCAGTGGAA
>Ga0209169_10000134_pt1 | contig 42865 bp, 33 predicted proteins | sample HubBroMetageWRM4_FD_188346 | JGI IMG/M metagenome (GOLD analysis project Ga0209169, IMG submission 188346) | Warmed soil microbial communities from the Hubbard Brook experimental Forest, New Hampshire - Hubbard Brook CCASE Soil Metagenome WRM 4... | ecosystem: Environmental > Terrestrial > Soil...
AAAATTGCGCAGCCAGGAATGGTTCGGCCGCAAAGACCGCGACGGTTTCATCTATCGCAGCTGGATGAAAAATCAAGGCTGGCCGCACGACATGTTCAACGGCCGCCCCGTCATCGGCATCTGCAACACCTGGTCCGAACTGACGCCCTGCAACGCGCACTTCCGCGAAATCGCCGAATGGGTAAAACGCGGCGTGTGGGAAGCAGGCGGCTTCCCGCTCGAATTTCCAGTGATGTCTCTCGGCGAAACCTTGCTGCGCCCCACCGCCATGCTCTTCCGCAATCTCGCCAGCATGGACGTGGAAGAATCCATTCGCGGCAATCCCATTGACGGCGTCGTCCTCCTGATGGGCTGCGACAAAACCACGCCTTCCCTGCTGATGGGCGCCGCGTCCTGCGACCTCCCCACCATCGGCCTCTCCGGCGGCCCCATGCTCAACGGAAAGTTTCAAGGCCACGATATCGGCTCCGGCACCGGCGTCTGGCAAATGTCCGAAAAAGTTCGCTCCGGCCAAATGAAGCTCGAGGAATTTTTCGAAGCCGAAAGCTGCATGCATCGCTCCAAAGGCCACTGCATGACGATGGGCACCGCCTCCACCATGGCCAATATGGTCGAAGCCCTCGGCATGGCCTTGCCCGGTAACGCCGCAATCCCCGCCGTGGACGCGCGCCGCCACACTCTTGCGCAAATCACCGGTCGCCGCATCGTCGAAATGGTGAAAGAAGACCTGCGCATGTCCCAAATTCTAACCCGCGCCGCGTTTCAAAATGCCATCCGTGCCAACGCCGCCATCGGCGGCTCCACCAACGCCGTAATCCACCTGATCGCCATCGCCGGACGCATTGGCGTGCCGCTCACTCTCGCTGAATTCGACACGCTCGCATCGCACCTCCCCTGCCTGGTGAATCTCCAGCCCAGCGGCACCTACCTGATGGAAGATTTTTTCTATGCCGGTGGCCTCCCCACCGTTCTCCGCGAACTAGGCGAAAATGGCGCGCTCGATCGCGACGCTCTAACCGTAAACGGCCAAACCATCTGGCACAACGTCTCCGAAGCCCCCTGCTGGAATCGCGAAGTGATCCACACTTTCGCAAAACCCTTCAAAGAAAATTCCGGCATCGCCGTCCTGCGTGGCAATCTCGCACCCGATGGCGCCGTCATCAAACTTTCCGCCGCCAGCCCGCATCTCCTCCAGCACACCGGCCGCGCCGTCGTCTTCAATTCCATCGAAGATTTTTACGCCCGCATCGATCAGGAAAATCTCGACATCGACGAAACCTGCGTAATGGTCCTGCAAAATTGCGGCCCCCGCGGCTATCCCGGCATGGCCGAAGTCGGCAACATGCCGCTGCCACCCAAAGTCCTGCGCAAAGGAGTGAAAGACATGGTCCGTATTTCCGACGCGCGTATGAGCGGCACCGCCTACGGCACGGTGGTTCTGCACGCCTCGCCCGAAGCCGCAGCCGGCGGTCCGCTGGCGCTGGCGCGTTCCGGCGACACGATCACGCTCGACGTTCCCAGCCGAACCATTCGGCTGAATGTGGACGAAGCCACGCTAGCCGCGCGCCGCGCCCAATGGACGCCGCCGCCCGTGCCCGCCCGAGGCTACGTGAAGCTCTACACCGAGCACGTGCAGCAAGCAAATCTGGGTGCCGACATGGATTTCCTGGTAGGCAAGAGCGGTGCACCCGTCGCCCGCGACAATCACTGAGCTCGACACGCAGTTCGTTCGACGAATCACGCAATCAATTCCAGGGAGCCTCACATGTTGCGCTGGCGAATTGCAATCCTAGTAAGCGCCGCCATCGCCATCAGCTATCTCGACCGCCAGTCTCTCCCGGTCGCGATCAAAGCCATCAGCAAAGACATCCCCCTGACCAACGTGCAATTCTCGAATCTGCAATCCGCGTTCCTGCTCGCCTACGCCTTCATGTACGCCGGAGGCGGCAAACTCTCAGACGCCCTAGGCACCCGCCGCGGCTTCACAGTAATAATGATTTTCTGGTCGCTAGCCTGCGCCAGCCACGGCCTAGCCCTAACTTTCACGATGCTAGCCGTCAGCCGCTTCGCGCTGGGCATGGGCGAAGGCGGGGGCTTCCCCACAGCCACCCGCGCGGTAGCGGAATGGTTCTCAGTGAACGAGCGAGCCACAGCCATGGGCATAATCAACGGAGGCACCGCAGTAGGGGCGGTGGTCGCGCCGCCGCTCATCGCGCTGATTCTTGCGTACGCCAACTGGCGCTGGATTTTTTTTGCCACCGGCGCGATGGGATTGCTGTGGACCGTCTGGTGGCGATCCGCCTACCGCTCTCCCAGCGAACATTCCGCGCTCACCGAGCCGGAACGTGCGAAAATTCCTCCACCGGCCGATCCAGCAGTTACTGCTGTCACAAAAAAAATCGCGTGGCTCGATCTACTCCACTTCAAAGAAACCTGGGGCGTAGTCACAGCAAAATTTCTAAGCGACGCCGCCTGGTACTTCTATCTCTTCTGGCTGCCAAAATATCTCTACGACGCGCGCAACTTCGACATCAAAGCCGTAGGCGCAGTAGCCTGGATCCCCAACGCCGCCGCAGGCATCGGATGCCTCCTCGGCGGCTGGTTCTCTAGCCATCTCGTCCGCAAAAAATTCTCTGTGAACGTAGCCCGCAAAGTCGCCCTAGGCCTAAGCGCCGCACTAATGCCGCTAATCCTACTGGTCACGCGCGCCCCCATCGCCTGGGCCATCGCGATTTTCAGTCTCGCGTATTTCGGTCAGCAATCCTGGTCTACCCTAGTAATGGTTCTCCCCACCGATCTTTTTCCCAGCAGTGTAGTCGGCGCAGTAGCTGGCATGGTTGGTTTCGGCGGCGCCATCGGCGGCATCGCTTTCGGCGAACTAGCTGGCTATCTCCTCGATCACAGCTTCGGCTACGAAACAGTATTCGGAATAGCCGCCACATTTCACGTTATCGCTTTTCTCGTGATACTAATCGCCGTGCCCAAAATCGCCCCGCTCAACATGGCGCAAAAATTAGCTACACAAACCCACTCATGAAGGAGCCCCATGAAAATTAAAGAAATTCGCACAAGAGTAGTCCGTTGGCGCGGCAAGACGGTTCCCTTGCCCTCGCATTTCTGCACCAACCCGATGGACCTCCTCACACTCCCCGAAGCCTCCATGCAAACTTTCACCTTCCATGGCTGGCTGATCGTAGAAATTTTCACCGACGACGGCCACGTAGGCATCGGCAACGCGGCCCTCGCGCCTCCCATCACCAAACAAGTAATCGACCTCTACCTCAAGCCGCTGCTGATCGGCGCCGACCCCTGGAACATCGAATTCCTCTGGCAGCACATGTACCGCAAAACAATGGCGTTCGGCCGCAAAGGCATCGGCATGGCCGCGATCAGCGCAGTAGACATCGCTCTCTGGGACCTCCTCGGCAAATCGGCCAAGCAACCAGTCTTCCGTCTTCTCGGTGGGCGCACCAAGCCGCGCATCCCCATCTACGCCAGCCGCCTCTACAGCATCGAACTCAGCGAACTAGCCGCCGAAGCCAAGCGCTACAAAAAAGAAGGTTACCGCGCCATGAAACTCCGCTTCGGCTGGGGTCCCACCGACGGCGCCGCAGGCATGCAACAAAATGTCGCCCTGGTGAAAACAGTCCGTGAAGCAGTCGGCGACGGCATCGACGTCATGGCCGACGCCTACATGGGCTGGACGCTCGACTACGCCAAACGCATGCTCCCCCTCCTCGAACCTTTCAATCTCCGCTGGCTCGAAGAGCCAGTGGTTCCCGACGATATCCACGGCTACGCCGAACTGAAATCCTACGCACGTATCCCCATCGCCGGAGGCGAACACGAATTCACGCAATACGGTTTCCGCGACCTGCTCCAAGTCCGCGCCGTCGATTACATTCAATTCGACACCAACCGCGTCGGCGGCATCACCCAAGCCCGCAAAATCTCCGCGCTAGCCGAATCCCATTCCGTCCCGGTAATCCCCCACGCCGGACAGATGCATAACTACCACGTAGTAATGGCCAGCCTGAATTCCCCCATGGCCGAATATTTCCCCATCGTGGACGTCGAAGTCGGCAACGAACTTTTCTGGTATATCTTCGACGGTGAACCAAAAGCTAAAGACGGTTTCGTGGATCTTGACGATAATCTTCCCGGCCTCGGCCTCACCGTAAACGAGAAAGCCCTCGCAAAATTCGAGGTGATCGAGTGAGCCGCATCTCATGGACCGATCAATGACCCGACTAATTCAAATCGCAAAAGGCAGAGACCGCGCAGTGGCCGTCGTTGAAGAGCCGCAACTCCGTCTGCTCCACCAAGCCGCATCCATCTACGCCCTGGCGCTCGAAGCCATCGCCAACAACGTAAAGCTAACCGCCCTTGTGCAGCAAAAACTCTCGAACCTCGTGCTTGATTACGATCCCATCTACCATGGCCAATCCGAATGGCGCATCCTCGCTCCCATTGATCATCCCGACGAGCCATCCCGCTGCCTCGTCTCCGGCACGGGCCTCACTCATCTCGGCAGCGCGCGCGACCGACAGGACATGCACGCCATCGCCAGGGAAGATCTCACCGACAGCATGAAAATGTTTCGCTGGGGAATCGAAGCAGGCCGCCCCGCCGCAGGCCAGATCGGCACGCCGCCCGAATGGTTTTACAAAGGCACTGGCACAATCCTGCGCGCTCACAATCAGCCTCTGGAAATTCCCTCCTACGCCGAAGACGGCGGAGAAGAAGCCGAAATTGCCGGAATTTACATCATCGCCACCGACCGCCGCCCACACCGCGTCGGAATGGCGACCGGCAACGAATTTTCCGACCACGTGTTCGAAAAAAAGAACTATCTGAATCTCGCCGGCTCGAAACTGCGCACGCCCGCGCTAGGCCCCGAACTCACTGTCGATCCCACGTTCGATTCCGTCCAAGGAGAAGTGACGATCGAACGCGGTGGCAAAACGCTCTGGAGCAAAACAATCCGCACCGGCGAATCCGAAATGTGCCACAGCCTGCGCAACATGGAACATCATCACTTCAAATACGAATCGCATCGCCGCGCAGGTGACGTCCACGTCCATTTCTTCGGCGCCGATTGCCTCAGCTTCGGCGAAGGTATCCGCCTCGCCGACGGAGACGTAATGCAAGTGCAATTCGCAGGTTTCGGCCGCGCGCTGCGCAATCCGCTGCAGGTGGCCTCCGCCAAACCCGCACTAGTCGAAGTTATTTCACTGGAGTAATTCCACTGGGGTGATTCGATCCATGACGAAACCACGCGTAGCAATTTTAGGATTAGGACTGATGGGCGCAGGAATGGCAAGTCGCGTTCTAACCGCCGGATTTCCGCTTGCGGTCTACAACCGCAACCCGGACAAAACCGCGCCCTTCGCGAGAGCCGGAGCCTACGTGGCCCGCACTCCTCGCGATACCGCCGCCCGCGCCGACATCATTATTACTATGCTCGCCGACGATAAGGCCTCGCGCGCCGTCTGGCTCGATAAAGACTCGGGCGCTCTAGCCGGAGCCGCTCCCGGCACCTGGCTCGTCGAATCCAGCACCGCAAGTGTCCAATGGATTCACGAACTAGCCGCGGCTGCAAAAAAACACGAATGCGAACTCCTGGACGCTCCGGTAACCGGCTCGAAGCCCCAAGCCGCCTCCGGCGAATTACTTTTTCTCGTTGGAGGTTCCGCCGAAGCTCTCGCCGCCGTCCGCCCCGTGCTAGCAGTAATGAGCCGCGACATACTTCATCTCGGTCCCATCGGCAGCGGCGCCACATTGAAGCTCATAAATAATTTTCTCTGCGGCGTCCAAGCCGCATCCGTAGCCGAAGCCCTAGCCCTCGTCAACGCCAGCGGCCTCGACCGTGAAAAATCCGTAGCCATGCTCGCCGCTGGCGCCCCCGGCAGCCCGCTACTGAAAGTGATCACCACCCGCGCCGCCGCCAATGACTTTACCCCAAATTTCGTCCTGCGCCTGATGGCCAAAGATCTCACATACGCCCGCGAAGAAGGCGCGCGCCACGGCATAGCCATGAACACCGCCACCCCAGCCATCGCCGACTTCGAAAAAGCCATCGCCGCCGGCTACGGCGAAAAAGACTTCTCCGCCGTAATCCCCGCCCTGCAAAAAAAGTGAACCTCACCGCATCATTTTGCGGGGATCACATGGCTGTCTGTTGACCACGTTACCTTTCCATCCAAATCATAAAACTCCAGCAGCGGATGACGGTCCCCATCCACCGTCATTTTTCCCCGCACGTACCCTGCGGAGTCCTTGAGTAGAAACGTCCCAGCCTCCACAGTCGGATTCACCGCCCTTACGCCAGCGTCACCTTGCGCCCCGACGTTCGGCGTACCTGAAAACGCCGCAACCACAAAAACAAGCATCGCTGCAATTTTCCAGAACCGGCTCTGTCTTTCGAGTCTTGCCACGCGAACCAGCAAACCGTTGTAATCCTCATCCGTCATTTGCATCTAGGACCTCCTTCGTGAGAGCGCGGAGCTCTCTCCGCTAGAACGGCCAGCTTAAAATCTCTTGCAGGAAAACACCAAAGAATCTTCGCCGCCACCACCGATGTGCACAGACTAGCCAGCGAACTGGAAGGCAAGCTCCCCGAAAAATAGCTTTTTGCCAGACAGGTGGGCTACTCGCGGGGGCCACTACAACTTGGGAAGCAAACGCATAAAGATTTTCCAATACGAAACCGGCGCCACGCGTTCCAGGAATGCCAGAAATTTTGCGTCGTTGCCGACCAGCACGCGCTCCGAGCGCCGCTGAATCCCCTTCACGATAATTTCCCCGGCGACTGCAGGTGGCATCGTCAGCGCTTTTTTCGCGAGGGCTCTGCGCCGCGCGATTTCTTCCGCAGGCATGTCCTTGGGTACTCGAGCGCTATCTGCAATCGAAGTTGCCACGCCGCCCGGATGTACAACCGTAACCCCGACTTTCGAATCCACAAGTTCGTGCCGTAGTGCATTTGAAAATCCGCGCACGGCGAACTTGCTTGCCGAATAAGCCGTTTCCCCAGGCGGCGAAATCAGTCCGTACACGCTCGAAAGGTTCACCACCCGCGCGTCATCGCTTTTTCGCAACAGAGGCAGAAACGCTCGCGTCATCCGTACCACGCCCCACACGTTTATTTCGAACAACCACTCGAAATCTTCCTCGCTCACCGCTTCGAACGTACCGCCGACGGCCACCCCGGCGTTGTTTACCAGGATGTCCACCCCGGGATGCGCGGCAAGCACTGCTTCTGGAAACGCTGCCACCGCACGCCGGTCTGCAACGTCAAGATGCTGCTGGCTGATACGCAGCGCACCCCGCGCAGTGCTGTGCTTTGTCGCGTTCGTATGAGCGACTTGTGCCATACGCGCCGTTTCCAAAAGTCCCGCGTCATTCACGTCCGCAAGCGCAAGGTTGCAGCCACGCCGAGCCAGCGATACCGCAATGGCACGCCCGATGCCGCTCGCAGCGCCAGTGATCACCGCCGTGCGATTCTCCACGTTCATTGCGCTGCTCATAATCTCCCGTCCGCAACACGCACGCTATTGTGACAATTTCGTCAGGCGCATGTCTCTACTCCACGTTGCGGGAAAATCATCCAATCAGATGGTCACTTTGAGGTGAACGTCACCAACGCGGCTGGCATCGTCAGCCTCCGACGTTCGCAGAAAATTCATGGTCCCGTCGCTTACCGACCCAAACGTAAACGCCACCAGGTCTTTCACATAATTCTGCGGCACTCTCCACGGCGCTTTCTGTCCCTGCCGGGGCAGCACGCCGTCCGCCCGGCGGACGTAGCCTGAACTAAAATCGAGCAAAGGCTCGGGGTTGACGAAAGGCTCCGGAAGTTTCGGCACACAAATCGAAAATCCCTCGCGATTCATATATTTAAGCAACCGGCACACAAAACGCGCCGTAAGATCACACCGCAGCGTCCACGAATTATTCGTATACCCAAAAGCGAGCGCCAGATTCGGAATACCGCTGAACATGGCGCCTTTGTACACGAGTTTCTCGTTAAACTTGGCCGCCACGCCATCAACCAGAATTTCAGCCCCGCCCATCAGCTTCACCACCAGACCGGTCGCTGCAACGATGATATCCGCCGGCAATGTTGTGCCGGAGCTTAACCGGATGCCGGACTGCATAATCTCTGCAATCGTGTCGGTGACGATCTCCACTCGGCCGGAACGAATCGCGGCAAACAGGTCGCCGTCGGGCACCAAACAGATACGCTGATCCCATGGGTTGTAGCGCGGCGTAAAGTGCCGTTTCACGTCGTAATCGGGATGCAGTTGCTGCTTGATTCCCTTCAGGATCAAGCCCTTCATCGTCTCTGGTTTGGTGCGCGCGAGATAAAACGTGGCGATGCTGTACAGCACGTTCTTCCATTTTGTAAGTCTTGCGCCAAGCCCTTGCGGCAAATGCCGGTACATCCAGTTGGCCATTGCGTCCTTGCGCGGACGCGCAACCACATAGCTCGGAGACCGCTGCAGCATCGTCACGTGCGCGGCATCCTTGGCAAGCGCCGGAACCAGCGTCACCGCCGTGGCTCCGCTTCCGATGACAACCACTCGCTTGCCCGCGTAATCGAGGGCCTTGGGCCACTCCTGTGGATGCACGAACTGCCCTTGAAACCGTTTCATGCCCGGAAACTCCGGGCTGAATCCTTTTTCGTAGCTGTAATAACCGCTGCACATATAAAGGAAGCGGCACACCAGTTGCACGCTCCCTCCATCTTTCGTCTGCGCCTCCACCGTCCAGCGCGCGTCGCTTGAAGACCACGAAGCTCGAATCATCCGATGTCCCAGCCTGATCTGCCGGTCGATACCATAGTGTTCCGCAGTCTCGCGGATGTAATTCCAGATGGCAGATCCGCCCGCGATCGCCTCGTCCGCCTGCCATGGCCGAAAAGGAAACCCCAAGGTGTACATATCAGAATCGGAGCGCACGCCCGGATAGCGGAACAGATCCCAAGTTCCGCCGATTGCGACGCGCGCCTCCAGAATCGCATAGGTTTTTTTGGGTAACGAGGTCTGCAAATGGTAAGCAGCATCAATGCCTGATATGCCGGCGCCGACTATCAGTACGTCGAATTGTTCTTGTGATTGCGTCGGCATGATTGGGCTGTTCTCGTGTCCGGCGCGTCGTGCAGCCTGAAGCGCCGCCGATCCCGAGTTAATTTAGTACGTCTCCAGCAGCAAGGAAACTATTCCAGCAGATTGGGCTCGTCCTGAACGATGCGCGCGAGCAATGGCTGAAACTGAAACCATCCCGCAAGGTGGTTTCCCACCTGTTCCCTCGTTGCAGCTGCGGTGGCATGATCGATCTTTACCGGCACGCCAGCCGCTTCTGCGAGCAACTGCGCCTGGCAACTGCGGTCCATCGTGATGAACCACCACGCCGCTTCCTCCACGCAATGGCCAACCGTGAGCAATCCGTGATTGCGCAGAATCGCAGCCTTGCGTTGTCCCAGGGCCTGCGCAATCCGCTCGCCCTCCGACGTTTCATAGACCACGCCGGTGAACTCCGCAAATAGTCCGTGGTCCTCGTAAAACGCACAGGCATCCTGCGTGATGGGGTCGAGCAGCCGGCCCAGCGACGCCCAGGATTTCCCGTACATCGAATGCGCATGCGCCGCCGCGATCACGTCCGGACGCGCGGCATGAACCTGAGAGTGGATCGCAAACGCCGCTGCGTTAACCGGATAATTTCCTTCCACCACTTCGCCGTGATGATTCACCAGAATCAAATCAGACGCGCGAATCTGGCTGAAGTGCATCCCGAATGGGTTCACCCAGAAGTGGTCCAGTTGCTCCGGATCGCGAGCGGTGATATGTCCCGCCACTCCTTCATCGAATCCGAAACGCGAAAACAGACGGAACGCGGCAGCCAGCATGCGTTTGCGATGCAAGCGTTCCTCGCCCGCCGTCGCAAACACCGGCGGCCGCGGAATGTTCAGCACATTTGCGGATGCTCCGGCCATTTAGACCTCCCAAGAATGCCCTCACTTGGCACAGTGCCGCCGATTATATACAATGCCCGTCGCGTTAGTCACCGTCATCTGTAAGCGACTATCAGCAGCCGGTGCGCTTGCTGCTCGGCCCCGGTCAGCGGCGCCAGAGGGATCACCCATGAGCAAATTGAATCACAAATTCGAGCTTGCTGCGCGGCCCGTCGGCATGCCCAAACGAACTGATTGGACCTACAAGGAGGAGCCGGTTCGCGAACCCGCTGAAGGTGAGTTGCTGATCAAGATTCTGTATATCTCGCTCGATCCGGCTATGCGCGGGTGGATGAACGAAGGGAAATCGTACATCGCTCCAGTAGAAATTGGAGCTGTGATGCGGGCTGGGGCGCTGGGGCGCGTAACCGCGTCGAAAAATCGCAAGTTTGCCGTCGGCGATTACGTTTACGGAGCTTTCGGCGTTCAGGAATTCGCAATCTCGAACGGCAACGGCATTAACAAGATAATTGCGGGCGCGATTCCCTTGCCCGTTTTTCTCGGAACGCTTGGAATGCCCGGAATGACCGCATATTTTGGCTTGCTGGATATCGGCCAGCCAAAGCCCGGCGAGACCGTGGTTGTCTCAGGTGCGGCCGGAGCGGTGGGAACCGTGGTCGGACAGATCGCCAAAATAAAAGGCTGCAAAGCGGTAGGCATCGCCGGCGGCGCCGACAAGTGTAACTACATTATAAAAGACCTCGGCTTCGACGCCGCCATTGACTACAAGTCCGAGGATGTCCGCAAATCTCTGCGCCAGCATTGCCCAGATGGCATTAACATTTATTTCGACAACGTGGGCGGCGACATCCTTGATGCTGCGCTTGCGCAGCTCGCGCGCGGCGCTCGAGTGGTCATCTGCGGCGCAATTTCGCAATACTGCAACACCACACCAATCAAAGGCCCCTCGAACTATCTCTCGCTTCTCGTTAATCGCGCCAGCATGAAAGGCATGGTCGTATTTGACTACGCGGATCGTTACCCCGAGGCCGGAAAGGAGATGGCCGCCTGGATGGCGGCAGGCAAGCTCAAATCGCGCGAGCACATCGTAGAAGGACTCGAATCCTTCCCCGAAACGCTGCTGAAACTCTTCAAGGGCGAGAACACCGGAAAACTAATCCTCAAAGTAGCCGACGCGTAAAGCTCAGTGTCGGCGAACCAAGAGTATCAATCCGACTTGGCCGTCAAAGCGTGCCGATCACTGAGCAGCACAACGCGGCGAGGTACACCGAAGGCGACCGTCCCGGGACTAAACTAATCACAATCATAAGTAATGGTGCCCGGGGTGGGGGTCGAACCCACACGTCCCGTTAAGGACAAAGGATTTTAAGTCCTCCGCGTATGCCATTCCGCCACCCGGGCAGGGTCGCCAGAAAAACCGCGCGAAACTTCACCAAAGATTAGCACGACGCCCCGCCACGAGGCACCTATCAGCACTTCTCGAAATCCCACAACCCGCTCGCGACGCCCCAGCCACTTGGTGGTAGCCTTATCCGCTGAATCCTTCGCGGAATAATGTTCTCGGTGTCATCCCGAACCGAGTCCCGCGCTTTTTATTTCCGGCCGCAGTTTGTCCGGCGCGGGACGCAGAGAGGGATCTGCTTTTCCGCACAATGCAATCCCGGAGGCGCCAAAAAAATGCGTAAGCCAATCGTGGTCGTAGGCAGCATCAATCTCGACCTCGTCGCCACCGCCGATCACGTCCCGCTCCCCGGCGAAACCATCATCGGCAAGGATTTCCGCACCTTCCACGGCGGCAAAGGCGCAAATCAAGCCGTAGGCGTCGCGAAACTCGGCCACCCGGTAAGCATGTTAGGAAATGTCGGCGACGATTCCTTCGGCGGCGCGCTGAAAAATGCCCTGCGCCAAGCCGGCGTCGCCGTGAATTCCGTGCGCGCCGTAAAGGGTTCCTCCGGCGTCGCGCTCATCAATATCGGCAGCGACGGCCAGAACAACATCGTCGTGGTCCCCGGCGCAAACGGCAAGCTTCTGCCCAAGGACGTCACCGCGCACTCCGCGCTGTTGCGCAAAGCCGGCATGATCCTTGCCCAACTCGAAATCCCGCTGATCACCCTAGAGACTCTCGGCGCCTTCGCGCATCACTACAAAATCCCGCTGATGCTCGATCCCGCTCCCGCCCGCGAATTGCCGAGCGGCCTGCTCCAGGTCACCGCATGGATCACTCCCAACGAAAGCGAAACGCGCATTCTCTGCGGCCTGCCTCCCACCGAGCCTGTCACTCCCGCCACAGCCGCACGCTGCGCCAATCTTCTCCTGGAACGCGGCCCCAAAAATGTCGTGATCAAAATGGGCGCGCAAGGCGCATTCATCGCCACCGCCCATGGCCTCCGCGAAATGGTTCCATCCTTCACAGTAAGAGCAATTGACTCCACCGCCGCCGGCGACGCCTTCAACGCTGCCTTCGCCGTCAGCCTGCTCAACGGCAAGCCGCCCCTCGAAGCCGCCCGCTACGCCTCCGCAGTAGCAGCCATCTCCGTAACCCGCAAAGGCGCCCAACCTTCCATGCCGACGTCCCGCGAAGTCAACCAGTTCCTGAAATCACAGAAGTAACGAACCACCGCAGCGCGAGGGTTCCGCATTTTCCATTTTCTCTTTTCCATTTTCTATTTTCACTTTTCCAACGCATCGCGCCATCACTGCACCTTCGGCTCCGCCGTCAGCTCCGGCTGCGGCAAAGCTCCCTCATTCAATTCGTTGTGCCGCCGCTCCCGGCTAGCATTCAACAACCCAGTCGCCGCCACCATTTCCTTCTGCGCTTCCTGCGTCCTCCCCAACCGCGTCAAAATCTGCCCCTTCAAGTTGTGATAGTTCGCATTATCCGCATCCATCCGCAAAGCCGAATCCACCGCCTCTAGCGCCTGCGAAAATTTCCCCCATCGCTGATAAACCCGCGCCAATCCAAAATAAGAACTGGAAAGGTGCGCATCCAACCGCAGCGCCCGCCTGAAATTTTCCTCGGCCTTCGCATCATCCTGCAGATACGCATAAACCACGCCCAGCCGGTCGTAATTAAAAGCCACATCCGGCTCGATCCCCGCGTCCTGCAAAAATTCATCGCGCGCTTTCTCAAAATCCGCCCGGGCCAGATAAGCCAGACCCAAATTAAAATGCACAAACGGCAGCCGCGCATCCAACCCGGCCGCCTCCTGCAATTCCACGATCGCCTTATCAATCTCCTCGCGATTCAGGGCCGCCTTGCCCATCAACAGATGATATTCCGCCGTGTCCTGCCCCAGCTCCACAAATCGCCCCAGCGCCCGCTCCTCAATCTCCGCCTGTCCCGCCTTGTTCGCCGCATTCCCCAGCACATACAAATAATTCAAGTCCCCCGATTCCGCCGGCCAGATCGGGTCCAGCGCCGTCACCGCGTCCCCATATCGCTCCGAAAAAAAATAACAAAGCCCCAGCAGATAACGCGCCTGCACCGACCCCGGCTGATCGCGCACCACCGTCTCAAACGGAGCAATCGCCCCATGAAAATCGTTCTGCCGGTAATAAACCAATCCAATATTCAAACGAATCCCCGCCACCCCCGGCGCCAGCCCCTCCGCCTTCTGCAGCAATTTCAAGGCCTGCCCCCACTGCTGCCGCCGCATCGCAATCACTCCTAAATTCGCATAAGCTCCTGCCGCCCCGGGATCCACCGCGAGCACTTTATTGAACGCCGCCGCCGCCCGTTCCAAATCTCCGGCTCGCAAAGCCGCTTCCCCCTCCGCAAACAACCCCGGCACATCCTGCGCAGCTGGCGCCCCGCCAGAGTGCGCTGCTTGCCCCGCCGCCGAATGCTCAACCGCGTCGGCACGAGCTGCCGGAATCGCGAGCATCACTGCAGCCGCCAACACCGCCACGCGCAATTTGTCCCTGCACTTCACGGCTAAAAACTAGCACACTTCGCGCCCCGGGCGCGGCTTGCCTCGCCCGATTTCCCATGCCGCATGCTCGTAATCGCCCCTCGTCACAAAGCCCACCCCTGCGTACCTGCCTCCGCCCCTTCCGTCCCGCAAAAACCTCGCAATGACCCCGAGTTTTTCGCTTGACATATCCCCGCTCCCGTATATAAATCAGTTTTAATAAATTTAATAAAACGTTTGGGGTGGGGTCCATAACGCTTTTCGTCACCTCTTGCCGGGGTAATTGTTTCCCAGCAAGCCCGTCCAGCCCAGCCTGCCAGCTGTGCTGTGTCGTCCCCCACCGTCCATCGCGCTATTCCAGCAATTTCGGGTATTAGCATTTCGGGCTCGCAAATTACGCGCGCACACTTTGCGCGATCTGGAGACGTTCATGAACTCTCTTCGCCAAGCTTGTTGCCTGATTGCCTTGTTCCTCGTCGCCGCCGGAGCAGCCTTCGCGCAGGACACCGCCACCTTCACGGGCACGGTCCGCGACACTTCAGGCGCAGTCGTTGCCGGCGCAGACGTCGTCGTCGCCAACGCGACCATCGGCGTCGAGCGCGCCACCGTCTCCAATAATGACGGCGAATGGGTCGTCACCGCGCTCCCCATCGGCGCCTACAACATCACTGTGTCTGCGAAAGGCTTCAGGAAATACCAAGCCAACGGCGTCGTCATCCGCGTCGGCCAGAAACTGCGCGTGGACGTCAGCCTCGAAATTGGCTCGCTCTCCAGCGAAGTCGTCGTAGCCGGCGAAGAAGTCGCCCAGGTCGAAACCCAATCTTCCGAAATCGCTGGCACCGTCACCGCAAAAGAAATGACCCAGCTCCAGCTCAACGGACGCAACTTCACCCAGCTCATCAATCTCACTCCCGGCGTCAACAATCAGTCCGGCCAGGACGAAGGCACCGTCGGCGTCAACGGCAACGTCATGTACAGCGTCAACGGCGGCCGCGACGAAAACAACAACTGGGAAGTGGATGGCGGCGATAACATGGACAACGGCAGCAACAACTCGCTCAACGTCTACCCCAGCATCGACGCCATTCAGGAAGTCCGCGTTCTCACCTCCAACTACGGCGCCCAGTACGGCCGCAACGCTTCCGGCACCATCGAAGCCGAAACCAAGTCCGGCACCAGCAGCTTCCACGGCGATGTGTACGAATTCAATCGCAACAATATGTTCAACGATCGCAGCTACTTCGACCTCAGCTCGCCCAACGCTCCCGAATACAAAAAGAACGACTTCGGCTACACCATCGGCGGGCCGGTGTACATTCCGGGCCACTACAACACCGACAAATCCAAGACTTTCTTTTTCTTCTCCCAGGAATGGCGCAAAGAAATCGTTCCCAATACCTTCGCCATCTCCGTTCCTTCTAACGCCGAACGCGGCGGAAACTTCACGGACATTTGCTCGCTCGGTCCCACCGATTGCCCCACAAATAATCCCAATCTACCCGTGCAAATCGTAGGAAATCAGGTTGTGGGGGTGAATCCCGCGACGGATCCGAATGTTTCCGCGCTACTCGCCTCCATTCCCCAGGCCAATAGCACCGTCGGCTGCTCGTCTCCCACGCAATCTTGCTACGACACTTCCCAGCCCACGCCCGTGCAATGGCGCGAAGAGCTGGTGCGCATTGATCACAACATCACTCCCAAACTCCGTGCCTCGTTTCACTATATTCACGATTCCTGGTCCACCGTGGTCACTCCCACACTCTGGTCCAATGCCACGCTGCCTAACATTCAGACCAATTTCGTCGGGCCCGGCACCAGCGCCGTCGCCCGCCTCACCTACACTGCCTCACCCTCTCTGCTGAATGAATTCGTCTTCAGCTATACCGCCGACCACATCAGCTTGACCAACATCGGTCCTTTCGAGCGGCCCTCCAGCATGACCATGACTTCGTTCTTCGACAACGGCTTCGGCGGCAAACTCCCCGCCATTAACGTCGGCGGGAATAACGCCTATTCCTTCCAGACCGACCCGTCCTACGAGCCTTGGAACAACGCTAACCCCACCTATACCTTGCGCGACAACGTCACCAAGATCATCGGCAAACACACCCTGCAATTCGGCGCCTATGCCGTCATCGCTCAGAAAAATCAGGAGAACTCGCCGCAAATCGAAGGCGCCCTCACCTTTGATGCCACCAACACTTCGGTCAGCACCGGCAACGCTTTTGCCGACCTGTTGCTCGGCAACGTCGCCTCTTATTCCCAAACCAACAACCAGATCAAATACTACGATCGATATGAAGTCCTCGAGCCTTACATTCAGGACGACTTCCACATCACTTCGCGCCTCACTCTGAACCTTGGCATGCGCTTCAGCTTCTTTGGCACTTATCACGAGAAATTCAATCGTGAATTTAACTTCGATACCGCCGCATGGACCGCAGCCAACGCTCCGGCTCTCGATCCCAATTCCGTTGCCTTGCTCAATCCTGTCACCAACGTCCCGCTGTCTTACTCCAACCCTGGCGATGCGCAGTTCCTCTTCAATGGCATCGCGCAATGCGGAGGAGCCGGTCAGCCTCGCGGATGTCTGCAGCAACACTGGTTCAATCCCGCTCCCCGCCTCGGTTTTGCCTGGGATCCTTGGGGCAATGGCAAGACCGCCATTCGCGGCGGCTACGGCATTTTCTTCGACCACGGCAACGGCAACGAAGCCAACGCGGAAAGCCTGGAAGGCAGCGCTCCTCTCGTCCTCACTCCCGGCCAGTCCAATATCACCGGCTCCAGTTGCGGACAGACCACCGGCTACACTTGCCTGGGAAATGCGAGCGGTCCACCACTCGCCTTCCCCCTGTCCGTCACTTCCATTCCCAACAAAGCCATCTGGCCCTACGCCCAGCAATGGAATATCAGCATTCAGCATGAGTTCTTCAAGAACACCATCGGCTCCCTCGCTTACGTCGGCAGCAAAGGCACCAACCTCGCCGACCAGCGCGACCTCAACCAATTGTTCCCCACTCCCGCTGGCCAGAATCCCTACACCGCAGGCGTTCCACTGAACAGCAACGACTGCCAAAACGGCGTGGCCAACGGAACTCCCGTCGGTTCCTTGCCCCAGTCCGTACAAAATAATTTCAACGTGGCTTGCGGCAACATTGACCCCAACCTGGTGCGTCCCAACTTCCCCGGCTATGGAGATGTCACCGGCAAGGAATATCGCGCCAGCTCCAATTACAATTCCCTGCAGGTTTCCGTCCGCCGCACCATCGCTCCTCTCACCGTCGCTGTCGCCTACACATACTCGCACTCACTCGACGATGAATCCGATTGGCAGGACGTCAATTTCGTCAACTCTTACAACCTGAAAGGCAACTACGCCAGTTCCAATTTCGATGAGCGCCATATTCTCACCGTCAGCTACATTTACGACATCCCTTCCGGCCAGCGCGAAGGTATCTCCAAGATCCTCCTCGCCAACTGGGAATATTCCGGCATCACCACTTTCTACACCGGCACGCCCTTCAGCGTCACCAACGCCGTTTTCGGTGACAACGCTGGCGTCGCCAACGGCGTCGGAACCAACGGCTCCTACCCGGACGCCATTGGCAATCCCCATTCCGCGCCGCCGTCAGCGGTGTTGGCCTCGCTAAACCAAAGCTCTGGACCGTTGCTTTTCAACCCCGCCGCGTACGCCGCGCCGCAAGGTCTCACCTTCGGCGACGTCGGGCGCAATACCCTGAACATTCCGAACCGCGTGAATTTCGACATGGCCCTTTACAAGAATTTCCCAATCAAAGAGTCCTACGCCTTCCAGTTCCGCGCTGAGTCTTTCAACATTTTCAATCACACCCAATGGAATGGCGTGAACGGCTCCATCGGCTGCTACGGTGGCGCCAATAATTCCGCGGGCGATGCATCCTGCACCGCCGGCGGCTGGGCCGGCTTCCTGCAACCCTCCGGCGCGCACCTGGGCCGCATCTTCCAGTTCGGCCTGAAGTTCTTGTTCTAACCAGGCAGCATTAGCCGCACGGCAAAAAAAAGGGCGCTGCAAAATATCGCAGCGCCCTTTTTAATTTCGTGGAAAGATTTCAGGCGTTAGCTAGCGTGCACCGACGGAGTTATCGCAATCCCCAACTCACCGCGGGGGGTGCCCCACCCTTCGGTTTCTGAAAGGTCGGGGTTTAGACGCCGGTCCACCGCACTCACATCTCTCCGCATCACCCTCGAACTTGCCGTTGAATTTCCAGCGTCGGCGTCTCATCGATCATTTTCCGACTGCGCCGCACTAGCACCGTAGGTGCGACACAAGCCTGCACGCCCTCCTCACGGTGCACGCAACTCCACCGTCCCCCGAATCCCCTGCCCTTCCACGAAAATATAAATCTTATCCGCCGCAACGTTTGTGAATTTCTCCACCGCCCCGCTAGGCCATAAAACTTCCACCGAATCCAAGCTAGTCGCCTTCCCCAATCCAAAATGCAACCGCAAATCATTCTGCGAAAGATAACTAGCCCCGCCCCGTACCTCATTAAACTGCAGCAGCTTCCCCGCCCGCACCGTAACCCGCGCTCCAATCGCCGCGCGATTACTCTTCGTCCCTGTCAATCGAAACTCCACGCGATGATTTCCCGCCACTCCATGATTCATCAGCAAACTCGGCGTCTCGCCCACATTCAACAAAAGCACATCCACATTCCCATCATTCGCCACATCCCCAAACGCCGCCCCCCGCCGCGACGCCACCGGCACTGCACTCAGTCCCGCCGCCGCAGCCGATTCTGTAAACGTCCCGTCATGATTGTTCATGTGCAGCAGCAAAGGCTCCTTGTACCGCGCGATGCCCTCCAGTTGGTCCATTTGCGGATACACATGCCCGCTCGCCACAAACAAATCCACCCAGCCATCATTATCAAAATCGAAAAACCCGGTTCCCCATTTCACGTAAGGGTAGCTAGGCTTCGCCACTCCCGCCTTCCAGCTGACGTCGTCAAATCCCTTCGCGCCCAGATTGTGATAAAGGTTGTCCTCCTGGTCCGCAAAATTCGTCACGAAAATATCCAGCCGCCCGTCGTGATCGTAATCCCCAAAATCCACGCCCATCGAACCGTCCGCGTCGCCCTCGCTGCTCAGCGCCGCGCCGGCCAGCATCGCCTGATCCGTAAACGTCCCGTCGTGATTGTTGTGATAAAGAAAATTCGGCCCCGTATCGTTCGCCACATACAAATCCGGCCAGCCGTCGTTATCGTAATCGCTCCACACCACGCCCAATCCGTAATATCCGTTTGGATCGCTCACGCCCGCTTTCTGCGACACTTCCTCAAACGTCCCATCCCCGCGATTGTGATACAGAAAATCCGTTTCGCCCGTCATCCCCCAAGGCCCGCACTGCACCACGATCCCGCGAAACTTGCACGTCCCGAACGCCGCCACATTGCTCAGATCCACATGCACGTACCGCGAAACAAAAATATCCACGAACCCATCCTTATCGTAGTCCGCCCACGCCGCGCCAGTCATGAACCCGCTGCCCCGCACCCCAGCCTTCTCCGTCACATCCTCGAACGTGCAATTCCCGTGCCCGCGATACAAAGCGTTCCCGCCGTAACCAGTAACGAAAATGTCCAGCACTCCATCATTATCAAAATCCGCCACCGCCAGGCCCATCCCCCAACCCTTGCGCGTCAATCCCGCCGCCTGCGTCGCATCTTCAAATTTCACCGGCGCGCCAGCCTCGCGATTCGCCACCTGCCGGTACAAAGTAACCATCAAATCCCCGCCGTTCCGATAACGATCCACGGTCGAGCCCGTCACCACCAGCGCCGACAACACTCCACTGTTATCGCAGTCGATAAATCCCACGCCCCCGCTCATCGACTCCACAATATATTTTTTCTCAGGCGAAGCGATGTGCGCCACGCTAAGCCCCGCCCGCGCGGAAATATCCTCAAACGTAGGAATCGCGGATGAAGTGGCCGTGCGTTGCGTCCCGTCAGAAGTGGAAATCTTGCGGTCTTGCGCGCCAACCCCCACGCACAAAAATACACACACCAAAAGCGCCCGTAGCGCCAAATGTTTTTTCCCGCTGGAGCACAGTCCCAATGCGCAACTACTCTAGCCCGCGCCTCGCCTGGTTGTCCATTCTCGCGGCGTCGCCCTCACCAAAACGTCGACGCTCGGGCGTAGGGGCGGGTCTGAGACCCGCCCGCCGCAGCAGGACTGCGCGTCCAATTATTTCGCCGGCAGGTAACTCAAATCCGGACGAAACTCGATGATCTCGTCATAAGTGCTCTCCACCGAGCTATTAATCCGTTCGATCACCGACATCGCTTCCTGCTCGCCAAATGCCGCCCGCAAATCGTCGCGCAATGGCTTGATCGCCGGATCATCCGCGAATGCGCCCCAGTTCGCTCGCTCAATCGTCAGCACATAAGTCCCGCCCGGCCCACCGCTCTCCAGGTGATACCAGTTATAGTGCGCCGACGATTTCATCTGCGTCCGCGCATCATTCACGCGCGCGAGAGCGCTGCGAAAATCGTCGTTATGACCGTAGCGAATGTGAAACGTCACCACCTCCGTGTACTTCGCATTCATCTCCGTTGGCGGATTGCTCACTTTCGGCATGTACTCGTAATAAGCAGTCACCAGCTTCTCCACCGAAGCGCCCACCGCCTTCTGATATTCCGCCAGATCCGCCGCATCCGTCACCACCGGGTGGTCCATGTCTTCCCAATGCTGCCCCAGCCGCCCCACCAGATAAGTTCCCGTGCGTTCGCCAGTCAAGGTCTCGAATACGTACAGCGCATCCTTGTCCTTCTGCTGCTTGTGCCATTCCACTTTCTGTTTCCGTCCCGCCTCGTACTGCTGCACCATCCCATTCTTCGGCGTCTGGAATTCCAACGAAGCAATCTCCGCCTTCGGTGCCTGCGCCGCCACAGACATCGCACCAAGCAAACACACACCCGCACCAGCCATCAGTTTCGTCAATCTCACAAGTTCCTCCTGGATTCAAAACGCAGTGGGCCCAAACGGCGCGACAGTACACCCCACCCCACAACGTGTCAATCCGTATCTCCACGCGTATCTCCACGCGCAGTGCACTCGCTTTCGAAATTCATATGGGCATCCACCCAGACCCAGCTTGACAGCCCTCCGCCTCGTTCCTATACTCCTCCACGCTCAGCATTCCTACCTGGAGGATTTCGATGCCGATTCTGAAACAAAATCTGCTGGCCGTCATCCTGATCGCCGTCTCCGCCACCCTGTGCTCCGCCCAAGAAAATCTAAAAACTCATCAACCCAAACTCACTCCGCAGCAAAGCAACACCACGCAGCTGCTAATTTCCGTCAGTCCCGTAGACTCCCGCGTAGTCTGGGCCGCCGGCACAGGCGGCACCTACGTCGTCACCACCGACGGCGGCGACCACTGGAAATCCGCCGTAGTCCCCGGCGCGGAAAACGATCAATTCCGCGACGTCCACGCCGTCAGCGACAAGATCGCCTATCTAATGTCCATCGGCAACAACACCACGGATTTCAAGGTTTACAAAACGATCGATGGCGGCGCGCATTGGACGATTCAATTCACGAATGAGGATCCCCTTGCGTTTTATGATTGTTTCGCGTTCTGGACTCCGGACCGCGGGATCACGCACAGCGATTCGGGGAACGGAGTATTTCCTGACATTCGCACCACCAATGGCCACACCTGGGAGTCGATCGCATCCAACATGCCGCCCGCCCTTCCCGGCGAAGCCTCCTTCGCAGCCAGCGGAACCTGCATCGCTGCCGAAGGTAAAACAAATGCCTGGATCGCCACCGGCGGCTCAACCATCGCCAGGATCCTAGCCACCAAAGACGGCGGCAATACCTGGAACGCGTATGACACTCCGCTCCTCAGCTCGCCCAGCGCCGGCGGAGTTTCCGTCGCCTTTCGCGACTCGCGTCACGGTATCCTCGGCGGCGGCGACCTGGACTCAAACACCAGCGCCGACGCCGCCAGCTCCGACGATGGCGGCCGCACCTGGACTCTGACGACCGCGCCACCCCTGCAAGGAGCAATTTTCTGCCTAGCCTATGTCCGCGGCACGCAACATAGTGAAGAGGACGGCTTCGGCGAGGAATTCAACCATCGCGATGATCAAGGCCGCGGCGAAGAGTTCGAGCGCACCGTAGTGATCACCACCGAGACGGAGCCAAACTTCACTTCAGGCGAAGCCGCCTTCACTCCCGACGAAGGCCGCACCTGGGTCCCAATTCCCAACGCCAGCGGCTACTGGGCCGTAGCCTTCGCTAATCCCCAAGCCGGCTGGTTCGTAGGCAATAACGGTCAAATCCTGAAGATCAGCTTCTAGCGGTAGCATAGGCAAGCTTGCCTGTGCCCCGTTGCCTTTGACGTTGCCTTCGTGGCACAGGCAATCCTGCCGGTGCGCCGTCGCAGTTGCCGTCGGTAGCATAGGCAATATTGCCTGTGCGCCATTGCCGTTGAATTTGTAGCGGCGGCGTTCAGGCCGCCAGCGTTCGCGGTTGAATTTGTAGCGGCCGCCTGCTGTTTCGATGGGCGTCTTTGAATTTGCCGTCGCAGTCGCCGCCGCCGTACAGCGTCCGTGGCCCCAATATACCCTCTCGCCCGGATAGTTCGCCTCGATTCAGCCTGCCATACTTAACCGATCCAAAAAATCTCCGGAGGTGTACCGTGCAGCAATCAGAACTGAAAGAGCTTTACGTTGACGAATTGAAAGACATTTACAGCGCAGAAACCCAGTTGGTAAAGGCCCTTCCGAAAATGGCGAAGGCTGCGGTTTCAGCAGAACTACGCAATGGATTTGTCCAGCACCTGGAACAAACCAGGGGCCACGTCTCAAGGCTGGAGCAGATCTTCGACGAGCTCGACGAAACACCCACCGGCAAGCATTGCAATGGCATGGAGGGCCTGATCAAAGAGGGCGGCGAAGCTGCCGAGGAAGGTTACGTAGGCGACGCGAAGGATGCAGCTCTAATCGGCGCAGCGCAGCGAGTAGAGCATTATGAAATCGCCGCTTACGGCACCGTGCGAGCCATGGCCGAAAAACTTGGCGAAAGCAAAGCCGTAAATCTTCTCAGCCAGACTCTGCAGGAAGAAAAAGATACAGACGCAAAGCTGTCCAAAGTCGCGGAAAAGATGAAAATCGACGAGAGCGGCGAAAACGAACCAGAAGGAACGCCGGCAACTCGCAAGCCAAAGGGCAAAGCCGCCCGGGCGTAATCCTGTCCCAGCACAGCGCAAGTCGTACTGCCGCGGAGATCGCACAACTGCGTGTTCCGCGGCAGATTTACTTGCGCGAAAAGCCGGAGCCGGCACCGCGCGAACGCTACTCTTCGGCCCGAAAGAAAACTATGCTATATCTTCACCCAACAAGTTTGCACAATCGTAGTTTCCGTCGAGCTAAGATCTCACGCCAGCTTGGCTTTCGCGGTACAGAGCGACATGAGGTCTGGAGGATTGAAAATGACGCGACTAGCGGCAGCCCTCAGTCTCGCGCTCGCATGGGCAGTTTCCGTCCCAGCCCAATCCGGACCCGCTCGCAGTTCACTGAGTATTCCAAATGGCACAGGCATCGTTGGCACGCTGACCACAAACCTCGATACAAAACATTCCAGGGTAGGTGACCGCGTTGACGTTGAAGTAACTCAAGACGTCAAGCCCGCCGGCCAAGTTCTGCTGCGACGCGGCTCGCACATCACCGGACAAGTTGCCGTGGCCTATGCGTTCTCGAAGGGCGACTCCAACGCCAAGCTAGAAATTACGTTCGACAAAATTCTTTCGAAGAGCGGCGAGCAGATTTCGACCTATCTCGCCATTTCTGCCTTGGCTGCCAAGGCTGATCCCACGAAAGACGATATGCAGGACGGCAGAGGATTGGCTGCGACTTCCACGAACGCGGGAGTTAACGGCGGACTGGGCCGGCCGGCGAATGGCCAGCTGCTGAAACCCGACACCAAAGGTGTAATCGGACTAGAATCGCTGCGCCTCACCCCCATGGCCAGGACCGACCCGCCAACTTCCCTCGTGCGCTCCGAAAGCAAAGATGTCCACCTGGAAAGAGGAACCGAGATCGTTCTAGTAGTCGTTGGTCCATAATTCGCCAGACGACTGAAAGGAGCAATAACACATGAAAAACACACGCGTTTTAACTCTGCTTTGCGCAATCCTGATTGCAAGTCCGGCCTTCGCCCAAACCGTCAAAGTGAACTGGAATCAATCGGCCCCATTTTCCGACTACAAGACCTACGCATGGAAGGTTGGCACGTCCCAGGCCAACTCTATTTACGCCAGCTGGGTAAAACCCGATGTGGACCGACAACTCTCCGCCAAAGGACTCACCTTGGCGTCCGGCAACCAAAAGCCTGACGTCTACGTCACCTATCACCTCCAGACTCAAGAAGTGCTCGACGCGGTCACAACCGACGATGGATTTGGACCCGGTTGGGGCTGGGGCGGAGGCCCGTGGGGAGTATGGGGAGGTTGGGGTGGCTGGGGCGGCTGGGGCGGAGGCCCTTACTCGGACACGGCGGTCACAACTGAGCACCCTCGCACGCTGGGCATACTAACGGTTGACCTCTACGACGTGGCGCAGAAGCATCTCGTCTGGCGCGGTCAAGCCACCGTCGACAGCGTCTCCAACTCCGAAAAAGGCGATGAAAAACAAACGGAGCAATCCGTGCAAAAAATGTTCAAGAAGTACCCACCCAAGATGTAATGCCCGAATTATCGTGGGTGTTGTGCGGGTCGGGAGCGCAAAGCGAACGCAAATCCTCTCGGCGCGGACTTCGAGACTGGGAGGTGGGCCACTCGGCGGCAAATCAAGACCCGCACACTTCGAAAAACGAAGTATGACACACCCGGCGAAATCCAGTTAGCACGTCCAGGTGATGCGACAGCGTGGGGCACTCGCCAACTTTAGTGTGGCATAGCATCGGTCGCAAGCTTTTGCAATATTCTAGAGCGCGGGTGATTTGCGAGCGAGACCGTTGCGGCTTCGCATCCGCGTCGCATCAGTGGGCACCGGCAGGTCGAACATGTGCAGAGCCAACCGCGTTTTGCGTTTTACGGCTTGGGCAGTTTGGTTTCTGGATTTGTTACGTGTGCTGCTGAGCGAGAGGGGTTGATCGTGGTGGCTGGATTGAGCGCGAGGGGCACGCTTGTTCGTTTGGAGGCGCGGCCGGTGTGGTTGGCGGAGAGCGGGTTCGGGAAAATTCCCAGCACAGAGAAAAAGCAAGAGATATTGGCGCGTTTCCGCAGGCTCTCCGCGGAGATTGAGGACGGCTCTTACGAGAGATTGTTTTACGATGATGTGTCGCGGGGATTGTCACGGCTGTATTTGCCAGACGCGCGGGCGGCGTTTCGCGCGGCGGGAATTCGCGGACTGGCGAGGAAGGCGGGCGGGTGCGGATGCGGCAACTAAAGCGGCTCGTGCACAAGGTGATCGGTTGATGGAAGCGAAGTGGATGCCGGAAGCCGTGGCGTTTGCGGTGGCGCTGGGGTGTGTTTTTGCGTTGGTGCCGTTGATCCAGCGAATGTGCGTGCGCTTCCGGATTTTTGACCAGCCGGGAGATTTGAAAATTCACGTAGAGCCGATTCCGCGGCTTGGGGGAGTGGGGATCGCGCTCGCGCTGGCGGCCGGAGTGGTTGCTGCGTTGCACAGCGCGCGCGGCGGCGCATTATTTATTGCGGCGGCGCTTGGACTGGTGTGGCTGGCGGGATTTTGTGGACGATCTGCGGGAACTCGGGCCGCCATTTCGTTTGTTAGCGTAGAACGGCGGTGCGTTACTCCTATATTTCGGAGGCTGGCGGTTGCCATTTTCTTCTTCCGCTGCTTTGGCGATCGTCGCCCAGTGTCTGTTCGTGATTGTGTTCGTAAATGCGTTCAATTTTCTGGATGGTGCGGATGGACTGGCGGCGGGAATCACGGCTGTGATCGCTCTAGGGTATGCCGCGATGCCCGGTGTGCGGCTGAGCGTACTTGGTTATGCGGTGGCGTGGAGTTTGCTGGGTGCTTGCGTCGGGTTTTTGTTTTTTGATTTTCCGCCGGCGAAAATATTTATGGGGGGGTCGGGGACCACCGTGCTGGGATTCAGCGCGGCGTTTTTGGGTGTGGAGCTGTGCCACGAAAGAGTTAGGTAGTGGGAGTGATCAGGGTGCGGGTGCCGCGGCGGGCTCGGGCCTTTGGCGAGGTTTGTTTCATTACGTTGCCGAGGCTTACGAGCAGTTTGCGCAGCTTGCTGCGTTCTTCCATCTCCATGTCAACGACTTCGAAGGCGCGTGCCTGGGTGTTGGCGTCGCGGACGATGGCTAACACTTTGACGGATTTCGTCGAAGTGGTGAGCTTCAGATTCACGAGGCTGCCGGGATGCAGGCTTTGTTCGCAGACGGCCACGCCACCGCCCAGCGTGAGTTCGGGAATATCGAGGCGGCAATTTTCTTTCAAGTTGGTAGTGGTAGCCGCGACGGAGCGTTCGAGGCGCAGGCGCGGGTAGCGGCGCTGGCGAATGGCCGACGAATCCTGGTCCACATCGAGCGGCTCGATGGAAAACTCGGCGACGCTCAAGCCGCTGCGCGGCACGAAGTCGCGCACCCATTCGGGATCGATTTTCTCCATAGCTTGCGAAGCGACCAGGCGGAGCTCGCTGGGACTGGCCCAACGGAAGGCGCGGCGCGTTTCGGCGATCTTGCGCAGGATGGCTTCTGCGCCCGTGGTGCGTAAGCGCCCGAGCGCTTCGATGGCTTTCAGTTGCAAATATTCGGTAGCGTCCTTGGGCAAGTCGCCTTCAGCGATGCGCAGCAAACGCATATCGGCGATGCGGTCTCCGGCCATGCCGATTTCATCCACGGCGAGCGGGCGAATGAGCGGATCGAGAAAATCAAACAGATTGAGAAGCAGGCGGCCGCGGTCGGGAGAGCCGCTGGAGGCGATCTGCCGGACGACGCGATCGTGCGCCGTGCGTTTCCATTCGGAAATGCGCTCGGGCAGAACCTGTTCAACCAGATCGGGGTCGAGGCGCGCGAGAATACCCAGAGTTTCGATGGCTTCGGTGGGTCCGCCATTGCGAAGAACCTGGCGCAGATTCTCGAGGCCTTCGACATCGAGAACTTGCACCATGGAAACCAACAGGTCGCAATCTTCGCGGAAACCAGCGCGGTTGAAACGCCCGGCCAGATGAATGGAAGCCGCGACCGGCATGCGACGCAAAAGATCTTTCAGGCCAGAAGGCGCGTCGCCGGTTTTCAGGGCTTCTTCGATGAATTCGGGAAGGCGATCTTCGACGCCGATTCTGGGGCGAAGATTTTTGCCGAGGCCGGGACGCTCTGCCTCCACGTATTCAACGAGTTCGACGGCGCGCTGAATGGCGGGATACGAGCGTGATTTGGTGGCCTCTTGCGACAAGCGGACGAAGGCGGCGCCGACTAAACTTTCCAGTTCGGAGTCGCGCTCTTCGGCGAGTTGTACGCCGACGAGGCGAATGGTGCTGAGCAGCAGGCGCTCGTCTTGTTTGGCGTAAGTGCTGGCAAGTTCGGCGAGACCCATGGCGGACTGACGGCGGGTTTCCGCCGACTTGTGAGTGATGCAATTGGCGTAGTTCGTGAGAACTTTTTCGGCTTCCGCCTTTTCTCCGGCGGCCACAAGGCCGTCGACGTACTCACGAATCTGGGCGGGCGGAACGCACCAGGCTTCGCCAGATTCCAGGACGGCCTTACGTTTTTCATTGGGCACTTGCGCCCAGAATTGCTGGGCGAGCATGTCCGTATGAGATTGAATTTCGATGCCGTGGCGCGCCATTTTTTCTTCGTAGACGCCCATGATCTTGCGTAGGCTGTCCAGTTCCTGGCTCATTTCGTCCAGAACCTGGCGGACGGCGTTGACTTCGACGTCGCCGCGCTCGTAGCTTTCCATGGCGAAACGAATGGCGATGTGCTCGGCGAGCTTCAGCAGGGTAGGTTTGTCGGAGGAATCGGAGGGCGCTTGCGCGGCCAAAGCGGAGAGCGCTTGGCTGACTGTAAAGCGAGCGCGGCGCGGCAGAGTGGAAAGCCGCGATTGGAAAGGCTGGGAGTCGAGTTTCTGATCGGAACCTTCGCTGGTACGGGCAATCTGCGCGAGCATCTGCATGATGCCCTTGAGTTCGTCTTCGTGCAGGGTCATCAGGCCGGTTTCGACGGCCATGGAACCAGCGCTGCCTCGGGCTGAACGACTGCCGCGAATTCCGGCGGTGGCGTTGCCCCAGCGGCTGGGCTTGCTGGATTCGGCGCCTTCGCTAGCTGCGTCCGCCAAATTCCAACCGCGCGGGCTGGAGCCTTTGCCGCTTCCTGGTCCGTTGCCTCGGTTACGACCAGAACGATTGCCCGAACCTCTGCCAGAAACGCTGCTGGAGCTGATGCTGGCACCACTCCCTGAAGGGGCGCCTGATCCGAGGCTGCCACCAGGGCCTTGCACAGCAGAAATGTCGTTTAGCGCGCTGCCTTTTGCCTGGCGCGAGCCGGGGCCGGTTGGGGCATCTTTGTTAAACCAGAATCCCGGAGTATCGGGTGCGAGCGGCGTTCCGCCGCCGGGGCCGCCGACGATGTTCCATGAACTGGGGCCGGGGCCGACTACGGCGACGTTGCCACCTTCTGCCGACTCGCTGCCGGAAGCTTGACCGGGGTCCGCAGAGCCGGCGATTGCCTTGTTGAGCCAGAAACCCGGAGAGTCTGGCGCAAGCGGAGTGCCACCGCCGCTGCCGCCTACGATATTCCACGTGCTGGAGCTTGCGCCGCCAGCGAGATTGCCGCCTTCCGAACCAGGGCCGGAAGCCTGACCGGCGTCGATTGCGCCCGCGACGTATATCGGGCTGGCGCCACCAGGAACTCCGCCTGCGGAAGGAAGATCACGAGTGATTTCTGCTGATTCGGGCGCGTAATGAAAACCGCCGCCTGGCACAGTTACATATCCTGGACCGTTGCTGCCGGGACCGGGCTCGCCTGAACCATTTCCGGGTCCGTAGCCACCACCTGGGCCGTAGCCGCCGCCGGGGCCTTGACCATAACCGGTGCCAGAACCGCCAGCGCCGTAGCCCGAACCGGAACCGCCACTTCCGTTTCCTTCGCGGTCGTCGTCACCGTCACCATCGCCGTCGCCGGAACCGCTGCCGGAACCTTTGCCGCGACCACCACCTTTGCTGCCTTCGGCGGCGACGATCAATTGCAGCAGGCGCTCAGGGTCAGCGAAAAGTTCATCGGAAGCTTGCGAATTCAGGCCGAGGGTGTGCGCGGCCAACTGCTGCGCGACAGTGGACCGCGCGACAGCGGAATCAGCGGGAACGAAGCAGACTTCGTTGACGTGAATGTGCGGATCGCCTTGCAAAGCTGTTTTTAATTGCTCGGCGAGCTGTACTGGTTTGGAGCCGGTGTTGGTGGGAAAACCGCGCACGAAGCGCGCCAGGCTGGCTTGAGTAACTTTGGGAGAAAAGTGAATGCTGGCGATGCCTGCGGCGGAAAGCATGCGCGCGAAACTTCTTTCGGCAGCAGCAGATTCCAGAGGCGTGCCGTCGAGGAGGAGTTGGTCGGCGGAAACCGCGAGAAGCACGCCGGCTTCATTTTCGGTGCCGGTGCCGAGTGCGGTGCGAAGTTCGGACCAAGCGGTCTCATACTGTTTTTTGGTGCGCGGATGGCCGAAGTCGTACATGCGCGCGAACTTGAGCAGGATGTTGAGGCTGCGGATGAAGGCGCGAGCCGCAGCGGGTCGAATGTTCTGGTTCGTCACGTATATGTGGGGCTAAGCCCCGCCTCTGCATACAAGTGTGGGGGGAAGTCGCGGCAGGGACAATGGTACCGGTGTCGTGTTTAGTACTAACGAATCTCCTACAGAGTTGGTGGGAAAGAGGTACTGGAACGATTTGAGATGGGGCGGGTGTTGCGCAGCCTCGGCTCTAGCTCACTGATATCATTGAGGATAGCTAATGCACCGAGCTGGAGGAGGCGGGTACTACGTTGGCGGCGTTCTTCACCGGTTTTGGGGAGGATCGCGAGAAACGGGACGTTGGCGGATTGCGCGGCTAGCGCGTCGTCAACATTGTCGCCGACGTAGAGCGCTTCGGTGGGTGCGCGGCCGTTCAGTATCTTCAAAAGGCCGTCGGGAGCTGGTTTGGGATTGGCGACTTCTTCGACGGTGATGATGGTTTTGAAGTTGCGTCGGACGTCGTTACGATCGAGCGTGTAATTTAATTCCTGCCAGGTGCGTCCGGTGAAAATGGCGAGTTCGGTGCGCTTCGTGAGGCGCGCGAGCATGGCTTTGTGCAGGAGCCATTTTTCCTTGCGCACGTTTCCCTGGCTATTCTGTCCCCAGTAAATTTCCTGGAACTTCTTTTTTATTTCTTCGTAAGTGAAATCGGCACCGAGAGATTTTACCCAGGCGGTGGAGAGCTTCCAATCGTCGTTGAAGCCGGGATGATTTTTCCAGGCGTGGAGTGCGCGGAGGGTGACGCGTTTTTTCGTGAAAAATTTCACGGTCTGCAGGGTGGTTAGCTGGAAGGAGCCACGGGTGTCCACCAGAACGCCGTCCACATCGAAAATGATTACGGAGGGATAGGGCTTCGCGATTGGGCCGCGCGAGGTGGTAGTGGATTTACGGCGGCGGGGAGAATCAGGAATGGGAGCCGCTCGATTCTTCGGAGGAGCCATCGGAGGTTTCGGCCGCGTCGGTGGTGTCGTCCGAGGTTGTGGCGTCTGATTCGAGGTCGAGCGATTCGGAAGACCACGCTTCGCCGGGAGCGGCTGCGGGCGGTGAATCCTGCGCAGAGGCGGCTTTTTCCGGCGATGCGCCGGAAGCTCGTCCAGCCGCAGCTGCGGCGGCGACGGGCGGAGGCGCGGCTGCTGCTTCGGCGGCTTGCAGAGTTTTGAGGCGCGTCCCCAGAATTTCGGCGAGGAGATCAATGATTAGTTTTGCGCCACTGCCGTCGGGGTCCTTCGTCGGATTGTAGGCAGTGACTTCGATCGCGGCGAGTTCGGGTTGCTGCGCGAATACGAGCAGCGCTTCACGGACTTCGGCGAGAGACAAGCCGCCGGAGCCGGGATAATTCGTAGCGGCGAAATCGGCAATCACGTCCACGTCGAGATGCAGGACGAATTGGTAGCCGTTGCCGCGAATGCGATCGATGGCGGCGTGCGCAGCGGCGGCCGCGCCGAGGCGTTGCACATCGCTCGCGAGATAACGGCGCACCGGAGTTGTGGCCAGCAGCTGTTCTTCGGGCGGATCGAGGCGGGCGACGCCGAAGAGCGCGAGATCAGGCTCGCGAACGAGCGGCGGCTCGCCCCAGAAGCGCACGAGTTCGGCGGCGCCGCGCCCGGCGAGATGCGACACGACCATGCCGTCCACGCATCCGGTGGCGGTGGTTGCGGGGGTATTGAGATCGGCGTCGCGGTCCATATAAATCATGCTGACTTTGCGGAAGTAGCGGCGCGCGCCGGCGACGGTGGCGAGCGCGACAGAGCAATCGCCTGCAAGAATGAGCGGTAACGCGGCGGATTTCACCGCTTGTTCGACGCGCGGCTTCAGAGATTCGAGCGAGGCGAGCACGCGCGTGAGATTGCGGGCGCGCGGGCTTTCTTCGTCGGGCTTGTAAAGCTGAACGGGATCGTCACCGAGATCGGCGACGGCGTAACCGATGGTTTTCAGGCGGTCAACCAGGCCTGCGGCGCGGAGCGCAGTGGGAGCGCCTTCGAGCCCGGCCGACATTGCGGCCGCGCTGGTAGGCGCACCGAGCAGAGCAATCTTGTTGGTCTGCCGGACAATCTTTACCGCCACGCACAGGCTCCTTAGGCTGAACTTCGGTCCATTTGCCGGGCCGAACCTGCGCGCGAACTACCGAATGCCACGCGCCGGCCAAAACACTTTAGTGCGCGGCTTGCCTTGCGGCTAGCTCCGGCGGCAAGGTGAAGCGCACATCTTCGCGAATCAGATCCAGGTCACGCTGATTAGTGAAGCCGAGGCTCGCGAGACGCTGGCTGACTTGTTCGACCAAGATTTCGGGCGCCGATGCTCCGGCGGTGAGACCGAGGGTTTTTACGCCATCGAGCCAGGAGCCGTCCACGTCGTTCGCGTCTTCGATCAGGCGCGCGGCGACACCTGCACGCTTGGCGACTTCCACCAGGCGATTGGAGTTCGAGCTATTGGCTGAGCCGACTACCAGGATCAATTGCACTTCGCGGGTGAGAGCTTCGACGGCTTCCTGGCGATTCTGCGTGGCGTAGCAAATGTCATCGGAAGCCGGGCCCACAATCGTGGGGAAACGGTGGCGGAGCTGCGCCACGATTTCCTGCGTGTCGTAGAGCGAAAGAGTTGTTTGCGTTAGAAAGGCCAGCCGATCGGGATCGGGGACGACGAGCTGGTCCACTTCCTCGACGCTGCCGACGACAATCGTTTGGTCGGGCGCTTCGCCGGAGGTGCCGACAATTTCCTGGTGGTCGCGATGGCCGATCAGGAGCAGGGTGCGGCCTTCGCGCGCGAATTTCAGGGCTTCCAAATGAACTTTGGTTACGAGTGGACAGGTGGCGTCAATCACGCGCAACTGGCGTTCCTGTGCTTCGGTGCGCACGCGCGGGGGCACGCCGTGGGCGCTGAAAACAAGCACCGCGCCGACCGGAACTTCTTCGATGGATTCGACGAAAATGGCGCCGCGGCGGCGGAGCTGGTCCACGACGTAACGGTTGTGCACGATTTCGTGATGGACGTATACCGGGTTGCCGTAGGCTTCTAGTGCGAGCTCGACGATATCCACGGCGCGGACCACGCCTGCGCAAAAGCCGCGTGGGCGCACTCGTACCAGCGTCTTGGCTCCGTGATTCGTGCCGTTAATTTGGGTCAGACTCAATTCGTTCTCCGGAAATCCCTATTATTTTACCTGAACAGGGGGTTTGCGGCTACTGCGTTCGGTTGCGATGTGTTCGCTGCGGCTAGGTGCCAATTCGCGCGCTAGCCGTGGCACTGAGGCCGATGGCGCAGCGTCTAGGGTCTGTCACTGGACGGAGTAAAGTGGAAGGGGAGCGACAAGCCGAGCAGGCGCACGCGGGCTGTGTAGTCCGCGGCAAGATGCACGGCCGACGATTTCCCTTCCCCGCTATGTTGCACGGTCACCTCACTCGGATCCAGCAGGATGTCCAGCTCTTTCGCATCATGGATCACGGAGTTGCGCAGGTCGTCATCCGTGGTTGGCGCAGATAGCCCAATGTGTTCGGCGTTTTGCGAGGCCAAATCGCGCAAGTCTTCTTCCAATTGGCGATTGGCCAGCTCGTTCGACGCGATCTGCCAGCCCGCGCTGACGGCTAAGGCGAGAACGGCGATTCCGACGATGAGTGCAATGTTTTTCATGCCGGTTAATCCCGGTGCTTCAACGGCAAAATCGGGCCGGTTACAGGATTTTAGCGCAGCAGCGAATTAGATCGAGTCGGACGTGTCGGAATCGCCAATCGCTTTAGCGACGCGGAGTCGCGGTTGAGTCAGCGTGATACTATCCCGGTTCACTCGCAACGCTGAGGGGGCGAAACATGCTGCTGCAGGGGCAGGTGGCAATTGTGACAGGCGGTGGCCGCGGGATTGGCCGGGCCATTGCGAAGAAGTTTGCGGCGGCGGGGGCTTCGGTGGTGGTAAGCGCGCGGACGGAGAAGGAAATCGCGCAGGTGGCGCTGGAGATACAGGATGCGGGCGGAAAAGCGGCATATGTGGTGGGAGACGTATCGCGCGAGGCGGATTGCGAAAAGATTGTGCGTGAGGCGCGCAACGCTTTCGGCGGGATTCACGCGCTGGTGAACAACGCTGGATTGCTGGGGCCAGTGGCGCCGATGGAACAGGTGAGCGCGCGTTCGTGGGACGAGGTGATCGCGGTGAATTTGCGCGGCCCGTTTTTGCTGTCGCGGCTGGTGCTGCCGGAAATGTATGCGCGCGGGTCCGGAAACATTCTGAACATCGTGAGTATTGCGGCCAAGGCGGCATTTCAATTGAACGGCGCCTATGCCGCGTCGAAAGCCGGGCTTATCGGATTGACGCGCACGCTGGCGGCCGAAGGCGCACGCAAAGGAGTCCGGGTGAACGCGCTGAGTCCCGGGCCGGTGCCGGAAACTTTGATGTCGCAAGAATTGGGGCAGGGGCTAGCGGAATATTTTCAGGCGGACAGCGAAAAATTATTCAAGCAGATGTGCCAGGGGATATTACAGGGAAGGCCGCAAACGGCTGATGAAATAGCCGCCGCGGCCCTGTTCCTGGTCTCCGATCACGCGAGCGCGATTACTGGGCAGACTCTGAACGTGGATGGCGGAATGGCTTTCTACTGAGTTCTTCCAGGCCCGCGTAGCTGCGACGCGCGACTGCGGCGCTGAAATGAACACCCGCTTCCATCCAATCGAGTCCGCGTTCACCGATGGCGCCGACGAGATAGATAATCCCGCCCAGAACCATCAGAACCGCGAAGCCCAGCACAAACAGCAATTCGGCAGCGACCAATTCTCGTACCAAATAGACCTGGAGAACGAAGAATATTCCCAGAATGGACAGAAGGCCCTTGCGTACTTTCGCCTTTTCGATCAGCCCCATCAGCATTGTCTGCAACTTGGTAAGATGCGTTTTCATGATCCTCCGACCCTCACTGGAATAGATGCACGGAGGTTTCCAAATGAATCACGCGTAAGTCATTGAAAACTCGACGGGGAACGGAGGCACCGGCGAGGTAAAACTGCTAAAAGCGGAAAATGGTTTCTTCGGGCCGGCGGGAGCAAGTTCCGGAGCGGGAGGGAACGCTGTAGACCTTTTTTGTCACTTATTTTCGCCCGCAAGAGCAATTACTGACGCGTTAGATGGCAAAATTGGATGAAGACCGCCGGACGGCGTCCGGCGATCAGCGATTTTCAAACGGATAGCGATCTTGCGCGAGCACGGCTTCGGCGACGCGGCGGCGGATGGCGATTGTGTCGAGCGGAGCGTGTTTCGAGAAGCGGCGCAGGACGGCGAGCTGGGTGACGAGCGTGTCACCCTCGGCTATGGCGGTGAGGGCCGTGCGGGCCTCTTTTTCAACGCGGTCCATGGCGTCGTAAATGAACGCGCGGGCAGCATCGCACATTACGCTCGCGGCTTCTCCGCGGGCCGCTGTAGCCTTTTGCGCGCGGCGCAGAGTGGATTCCATGGCGTAAACGTCCATGACGATATTGGCGAGCGAGGCCACGATTTCCTGTTGTTCGGCTAGCTGTTCGCGGAATTTTTGCATCGCGGTGCCGGAAGCCAGCAGGAAAATCTTCTTGGCCTGCTCGAGTGATTTTTCTTCTTCGGCGAATGGGCCGGTCGGAGCTTCTGCGAAGGACGGCCCGGCGAGGACTTCTTCACCAAGTTTCAGCGCGGCGGGAATCAGCGGCAGCACGCCGCCGAGCGCGCGTTTCATGAGCATCTGGATGATCAACATGCGATTGATTTCGTTGGTGCCTTCGAAGATGCGATTGACGCGGGAGTCGCGATAGGCGCGCGCGACGGGATAATCCTCGTGAAAACCGTAGCCGCCGAAAATCTGCACACCCTCGTCCACGACGTAATCCACCATTTCGCTCCCCGCCACTTTGCTGATGGAGCTTTCGATGGCGTATTCCTCGAGGACTTGCATGGCTTGCTTGGTTTTGTCGTTGCCCGCATCGGGGCTGGAAACGGCGGCTTCGATCATGCCGGCGGAGCGATAGACTTCGGATTCGATGGCATAAATCTGGATGGCCATTTCACCGAGCTTGGCTTTGATGAGGCCGAAATCGCAGAGGCGCTTGCCGAAAGCGGTGCGTTCCTTGGAATATTTCGAGGAGGCTTCCAGGATTTTCTTGGCGCCGCCGATGCAATAGGCGCCCAGGCTGAAACGGCCGGCGTTCAGGGTGTTGAAGGCGACGACGTGGCCGCGGCCGGGCTCGTGCAGGAGATTTTCCTTGGGAACCGGGGAATTTTCGAAAAAGATGGGTGTGGTGGAGCTGCCTTTGATGCCCATCTTCTTTTCTTCGGCTCCGGCCGTGAAACCGGGCGTGCCGCGTTCGACGATGAAGCAGGAAAATTTCTCGCCATCAATTTTCGCGAAGACGACGTAGACGTCGGCAAATCCGCCGTTGGTGATCCACATTTTCTGACCGTTGAGAATGTAGTTCTTGCCGTCAGGCGAGAGGACTGCGCGGGTGCGCGACGCCATCGAATCGGAGCCGGCTTGCGGCTCGGAGAGGCAATAGCAGGAAAGCAATTCGCCAGTGGCGATTTTCGGCAAGTATTTCTTCTTTTGTTCTTCGGTGCCGAAATAGACGATGGGCACGGTGCCGATGCCGGAGTGCCCGCCATGGGAGACGGCGAAGGAGCCGTAGCCGGCGAGTTTTTCGGCGAGGATCGCGGCGGAAATTTTGTCGAGGCCCGAGCCGCCGTAAGCTTCAGGGATGCCGCCGCCGAGCAGGCCGATTTCTCCGGCTTTTTTGAGCATCTGGGCCATCAGATGGTCATCTTTGTGCGCTTCCAGCTCGGGGATCGCGGGCATCACTTCTTTTTGCACGAATTCCTCGGCGGTTTGGCCGATCAGCCGCTGGTCATCGGAAAAATCCGCGGGAGTGAACACGTCTTCCGGGCGGCAGGGAGTGATGAGGAATGCGCCGCCGCGATTGAGGGCTTGTGAAACCGGTGCCGTGGCCATTTGTGCCTCCGAGTGCTGGAATGAATGGGCTCATGGATTCTCTCGCGCATTTACGCGCAACACAATAGGCCAGCGGTTATCGCAGAAACGGGCGGTGGGTGACGCGGACAGGATGGCTTCCGGGGCTGAAGCGCCGCCCTGGCGCGCGCGCTGGCGCTCACGTCGCGCGAAGTGACGGTTTCCTGGGATGAGATTGCCGGCTTGCTGGAGTTGAAAGCGTTTGCGATGGGACCGCAAGCCGACGGCGCGACGTGGTTGAACCGCTGGTGTGCTTGCGAGTGATGAGCGGGCGGCTGAATGCAGAGGAGACGCCGGCGCTGGAACAAACAATGAATCGGGCGGTGGAGCGTCTGGCGGCGCTTTTTCCTTTGGATGCGCCGGTTGGTGGCGCGTCCCTTCCCCGGAAGCGGCAGTGCGAGCGGTAGTCCTTGCGAACTTCGACCCCGGAGATGTGGTCGGGTCGCGTTGCGTTTATAATGCCGCCGTGCGGCTTCTACGTGACGGTGGAATCGCCGAATGATGCGCTGGCTTGGTTTACGATTGAAGGCGCGGGCGAGACGTTCGAGGCGCAGCGGTGGCTTTCGACTTACGGGTTGCCGCGGGAGTGAGTGACGCAGCTGGAAACACAGTGGCACGCGCAAATGCGGAAAATTCTTGTGCGATAGGAGAGCTGGCATGGCAAATCCAGTGGTGCATTTCGAAATCGGATGCAAAGACAGCAAGGCGACGCAGGAATTTTACGCGAAAATGTTTGAGTGGAAGATTGCCGAGGCAGGACCTGCGGCGATGATTGACGCGGGCAAGGGGCCGACCGGGCATATCACGGCGCTGGGGCACGAGCCTTATCAGTACACGATTTTTTACGTGGAAGTGGATGACGTGCAGGCATTTATTGACAAGGCGACGAAGCTGGGAGGGAAGATGCTGGTGCCGCCTGTGCCGATTCCGAGCGGAACTTTCGCGTGGATTCAGGATCCGGCGGGAAATACTGTTGGACTTTGGAAACCCGCTGCTAAGTAAATTCGCGAGGAGGGAGTTGCACATGCGCAAAGCTGGGATGATGTTGCGGTTCGTGTTTCTGCTGCTGGTGGCTGTGCTCGGAATTCGTTTAGGGGCGCAGCAATCTTCGACGGACAAGCCGTCCAGCCCGCCAGCGATGCAAGCGCCGCAGCCTGGGCCGGAAATGTAGCGGCTGAATTTTTTGCTCGGCGATTGGACGATGGACGGTGAGTACTTGAAATCGCCGATGACCGGGAACGGCGCCAGGCAAACCGGGTGGTACAAGGCGCATTTGGGGCCGGGCGGGTTTTCAATCGTTGCGGATTTTGAAGCAGACAGCACACTGGATACCGAGATCGGACACGAACGGCTGACGTGGGATCCGAACAAGGATGCGTACACCACGGTGACGGTGGGGAATGGGTTTCCGGGCGCGATCATCGGGAGTGCGAAATGGGAAGGCGACAATTTCGTGCTGCAGACTGAATTTCGCACGATGCATATGCGGGCGGTGTATTCGCATGTTGGGGAGAAGACCATACAGATTGAGGAGTCGTATCAGACTGGGGACGCGCCTTTTCCATTGATCTGGAAGGCTGGCGCGACTAGGAAATAGCTTCGCCGGTGGCGCACTAGAGTGCGCCGCTACAACTGCAAGAGCAACGGCGAACCAATGGCAACGGCTGGCCGGTTCGATGAACCTGAACCGACCGCTATCCTTCGATCCTACGCCGTGGGATCACAGGATGAATCGCCCTGCAGGGCGATTCACAAAGACAAAAGCAAAAACAACAGCTCGGACTAGGCGAGGCGCTCGAAAATTCCAGCTGCGCCCATGCCGCCGCCTACGCACATTGTGACCATGCCGTAGCGGGCGTTGCGGCGTTCCAGTTCGCGCAGGATTGTGGCGGTGAGTTTCGCGCCGGTGCAGCCGAGGGGATGGCCTAAGGCGATCGCGCCACCGTTCACGTTGACGCGCGCCAAATCAATTCCCAAAAGTTTGATCACGCTCAGGGCTTGCGCGGCGAAAGCTTCATTTAGTTCGATTACTTCAATTTGATCCAGAGCTAATCCTGCAAGCTTCAGTGCTTTGGGAATTGCGTACACCGGGCCGATGCCCATTTCTTCCGGCGGACATCCGGCCGTAGCAAACGAGACGAACCGCGCGAGTGGTTTCAGTCCCAGCGCGTGGGCACGATCGGCGCTCATTACTACGGAGGCGGCGGCACCATCGCTGGTTTGCGAGCTGTTCCCTGCCGTCACTACGCCGTGGGTGTGAAACGCGGGCTTCAATTTCGCTAGAGCTTCGAGTGAAGTGTCGGCGCGCGGGCCTTCGTCGGTGTCGAACGACACTTTCACGGTTTTGGGCTTGGACGCAGTGGTTACGCCGGCCGCAGCGGCTTCTAGAACGGTGTAGCTGACATCCATCGGAACGATTTCATCCTTGAATTTTCCGGCGGCGATGGCGACGAGCGCTTTTTGATGGCTGGCCAGGGAAAATTCGTCGGACTGCTGGCGCGTGATGCCATACTTCTTCGCTAGATTTTCCGCGGTGAGACCCATGTTGAGATAAGTGTCCGGATGATTGTCAGTAAGCCACGGATTCGGGGAAATTTTATTGCCGCCCATGGGGATCATGGACATGGATTCGGCGCCGCCAGCGACAGCGACTTCTGCGCCGCCAGCGATGATCCGTTCGGCGGCGAGCGCGATGGCTTGCAGGCCGGAGGAACAGAAACGGTTGATGGTCATCGCGGAGACAGTGACAGGCAGGCCCGCCCGGAGCGAAGCGATGCGCGCTACGTTCATGCCCTGCTCGGCTTCGGGAGTAGCGCAACCGATGATGACGTCTTCGATTTCGGCGGGCTCGAGGCCTTTGGCGCGGCTGATGGCTTCTTTGATCGCGGTGGCGGCCAGATCGTCGGGGCGAGTGGCGCGCAGAGTGCCGCGGCCGGCTTTGCCAACGGCGGTGCGCACGGAGCTAACGATGACGGCTTCACGCATAGTTGTTTCACCTCGAGCGACGCAGTCAATTATTGATGAACTCTATATTGGATGCAGCAGCGGCCAAAAAGCAACAGGGCAAGGTCAAAGGCGATGAGGACGGTGTGCCACGAGCTCGCGAGGCAATCCCGGCGAAATGCAAAGCGTTTTCTAAGCTAGCGGTTGCCGCTGAATTTTATTGTTACGAGCATTTGAATGGAGATTGGCTGCCCGTTCAAGGTGCTCGGCTCGTATTTCCAGCGGCGCAGTGCAGCGAGTGCGGCGCCGCGGAGCAGGGCCGGACCCGAAACCACTTGCATATTCACTACGCTGCCCTTGTCATCAATCGTCGTTTTCACCACCACGTCGCCCTGAATGCCGGCCTGTTTTGCCACGAGCGGATATTCCGGCATTACGCGATTGATCAGGCGCGGCTCCTTCACGTTACCGCCAACCTTGACAGCACCTTCCTGCTGCAGTTCCGGGGCTGCTGGCGCGGCGACGTTTGAGGAAACGATTCCGGAGAGAGCGCCGGCATTCGAAGAGTCTTGAGCGGAGGCAGCATCCACGGACGGCGCAACTGCCTGATCCGCGTCAGTTCTTTGCGCAGACAGCGGATGATTTTCCGATGCACCCTTGATCGTGCCGGGCGCGAGATTCGACGCGGGCTTCGGAATAATTCTGGGACCTTCGCCGGATGAATCGTTGCCATTCACCGTTACAGAAGGATTGAGCGCGGGCGCCTGGGCCACGATCGGCACGGGATGCGTCGCGGAATTATGCGCGGGCGCAACTTCCGGTGCGCTGGGTTCGGCTGCGGGAGTTTGAAACGCGAGCGGCTGCGGAACCGCGGGTGAATTCGAATTGGCTGCGGCACTGCGCGCGGGTACCCCGGTGTGCGGGCGGAAATACAGGACGCCGCCGATGACGGTGGCGAACAGCAAGGTGACGCAAGCCGCGATCAGTATCCAACTATTGCCGCGTGGTGCGCCGGGTTGATCCATGCCGGCTTCGTCGCTGGCATCGAGGCGTGCGCCGAAAGCGTCAACCGAAACTGCGTGGCTGCTGCTGAGAGATGCGCCGCCGCTAAAGCTGCCGAACACGGCGCGCGAACTTTGCGCTGGAGCATCCGCCGCATGGGCTGTCGCGTGCTCGGGCGTGGCGACTGCGTCTGCTGCTTCGGCTGGAGAAGCTATCGCAATTCCGCGCTGGTCCCCGCGCAGTTCGGTCATGGTCAGCGACGGTGGCGGAGGCGCTGCTTGCGGCGCGGACAACGAATCAATCGGCGCGATGGAATGCGCGTCGTGCGCGGGAGCGATGGGCAAGGCTTGCGCAACGCGTTCGGCGGCCGGGACGAGCGTGGACGAAGCGAAGGGCTGCACTTTTTCCTGCGTGCCAAATGAAGCGAACGCCGGTTCGGGTTTGCTGGGCAGAGCCGGGCTCACTGGCGCGGGCGGATGGAATGCCGCGGGAGCAATCGGCGCGACGGGCGGCTGCACGGTCGTCGTCGCGACCGGCGGCGGTGCCACGAAAGGTGCAGGCGTGATCACGGCCGGCGGCGGAGGCGTTGCCGCAAAAGGTGCGGTCGCGGCCTGGCCGGGTGCGGAATTTTTCGGAGCTTCGGGAGTTACAGCTGGAGCCGCGGGCGGAATTGCGGGCGCGGGCTCAACGGTTTGCGCGGCACCTTCGGACGGAAAATGAACGCCCCAGTATCCGGGCTGCGCGTGGGTGAATTCCACTTCCACGTAGCCCTGCATATTCGAAAACGTGCGGACTTTGACGACGCGGCAGATGGCGTCCTGGCGCGTTTTTAAATTTGTGACCACCAGCATTTGACTGACGGTGACCGCGGTGGACATTCTCAGCACGCCGCCGTGCGGGAACACGATCATCGTGCCGGTTTCTTCTTCGAAAGGCTCGGTGTGCGGAGCGACGCCGCGGGCCACTTCGGTGACGCGCGAGCCGTGAACTTTTACGGGGACTTCGAGTGAAAGAGCGTCGGCACGCAAAGTTGCGCCGGTGCTTGTCGCGGTTTTCGGCGGAGCGCTGGCGGGCGCAGCCGCGATCTCCGTGGCGCTGGAATTTGCAACGTCGAGTGAATCTTTGATGAGTGGCGCCATAGTCCTCAACGGCAGTAGTACGCCGTCCCCCGAAAATAAAACGTAAAGCCCCGCAATCAGTGAATTTTCGCGGGCTGCGCCATTGCGCGCCATAGTACTTTGGTACTTGGGGGAGAGCGTTTTAGGCACCAAGGTCAGTGGAGAAGAAGGGGCGAAAGTGCGGAGCGGGTGCGGGTAAAGTCAGCACGCGTAGACTTTGCGACGATGCGAGTGGATCAGCGGAAATTATTCGCGCGCCGAAGCGGAAAGCCGGCGCTTCGCTCGATACGGCGCAGGCTAAGCGAATTATTTCGGCTTGACGGGAATGAAGACTGGAACTGGCGGCGTGACTTTGTAAGTTTTTGAGAAATCGCGCTGGTTCACGGCGAAGCCTACTCGGCCGCGCGAATCGAGATAGAGCAGCGCCTGGCCTACCGGCACTCCCATGAAAGTTTTCACGTAAGGCATGCGGTAGGACTTGTTGTCGATCTTCACGATGACTTTTTCGTCCAGGGTGTAGCCTAATTTTTTGAAATCGTCGCCGGAAATATTCGTGATGAGGCTGCCGAAGGGGTCGTCGAGGCCGATTACTTCGCCGGTGATTCCTTTTGCGTCCATTGTTGCGGTGGGCGGATTCAGGCGAACCAGAACGTCCACGGCTGGGCCGGCTTGCGTCCAGTCTTCTCCCATCGCGAGATGCGCGGCGGTGGGAGAAAAAATATCGCGGCCGTGGAAGGTGGAAGAAATTTTGCCGCCGATCATCCAGGCGGGATTGGTGATTTCGCGCGCGCCTTCCAGGCCGTCGGCATCCACGATGGGAGTCATCAGGCCGTTATCGGGGACTACGAAATATTGGCCCTTTTTGGTTTTCACGATGATGGCTTTGCGCGTGGTGCCTACGCCGGGATCAACGACGATCACGAATACCGTGCCGGCGGGATAGTAGGGCGTGACGCCTTCGAGGAGGCGCGAGGCTTCGCCGATTTGGTAGGGCGTCACTAGATGCGTGATGTCCATGATGCGGACGTCGGGGGCGATGCCGATCATAACTGCTTTGCAGATCGCCACGGCGTCGTTGGCTACGCCGAAATCGGTCATAAAGACGATGGTGGGGCGGGCGGCGGATTTTTTTGCGGAGTCGTCTGGGCGAGTGGGTTCAGTGGCGCAGGCGGCTAGCGAGAGCGCGATAATTAATAGTAGCGAGAAGA